>Ga0182030_10008688_pt1 | contig 20965 bp, 20 predicted proteins | sample 812S3MmetaG_FD_121299 | JGI IMG/M metagenome (GOLD analysis project Ga0182030, IMG submission 121299) | Permafrost microbial communities from Stordalen Mire, Sweden - 812S3M metaG (Illumina Assembly) | ecosystem: Environmental > Terrestrial > Soil > Wetlands > Permafrost | place: Sweden...
CGAGATCGTGTCGTTCGGCTCGGGCTACGGCGGCAACGCGTTGCTGGGCAAGAAGTGCTTCGCCCTCCGCATCGCGTCGGTCATGGCCCGCGACCACGGGTGGATGGCGGAGCACATGCTGATCCTCAAGCTCACGTCCCCCCAAGGGGAGACCCGCTACGTCACCGGGGCCTTCCCGTCGGCGTGCGGCAAGACGAACCTGGCCATGCTCATCCCGTCCCTCGAGGGCTGGAAGGTCGAGACGATCGGTGACGACATCTGCTGGATGAAATTCGGCGAGGACGGGCGTCTCTACGCCATCAACCCCGAGGCCGGGTTCTTCGGGGTGGCGCCGGGCACGAACACCCACACCAACCCCAATGCCATGCTCACGCTCGACGGCAACTGCATCTTCACCAACACGGCGCTGACCGACGACGGCGACGTGTGGTGGGAGGGCATGACCGACGAGCCGCCGGCACATCTCACCGACTGGAAGGGCCAGGACTGGACGCCGGCCTCGGGCACTCCGGCCGCCCATCCCAACGCCCGCTTCACCACTCCGGCCAGCCAGGACCCGGCCATCGCCCCCGAATGGGAGGATCCGAAGGGCGTGCCCATCTCGGCCATCCTCCTCGGTGGCCGACGGGCCTCGGTCGTCCCCCTGGTGTTCCAGTCGCGCGACTGGGAGCACGGGGTGTTCCTGGGGTCGATCATGGCGTCGGAGACCACCGCCGCCGCTGCCGGCGCCGTGGGGAACCTGCGCCGTGACCCCTTCGCCATGTTGCCGTTCTGCGGGTACAACATGGCCGACTACTTCGCCCACTGGCTGCAGATCGGCGCCACGGCCCCCGATCGCGACCTCCTTCCCAAGATCTTCTACGTCAACTGGTTCCGCAAGAGCGCCGACGGCAAGTGGCTCTGGCCCGGCTACGGCGACAACTCGCGGGTCCTCGAGTGGGTGTTCAACCGGGTGATGGGCGAGGCGGAGGCCACGGACACCCCGATCGGGTGGGTGCCGGGGACCGGCGACATCGACATCGACGGGCTCGACGTGACCGAGGACGACATGGCCGAGCTCCTGCGGGTCGACACGGCGGAATGGCGGGCCGAGGTGCCCTCCATCCGTGAGCACTACGCCCAGTTCGGCGACCGCCTCCCCGACGCGCTGAACGACGAGGTCGATGCGCTCGAGGAGCGCTTGAGCTAACCAGCTCGGTGCGCATGCGATGGCCGTCTTTGCGTATGTCCTCATCCAGACCGAGGTAGGCAAGGCGGCCGGCGTCGCCACCTTGTTGCGTGAGATTGCCGGGGTGGTCGTGGCCGACGACGTGACCGGGCCCTACGACGTGATCGCCCGCGTGGAGGCCGATTCGATCGACGAGCTGGGCCGGCTCGTCGTCACCCACGTCCAGTCGATCGAGGGCCTCACCCGCACCCTCACCTGCCCCGTGGTCAACCTCTAGTAGTTGCCGCCAAAGAGGCTCGCGATTTGTCCATCGATTTCGCGTCGAGCGACTACGAGCGAGCCCCGTGCATCCAATTCGCACTCGTACCAAAAATGGTACAAGTGCGAAAACCATCCTCGCTCGAGAGCGGAGTCGACCGGCATCGAGAACCACAGCCGCCGCCTCTCTGACTAGTTGCGCTTGCTGTTCCCCGCCCAGTGCATCTGCACGTCGGGCTGGCGCTCTTCGTTCCCGCTCCCGTCTGTCCGGAGCGCCTCGGCGAAGCCGGCCCGGCCGTAGAAGGCGATGGCACGATGGTTGGCCGCGAAGGCCCACAGTGACAGTCCGGCCGGGTTCTCGTCCATGGCCCGGCCCAGCAGAGCGCCGCCGATCCCGCGCCCCTGGTGCGCCGGCACGACGTAGAGGTGCTCGAGCCAGCCGTCCTTGACCGCCGAGAAGGCCACGACCTCTCCGGCGATGTCGGCCACGGTGACGCGGCTGGCCGGCAGCACGCGGGTCGAGAAGAAGGCCACGTGCTCCTCCTGGGTGTGGAGTTGGGGCAGGTAGCGCATCTCCGCCCGGGCCACCGCGAAGACGTCCGCCACCGCCACCCCGTCGTCGGGGCGCCCCGCTCGCAGTTGGACCCCGTCGGGCACGCCCCACTCGTCGGACCCGTGGGCCCCACTCATCGGCTCACCCGCCCACGTCGGTCAACTCAGCGCGCCCGTCTCCCGCAGCTTGGCCACGGTTCCTTCCTCAATGCCCCACTCGAGCAACGCGGAGACTGTGTCGGCGCCCGGCACCGAGGGCGGGCGGCTGATGGATGACGGCGTGCGGCTGAACCGTGGTGCCGGCGCCGGCTGCACGACACCATCGACTTCGACGAAGGTCGACCGGGCCCGATTGTGCGGATGGAGATGGGCCTCCCACGGCGAGAGGACCGGCGCGACACAGGCGTCGGTGCCGGCGAAGACGGCATCCCACTCGTCGCGGGTCCTGGTCGCCACCACCGCCGCCACCCGTTCTTTCATGGCCGGCCAGTTCGCCTTGTCGTTCTGCGCAGCGAACAGGGGGTCGCCGGCCAGCCCGAGGCCCTCGAGGAGCTCGGCGTAGAACTGTGGCTCGATCCCCCCGAGCGCCAGATATCGCTGGTCGGCCGTCTCGTAGACCTCGTAGAAGGGCGCGCCGGTGTCGAGCATGTTCGCGCCGCGCTCGTCGTTCCAGATGCCCGAAGCGTGGAAGGCGTGGATCATCGTCATCAAGGTGGCCGCACCGTCCACCATGGCCGCGTCGACGACCTGACCCTGGCCCGAGCGCGTCGCCTCGAGCAGCGCCGACACCATGCCGAAGGCGAGCAGCATCCCTCCGCCCCCGAAGTCGCCCACCAGGTTCAGCGGCGGTACCGGTGGCGAATCGGCCCGGCCCACCGGCCACAGCGCGCCGCCGATGGCGATGTAGTCGATGTCGTGGCCCGCCCTCGGGGCCAACGGACCGTCCTGGCCCCACCCGGTCATGCGCCCGTAGACGAGGGCCGGGTTCCGGGCCAGGCAGGCATCGGGCCCGACGCCCAGCCGCTCCGCCACTCCGGGACGGAATCCCTCGACAAGGCCGTCGGCCCCTTCGACCAGGCGCAGGACGAGCTCGATCGCTTCGGGGTTCTTCAGGTCGATCCCGACCGACGCCCGGCTCCGGGTCAAGAGGTCCCAGTGGCTCCCCTCCGCGTCGGCGGCCCGTTCGGGAGCGCCCGGGGCCGCCCGCTCGAGGCGGATGACCTGGGCGCCGGCGTCAGCCAGCATCATGGCGGCGAAGGGGCAGGGCCCGATCCCCGCCAGCTCGATGATCTTGATACCGCTGAGCGGTCCGCTTGTCGGTGTCTGCGCCATCGGAGGATGGTGACCCGAGCGGCTCATTGAGGTCAAGCTGGCGCAATGCTCATCGCGCGCGCTCCAGGACGGGTCACCCTCATCGGTGACCACACCGACTACAACCAGGGCCTCTCGCTCCCGATGGCCATCGACTTGGCCACCGAGGCCACCTTCACTCCCAAGGCGGGCAGCTTCCTGATCGGCGTGACCAGCGACCAGTTCCCTGAGCCCTGGGAGATCCCTCTGGGCGGCCGCGCCCCCGAACCACCGCAGGCCGCACTGGCGGCGGCCCTCATCGCCGTGGCCCAGCCCTCGTCGGGGGGTGCCCTGCGGGTCACCAGCACCGTTCCCGTCGGGGCCGGCCTGTCGTCGAGTGCGGCATTCTCGGTTGCCGTACTCCTGGCCCTGGGCCGGACCGGCGACGCACTGGATCTGGCCCGGCTCTGCCAGAGCGCGGAAGGCGCGGCAGGCTCACCGGTCGGGCTCCTCGACCCCCTGGCCATTCTGGGCGGGCGGGCCGGACACGCACTCTTCATCGACTTTTCCGACCTGGAGTCCCATCAGGTCCCGATCCCCGAGGGGGCGGCTTTCGTCGTGGTGCACTGCGGCACCGGCCGCGTGCTGGGCTCCTCGGGCTACGCCGATCGACGCGCCGAGTGCGAAAGGGCGGCCAATCTCGTCGGCCGACCCCTGGGGCTCTGCGCGCTCGGCGACCTGAGCGTGCTGCCGGATCCGGTACTGCGCCGCCGGGCTCGCCACGTGATCACCGAGTGCGCCCGGGTGCGCGAGGTGGAGCGGCTCTTGGGCCGGAGCAACCTGGCTGCCGTCGGCGCGGTGATGACCGATGGGCACCGCAGCCTGGCCGAGGACTTCAAGGTCTCGATCCCCGCCCTCGACGAGCTGGTCGATCGGCTGGTCGCCATGCCCGGCGTCTACGGGGCCCGTATGACGGGGGGAGGCTTCGGCGGCTGCGCCCTCGCCCTGTGCGCCCCGGACTCGCCCGCCCTCAATCCCGAGATCCACGCCCCGCTGCCCGCATGGCACCTCCGCCCCGCCGGCGGGGCGGAGGTGCGCACCACGCGGTGACGCGGCGGCACGCCCGCGACGAGTTTCGGTGCGAGGTGGCGCGGCCGAAGAGCCGACTCAGTCCCCGGACTCCGCCCAGGCGGCCTGTGATGTCGCCACCAGCTTCTCCAGCGCTCCTGCGGCCCGTCCGCTGTCGATGGATTCGCACGCCAGCTCGACCCCGGCGGCCAGGTCGTCGACCCGGCCGATGACCATCAGGGCGGCGGCGGCATTGAGCACCCCGATGTCGCGATTCGGCCCCGGGGTGCCTCCGAGGATCGTTCGGATGGCCGCCGCATTGAACGCGGCGTCCCCGCCCCGCAGTTCTTGCATGGTGGCCGGTGCGAATCCGAGCGCGGCGGGATCGACCCGCCACTCCGAGAGCGCGTAGGAGCCGGCACCGTCGCCCACCAGCTCGAGAACGGTCGACGGAGAGGTCACGCTGAGCTCGTCGAGCCCGTCGTCGGCATAGACGATCATGGCCCGCCGGCTCCCGGTGGCACCGAGCACCGTGGCCATGACGGAGGCCATGGCCGGGTCATTCACACCCACCAGCTGGTGGCGTGTGCGGGAAGGATTGGTGAGCGGGCCGAGGTAGTTGAAAATGGTCGGCACACCGAGCTCGCGGCGGATCGGGGCCACGTAGCGCATGGCCGGGTGGAAGCGCTGGGCGAAGCAGAACCCGATCCCGGCCTCGGCCACGCAGCGCGCCACTCCCACGGGGCCGATCTCGATGGCCACCCCCAACGCCTCGAGGACGTCGGCCGAGCCGACCGACGATGAGGCGGACCGCCCCCCGTGCTTGCAGACCGTCACCCCGCACCCGGCGACGACCAGCGCGGCCAAGGTGGTCACGTTGATACTGCTCAGGCGGTCACCGCCGGTCCCCACCAGGTCGACCACCGCATCAGGGCCGACGGGCAGCGTGAGCGGCACGGCGGCCTCCACCATGGCCCGCGCCAAGCCGGTCACCTCGTCGGTCGTCTCGCCCTTGGCGTGCAAGAGCGTGAGGAAGGCGCCGATCTGAGCCGGCGTCGCCTCGCCGGCCAGGACCGAGCCCAACGTGGATTCGGCCTCCTCGAGCGTGAGCGACTCCCGGGCGGACAGGCGGCTCAGGACATCAGGCCACCCGAGCGTCAGTCCCACCACAGATCCCGTTCCAGGACGCCGCGGGCGATCAAGCCGAGCTGCACCTGCGAGGTGCCCTCGACAATGGTCAGCTGCTTGGCGTCGCGGTACCACTGCTCGGTGGGGTGATCTTCCATGTACCCCGCCGCCCCGAGGAGCTGCACGGCCAAAGACGACGCCCGCACGGCCAACTCGGTGGCGTGGTACTTGGCCATGGAGAGGTAGGGCACGTACTCCTTGGTGAACTTTCCCTCGTCGGCCAGGACGGCGGCGCGGTAGGTCAGGAGACGGGCCGCCTCGATGTCGACGGCGCACTTGGCGATCTCCCATTGGATGCCCTGGAAGTCCGCGATCGTCTTGTTGAAGGCCGCGCGCTGCTGGACGTACTCGGTGGCGTACATGAGGGCGCCCTCCGCCAGCCCGATGCCCCGGGCGGCCACGATCGGCCGCATGGCGTTGAGGCCGAGCATGGCGAGGCGGAACCCCCCGACCTCGCCGATCACGTTCTCGGCCGGCACCGCCACGTCGGTGAGCACCAACTCGCCGGTGTCGACGCCCTTGACACCCATTTTGTGATCGGTCCGCCCGACCTCGACCCCGTCCCATTTCCGCTCCACGATGAACGCGGTGACCGAGTCGTGGGCCCGGCTGGTGGGCTCGCTCGTCTTGGCGAACACGGTGTACCAGTCCGCTTCGCGCACGCCCGACATCCAGCACTTGGTGCCGTTGAGTATCCACCCGCCCCCGCCGTCGGACACCCCCCGGGTGCGCATGCCCATCACATCGCTCCCCGCCTGGGGCTCGGAGAGCCCGAAGGCGGCCCGCTGCGTCCCCTCGGCAATTCCGATGAGGTACTTCTCTTTCTGGGCCTCCGTCCCGGCGATCAGGAGGGGTCCGGTGGGAAGTCGGGTGAGCAGGAGCATCAAGGCCGCGGCGTTCGAGTACTTCGCCACCTCTTCGATGGCGACGGCGAGGCCCAGAATTCCCGCGCCCGACCCGCCGTAGTCGGTCGGGATGCACAGCCCGAGGAGTCCGGCCTCGCGGAAGGCGTCGAACAGATCCTGGGGATAGGTGCCGTCCTTGTCGATGGCGCGGGCCCGGGGCTTGACCTTGTCCTGCGCCAAGCGGCGCACCGATGCCTGGAGGGCGGAGAGTTCGTCGGACAGGGAAAAATCCACCGGCGAAGGCTACCGGAGAGTCCCGCCATGTATTTTCTGGTCCTTGAGCCGCGACGATGCACCCGAGGGGCCTTCCGGCGAGACGCCCGTCCCGCTTCCCGAAGAGGCGCCCGCCGAAGATCTCGAGTCCCGGCCGGATCTGCAGAAGACGTTGCGCAAGGCACGCAAGAAGGCCGCAAAGCGCAAGCACCGCTGGCGGCGCCGCATCCTCTACGCCACGGCCTTCATCATCTTCGTGGCGGCGGCCGGGGCCGGGGGGCTCTACTTCTATGCCCGCTACCGCTTCGACGAGATCCCGAAAATCCATTCCAAGCACCTCGTCAAGCAGACCACCAAACCGGGGCAGCCCTTCAACGTGCTCCTCGTCGGTTCGGACTCCCGTGCCTTCGTCAGCAACCCCACCCAAGTGAAGGCATTCGGCAACGAGGCCGACGCCGGGGGCCAGCGCAGCGACGTCACCATGGTGGCCCGCTTCGTGCCCGCCACCAAGTCGGTCACGGTCATTTCGATACCCCGCGACCTGTGGGTCGACATCCCCCAGAACAGCAGCGACGTCTCGGGGATGAACCGGATCAACGCCGCCTACAACTCCGGTCCCGACCTCCTCATCCAAACCATCGAGTCGGTCCTGCACATCCCGATCAACCACTACATCTCGGTCGGCTTCGACGGTTTCTCGGGCATGGTCAACGCGCTCGGCGGCATCACCATGGACTTCCCGACCGCGGTGAAGGACGCCTACACCGGTCTGGATGTGACCACCACGGGCTGTCAGGTGGTCAACGGCACCGTCGCCCTGCAGCTCGTGCGGAGCCGGCACCTCCAGTACGTGAACAGCAAGGGCTACTGGGAGTACGACGGGCTCTCGGACTTCAGCCGCATCCAGCGGCAGGATTCGTTCTTCCGGGCCGTGCTGGCCAAGGTCAACACAGCGATCACCAATCCCCTGGCCATCAACGGCTTCATCTCCGCCGCCGTCGGCAATCTGGCCATCGACGACACGCTCACCGAGGGCGACCTGTTCCGCATGGCCACCCAGTTCCACGGGTTGTCCTCGTCACATCTGGTGACCGAGACGCTGCCCACCACCAGTTACGTCACCGACGGCGGCGCCGACGTCCTGCTGGCGGCCCAGCCCTACGCCGACCAGATGATCGCCGCATTCAACCAGCTCGGCGTGCCCAAGCCCAAGCCGTCGACCACCACCACCACGGCCCCACCCCTGGCCAACAGCGCGGTCTCCGTGGATGTCCTCAACGCCTCGGGCGCCGGGTTGCTGGCCACCGACACGGCCGCGGCCCTCAAGGAGAACGGGTTCGTGATCACCGGAATCAACAACGCACCGAGCCTGATCCCGGCCGGCGAGCCCTCGGAGATCTATTACGGCCCCTCGGGGCTCCCCGCCGCGCAGACGTTGGCCGACTCCCTCAAGGGCAAGGTTACCTACGTACCGGACTCCAGCCTCACCGGCAACGACCTGAGCCTCTGGATCGCCAACGCCGCCCTGACCGTCACCACGACCACCTCGACCACGACCACCATCCCGGGATCGCCCACGACCACCACGACGATCCCGGGGGACGTCTACACCAACACGCAGCCGGAGCCCTGGAACCCGGTGCCCTGCACCTTGGGGGCGCCCGCGACCACCACGACCACTACGGCCAAGGCAGCAAAGGCCAAGACCGCGAAGGGATCAGGCTGACTTGCGCCTCTGCCGCACGATGCGCCGACGCTCCCGCTCGGTGGTCCCACCCCATACGCCCTCACGCTCGCGGTGGGCCAGGGCGTGCTCGAGGCAAGCCTGACGGACCGGGCATTCGGTGCAAATAGCCTTGGCTTCGGCCGCGTCGGCCTCGTCCTCTGACATCGGGTAGAACGCCTCGACATCGAGGCCCCGGCAGGCGGCTTGCTTGCGCCACGTGGTGGCACTCATGGGAAACACTTCCTCACAAAAAGTCGGATACGGGCAGTTTCGCCCTCGTCGGGGGCACAGCCAGGGACTACCCAGCGGCGCCGGCACCGAATTCCGGCGAACGAAGAGTATGGCCCACGGCCGGGCCGCCTGTAAAGACCTGCACAACAATTGTCCCTGGTCAGCCGATAGGAAGCGGCTTTGTTGTGCCCCGAAGGTCGCCCAGGAGCTCCTGCCGGACGGCGTCCGGGAGGACCGTACCCGCCTCGTAGGCCGGGTGCCGGGCGACGAGGGCAACCTCGTCGGCGCCGGCGAAGGCCTCCACCTGCGCCTCCGAGAACGCGAAGCGCAGGTAGTGCACCGCCGGTGTCACCGTGTCGCGGACCAGAGCGGCGGCGTGCGCCTCCTCGGGGACGCTCGGCACGACGTCGTCGCCGATCGCCACGCCGAGCGCCCGCTCGATCCCCACCAGCTTGGGCAACCACTCCCGCATCGATCCATCACTGGTCAACTCGATGAAGAGGGTGGCCGAGAGCTCTCCCACCTGCGGGAGCAGGCGGTTGTAGATGTCGAGTTCGACCTGGATCGCCTCGTCGCTCAGGATCTTCTCCACCCGGGCCATCTCCTGAACCTGGAATCGCACGGTGTCGACGGACTCGAAGACCAGGGTCATGATCGGGCCCAGCGCCACCCGGCGCAGCCGCTTGCGGGCGATGACCGCCGTGCGGTACTGCTCGCGCACGCGTTCGTACGCCCGCAGATCCAAGATGTCGGCCACTGTGAGCGCCTCGGTCATTCGTCCTCCGTACATGCTGTACGTCCCCGCTCCGGTGGCGGGGTACGCCCGGGCTCGACCGGTCACGCCCGACCCCACCCGACCCGACCGGCCCAACCCGCGGCGCGGCGTGGGCCACGCACTACGGGTCGGTCGGACCGTCAGTCGGGGTCATCGGGCGCCCCGGTGCAGAATCGGGTGCTGCCCTTTACGAGATGGCCTCGAGCCCCTGGGCGAATCGACCGGCGTGGGACTTCTCGGCCCGGGCCAGCGTCTCGAGCCACTCTGCGATCTCCTCGAAACCCTCGTCGCGGGCTGTCTTGGCGAACCCGGGGTACATCTCGGTGTACTCGTAGGTCTCTCCCTCAATCGCTGACTTGAAGTTGTCAACCGTCGGACCGACCGGGACTCCGGTGGCCGGGTCGCCTACCTCCTTGAGGAAGTCGAAGTGCCCGAATGCATGGCCGGTCTCCCCTTCGGCGACCGAGCGGAACAGGGCGGCCGCGTCGGGATAGCCCTCCACGTCGGCCTTCTGGGCGAAGTACAGGTAACGGCGATTGGCCTGGCTCTCGCCGGCGAACGCCGCCTTCAGGTTCTCCTCGGTCTGGCTTCCCTTCAGTGCTGGCATGGTTGTTCGTACCCTTTCTCTGTTGTCAGTGCTGCTGAGTGGTCATTGCTGCTGAATTGAGATTGCCCACGAGTTGCGACCGTGCCTTCACCGGCACTCGTCGCACAGGCCACGGAAGACGACCTCGGCACTGAGGACGTCGAAGCCGGGTGCGCCCCCGGGGGGAACGCGCAACTCGGGAAAGTCGGCGTCGACGTCGCGCACCTTCCCACAGGACCGGCACACGACGTGATGGTGGGCGGATTCGGTGTTCGGGTCGAACCGGGCGGAGCCCGTGCCAAGGTCGAGGGCGGAGATCTCCCCCAGTTCGGCCAGGTCGTGGAGGGTCTGATACACGGTTTTGAGGGAGACATTGGGCATTTCGCGGCGCACCCTCTCGTACACCCGCTCGGCGGAAGGGTGGGTCTCGTCGCCCTCGAGGGCCCGGAATATGCACTGCCGTTGTGCCGTGATCTTCCACCCGTTGGCCCGGAAGAGGTCGGTCAGTGCATCGGGGGACTGCATGTTGCAGCCACCATAGCGTCCTTCCCCGGTTTTGACAATCGTTGTCAAACAGCTTCCGGACGCGGTACGTTTCACGGGTGACCGACTACGTGATCCCGGAGCCCGAACCCAAGCCGATCGACGAAAAAATAGAGATCGAGCTCCGTCACCTCTCCGAGAACGCGGTGCTGAAGGGCAAACCGTCGGGCGCCGAAAAGTGCGAGAACTGTCGCTACTACCTCGAGCCCCACAAGGACATCTCCTATTGCTGGCACCCGAAGCTGCGGATTCTGGTGGGCGACCAGTGGTGGTGCCAATGGTGGGAGGCGATCCCCGAGGAGTAGTGCCGGTGACGTCAGTCCCGAGGTACTCGATCGACTGCGAACAGACTGACGGGATGCCCCACTCCTCGTAGCGTCTTCGGAGCGATCTCATTCTTCGTCCACCCGCCGTCGGTCGGGAGGGCCGAGGCGGCCTCGGCGGTGACCACCACGACGCCCGGGTCGGCCACCTTGACGAGACGTGAGACGAGGTTGACCACAGGACCGAAGTAGTCCCCCTCGCGGGGTATCACCAACCCATAGCCGACCGCCCCGCGGGCCGGAGGCAGCTGCGGGTCGACCGCGACCGCAGCACACACTTGGAGGGCGATCCGGCAGGCGGCGTCGACGGAGGGGGCGACGAAGAACACCTCGTCCCCGATCATCTTGACCACCCGACCGCCGGCCAGGACGGCACTCGACCATGCGGTCGATTCGAACCCGGACAGGGCCGGGCTCTGGTCGCGCAGACTCAGCCCTTCGGCCCACGCGGTCGATCCGACCAGGTCCACGAAGCCCAGAGCGATCCTCTCGCTCGGCTCCGCCACCGCGGCAGCATCGGCCTCCTCGGACGCGGACGGCCATCCCCGGGCCAGCTGGGTGCGGCGCACGGCCCGGTCGAACTGGGCCAGCAGGACGCGGCGCAGCGCGTCGGGTACGGCGGTGAAGGCCGTCGCTGCCCTCTCCGACAGCTGGGCCCGCTCCAGCTCGGTCAAACCGGAGCGGCCGGTGCCCGGCCCGAGCTCGGCGTAGAAGACGGCGACCGCCGCCTCGGCAATATTGGTGGCCGCCGCGCCCAGCACCCGCGTGAAGGCCAGGATGGCGTCGTCGCCCATGAGCGAGGCTCCCTGCTCGAAGGCGGTCATGACCTCGACGAGGTCGCCGGGCAACTCGGCCTCGGCGGTCACCGGTAGCCCGGCCGCCAACAGGACCCGACGTAACCGTTCGACCCGGATGCCGGCCTGCCCGGCCATCTCCTCGAGGGAAAGGGTGGCGCGGCCCTGTCCGACCACGAGCTCGCTGGCCACCCCCGGGAGGCCCCCGGCCCGGTGTGCCTCGGCCATCTGGGCCACGGTGGCGCCGCGCACCGAGAGGTAGTCGAGTAGGGCCCGTCGCTCGTCGGCACCCTCCTCATCGGGCCGGTAGAGGCCGGCCGCCTCCCACGCGGCGGTGTCCATGGGTCCATCGTTTCACGGGGTTCGGCCGGCGCGGCGACCGGCGCAAGCCGGGGAGGACCACCTCACCTCGTGTGGCAGGCTGGAACGGTGCACCGGTTTCGGCGTCAGGACTCGCTGCGGCGTCTGGCCGACGAGCGGTTCGACGTCCTGGTGGTGGGTGGAGGGGTCACCGGCGCGGGCGTTGCGCTGGATGCGGCCAGCCGGGGCTTGAAGGTCGCGCTCGTCGAGAAGAATGACTTCGCCTCCGGCACTTCGTCGAAGTCCTCCAAAATGATCCACGGAGGCTTGCGCTACCTGCAGCAACGCGAATTTCGACTGGTCTACGAAAATCTCGCCGAGCGTCAACGCCTGTTGGACAATGCACCCCAACTCGTGAGCCCCCTCCCGTTTCTCATACCCCTCTTCGGCCGCGACGGCGTGGTCTCTTCGACCGTGGCCCGCTCGTACTCCATTGCGCTGTGGCTCTACGACCTCACGGGCGGCCTCCGCATCGGCGTCCGCCACAAACGCGTCACCAAGGATCAGGCGCTGGCCCATCTGCCGACGCTGCGCACCGATCATCTCGTTGCCGGCTTCTTGTACTTCGACGCACGCGCGGACGATGCCCGCCTGACCCTGACGTTGGCCCGCACCGCCGCGCTCGAGTACGGAGCCGTCGTGGCCAACTACACGCCGGTCGTTCGCCTCACCACCGATGAAAGCGGGGACGCCAACGGTGCCGTCGTGCGTCCCGATCCCGCCGATCCGACCTCGGAGTTCCCCGTGCGGGCCCGGGTCGTCGTCAATGCGACGGGCGTCTGGGCCGATGACGTGCGCGCCCTCGACGAGGGCTCTCATCCCCACTCCATACGACCGGCCAAGGGAGTCCATGTCAGCGTGCCCGCCGATCGGCTCCCCTGCGACATCGCCGCGGTCATTCCCGTTCCCCGTGACCGGCGTTCGATCTTCGTCGTGTCGTGGCCGGATACGGACCTCGTGTACCTGGGCACCACCGACACCGACTATCAGGGCCCCCTGGAAGATCCTTCCTGCACCCCTGAGGACGTCGACTACCTCCTCGACGCCGCCAACAACGTCACCACTTCGGCGTTGACCCGGGCCGACGTGACCGGCGTGTGGGCGGGCCTGCGCCCGTTGTTGGCGCCGCAAGGCAGGGCGAGTCACGTCTCGGAGCGCACCGCGGACCTGTCACGCCGCCACACGGTGCACACCTCAGCCCACGGGCTGGTGACCGTGACCGGGGGCAAACTCACCACCTATCGCAAGATGGCGGAGGACACGGTCGACGTGGTCGTGCGGCGCCTCGGCGAATCGCCCAAGACCCGCGGCTGCATCACCAAGTCCCTCCGACTCATTGGTGCCACCAAGGCCACCAGGGATCCCGTCGCCATGGCTCACCCGCATGCGCATCTCCTCGGCCGCTATGGAACCGAGTCGGCGGCGGTACTCGCCCTCGCCGAAGGCCGACCCGAATTGCTCGAGCCGGCCATCCCCGGACTTCCGTACACGCGGGCCGAGCTCGTCTACGCCGCGCGCGAGGAGATGGCGCAGACGCTCGATGACGTGCTGGCCCGGCGAACCCGCGCCGTGATCCAACGGGCCCAGCCCACCATGGCGGCCGCCCATGCCGCGGCGGCACTGATCGCGCCGGACATGGGATGGGACGAACAGACGGCGTCCAACCAGGCCGCCCAATTCATCGAGACGTGCCAGAAGGAGCTTCTCACCGCCGGACTCGACCTCCCTTGAGCCTCCGTTGAGCAGTCCCACGCCGGTCACGCCGATCGATGCCGTGCCCGGGGAGATCACCGATCATCTCTCCGGTGCCGTCGTGACCCCGCCCCAGGGGCTGATCGACCGGATCGCCGCCAGCGGTGCCGTGGTGCTCACCGACGACGTCAGCCGGGCCGAGGCGGGGCGGGACTGGTGGCCACTCGCCATCGGGTGGGCCGCCGAGGGGGCAGTACCCCAGCGTCCGGCGGTCGTCGTGCGGCCCTCCACGACGGCACAGGTCTCTGCGGTGCTGGCGGCCTGCAACGAAGCCATCGTCCCGGTCACGCCCGTCGCCGGACGCAGCGGCGTCTGCGGCGGCTCCATTCCGGTCTTCGGCGGGGTGGCCCTTGATCTGACATCCCTCGACGGGCTCGTCGGCGTGGACGAGACGTCCCTGACCGCGGACGTGCGGACGGGCATGTTCGGCCCTGACCTCGAAGCTGCGCTCGGGCAGGTGGGCCCCGGCTACACCCTGGGGCATTGGCCACAGTCGATGGATCTCTCCACCGTCGGCGGGTGGCTCGCCTGTCGCGGCGCCGGGCAGTACTCGACGCGCTACGGCAAGATCGAGGACATGGTGCTCGGGCTCGAAGTCGTCCTGGCGGACGGCCGGATCGTCCGCACCGAAGGGCACGGTCCCCGCGCCGCCACGGGTCCCAACCTGACCCAGCTTTTCGTCGGGAGCGAAGGCACGCTCGGCGTCATTACCGAGGCCCGCTTTCGCATCCACCCACTTCCGGCGGCGCAGGGTCGCCGGGCCTTCGGCTTCACCACGTTCGACGCCGGGCTCGCGGCCTGCCGGACGATACTGCGTCGGGGTGCCACGCCGGCCGTCCTCCGCCTCTACGACTCGACCGAGTCCGGGCGCAACTTCGACCAGCCCCACACGAACGTGCTCATCGTGCTGGACGAAACAGACCCCGCGCTGTTAGCCGCCACACTCGCAGTCGTCGACGACGAGTGCGGCGGGGCTCGCAAGCTGGACGACGCGCTGGTCGAACGCTGGCTCGGCCACCGCAACGACGTTTCTGCCCTGGCACCTCTGTGGCGGGCGGGCATTGTGGTGGACACGGCGGAGATCGCGGGACCTTGGGCCGCGCTCCCGGGTCTCTTCGACGAAGTCATCGGCTCCCTCGGCGCGATCGACGGAACGCTGGTGGCATCGGCCCACCAATCCCACGCCTACACGGATGGTGCCTGCCTGTACTTCACCTTTGCCGGCCGCGGGCCCGAGGGGGACGAGGCCTGGCGGGAGCGGTACTACCGCCTGGCGTGGGAGACCGTGACCGATGCCACGCTGGCCCACGGAGCGGCCATCAGCCACCACCACGGGATCGGGCTGAACCGGTCTCGCTTTCTCCCACGTGCCCTCGGATCGGGATTCGAGGTCCTGGTCGGGCTCAAGGAGAGCTTTGACCCCGTCGGCATCCTCAATCCGGGCAAACTTGGCCTCCCCTCCCCGTTCGGGCCCCCTCCGTGGTCATGAGCACCAAGGGGGGCAGCGTCCTCGTCGTCGATGTCGGCACCTCAGGAGTGCGTGCGGCCCTGGTGCGCCCCGATGCCACCGTCGACCATGTGCACTACGCCCCGGTCCTCCCCGAAACCCCGGCGCCGGGGTTGGTGGAGTTCGACGCCGGGGTGATGGCCGACGCCGTCCTGAAGGTGGCGCAGGCGGCGCTCGGCGAAGGAGGCCCCGTGGCGGCCGTGGGCATCGCCAACCAGAGAGCGTCGAGCATTGTGTGGGAGCGTGCCACGGGGAAGCCGCTGGCCCCGGGGATCGGCTGGCAGGACCTCCGCACGGTCGGCACCTGCCTGACGCTGCAGGCCGAAGGCATCCGCCTGCCGCCCAACGCGTCGGCCACCAAGTTGATGGCCATTCTCGACGCCGTCGATCCCGACCGCACCCGGGCTGCCGCCGGTGAGCTCTGCTTCGGCACGGTGGATACGTGGGTGGCATGGGTGCTCTCGGGCGGGGCCGGCTCCGGTGCCGACGCTCTTCATGTGACCGACGCGACCAACGCCGGAATCACCGCGCTCATCAATCCCTCCACGGCCGAATGGGACGAGGGGCTCCTGAATCGCCTTCGCATTCCCATGGCCGTCCTGCCCCGCATCGTCGACTCGTCGGGGGAGATCGGCGCCTGCCACGCGCTTGTTGGTGCGCCGGTCATCTGTGGCATCGCCGGCGATCAGCAGGCGTCGTTGGTCGGGCAGGGCTGCACGCTCCCGGGACTGGCCAAAACCACGTTCGGGACAGGCGGCATGCTCGACCAGTGCACCGGAGCCGGTTCGGCACCCGGCCGTGCCGGCCAGGGCGCGCACGGCACCTTTCCCATCATCGCCTTCCGCGTGGGCGGGCTCGTCACCTGGGGCGTCGAAGCCGTCATGCTCTCGGCGGGCACGTGTGTGGAGTGGCTGCGCGACGACCTCGGTGTCCTGGCGAGCGCGGCGGAGTCGGCAAGCGTGGCGGCACGGTGCGAGACGACGGGCGACGTCTGGTTCGTCCCGGCCCTCCTGGGCCTGGGCACGCCGCTGTGGGACTTCGGCGCCCGCGGGACCGTGGTGGGGCTGACACGGGGATCCGGCCGGCCCGAACTGGTGCGCGCGGTGCTCGAAGGGGTGGCGCACCGCGGTGCCGATCTGGTCGAGGCGGCCCAGGCCGACAGCGGTTTCCCCATTGATACCCTGCGCGTCGACGGTGGCATGTCGGAAAACGAAGTCTTCGTCACTGCGCTGGCCGACGCCATCGGGCGACCGGTCGAGATATCCCCGGTGCTCGAGGCCACCACGCTCGGTGCGGGACTCCTGGCCGGTCTGGCCATCGGCACCTACGGATCGACCGACGATATCGCGGCGACGTTCTCACCCCGGCTGACGGTCGAGCCCCGGACCGACGACGCCACCCGGTCCCATTCCCGCGACCGGTGGCTGGCGGCGAGGGCCAAGGCCGAAGCAACGATCCCCGAGCTCACCGGCATCTCCTTCTAAGGTCCGGCGCTACGCAGGCGTATGCGCCAGCGCGTCATCCCAACTGCTGCCCGCTTCGAGAAGCGGGCGGTATCCCATCAACTGGCGCGGCCTCCCGATGGCCATGACGGCCCGAAGGCGGCCCGCCCGCCCGAAGAGGGCAACGAACTTTCCCTCGTCGAATGAGCCGCTGACGATCTCGACCTCGTCGTCCCCACCGGGATTCCCGAGGACCTGGAAGCGGATGCCGAATTGATCGGACCAGAAGTAGGGCACGGGCGTAAACAGCGCGGCATGGCGCGGACCGGCGAGGAGAGCAAGGGCCGCCGCCAATCCGGCTTCCGCCGCGACCTGCCAGTGTTCGATCCGAATCTGCTCCTCGCCACTGTCGTGTCGCCATACCCACCGAGCCACGTCCCCGGCGGCCACGATCCCGTCGGCCGCGAAGAGCCGGTCATCGCAGACCACACCGTTCTCGAGCGTCAGCCCGGAGTCCTTCAGCCAGTCGACCGATGGGGCCACGCCGATTCCCACCACCACCACGTCGGCCTCGAGCCGCTCGCCATCCCCCGTCTCGACGACCAGGCCCTTGCTCCCCTCGGCTCGACGGATGCCGGCGACATCGCGCTCAGTTTGCAGGTTCACGCCGTTGGCCTCGTACAAAGAGGCACAGTGCGAACCGATCAACGGGCCCAGCACGTTGGACAAGGGGATCGCCATCATCTCGATAACGGTGACCTGGCACCCCAGCCCTGCGCACGTCGACGCCACCTCGGCCCCGATGAACCCGGCTCCGATCACCACGACGCGGCACGATTCGACGGCCGTCACGGCGGCGCGCAACGCCAGCGAGTCGTCTAGCGTGCGCAGAGTGAACAACCCGTCACGCTGCGTGAGACCCTCGGTGCCCGGCAGATGCCGTGGGCTGGCTCCCGTGGCCACGATGAGAGCGTCCCCTGAGAGCGTGGTGCCGTCGTCGAGTTCGACCTGACGTAGCTCGGCGTCCAGCCGAACGGCGCGGTGGCCCAGCACCTCGTGCAGCTGAAGCTCACCGGCCCGCTTGCGATCCGCCAACACCGCCTTCTCCGGCGGCCATGTCCCGGCCAGGACCTGCTTGGAAAGGGGCGGTCGGTCATAGGGCAGGTGCAATTCCTCGCCCACCAACGTGATCTTGCCGCCGAACCCTTCGCTCCGCAGTCCCTCGGTGGCCCGCAACCCGGCCAACGAGGCACCGACCACGATGACCGTCCCGTCGGGACGCACGCCGTCCGACGTCACCGTCCTCCGAACATGGTCGTCCACTCCTCGAGCGAGCGGGGCCGGAAGACATAGTTGGTCTTGCGGGTGTCACCCATGCTCTGCGACGGATCAGCCGAGTAGAGATGCCCGGGGAAGAGCACCGCATCGTCGGGCACCCGGGAGAGCCGGTTGTTGATCGAGTCGTACATGGCGATCGGGTCGGACCCGGGGAGGTCGGTGCGACCACAGCCCTCGAGAAAGAGAGTATCGCCGGCCACCAGTCGACCGTCGACCAAGAAACACTGGCTGCCCGGCGTATGACCGGGCGTGTGAATCAACTGGACCTCGACCGCCCCGACCCGCACGACGTCGCCACTGTCGTGACCGACCAGGTGCGATGCGCCGACACCGGTCGTACGCTCCACCCATGGCACCTCTTGCTTTTGCAGGTGCACCGGGACCTGCACTCTCTCCAAGAGCGCGCTGATCCCCTCGACTCCCCACCCCGCCATCTGCCCTCCGAGGTGGTCCGGGTGATAGTGCGTGCCCAGCACACCGGTCAGCTTCATGCCGTCCGCCTCAAGAAGGTCAACCAGGTCACCCACCGCATAGGCCGGATCCACGACGACGGCTTCACCGGTCGCCCGATCCCCGATGAGGTAGACGAAGTTCACCATCTGGCGGGCCATCTGATCGCCCTTGGCGAAATCCCTCCCGGAGAGGAGTTGGCGGAAGTACAAGCGATCGCCTCCCGTCGACTCACTCATCCTCGCTCCCTCCTTCGGTCTCGACCTCGCGGGCCAATGTGTCGAGGCGGGGGACAAGGTCCTCCACCTGCGTCCTGGTCTGGCGGAGCCGCCGGTCGAGCTCGTCGATCAGGGCGGTGGCGCGCTCGAGGCGCGCCACCAGCACGTCGACGTCCACTTCGCGCTGTTCGAAGAACTGGACGATGGCGTCGAGCTCTCGACTGGCGTCGGTATAGCTCAGCGCCTCCACCGGAGTGGGTTCAACAGTTGCTGCAGTCATCAGGTCTCCTCATTCCTTTCTTCGACACGATCGCGACGGACCTCGGTCGACTCCACCCGCGAGCGGGCCGTACCGTCGGCAAAACGGGTCACGACCTCACTGCCCACGGGAAGTCCCGCTGCGCTCTTCACGAGTTCTCCGGCCGCCGTGAGGGTCAGGGTGTAACCCCGTTCCAGTTGTCGTTCAACGTCATACGCGGTGAGCAGGCGACGCCACGATCGTACGCGTTCGGTTTCCCGGGCCAGGTGCCCGAGGGCGAGCGGGCCCATGCGGGCCGCATTGGTCCGCAGCGCACCTTGGCGCGCCGACAGCCCTTCGGGAGCCAGACGGCTCAGGGCGACAGTACGCACCGTGAGGCGCTCCCGGTGCACCCGCAGTTGGCTGCGCGCGGCATGGGTCAGACGGCCGCGGGCTGCCGTGTCACGCGCCTGCGCCTCGAGGAGAAGCGCGGGCACCCGGCGGCTCAGCAGGGCGGCCGGGCCCGCGATGTGCTGTTCCCACCACTGCCCGACGCGCAGGACCAACTGGTGACCGCACTCGGTCGGCGTGATACAGGCGCGGTTGGCGACGATGTCGGCCACGGACTCGTCCCCCGTGTGGCCGATCCCGGTCCAGACCGGCTTGCGGGACACGGCGATGGCGCGAGCGACCACCTCGGAATCGAACGTCGCCAGATCCGCCTTCGAGCCGCCGCCTCTGACCACGACCAAAAGATCGCACTCAGTGCGCGACAGCGCAGCGACTGCCCTCGCCACGGCCAACGGCGCGTCGCCGCCCTGCACGGCGACCGGTGCCACCGAGACGTGGAATCCGAAGCCGGAGCCGGTGAGCTGGCCGAGGAAGTCGTGACACCCCTCGGTCCCAGGGCTCGCCACCAGTCCCACCCGCAGCGGGACTTCTGGGACCTCCAACGCGGCATTCTTCCCGAGCAGACCTTCGGCCTCCAGGGCTCGCAGGAGCTGTTCCCGCTGCACGGCTAACCGGCCGAGCAGCGCCGTGACATCGAGCTCGGCGAGAATGAAGTCGACCTCTCCCTTCGGGCGGTAGAGGTCGATCGTCCCCCGGAGGACGACCACCATGCCCTCGGCGAGCGTGATCCCCGCCTTGGCCAGCGATCGCCTCATGGGCAACCAGGATCCCTTCCAGCACTTGACCTTCAGCGTGGGTGCGCCCCGGCCGCGCGAAGCCGAAGTGCCCCCATGGTCGGGGTCGACGAGGTCCAGGTAGCAGTGGCCGGATCGTCCCGACTGGTCGGTGAAGCTCTGGATCTCCCCACGGACCCACAATTGGCGATTCCGCGGAAAAGTGGAGGTCAGCGCCGCGTCCACCTCGTCGTAGAGGGCGCCGATCGAGAGAACCCCCGGGCGCTCACCGTCCTCCGTGGGTTCGTCGGCCGGGGCGAGGGGAGGAGCCTCGGGGTCGAAGAGCTGATGGGCACCGCTGGACATCCTCGACACCCTACCGAGGTGGTGTGCGTCACAAGCGCTTCGGTGGGGATGGCAGACTGAAGGGGACGGTGAGTCGGCCAGGTGGCCGCAGCCCGGACCGCGCTGCGGGACCGTGTTGAGGAAGGTCGGGACTCCACAGAGCAGGGTGCTGGCTAACAGCCAGTCGGGGTGACTCGCAGGAAAGTGCCACAGAAAGCAAACCGCCGATGGCGGACCTCCGGGTCCGCACAGGTAAGGGTGAAACGGTGCGGTAAGAGCGCACCAGCGGTCAGGGCAACCTGATCGGCTTGGTAAACCCCACCCGGAGCAAGGCCAAGCGTGGGAAACGGGCTGCTCGCCCGCTCCTCGAGAGAGGGGCATCCCCAGGTAGGCCGCTTAGATGGATGGTCACCAAGGCCCGCAAGGGCTGAACAGAATCCCGCCTACAGGCCGACTCACCGTCAACCAGGGATTCGATCGCCGCCCTCGTCGAGTCAACGTGGGCACCATTACCGTGAGTTTCGGTCCTGGCTCCGCGATGGGCTGTATGCAGCACGATACTCCGGGGTGC
>Ga0182030_10008689_pt1 | contig 20965 bp, 15 predicted proteins | sample 812S3MmetaG_FD_121299 | JGI IMG/M metagenome (GOLD analysis project Ga0182030, IMG submission 121299) | Permafrost microbial communities from Stordalen Mire, Sweden - 812S3M metaG (Illumina Assembly) | ecosystem: Environmental > Terrestrial > Soil > Wetlands > Permafrost | place: Sweden...
CAGGCCGCGCTGGCCTGCGCCCAGGCTGGCCATGACCACGGCGCCACCGCGCAGGCGCTCAACGTGCTCGGCATGCTCGCCGCGCGGGCCGGTGACGCCGCCGCGGCCGAAACCTACCTGCGGGCCAGCCTGGCCGAAGCGCGACGGCCGCCCGAGAGCGGTGCTGGCCCGCTGGGCGCGGCCGTCGCGGCGCTGAACAACCTGGCCCGGCTGCTGGCCGAAACCGGCCGCGGCCGCGAGGCACTGACGGTCGCGGCCGAGGCGCTCGAGCTCGGCAGCGAGCTCGGCGACCAGCACCGGGTCGCGGCGCTGCATACGAACATGGCCGACCTGCTGCACGCGGACGGCCAGGGCGACGCCGCGATCATGCACCTGAAGGAGGCGGCTAGGCGATTCGCGTCCGTCGACGTCGGCGACGCGCCCCGGCCGGAAATCTGGACGCTCGTCGAGTGGTAGCGCCAGGCCCGCGGGCGCGGCGGGTCACGGCTGGTGCCCGGCCAGCCACACGCTGACGTGGACGGGCTCGAAGGCCTGCTGGACCGTGGTAGCCAGCTCGCTCTGCATGGACGGCAGGTCCACGGACTCCCTGAGCCGCCCGGCGAAGGCGGCAACCGTCGCTTCGGCGTCGTAGTGCGCTCGGTTGAAGCGCCGGTCAACGACCCGTTGGACCCGCTTGCGCAGCGGGTTGAACAGCACCGCGGCGATCAGCGTCGAGGCCGCCACGCCCGCCTGCCCGGGGAACGGCAGGACCTTGGTGGCCAGCGTGACGACGCCGATGTACACCCCGATGATCAGCCCGGTGACCAGCGCGTAGGACAGGGTGCGGCTGATGATCTTGTCGATCTCGTACAGCCGGAACTTCAAGATGCCGATGCCGAGGGTGATCGGCAGGGCCGCGATGCCGGGCGCGACCACCGCGCTGATGACCCGCCAGTCGGCGGAGGGATCGGTCGGCTCCAGCAGGCCCACGGTCAAGCAGGCGATGAAGACCACCGCGCCGCTGTAGAGCCACTTGAGCTGCAGCCGATGTTCGCCGGCGGCCCTGCGGTATTTGGGGATCTGGACCACCAGCCACACGAGCACGCTGATCACCAGCGCGAAGAATCCGACGTTCTCCACGCCGAGCCATATCAGCCCGGAGCCAGAGACATGAGCGATGGCGTACGGTGCTCCGCTGGAGTCGACGCGGATCACCGGTCCGGCGGCGGCGATGGCCCACGGCACGAACATCAGGACCGCGTAGACCAATCCGGCGCCGAACAGGAACCCGCCCACCCGGCGCCAGCGCCCGGACGGCAGATGCCCTTCGGGAAACAGCCACAGACAGCCTGCGACCAGGACCAGGCCGCCGGCCCAGGTGGGCTGGAGCGCGACGGCCACCCTGCCGAGCGGCAGGGAACCGTGATGCAGCCGGTAGTCCAGGATCGAGTAGGCGACGGCGCCACTCCTGACCGAGATCAGTACGCCGATGCCGAGCATGAGCCAGGCGATCGGGTTGCCTGGCCGGCGAACCGCAACCAGCATCCCGATCGCCACCGTGGGCAGCAGGGCCATCAGCTGCAGGAGCCCGGCGACCGAGTCGCCGGCCGACGTGACGAGCACGAGGGCGGCGATATTGAGCCCGAAGGCCAGAAGGCCGAGCGCGAGCGCCGAGCGCGCGGAGACCAGGCGGCGGATCAGCCCGGTGTGTTCTCCCCTCTCCATGGTCCGTACCGTACCGGCCGGCCGTTCCGGAATCGTTACGGCGCGGCGGCCCTTTCACCGGACCGCTGTCACTCTTAGAGCCGGATGCTGACCAGCACCGTGACGGTCTGGCCGCCAGGGTTTACGGTGAGCTGCCCGTCCAGGGCGACCAGGCTCGTCGAGGTCACCGTGACCGTCACGCCCTGCCCGGCGGCCAGCGCCCCCGCCGACGGTGAGACGGACAGCTTGCCCGCCAGCGCCGGCCCGACCGTGATCGAGTAGTCGCTGACCGGACCGCCGTCGGCGGTAATCGTGACCTTCCCGGACGCCGTGCCGTCGACGGCGACCAGATCCAGTGTCCCGGGCGACGCCGTCACGGTGCCCTGGCTCACCGCCGATGTCGCCGAAGAGCCCGCTGATGCCGAGGAGGCCGCGGACGGAGAAGACCCCGTGGTGGCGACCGCGGAGCTCGATGCGGCCGGGTCTCCGGACGAATGCGCGGAGGTCGCGCGGCCCGAGCTCGAAGACGAGGCCAAAGACGAAGGCGCCAGCCCGCTCCCGCTATTGACGGACGGTCCGCCATGCGCCGACGACGGGCCGCCATGCGCCGATGACCCACCCGCGGTGCTGGCCGGCGCGCCATGGGTCGTTCCGTCGCCGGAGGTGAACGACGGGCCGTGCGGTGAGCCGCCGATGACCACGACGGCGATGGCCCCGGCGGCCACGACCGACGTGGCCGCGCTCGCCACCGCGGTCGAGGGTTGCAGGGTGCGGTGCCACGGCGCTGCCCACGGCGGCCGGACCGGACGGGGGAAACCCGCGGGCCCGAACCGCCCCGCGCGATTCGCCACGCTCAGCCGCTGCGCCATCCCGGCTGGCGTCCGGTCGGCCATGATCCTCAGCAGCTGACCACGGAACCCGGGCAGCACCGCGACCAGCGGCGCCAGGCCGGCAAACAACGCCGGCGTCAGCTCACGGCGCTTGCGCTCACCGCAGATCTCACACTGTTCTATATGCCGGCTGATCCGCTTGCGGATAAGCACCGTCAGCTGCCCGTCCCAGCCCGCCAGCACGAGGTCGAGGACGAGACACTCCGGCCGGCCGGTCCGGGCCACGATCAGCGCCCCGAGGGACCTTTCCAGCTGGGTGCGGGCCCGCGACGCTAGCGCGTGCGCGTGGTTACGCGACACTCCCAGCGCGTCCGCCAGATCCTCACCTTCAAGTTCATGGACCAGGCTCAGCTCGATGACATCCCGCTCGCCCGGATTCAGCCCGGCAAACGCTGCCCTGACCAGCTCCCGCAGGTCCGCTCGCTCGGTCTCGCGGCTGACGTCGGCCGCCGGGGCCGGCACGTCCGTTGCCTCGTCCAGCGCGACCATGACCTTGCCAGCTCGGACCCGCCGCAGGCATTCGTTGCGCGCGACCGCGTAGAGCCAGGGGCGGAGCTTGGCCGGGTCGCGGAGCCCGCGGAGCCTGGCGGCCGCGATGAGGAACGTATCCTGCACAGCGTCGGCCGCATCGGCGGGTTCGCGCAGCAAGGAACCGCAGTATGCGTAGAGCGGCACGGCATACCGGTCGTATGCTTCGGCGAGCCCGGCCGGGTCACCGGACACGATCGCCGCGACAACCTCACGGTCCTCCATCTGGCCCACGGTAGTTCGCTTTGCGCAGTCAGGCCGGTCAGAACGGGATAACCAGATAGCGGAAATGGGCGCCGAGCCCGGCATCGGCGCGTCTGCTCCCGGGCGGATGTGCCGACGTTAATCGCGCTGGTTCTCGTCGTGCTGCCTGGTCCACACCGAGACGTGGGTTGGCTCCAGGGCCTGATTTACCACTTCCGCCAGGTCGTCCCGGACCGCGTGCAGGTCAACCGCGTCCATTAGCCGAGCCGCGAATGCCCGCACGGTCCGTTCGGCGTCATAGCGGGCCCGGTTAAACCGCCGGTCGACCAGTTGCTGCACCCGTCGGCGCAAGGGATTGAACAGCGTGCCGAATAGAGCAGCTTAGTCACGGCCGGCTCCCGCCTCCTGTGCCCAATCGGCGATGAGCGTGACCAGCCCGGTTAGCCTGCTGACCGCCGCGGCGGCCGAGGCGTCCTGACCATATGACCGTGGCCCGAGGTCATCGCGGATGGCGCGGCCGATGAACGCAGGCGCGAACCAGCTGTACTTGGCGGCGCCGCAGGCGGCGATGGCGGTCCGCACCGAATCGGCGGCGCCGGACCAGCCGCCGTCGCGCAGCCCGTTGATATATCCGCTGGTGGCGCTTTCGGCGAGCTCGGGCAGCAGCGCGACGTCCATGAGCCCGTCGGTGAAGCTGTCCAGGATCAGGTTGGCGGTGTCCTCGCCAAGGGCGCCGGGACCCGTGAACGACCAGTCGAGCAGAACGGACGTCCCGGCTTCGTCCACTAGGTTGGCAGGCCAGACATCGAGGTGACACAGGGTGCGTTCGGCTGCCTCCGTAACGGCCACCATGCGGTCCCGGTCCTCCCAGAGCTGGCGGAGGTGGCGCCGGACCGGCTGGGGCCACCCGGCCACGCTCGGATGATCCCAGTCAGCGGCGTTAATGGCGACCGTGGGACCGACGCCTTCGGAAAGGTATTGCGCCAGCCAGCGCCGGGACAGCCACGGCGTCTTCGGCACGCGGCCCGCCCACCGGGCTTGCGCGGCTCCCAGCTCGTAGGCGAAACGCGCCAGCCGGGTAACCGGCCAGTCGAATCCACCGAGCCCGCCGACGTCCGCCAGCCACACCTCGACGCCGCCATCGGCACGCGTCCTGGTCTGGATCAGGGCGGGTGCGGTGATGCCGGCGTCGGCGTAGACGGTGGCGGCCAGGCCGGTTTCGTAGGCCAGCGCCTCGCGCCGCCAGTAGTTCCAGTGGGCCGGATCATCACTGGTCCGCCACGCCTTGGGCGGGTCGGCCGCGGTCGGCAGCCGGGCCACCTTCAGAACCGCCGAACCTGCCGTCCCGCGAACCCGCCAGATCCCGTTGGTCGCGGCGTTGGCGAGTCCGTGCCGCAACGGCTCGGCGGCCAGCAGCCGCTCGCCGAGGACACGAGGCAGGCCGCAGATCGCTACGACAGTTCCGTCGCCTAACTCCAGGCGGATAGCTGGCTCGTCCCCCGCTTCCCCGTGCCCCGTTCTCAGCTGGCGAGCACCTTGTCGGGATCGTGCAAGACCACCGTGCCCGCGATGAGGTCATGCAGCGCCTGGTGCTTCTTGCCGGCCACGAAGAGGACGAACGAGGTGATCGCGGTGATCAGGCTGAGGAGGCCGTCGATGATGCGCCCCACGATTTCGCGCAGGGCCATGAACCAGAAACCGGCCACCTTATTGGTCTCGGGCCGCCATACCCGCATTCCCAGCACCTGCAGCGCCGGAGTCTGGCCGTTGCCCCAGACGATGAGGCCCCAGATGACATAGCCAATTCCCAGCGTCACGATCGCGAGCGCGATGCTGAGGAAATAGGCGCCGATGCGCCGGCCGACGCTGGCCAGCTGGGTGCCTTCCGGCAGGTTCAGACCAGAGAGCTGGTCGAAGTACATCCCCTGGGGCACCACGTTCTGATACTGGCCGTAGCCGTACCCGGCGGGCACCGGCGGCGCCGGGGTAAAGCCCTGATCGGGCGGCTGACCGTAGCCCTGACCGGGAGCCTGACCATAAGCCTCGCCTGGCGCCTGGCCGTAAGCCTGGCCGGGAGGCGGCTGAGTGCCCTCCTGCCCGGGTCCCGGGGCGTACGGATCCGGAAACTGACTCACGGAAATCTCACTTCCTGTATGCGCTAGCTGCAAAGCGGACTCTATGGCAGCGACGCGATCATGAGTAGCCCGACCTGCCATCGTGCACGAACCGTTACCGGGTTTTAGCAGGGGGAGAAACGGCCGGCCGTCACCGCGCTGGCCCCGAGCACGGCCGCGCCGGTGAGGAATGTGCGCCGGTTCAGGAGACTGGACTTGACGAGACTGGGCTTCAGGGGACTGGGCTTCAGCGGTTCGCGGCCTGATGGTTCGTCAGGCGCGAGGTATCCGGCGTTGAACGTCCAGGCCGGATAGCTGGTCCTCAGCAGGTCGAGGTGACCGTCCCAGGCTTCCGGTCCGAGCACCGCGGGCGGGACGAACGTAATGCCTGCGCCGACGACCGTGAAGCCCCAGCTAAAGCCGGTGATCGCCTGGACATGAGGGGTCACCACGGCGTCGGGTGAGACGCACAGGAAACTGTGGGCTTCCCAGTCCATGTCATATCTGTCCCCGCGCGACGGCGCGTCGAAAAACTCGGGCTTGAGCCCGTACCACGCGTAAGGAGTGGGGATATCGCGGTAGATGGCCTGGATCAGCCATGACCCCGAACCTAGTGCACGACACCAGGCCGTCCCTCGCGTGTACCCGGCCGCGGCACCCCCGGGTCGTTACGCCTGGCTGAGCAGCTCGGCTAGTTCGGCGTCGAAGTTCAGGTAGCCCGACTCCTGCCCGGCCGGGACCACCTCGTATGTCCGTCGCAAGAACTCCGCCATGGCGCCGGCGCTCAGCTCGAATTGCGCCTGGCCGAACGGGGAACTTATCGCGATATTCAAGATCGAGTGCCCGGCAGCGACCCCCTCCTGCGCTTTCCCCGCTGCCGGGTCACAGGATGCCGCTGACGGCCAGGCCTGGACATCGCCGATGCCCTCCCGGGAGTCCAGGGCGGCGGTGAGCAAGTCACGGGCAAAGATCCACTCCACCGGCTCATCCGTGCACACGTTAAAGGCCACCCGGACGGCGTACGGATCTGCGCAGCAGTAGGACAAGCTGGCGGTCAGCGGCACCAGCGTTTGCTCGGGCCCGACCAGCGCCAGGCTCAGCCGTGCTGAGACCTCCGAACGGCTGCTGCTCATCGTCTGCCACCCCATTCCACCGCGGCGGGTCACGGAACGGCCAGTCGCGGCTGGCCCGAAGCGTGATCTTCATCTACCAGCGATATTTCCCCGCTCAGGTAGTAGACGGGTGCGCAATCGGGTGCGAAACGGTTGCAGCCGCGGGATCGGCCAGGGCGGGAGGGGGCGTCAGACGGGGGCCCCGCAGGCGCACTGCACCTGGCGGGTAAGTACCAGGCCGGACCGGGGAACCACCGACCGTTCGGATAAATGGTTGTGAATTTGATCGTCAGGAGCGGCCGGGTAACGACTGCGGCTGGAGCAGGCCGAGCGGGGCGGGCGCGGTGAACTCGACGGTCAGCATGGACCCGCCGCCCGGCCCCGCCGCGACGGACGCCAGCGCCGCAAGGTACGGCGAGCGCTGCGCGCGGAAGAAGGCCAGCAGGTTCTGCGCGGAGCCGTGCACGGCAGAAAGCTCGGCGGCCCGCAACGGCATGCCCGGGCTGGCGCCCGGACCGCTGTCACTGAACGCCCGGATCCGGACGGGCTCGCTCGCCGCCAGCGTGTCCAGGGTCGTGAGCAGGCGCGCGTCGACTTGTCCGGCCGCGAGCTGAGCCTGGGCGGACGGCGCGAAGGTGATCCGGGGGTCACGGAGCAGCTGGGTTCCGGCCTGCCGTCGGGCCCGCACGTCCGCGGCGAGGGCGGCCTGGTAAGCGGCGGTGCCGTCCGGCGCGACCGCGCGTATGTCGATCCGGGCCTGGCCCGTGCCGAAGCTGGCCAGCACGTCCGGGGCATACACGCTGGTCAGGCGGAAGCCGAACATGGCGCGCACCGCGGCCGTGGCCAGCACGACATCGGAGCCGAGCGGGTCTGGGGTGCCCGGGCGCAGGACCAGCAGGTTGCCGGCCGCGACGCTATGCTGCACGAGCGCAGCGCACATCGCCGGGTCGCAGGCCATGACCGCACCACGGCTGACCTGGCTGGCCGCCCAGGCCGCCGCCTGGCCGCGGAGCGCGACCGCGTCGGCCACCCGAGCCGAGAGCGTGGCCGACGTTCCGGCGGCCGGCTGCGAGGAGGCCAGGTACGGGACGGAGACGCCCTGGGTCAGCGCGACGGTCAGGGCCACGGCCAGGGCCCCGAACGCGCCGGCCAGGCCGAGGCGGGTGACGCGGCGCCGCCGGGTACTCCCGACGCGGCGGGCTCCGGGACCGGCCGTGCTGCCGGGCTCGCGCAGCGCGGGCGGTTCGGCCGCGCCGACCGTGGCCTGCCGCTGGTGGTAACCGGCTTCGAGCTGGGCACGATGACCGGACGGCGCGCCGGCGGCACCGGCCTGCCAGTACCCGGCGGCCCGACGGTGAGCGGCCGCGACCTGAGCACCGAGGCCGTCCTGGGCCAGGCGACGGTGCAGCGCATCCGCGGTCCAGCGGTGGACCGACAGCTCATGGCCGGCCCCAACCGTCAGCAAGCCCGCGGTCTCGCATTCGGCGATCGGTCCGGGCCGGCCCGCCAGGACTTCGGGCGGGACGGGCAGGCGGAAGACCGAGGTGCGCACGAGCAGGGCCTTCGCCCCGGAGCCGAGGCGGTCAAACAGCTCGCCGACCAGCTGGTCGGCCGCGGCGCAGGCGATTGCCTCCGCGGTCGCCGCGGGCAATTCAGTGGGTTCGGTCCCGGGCAGCGGCCGGCCGGTCCTGGCCTCGATCAGCTTCTCGATCCGGCCGGCCACATCGCGATAGCGCTCGTCCAGGGTGAGGAGCGAGTCCAGGTACAAGATCGCCAGCGGATGGCCGGCGGTCAGCCGCCACACCTGATCACGCTCGGCATCGGCCAGCTGGCCGACCGCAGGCAGCGAGGCGGTCAGCTCCTCGGCGCCCGAACGCGTCAGCGGTCCGAGCTGGCGAAACACGAGTTTGTCCACCGCCGGCCGCGGTACGTCCGGCAGCAGTGTGGCCTGGCCTGTGCCGGAGTCCTGGGCTGTGCCGGAGGCCTGGGCTTCGCTGAAGGCCACGGCCGCGCTGAAGGCCCGGGCTTCACTCAGGGCAACGGCTGCAGTTACGGGCCGGGCTGCGGTGAGCGGCCGGGCTTCGGCTTGTGGTGGCGCTGCGGCTAGCGGCTGGGCCGCGGCTAGGGGGGACAGGGTGAACGGGTGGCGGCAGGTGATCAGCAGTTTGCCTGTCCATTTCGCCAGCAGCGCTGCCAGCGCTGGGTCACGGATGGTCCACTGACCCGACTCATGCGACAAGTTGTCATCAAAGTTGTCGAAGATGAGGAAGTCCGCTTCGGCCGGTGCCGCGGCAAAGCTGGCGGCGGACACTTCCCCGTCGAAGAAGGCAACGACACGCTCGGCCCGGACCTGGCTGAGCCGGGTCGCGATCTGGCTGGCGAGGGTGGACTTGCCGATTCCGCCCATGCCGTACACGACCAGCCCGGACCCGCTGGGGCCGGTCAAGTCGGCGGACCAGCGGCGTCCCTCGGCGGAGCGGATCGACAGCGAAGGGCGCCGGCTCGGCCTGCCGTTAGAGCTCCGGGAATGGCGAGGAGCGTGTCTAGCCGTGTGCCGCACTCGAACCTGCTGGCCGGCCGAGATTATCTTGATGACTGAGTCTGCTGTTTCGGCCGAGTCTGGATTCCTGACCGGGGCTGGATCGCTAACCGGGTCGGCGTCACTGGCTTGGTCTGGATTCCCGGCCGGCGGTGCCTGCGGCGGCAGGACGTCCCGCGTATCCGGGTTGCGTTCATGCCGAACACGACTTAATTTCGCCACTCGTACACCCCTCCCCCGTACTGCGGCAGACGGGCAGGCTGCTTTTCTATAGTTATATAGCACGCGGAGCGATGCATCGGATGCTTTGAGTAATTAACTACCGGAGTGCCAGCCTGTACAATTACCTCCAAATACGGACGATGCCGGATAAAACTTGCCATGACGCGGAATTGCGGTCCGTCATGGCCAGCTGCGTTCGTAAGCTGGGCACGAGCTGATGCGGCCATCGGGACGAGTTACGGACTTAGCGGACATATGGTGTCGAAGTGGTGCAGTATTTCCTGCACACTGTCGTCCATTCCGGCAATTAGTGTAATGTTCCCTTAGCGCCCGCCATGGCCTATAACGGCTTTATCACAGGATATTGCGAGGCGGCACCCCGGGCGTTCTGGAGAGGACGGCCGAGACCGCTGACTGGCGGGCGGGGAGCTGCAGCGCCATCCGGGTGAATTCGGCCGCGACGACGTGCCAGAGGCGCGCCCGGTGCAGCATCGCGTGCTCGCCATCCCGGATCTCGATAGCGGTCACCTCCGCCACGGACCGGGCGCGTTCCGCGTACGTCCAGGTGTCCTGCGGGCGGGTGATCCGGTCGGCGTTCCCGTGCGCAAGCAGGATGCGCCGGCCAGCCAGCTGGCCGACCGGCTCGCCGAGCGGCAGCCAGGGCGCCAGGCCCGCGACGGCCGCCACGGCGGGATGCCCCGCAACACGCAAGGCAGCGCGCGCGCCCATCGAGTGCCCGACGAGAACGACGGGAACCGGGCCGAAGCGAGTGCCGATGTCGTCCAGGATGCGGCTGAAATCGTGTACCGGCAAAGCCTGCTCGCCGTTCCAGCCCCGCAGCTCGAAGCGCGGCCGGAAGACCACGGCTCCGCTTCCCCGCAGCGCGTTCTGGATGGCCCGGGCGACCGGAAGCATGCGCAGCACGGCAGGCTGGAAGGATGTCGTGGGCGCGGAGCTGACTGACCTGCCGCCGTGCGCCACGACGACCACTCCGGCGACGTCGGCGGCCTGGCCGCGTCCGGTCGCGCGAGATACCGTCTCGCCTGTCGCCACAATCCCTCCCGACTGCCCGGCCGGTGACCGGCCTGGCCAGGTTAACAGCCCAGCTGATCAGGGCAGGGACCGGCTCTCATTCCCCTCCGGATGGCCTCGAAACATAACACTGACCCGAACACAGTGAGCTGTAAGAATAGTCTCTTCCCATCTGCTCGTACGTGTGTTCTAATTGCTCCATGGGTCGATTCGGGCGGCGGGAGCGCGGGACAGACGGTGCGGATGCGGAAGAAGTGGACGTGCGAAGCGCGTCGGCGGACCGGCCCGCCCCGGGCACTGGCACCGTCGCATCGCGGCACGCCTGGGTCTGGCCAGGGGCTCGCGCTCGCACGTAAGTAGCTACCTCGCCGGCCCCGTTTCGCGCCGGTCATCAGTCCGGAGTTCAGCCACACGCTGGAGGTGAATACGATGCATCAGGGTTTCGAAAGTTTTAACGATGAGGATGACGAGTGGCTCTCCGAACTAGAAACTAGAGCCATAGATCTCGAGAAGGAGCTCTTCGACTGGCGCGAATCGCGCGCACGCGAGATGGCGGAATCGGTCTATCGCCGGGAAGCGGCGCCTGGTCAGACTAGGGCCGCATTCCGGCAAAGCGAGGACCACCCGAACCAGCAGCATGACGCCAGCCCGGGAGCAGGCTCCCAACGGGTCGCAAGACCCGCAAACGGACACGCTAGGCCCGTTTCAGGCCCGCGCCTGCATCCGGCCGAAGATCGCACCAGGGCGCTCATCGACCACGGACGGCGCAGCGTTGATCGCGTGCGATTTTCGCGGGGCCGCAAGATAACCATCGCAACCGCCGCGCTGGTGGCCATCGTGACGGTTCTGGTGATGGTGGTCTTCAGGAAAGGCGCCTCATGGCCGCCCAGCGTGGCCACAGTACAAGGTGAGATAACGACGGCCTGCCAGAATCCCAATGTGGCGTCGGAGCCAGGACAGGTCAATTTCGCCTGCGGAAAGACGACAAGCCAGATCCTCTGGATCTTCGCCCTGATGACAAGTAACGACAACCCCGGCTACACGGAAGCCAAGACCGGCCGGGAGGGACTTGAGCCCATCACGGCGACCCAAGGCGGCGAGGTGGCCTGGTCTTTGGACCTGCATTCCCCCTACAACCCCTATAACCCGGTGGATAGTCTGCAGGTAGCGGCGCGGGCTATCAACAACATTATCGGCGGGGCCACGCTCACCAACGCCAAGGGTAATCCCGCGGTGCAGCCCGGCCTGGAAAGCAACCCGGCGAACTGCGAACGGTACACCGGATCGTCGGCGGTCATCTCGCGTGCGGGATTCCCCGACCTTTGCGCCGAGCCGGTGACCAGTTCCGCTGGCCAGGCGGCACTTGTCGCCGACGTCTATAAGGATTGGGTAATCGGCGCTACGGCCACCGCCGCCAGGAATGTCAGCGTGCTGTTCGAGAACGCCAATAACCCAGGTAATCCGCAGGTCCAGGCCATCTTGCAGACCCTGCCCGGGGCCGGCTAGCGCTACCGAAATACCCACCGAGACAAGCCCTGCCCTGTCAGCAAGTACAACCCACACGCAACCGGAGAAAGAAGGTGATTCTATGCATCCCGTCAGGAAACCAACCTGGCAGCAGGCAACCGCGCTTGTGAGCCTCAGTACGTGCGGGGCGATGACTGGACTCTCCTTCACCCACGGAACGGTGGCTGACATGACGTCGCCGACGAGCATGCCGGTTCACCTGGTTGCGTTGAAGAAGCCAGCGCAAACGGCAGCAGCCGCAGCACCAGCTTCGGCTGAAGCGCCGGCATCGGCGGGCGATAGTCCGCTGCGGTCGGCCATTGTCGGCGTCGCCAATTCCTACCTCCGGATGGCGCAGAGCAAGACACCTGCCGAAATAGAGGGGATCATCTGGCAGAGCGACAGCATCGATGGCGTCGACCACGGCGAATCATGCGCGGCGTTCGCCAGCCTCACCCTTGAGCTGGGGGCGCAGGCTGCGGGCCAGGACAGCTGGGTTACCGGAGGCGGCTCTTACCCGTGGCCGCTGCATTCCTGGGCCGACGTCCGGGTGGATCCGAATCCGGCCTCCCCCAACATTATTTCCGTGCTTCAGGACGCAGAGAACAATCAGCGCTGGCGTCCGCTGGGCGACGGCTACCAGCCTCAGCCAGGCGACTGGGTGCTGTTTAACGGCCATGTCGAGGTGGTCACGGAGTACGCCAACGGAGTGCTGTACACGATCGGCGGCGATTCGCTGCCTAACTTCTCAGTCAATGCACACCAGTACAGCGGTCCGCTAGCCACCGATGGCGTCGTTGGCTTCGTCAATAACGGCGACCTGGTGAGCGCCGGTAGCTCAAACAGCCAGTCGGCCAGCACAGGGAGCCAGTTGGCAGGAGATACGGCGAAAGTTCCCGGCCCGGAGGCCTCCCTGGCGCAAGGCCTCGCGCCCCAAGGACAGGCCGCGATTCCGGGGACGCTCATGACCGCGCTCAGCAGCAGCAATAGCCAGCCGACGACCACGACGCTCAGTACGGCCGGGCCGCAAGGCACGGCTGCGATACCCGGACTGCAGGCGATACAGGCTGGCGCTTCGGGCAGTTCGTCCACGTCGTCGACCGCCACTAACTACCGCAGGAGTAACCCGCCGCCGAGCGCTCAGGTCCCCGGCACGGCCGTGCAGCAGGCCTTTATCAGCAAGATCGCGCCGGGAGCCATGGCCGCGCAACGCCGGTATGGCATTCCCGCCGCGGTGACCATTGCCCAGGCCATCGAGGAATCGGGCTGGGGCCAGAGCACGCTGGCGGTGCGCGACCATAATCTGTTCGGCATCAAGGGCACTGGCCCGGCCGGTGCCGATGTGCAACCGACCCAAGAGTACGAGACCGGGCGCTGGGTGACCGTGACCGCTGCGTTCAAGGTCTACCACAACGCCGCCGAGAGCATCGCCGATCACAGCCAGCTTCTCGCCACCGGTCCGAGCTACCAGCAGGCTATGGCCGACCGGCAGGTCCCTGATGCGTTTGCCACCGACCTGACCGGGGTCTATGCGACCAACCCCGACTACGGGTCGAACCTCATCGCACTTATGCAGCTCTATAACTTGTACCGTTACGACGCGACGGCCCAGGCGACGTCAGCGGCTCCGGCCACCCCGGCGGCACCGCAGGCGGCCAGCCAAAGCGGTACGGCGATCCCGGACGGCACGCCGAGCGAGGGCGGGACGGTAAGCCAGGGCAGCGGCGGCGGCCAGATTGAGACGGCCAACGGGCAGACTGGGGCCAGCAACGGCCAGAGTGGGACCAGCAACGGCCAGAGTGGGTCGAGCAACAGCAGCGCGGGGACTAGCGGACGCAGCGCGGGGACGGCGGGGACGGCGGGGACGGCGGGGACGGCGGGGACGGCGGGGCAGGGCGGGGCGACTATCCCCGGAATCCTCGATGCTTATATCGCGGTGTCGGGCAAAACTACGCCGGGCGCCGACGGGCCGGCCCGCGCGGGAACTCAGCCGGACCGCCGGCCCGCGCCGAGGATCGCGCCTCGTCGTGCTCGTGTCATCCCTCGGCGGTACGTGCCGCAGATTCCACGAACGGTGACGACCGACTTCCTCACGACGGCCAAGGCACCGCTGACACGCGCCGAACCTCTGTACAAGGACGTCGCCACCCGCAGCGGCATCCGCTGGGAGCTGCTGGCGGCCTGCGACTGGATGCAGTGCAAGGCGCAGCCACGTTACTCGCCGGTCCACGGGGAGAAGCTCGGCGCGGCCAATTCCGATGGCACGGTCTACCGGACCAAATCGGAGGCGCTGACCCAGTGCGCCAACGAGCTGGTCGAGCTCACGATGGCCGTCTACTGGATCGACATCACGGCCCGCCGGGCGCTTTCCGTTCGCAACCTGGCTAACGTCTTCGCCGCGTTCCGGTGGGGCGGGCTGCTCAAGCTGCACGACATATCCGCCATGGAATTCCCGTATTCGGTCGAAGGCCTGACGGCACAGCAGGTGAAAATGCGGTGGCCCGACATCAGGGAGCGGAACGCGCCGGACAAGCCAGGCTCGCGGTTTCATCTGCCATTCGGGGCCGTACCGGTCGTGCTCAGCCTCGATTACCCAGCGGTAGACGAGTTATCCGCGCCAATCAGATAGGGAAACCCATCATGGTCCGAATCCTCATTTTTCTGCTGGGAATGCTTACCACGAGCCGGTCCGGGGGCCTGAGGTCCTCGTCCTCCTTCCGGGTGGAGCCTTCCGCTGGCACGCGCGAGTTGCCGGTACCGCCGGCCGGGGGTTGGCCAGACCCGGCCGAATCACGGTCGTCGCCACGTGAGGGCGCCTCCTACGGTCTTGAACGAAGGCATCCTGACAGGCGCGGTAGCAATCGCGGTGGGCGTCGTCGTCGCATACCGCTCAGGGTGAAGTGGGCGGCGACCATACTTCTGATCGGCCTGATTTTCCGCAAGGCTGTCGCGTGGGCGGTCCTAGTGGCACTTTCCTCGGCGCTGCACATCGTGGGTGTTAACATCCACCTGCCCCATGTCAGGCTTTCCTGGCCGTGGCAGTCGATTAGCGCGGGCACCACTGCCAACATCGACCTAGGCCCGTGGGTGCTGCAGAAAATCGAGGGCATCTCACGGCCGGCCCTCGGGACGGAGAACTTCAACTTCATTTTTACCCATAAGGTTTCGAAGAGTATCGGACCCTGGCCATGCTGGTACTCAAGCACGTTCGAGGCGGTTGGCCACGCTTCCGCTACGGTAGATCTCAATCCCGGGCCTACCTGGTGGGCACCCTCGGCGGGTCACTATCAGTTGCAGGTCCTGAGCCGCCCGCTGACCGGTGAACCCGGGCGGGTCAGCGTGGTGCTGGTCTTGCCGCAGCCGCAACTTCCGCAGTCCGTGCATGATGTCACGATCGACAACACGCTCTCCCATCCGATCGATACGCAACACAGCTGGACATATCCCGGCTTCGGCTGCGGCGGACTCCTCCGGCCGCAGTTCGCCGAGTCGGTCCTGTACTCCCAGGCGCAGAGCATCGCGTTCACTGAGGTAAGGACGAGCCCCCAGATTACGGGTCCGCTGATAAGTACGGCCGAGACCGAGGCTGGGCTTATTATCCGGGATAACTTCGTCCAGCCAACGGTGAATGCCCTCGGGTATAAACTCGCCGGTTTCACCATCCGATGGTCGGGGACCGGATGAGCGGGTTCCGCGGCTCTGCTGGGCGATGCGACCTGAGGTGGCGTGCGGCGCTGCCTAAGCACCCAAGTGCGCGGCGGTTAGCTCCGCACGCCACCGCGGCCCTGGGTCAGCGGCCGTCGAACTTGTCCGGGTCGGGACCAGTCCGCTCGTCGCGGTTTAGTGCGCTGATCGCCTCGACGTCCTCGCCGGACAGCTCGAAGTCGAAGATGTCGATATTCTCCCTAATGCGCTCCGGGGTCACCGACTTGGGGAAGATGATGTCGCCACGCTCGATATGCCAGCGCAGCACGACCTGGGCGGGGGTTTTGCCGACCCGGCGGGCGATTGAGTCGATGGTCGGGTCGTCGAGGACACTGCCTTGCCCGAGCGGCGACCAGGCCTCGATCGCGATCTGGTGCTCAGCGCAGAACCCGCGTAGCTCGTCCTGCGTCAGGTAGGGGTAGACCTCGATCTGGTTGACCGCCGGGGGGATGTCGGATTCGGCGTGCAGTCGCCGCAGGTGACGGGGCTGGAAGTTGGAGACACCGATCGAGCGAGCCCGTCCTTCGCGGTAGAACTCCTCCACGGTCTTCCAAGTCGACACGAAATCGCCGTCATACCTGGTCGGCAGCGGCCAGTGGATTAGGAACAGGTCGAGGTAGTCGAACCCCAGGGCCTTCAGCGATTCGTCGAAGGCCCGGCGGGCGCCATCGGGCTCGTGAGCGTCGTTGGACAGCTTGCTGGTGACGAAGACATCGGCGCGGTCCAGGCCCGATTGGCTGATCGCCTCACCGACCTCTTTCTCGTTGCCGTACATCTCGGCGGTGTCGATGTGCCGGTAGCCGACCTGCAATGCGGTGCTCACCGCGGCCACGGTGTCCTCCGGCTTGATCTGGAAGACGCCGAAGCCGAACTGCGGGATGTTCTGGCCGTTGCTCAGCATGATGTCGGGTATGGCGGTCACGACGGGATCTCTCCTCCGGCTGTTTGTTTGGCTGCATGAACTTCGTCAGGCAGCACTGCCCGTTCCTGGCCGACCTACACAAGATGCCGGCACATCGGCCGTCTCCGGCGGACCTCTCAGTCCGAATTCATCGCTGATTTCCAGGAGCCTGGATCGCCTACCGGGGTTCGGGTTCTGGCAGGCCGCGTTCACCAGTTATGGCGCGCAAGCTGAGCTGTACCTGGCCGGTGCGAACCGCTCTTCCGGTCACGCTCGTGCGTGTGGTGCCGTCCGGACCGGCAAGCGCGGCGGCGCGCACCCAACTGGGCTGGCCCATCGCGTCGCCCTGATCGATGGTGATGGGTATCCAGGTCGGCCGCGCAGGACGCAGTTCAGCGGCTAGGTAGGCGGCCAGCGCCGCGGCGGCCACACCCGTGGCCGGGTCTTCTGGGTAGCCGACGTCGACAGGAAACTGGCGGGCCACCACATGCTGCGGGTCGCCATCCGGGTGAGACGCAAACACGTACGCGCCGGTGGTCTCCAGCCGACGGCACAGCTCCCACAGGACCGCGAAGTCCGGTCCGGCGCGGTGGACCTCATCCGCATGGCGCAGCGGCACGATAAGTTTCGCGCGCGAGACGCTGACCGGGCGGATCAGCGCGGTCGGGGCGATGCTTCCCGCGGGCAGCCCCAGCGCCAGCGTCACCTCGGCGTGGATTGCGCCGGCACCCCGAAGGCCGGCGCGGACTGTTCGACGGTCACGTCGGGCTGTTCGTCGCCTGCCCAGCTCACCCGGTGCTCACCAGAGGCGGTGACGGCCACGGCATCCCCGCCCGCGATCGACCCGGATCCGGCTAGCGCCGTAATCGCCGCGATGGTGGCATGCACGCACATGCGCATCTCGTGCCTCGGGACGAAAAAGCGCAGGCTGACACGGGACGGCGTGACGCGGGTGATAATGGCGCTCTCGTGGCCGCGTCTGAACACCGACCACCGCTCGACTCCGACCATGAAACCATGATCGCGCACCGTCCGGCGACAGGACATAATGGCCGCGTGATGCAGGAGCTGATCGCCCGGATGGCGGCCATGCTCGAGCCGTTGCAGGCGCAGGGCGATCAGCGGCAGTATTTCCACGCGACCTATCAGCGCACCACGATCGCGGTGGCCGGGGAACTCCAGCGCGGCGGCTTCATCGATGCCGGGTGGGTCGAGCGGTGGGACATCGCGTTCGCCGACCTGTACCTGGATGCGCTGGAGACCTCGCTCGCAGGCGGGTCGCCGGCCCGCCCCTGGGACATCGCGTTCAGCGCACCCGCCGGCCTGCCCCCGCTCCGGCACGTGCTGCTTGGCATGAACGCCCACATCAACTACGACCTGCCGCAGGCGCTGCTGGCGGTGATCACCGACGAGCAGTTCGATGACGCGGCCCTGCTGGCCCGGCGGGAAGCCGATCACCGGGCGATCGACGATGTGCTGGCCTCCCGCGTCGCCGACGAAGATGACGAGCTCACCCGGATCTCCGGGTCGGGATCGCTGCTCGACCGGCTGCTCCGGCCCCTCAACCGCCTCGGCACCCAGCGCTTCCTCCGCGAGGCGCGAGAGAAGGTGTGGGCTAACACGATCGCCTTGAGCCGAGCCCGCAGGCAGGGCGCGGATGCCTACACCGGGCTCCTGGCAGAGCTCGAGGAACTCAGCGCGGCCAAGGTCGCCACCCTGCAGGCTCCCGGCCAGGTACTGCTGAAGCTGGCCGCCACCGGTTTCGGCGTCCGGCTGCCTGGCCAGGGCGAGGTCACCGGCGGCCTATCCCATAAAATCGGGTAGCGGGTTGGTTCGGTGATGTACTGGCGGCCGGACGGGGCGGTTCGGCGGAAGGTTCCCGGGGTGATCTGCTCGACTTTCCACGCCGGGTGCTGCTTTAGTCGGTGCTCGTGACGGCACGTAGGTCCGCCGTTACACATACAGGTTCTTCCGCCTGCCTCGTACGGGATGTTGTGCTCGAAGTCGGCTTGGGTTGAGGGCCGCCGGCAGGTCGGGCCGGTGCAGGTGGCGTGCCGGATCTGGGTCAGGTGCCGCAGCTTGACTCCGGGGTCGTGGCCGCGGGCCTCGAACCTGTGGTCGCATTCCTGCAGCGCGATCGGGTCCAGAGCGAGCAGCAGAGCCTGCTGCCCGGCCAGGCCGGTGGACAGCTGCCAGGAGCCGTACCCGCCGGGCGGCCCGTGATCACCGGTGACGGTGAAGGTGAACCCCGGCAGGGGGCCGGTGCCGGGTCTGCCGGGCGGATCATGGCCGGTCGGGGCGTGGTCGCGGGGTTCAGGTCGCGGGCCAGGGCAGGGTCGATGGGGCCTAGGCCGGAGATCTCGCCGGGCCGTTCGGCCAGGTCCAGCAGGGTGGCCAGCGGGACGGTGAGGTTGATCCGGCCGGCGAACCCGGCCGGGAGCACGCTGGTGGTTGGCGGGATACCCGGCTCGTCCGTGTCCGGCGCCGGTGATCCGCCGTCGCCGGGACCATCCGGGCCGTCGCCGCACGGACCGTCCGGCCCGCCGTTTTCGCCGTTTTCGCCGCCACTGCAGTTTTCGCCGTTCTCGCCGCCGCTGCCGGGCTCGCCGTTCTCGCCGCCGCTGCCGGGCTCGCTGTCCTTGCCGCCGCCGCCGGGCTCGCCGCCGCTGCTGGGCTCGCGGTTCTCGCTGCCCGGTTCGCCATTGGTGTTGTCTTGGCCTGTGGCGGGCGGGGCCGGCGGGGTGGCGGGGCGGGAGTCCTTGCCCAGGAGCAGGTCCAGGTAGGCACGCGCCCGCAGGACATCCATGTCCCCCTCCAGCCCGGCCTTCTTCAATTCCCGGGCCCACCAGGTGATCCTCTGGTCCGTGAGGTGCTCCCGGAAACGCCGGGACTGGGAGCGGAACCGGCGGACGGGGAACCAGCGGACGGGGAACCAGCGGACGGGGAACCAGCGGACGGGGAACCAGCGGGGTCGCCAGCACGCCGGGCGGCATCATCGTCCTGCCCGGGGTCTGGGGAAGCCGGTCCTGGGGTCACGCACTACCGCCCGTTCGGAGATATGAAGGTGATCTTAAGTTCGCGTGTTCTTTAGAACATAATACCGGATAACTTGGCTGACGGCACCGGAAAGCCGGGTATTTCGAACAAAGAGGCGGGAGTGGATGATGTGATGAGAGTTGGCTTGGCAGTGACGCCGGGGGCGGCGGGGCGGGGGCAGTGCGGGCATGGGCAATAAGGGCCGGGGCGATCGGGCGGAGGCAATAAGGGCCGGGGCAATGCGGGCGGGGGCGTCAGATGCCTAGGTAGGTCACGATCTTGTCGCCTTCGGGGACGATGAGCCGGGAGCCGGAGGCGGACAGGCTCGGGAAGTCGGTGACCACGGGGGCGGTGGAGGCAGAGAACACCTGCTGGCCGTTGGAGAGGCGGAAGCCATCCATCGTGCCCTTGCGGTTGACGTCCCAGACCACGCCGCCGGCGATGATCGGGGGTCCCGGGCTCAGGCCGGTCGCCGACCAGCGGACGCTGAGCGTGGGCTTGGCGCCGCCCTGGCCGGGTGTGATCTGGAGGGCGCGCAGGCTGTTGTAGCAGGAGAACACGACGGTGCTGCCGTCCACCACGTCGCCGCCGAAGCCTCCCTCACAGACGTTCGAGGAGTTCAGTTCGCCGCCGGTGCCGCCGAGGCTGGTGCCGTCGAGCACGTAGCCGACACCTTCCTTGCCGACCTGGAAGACCAGGCCGTCCGGCAGCAGCGCGGGCGCCGTCGAACCGAGATCGAGGTCGTCGGCTGACAGCGGCTCGAAGTTACTGGGGGTGAAAATGCTCTCGACGGTCAGGTCCGGGCTGAGGCGCAGCACGCTGTCGGAGTCGTCGACCTGGTCAAACGGGGTGCCGTTGCCGGTGGCGACGTAGATGCTGTCGTCGCGTACCGATTCGCCGGGCGGAGCCCAGATTCCGGCCTGGCGCTGGTTGTCTGTGGTGAAGCTGACCAGCGGACCCGAGCCGGAGATCGGCGCGCCGACCACGCGTCCCTTGTAGTCGGAGCAGTCCCCGTCCAGGCCGCCGAACGGCGCGTACACCCGCGAGCCGAGCAAGGTCAGGGCACCGCGCTGCTGCTGGGCCACCGTATCGCTGCCGCTGACGTCGATCGGGCGCTGGGTCACCGTCTGCGCGGTGGCCAGGTTGAATTCCCACAGGGTGTGCTGGTACGCCGGCTGGGCGGTGAACGTAACGAGCCAGAGCCGCCCGGTCGCCACGTCGGCCACCGGGGTGCCGGTGATACCCGACGGAAGGATGTTGCCGCACGGCAGCCCGCTGGGCACCGGGGAGGCCAGATGCCGCATCCAGAGCACCGCGCCGGTGGCGGCATTCAGGGCGTAAACGCTGTCATTCTCGGTGGCGACGATCACCTCGGACCCGACCACCAAGGGCTGGGCGTAGACCGCGCCGTCTACGGACGCCGTCCACGACGGCTTCACGGTGCTCATCGCCGGGGAACTGACAGAGACACCGCTGCGGTCCGCGGTCCGATC
>Ga0182030_10008690_pt1 | contig 20965 bp, 21 predicted proteins | sample 812S3MmetaG_FD_121299 | JGI IMG/M metagenome (GOLD analysis project Ga0182030, IMG submission 121299) | Permafrost microbial communities from Stordalen Mire, Sweden - 812S3M metaG (Illumina Assembly) | ecosystem: Environmental > Terrestrial > Soil > Wetlands > Permafrost | place: Sweden...
TGCCGGTGATCACCGTCGCGGGGACCAACGGCAAGGGATCGGTGGTCGCCTTCGCGACGTCGATGCTCGCGGCCGCCGGCTATCGGGTCGGTGCGTTCACCTCGCCTCATTTGCGCGATTATCGTGAGCGAATCCGCGTGCACGACGCGTACGTGAGCGCCGATGCGCTGTGCCGGGCGTTCGAGCGCATCGAGGACGCCCGCCACAGGACCCTCGCCGCCGGCGCCGCGGAGCCGATTTCGCTCACGTTCTTCGAGTACAACGCGCTCGCCGCCTTGCTGATATTCGAGGACGCGAAGCTCGACGCCTGGGTGCTCGAGGTCGGTATGGGCGGGCGTCTCGATGCGGTCAACGTCGTCGACCCGACGGTTGCGGTGGTGGTGAGCATCGGTCTCGATCATCAGGAATACCTGGGCTCCACCCTCGAGGCGATTGCGCGCGAGAAGGCGGGGATCTTTCGCCGGGGCGTGCCGGCGGTGCTCGGCAGCTTGCAGCTGCCTGCCGCGCTCGAGAGCGCAGCGCACGCTTCCGGCGCCGTGCTCAAACGACAGGGGTGCGAATACGATTTCACGCGCGGGGAGGGGTGCTGGCACTACCGAGGACCGCGCTGGAACATCGCCGATCTTCCGCCGCCGGCGCTCAAGGGGGATACCCAATTCGCCAACGCAGCCGCCGCCATCGCAGCGCTCGAGGAACTCGCGCCGCGTCTCGACCTTACGCCCGAAGCGCTTGCCCAAGGGTTGATCTCGACCCGCCTCGTGGCGCGCTTTCAGGTGATCGAAACCGTCGGGCCGACCGTGATCCTCGACGTCGCGCACAATCCCGCTGCCGCCGCCGTGCTCGCGAGTAATCTGCGCACGCTGCCTCGCGCCGGCCGGACGCTCGCGGTTTGCGGCATTCTCGCCGACAAGGACGCCGCGGGCGTAGCCGAGCAACTCGCCGGCTGCTTCGACGAGTGGTGGCTCGCCTCGACCGAAGGTGCGCGCGGTACCCGCGGCGCGCAACTGGCCGAGCGCATCGCCGCGCGCGTTAACTCGCCGTTGCACACCGCCGACGACGTAGCGGCGGCATGCGCGGCGGCGTGGCAGACCGCCGCGCCTGCCGATCGAATCGTGATCTTCGGCTCATTCCATACCGTTGGGCCGGCAATGGATTGGCTCGAAACAGAGGGGCTGCTGCCGCCGCAGAGTTTTCGCGAATATACTGCTCCGCCTTCGAGCTCATGAACACTGCAAGGCTATTCATGGATCGCCGCATCAAGGAGCGACTGATCGGCGCCACGATTTTGGTGGCGCTCATCGTGCTGATCGTCCCCGAATTGCTGTCCGGGCCGAAGCCCGCGCCCCTGCCGCCGCTCGCGGCCGGTCTCCCGCCTTCCACCCGCAACGTCTCCGTCAACCTCGCAACCAGCAAGGCGACACCCGAACTGCAAGCCGCGGATGCGGCCGCCGCGGCGGCCGGCGAGACACCAGCCGCGGGCGCGGCGAATGCAGTCGCGGCGAATGCAGTCGCGGCGAATGCAGTTGCGGCGAACGCGGGCGCAGCGAGCACCTCCACGATCACGACCCTTCGAGCGCAAGAGTCTGCGGCGCCGCCGCTTGAAACCTCGGTCTCCTCCCCCAAATCGGGGGCAGAGAGCACACGGGCCGCCGCCTCGAGCGAGGTTCTTGCGCAGGGTCGCCGAGGGTGGGCGGTCCAATTGGGCAGCTTCGCGAGCAGGGCCAACGCCGAAAAGCTGTTGCACCAACTGCCGGGGAGCGGGTTTTACGTCATCTCAAGCGGTTCTGGACCTTCGTTGAGGTACCGCGTAAGGATGGGGCCTTTGGCCGATCGCAGCGCTGCCGCGCGGGCCGTGACGAAGCTCAAGGCCGAGGGCCATGCGGCGACCATTGTCACACCGGCGTCGTGATCCAGATAATTGTGGCGTGGGCGTCATGACATGCGCGTACCGGGTTCGAGTAGAATGACGCCGCGTCGTGGAGCGACGCGGCGCTATTACGAAGGGTAGATCTTGACCGGAGCCGATGTCCTAATTCTGTTGGTTTTGTTGGGCTCGACTCTCATCGGACTATTGCGCGGCTTCGTGCGCGAAGCCGTGTCGCTGGCATTTTGGGTCGTCGCCATCTGGGCTGCGTGGAAATTCGGACCGACCGTGGAGCCCCACCTCGGCGGGCTGCTGGCGGATCCAAAGATCGCGCCGTGGGTCGGACGATTCGTGATTCTGATGCTGGTACTGTTGATCGGCTGGCTGATCGGCATGTTGCTCAGCTATTTCACGCGCAGCATGGGCCTCGGGCCCTTGGATCGAGCGATCGGATTGCTGTTCGGCATCTTGCGCGGCACGGTGCTGGTCGGGCTCATGATCATCGGTGCGGAGCTGTTGCACCTCAACCAAGAAGATTGGTGGAGCCGCTCCAAGTTGGTGCCTTACGGTGAGATCGTCGGCGATTGGCTTCGGGCCATGGTCGGAGAGCGCGGCGAGCCTTGGTCGAAGCTCGAGCGCCTCACCGGAGTCAAGGCCAAGGGTAAATAGACCGGAGGTTCGTCCATGTGCGGTATCGTCGGAATGGTCGGGGTGAGCGCGGTCAATCAACGGATCTATGACGCGCTCACGGTGCTGCAGCACCGCGGTCAGGATGCGGCTGGCATCATGACCAGCGAGGCCGGCGAGCTGTTCATGCGCAAGGATTCGGGGCTGGTGCGCGACGTGTTCCAGCAGAAACACATGCTCAAGCTCAAGGGCAATATCGGCATCGGTCACGTGCGTTATCCCACGGCCGGCGCCGACAGCGCGCACGATGCGCAACCCTTCTATGTGAACTCTCCGTACGGCATTTGCCTCGGTCACAACGGCAATCTTACGAACGCGCGCGAATTGACCGAAGTGCTGGTTAGGGAGGATCGCCGGCATCTGAATACCGGGTCGGACTCCGAGGTACTGCTCAACGTGCTCGCCTCCGAGCTGCAGCGCGTCGGCACGCCGCGCGTGACGCCCGCGGACGTCTTCGCCGCGGCGAACGCCGTATATCGCCGCTGCCGCGGCGGCTACGCGGTCGTCGCCATGGTCATCGGTCACGGCATCTTGGGGTTCCGCGACCCGAACGGCATCCGGCCGCTGGTGATCGGCAACCGCGACACGAAAAAAGGCACCGAATGGATGCTGGCGTCGGAGAGCGTGGCACTCGACATGCTGGGTTTCGAGATGGTGCGGGACGTCGCCCCCGGCGAGGCTGTATTCATCGATGAGCAGGGGCGTTTCTACGCCCAGCAGTGCGTCGCGATGGCGCGGCATACGCCGTGCATTTTCGAGTATGTGTACTTCGCGCGGCCGGATTCGATCATCGATAACATCTCCGTGTACAAGGCGCGCCTGCGGATGGGCGAGCATCTTGCCGACAAGATCAAGCGCGAGCGGCCCGATCACGATATCGATGTGGTCATCCCGATTCCGGACACGAGCCGCACCAGTGCGGTGCAAGTGGCGCAGCTTCTCGGGGTCAAGTACCGCGAGGGCTTCATCAAGAACCGCTATATCGGCCGCACTTTCATCATGCCGGGCCAAGAGCAGCGCTCGAGGTCGGTGCGCAGCAAGCTGAATGCGATCGACCTGGAATTTCGCGGCAAGAACGTGCTGCTCGTGGACGACTCGATCGTACGCGGCACCACATCCGCGCAGATCATCGACATGGCCCGCGAGGCCGGAGCCAAGAAGGTGTACTTCGCCTCCGCCGCACCGCCGGTGCGCTATCCGAACGTCTACGGAATCGACATGCCGAACACCTCGGAGCTCGTGGCCGCGGGGCACACCGATGCCGAGGTGCGCGACATCATCGGGGCCGATTGGCTCATCTACCAGGATCTCATCGACCTGGTGCATGCAGTCCGCCACGACAACGCGAAAATCACCGATTTCGACACGTCGTGCTTCTCGGGCGAGTACGTGACGGGGGACGTGACGCCCGAGTACTTGAAGCGCCTGCAGGGAGAGCGATCCGACGAAGCCAAGCAGCTGCGTCGCGAAGGCGTCAATCGTGGACTCAAGACCGTTCATACTCTGTAGAGCCGCGGCCCGCGCCGAGGCAAGGACCGTACGGTCTTGAGTCTGCGACTATTGCTGATCGCAGACCGGACCGAATACCGTCTGTTGGTCAGAAAGCACGTCGAGATCGAGTGGCCGGACGCCTCCGTGATCGAGCACCGCCTCGGGGAGGATGAGCCGCTCGAGGCCAAATTCACCGCCGCCGGCTTCGACGCGGCAATCATCGTGGGTGCCTCGACCGCGCCGGCCGCGGAAATCCTCGCGAACGAGCTTTTCGCCAAGGAGTTCGCGCCCCTGGTCCTCGTGCTCCTGCAGGATCCGCCCGAGATGGCGCCCCCGGACCTGCCGCGACTGCAGCGGCTCTACGGCCGCAAGGTGGATCGCGATCGGCTGATCCGGGCCGTGACGCATGCGTCGCGCGAGCACAAGCGGGCGATGATGACGCTGCGCTCGCGCCCGGACTACGGGCAGCTCTACAAATTCGGCTCGACCACGATCCGCGGGCATCGCTGCATCCGGCAGGTAGGCTCGGGCGGGATGTGCAAGATCTATCTGGCGGAGAGCGAGCGTGCGGGCATCCTGGTGGTGCTCAAGGTGTTCAGCCAAGTGCCTGACGTGTCCGAGCGAATCGTCGGGTTCGACCGCTTCATTCAGGAGTACGAGATCGTCGCGGGGCTCAACCATCCGAACATCGTGCGCATCCACGATCTCGGCATCGCGGACGATCACGCCTACATCGCGATGGAGCATTTTCCCGCCGGCGATTTGCGCCAGCGCATGAAGCGCCAGCTCACGCCGGCGGAGTCGCTGCACTTTCTCGAGCAGATGGCGAGCGCTCTCGAGGCGATCCATGCCGTGGGCGTTTTGCACCGGGACCTGAAGCCCGCCAATGTCATGCTGCGCACCGACGGGTCGCTCTGCCTGATCGACTTCGGCCTGGCGAAGGCCAACGAGTTGGATGCGGATCTCACCGGCACGCGCGAGATCTTCGGTACTCCGTATTACATGAGCCCGGAGCAGGGTCATGCCGAGCCGATCGACGCGCGCAGCGATCTGTACAGCCTCGGCATCGTGTTCTTCGAGATGCTGACCGGCAAGAAGCCCTATACCGGGGCGACCGCGATGGAAGTGATCTACAAGCACAAGCGCGCGCCGCTTCCCGTGGTCGACCCGCAGTACGCCGCCTATGAGCCGCTACTGCAACGGCTCCTCGCGAAGGCGCCGGGGGATCGTTTTCAAACTGCGCGCGAGGTATTGAACGCCGTGGCCGAGATCAAGATCACCGCATGAAGGATTCCATCGCGCACCCGCTGCTGCGCGCGCCGACTCCGGCGGATTGGATCGCGGAGGCGCAACGGTCGCCGGACGTGCTGCTCATCGACCATGCGAATTGCGAAAAGAAGGCGGCGTCGACCGCGCTCGCGCTCATGTTCGCGTACGCGGAGGATCTGGATCTCGCGGAGAAGATGTCGCGCCTCGCGCGCGAGGAGCTGCGCCACTACGAGCAGGTCGCGAGGCTCTTGAGGACCCTCGGAATTGTGCCGCGGCGCCTCGCGCCGGGGCGCTATGCGGAACGGCTGCGGCGCCTGGTCGCGAGGTCGGAGCCGCATCGCGAGGTTGACCTCATGATTTGCGGTGCTTTCATCGAGGCGCGCTCCTGCGAGCGCTTCGCCTCCCTGGGGCCCGCCATCGGGGCGCCCGTCGGTGAGTTGTTCCAGAGTCTGCACGCCGCCGAAGCGCGCCATTTCAAGGTGTATCTCGATCTTGCCAAGCGCGCCGCGGCGCGCGCGGACATCGACGCGGGCGCGCGCATCGAGGCCTTCGCGAGCCTCGAGGCCGAGCTCATCACGAGCCGCGATGATGTGTTTCGCTTCCACTCGGGCGCGCCAACGAGCTGAGCTCCGGACCGCTCGAGTCCCAGCGCAGCACGCTGCCCTGGGTGTACCAGTCCCCGAGCACGATGCGCGTGCACGCGCGACCGTCGACGGTCAGCGGGTGGATGCCGGGCCGATGGGTGTGACCGTGCAGCAAGGTCGCGGCGCCCGAGTTGCGCAGTGCGATCGCGACGCTCTCGGCGTTGACGTCGGTAATGGCGTAGTCGACCTCGGCCGTGTGCGCCTGGCTGCCGGTGCGGGCCGCGCCGGCGAGGGCGCGGCGCTCGCGTACCGCGAGCGCGAGGAAGCGCCGCTGCCAGTCGGAGTCCCTCACCGTCGCGCGCAAGCGCTGATAGGCGCGGTCATCCGTGCACAGCGCATCTCCGTGCATGACCAGGACGGGCTCACCGTACAAGGTGACGATGAGGGGATCGGGCAGCAAGCGCGCCCCAGAAGCTTCGCAAAACCGCCCGCCCAGCAAGAAGTCGCGGTTGCCGTGCATCACGAAGCACGGCACGCCCTGTGCCGTGAGCCGGCGGATGGATTCGATGGCGGCGCGCTGATCCGCGTCCGGCGCGTCGTCTCCGACCCAGGATTCGAACAAGTCGCCCAGGATGTACAGGGCGTCGGCCTCACTCGCCTCGGTGCGCAGAAAATCCTCGAACTGGTTGGTGATCTCCGGCCGGCTCTCGTCGATGTGCAGATCCGAGATGAAGAGAATCGCCACGAATCGCCAACCCCAGGATCAGGGGCTCGGGTTGGAAACGCGCTCTATTTTCTCGATGATCACGGGTTTGAGCGGAGCGTTCTCCTTGAACGGTCCCTTGGCGCCGGTCGGCACACTGCTGATCGCATCGACGACCTCCATGCCTTGCACTACTTTGCCGAACACCGCGTAGCCCCAGCGAGTCTGATTGGGATCGAGCGCGGCGTTGTCCGCGATGTTGACGTAAAACTGGACGTCGCCGTCGTGCGGTTCCGGGGGCCGCGCGAGCCCGACCGCGGCGCGAGTGTTGGTCAAGCCGTTGCCCGATTCGTTGACCACCTTGCTGGGATTGCCTTTGAGCTTGTAGTCGGAGTCATAGCCGCCGCCCTGGATGATGAAGTTCGGAATGGCGCGATGAAACACGGTGCCGGCGTAAAACCCTTGGTCGACGTACTTCAAGAACTGTGCAACGGTGATCGGTGCACGCTCCGGGTTCAGCTCTATGGTGAAGTTGCCCATGTTGGTGACCACCTGGACCCACATCGCCGGGGCCTTTTTAGCCTGCGCCGCATCTGCGGCGGTGGGCTTCTCCGCCGCCTGAGCTGGCGAGAGGAGGGCACTCAGAAGGAATCCAACGCAGAGTATTAGCTGTTTCATGCCGAGATTCTACTCGAATAGGTACAATCCTCGAGATATGTCCTTGCCCGCCATCACCCGTTTCGCGCCGTCGCCCACAGGCTCCCTGCACCTCGGCAACGCGCGTACCGCTTTCTTCAGTCACTTGTGGGCGCGGAAGACGGGTGGGCGCTTTATTTTGCGGATTGAGGACACGGATGTCGAGCGCAGCGAGCGGCGGTTCCACGTCGCGTTGCTCGAGGACTTGCGATGGCTCGGGCTCGATTGGGACGAAGGTCCCGACGTCGGTGGACCCGCAGCCCCCTACGTGCAATCCGAGCGCGGAGCATGGTACGCGGAATTATTCGAGCGGCTCGAGGCCGAGGCGCGCGCCTACCCTTGCTTCTGTACGCCCGAAGAGCTCGAGCTCTCGCGCAAGCTTCAGAGGATGGCCGGTAAGCCGCCGCGCTATCCCGGCACCTGCCGCGCGCTGACGGCGGCTGAGCGCGCCCAGCGCGTCGCGCAGGGACAGAGGTCCACGCTGCGCTTCGCCGTGCCGCCGGACGAGTTGATCGAGTTCGAGGATCTCGTGCACGGCCCGCAGCGCTTTGTGACGGACGACATCGGCGATTTCATCATCCGGCGCGAGGATGGGACCTCCGCGTTCTTTTTTTGCAACGCTGTCGACGATGCCGCCATGGGCGTCACGCACGTGCTGCGCGGCGACGACCATCTCACCAATACGCCGCGCCAGCTCATGCTGCTCGACGCGCTCCGCATGCGGCGGCCGAGCTACGGCCATGTCGGCTTGCTGGTGGGCGCGGACGGCGCGCCGTTGTCCAAGCGGCACGGCAGCACCAGCGTTCAGGAGTTTCGCGAACAGGGTTTTCTGCCGGCGGCGCTCCTCAACCACCTCTTCCGGCTAGGGCACACGGCCGACGTCGACCGCTGGCTTAGCCCAGTCGAGATGCCCGTGCATTTCCGTCCCGAGCATCTCGGCCGCGCCCCCGCGCGGTTCGAGGAGTCGCAGCTTACCCACTGGCAGAAGGAGACTCTGCAGCGCATGTCGGCGGCGGAGATCGGCGCTTGGTTGGGGCTTACGGACTCGGCCGCGTTCGTCGACCTGGTGCGGCACAACGTGGTATTGCCGAAGGACGCGGCGCCCTGGCTCGCCGTGGTCCAGGGGCGTCTGCCGCCGCTCGGGCCGGACGAGCAGCGCGTCATCGCAGCGGCCGGCCCGCGATTCTTTGCGGAGGCGGCGGCGGCCCTGGAACCCTCGGGCGCGGATTTGCATCTGCTCGCGAAGATCCTGAAGGAGCGCACCGGGCGCGGCGGCGCCGACCTCTACATGCCGCTGCGTGTCGCGCTTACCGGGCAGACGCACGGCCCGGAGCTCGCCCCGCTCCTGAAACTCATGCCGCTCGCGACCGCGCGCGGCCGGCTCGAGGCGCATGCTCAAAATTCATAATTCCCTCACCGGCGAGAAATCAGAATTCAAGCCGCTGCGGCCGAACGAAGTGCGCATGTACGTGTGCGGCATCACGGTATACGACTACATTCACATCGGGCATGCGCGCATGCTCACCGTATTCGATCTGGTGCAGCGCTATCTGCGCTCGAGCGGCTATCGGGTCACCTACGTCCGCAACATCACCGATATCGACGACAAGATCATTCAGCGCGCCGCCGAGATCGGCGAGGATTGGGCCGCGCTCGCGCGCAGGTTCACCGCGGCGATGCACGAGGATTGCGCACTGCTCGGGCTCGAGTCGCCCGACCGCGAGCCGCGCGCCACCGAGTACATCGAGCCGATCGTCGCGATGACGCAGAAGCTCCTCGAGAAGGGCTATGCGTACCGCGCAGCGAACGGCGATGTCATGTATTCGGTGCGTAAATTTCCGGCGTACGGAGCTCTTTCCGGCCGCAGGATCGACGAGTCGCGCGCCGGGGCGCGCGTGCAGATCGATGAGTTCAAGCACGACCCGCTCGACTTCGTGGTATGGAAGCACGCCAAGCCGGGCGAGCCTTCGTGGGACTCGCCCTTCGGTCCCGGCCGTCCGGGATGGCACATCGAATGCTCGGCGATGTCGACGAGCCTGCTCGGTGATTATTTCGATCTGCACGGCGGCGGCATGGATCTGAAGTTTCCGCATCACGAGAACGAGATCGCTCAGTCCTGCGCCGCATGCGACGCACCGTTCGTGCATGTCTGGATGCACAACGGCTTCGTCAATATCGATGACGAGAAGATGTCGAAGTCGCTCGGCAACTTCTTCACGGTGCGCGAGGTGCTAAAAACCCTGCGCGATCCGGAGGTGCTGCGGTTCTTCCTGCTGAGCAGCCACTATCGCGGGCCCATCAATTATTCGTCCGCGCAGCTCGCGCAGGCGGACGAGACGCTGGCAGGGCTCTATCGAGCGCTCAAGGGCACGCGGGCCGCGCCCCGGCCCGCGGGCAGCGGCAAGCTCGAGGAATTTCGCGCGGCGATGGACGACGATTTCAACACACCCGATGCGCTGGCGGTGATGCAAGGCGTGGCGCGCGAACTGAACAGCGCGAAGGCCGCGGGGCTGGCCGAGAGAATATCCGCCACTGCCGGAGAGCTGCTCGCGATGGGCAAAACCTTAGGGCTGCTGCAGCAAAGTCCCGATGCCTATCTCAAGCGGGGCCATGCAGCCGCCGGATTGAGCGACGGCGAGATCGAAGCGCTGATGGACGCGCGGCGCGCGGCGCGAGCGCTCAAGAATTTCCGTGAATCGGATCGGATTCGCGACCTTCTCGCCGCCGCCGGGGTTGTCTTGGAGGACAAGCCCGGCGGCATCTCCGAATGGCGACGCGCCTAACTCGCGCGCGAAGGTCGGATGGAAGCGTCTTTCAGCCGTCTCAATCCGACCGGCGGGTGAGCATTACGCCGACCGCAATTCCTACCACCGCGGCGATGCCGAGCACCTGCCACGGATTGCCGCGGACGTAATCGTCAGCCGTTTTAGTGGCTATGCGGGCCTGACCCCGGACTTGAGCGGCGCCGTCGCTGATTGCGCTTTTCGCGGCGGCCAACGCCATCTTGACCTTGGCGCGGACCCGGGCGATTTCCGGAGCCTCGATGTCTTTGATCGCTTTCGTCAAATCTTCGACGTCGTCGAGAAAGTCGTTGATGCTCGCATTGCCTTGCCGTTTGACTTTGCGAACCTGAGAACTGTCCAAATGGGCATCCATGAGCTCACTCCTCCAGCTTTTACCGTTATCAGACCCGGCGGCCGAGGCTCATCAGGAAGCTGACGATGGCGCCGATCAAGAAAACAATGAATAGAACCTTCGCGATGCCCGCGGCTCCGACGGCGATGCCGCCGAATCCGAAGAACGCTGCGATCAGTGCGATGACGAAAAACACCACTGCGTAATGAAGCATGAGCGCACCTTTATTTTGAGTGGAACACGATCCGACGGCCGACACTATGCGCTCGCGAGCCGAGCGCGGATAGTCGGTGCGCATACGCGCACATCGTAGGACATTACTCACGGGCGCGTGCAGCGGGCGAATTGCGCGCTTCGCGCGGGCTTATGAAGCGAGCCGGAGACATCGAGCCGGCCTCCACCCCCCACTCGGCCAAGTCTTGAGGCAACGGCAAACCGAGCGCCAGCGCCGCGGCGGCGCGCGAGAGTGCGGGCGAGGTTTGAATCCCGTAGCCTCCTTGCCCCGCTAGCCAAAAAAAACCGGGAGCGGATCCGAATCCGACCACCGGCACCCGATCCGGCGCGAAGGTGCGAAGTCCGGCCCAGCGCGCTTTCAAACGGTCGATCCGCAGCGTCGTCGCCATTTCGACGCGCTCCACCGCGGTCGCCACGTCCCACTCGTCCGGCTGCGCGTCCGCGGGCGCAGTCAGGGTCTCGTCCGCCGGAGATAGAAACAACGAGCCTGCCTCGGGCTTGAAGTAAAATCGCTCCTCGATGTCGCTCACGAACGGCCACGCGCCGACCACCATGCCGGGCGGCGGGTCGATGAGCACGGCGGTCCGGCGGCGAGGCTCGAGGCCGACCGGCGCGACGCCCGCGAGCGCGGCGATCGCATCCGCCCAGGCGCCGGCGGCGTTCACGAGCAGCGGAGCGCTATAGGTGTCCACGCCCGCCTGCACGCTCCAACCTGCTGCCGTGCGCGCGAGCGTGTGCACCTCGGCGTTATTGACAAGACGCCCATCGCGCTCGCGAAACAGGCGCAGATACGCCTGATGCAGGGCGGCAACGTCGATGTCCGAGGCGTCGGGCTCGTACACCGCGCCCGCCACGTAGTCCTCTCGCAGCACCGGACACAGGCCGCGCGCTTCGGCCGGGTCGAGGCCGCGCGTCGCGCGTGCGATGTCAGGCGCGGCACGGAACTTGCGCAGCGCCTCGAGCTGCGCGGCGGTGGCGATGTGCAGACACCCGCGCGGGCGCGTGAGCGGCCCCTGCGCGAAGCCCGGTGGGGGCTCGAACAGGAATTTGCGGCTCGCGCGGGTGAGCGCGCGGATCGTCGCGTTGCCGTAGATCTCCGTGAACAAGGCCGCCGAGCGACCCGTGGAGTGATAACCGGGACGGTCCTCGCGCTCGAGCAGGAGCACACCGCGCGTTTCCGCGAGATGCGCAGCAATCGAGGCGCCGGCAATCCCGGCGCCGATGACGATGACCTCGATCATGGCTGCACAAAAATATCAGATCTCGAGGTGGCGCAGCGGTATGCGCGTCGAACGCTTGAGCGTGGCGAGCACCACGCTCGACTGCACGTCGCGCACGTGGGGAATGCGCAGCAGTTTTTTGAGGATGACCGAGCTCAACGACTCGAGATCCTTACCGAATACCTGCAAGATGAAGTCGTACGCTCCAGTGGTCGCGAAGCAATTGGTCACCTCGTCGAGCAACGCGATCTCGCGCTCGAAGCGCGCCACCGTCTCGTCGGTGTGCTCGGTGAGCTTGACGTGCACGATGGCTTGGATCTCGAGGCCGACCCGAGTCGGGTTCAAGGTGGCGGCATAGCCCTCGATGACGCCGGCCGCCTCGAGCGCACGTATGCGGCGCGCGCACGGCGTCGGCGACAGGCCGATGAGCTCGGCGAGCTCGACCACCGGCAGCCGCCCCTCACGTTGCAGCTCGAACAAGATACGCGCGTCAAATCGATCAAGATCCATGAAGGGATTCCTACGTGATTGGAGAATATCGCTAAAATATGGAGATTATATAGAGAATTATGGCCACAAGAGCCGCGGGCTGATGCTGATTTGGCGATTGCTGGCGGAAGCTTCGGATTAACCTGGTGTTTGGTCCCCGATCATCCGAGGTCCCCTATGGCGGCGAGGTCTATGCACCGATTGGTGCACCCCGAGGCGGTGGACTGGCGCGCCGTGGTGAGTCAGGTGGCTGTCTCGCGCGCATTGGACGAACTGGAAGAGACCACGCTCTTGCCGCAGCGCAAGGTGCTCTATCAGTTCTCGGCCCGCGGCCACGACGTCACCCAGGTTCTGCTCGGCGGCCGGCTCACGGGGTCCAAGGATGCGGTGGGCGGCTATTACCGCTCCAGGCCCTTGCTCCTCACGCTGGGACTTTCGATCGAGCAGGCGTTGGCCTCGAGCATGATGCGCGCTGCCGGCATGAGCGAAGGCCGCGATATCGGCGTCGTTTTCAATTTGCCGCAGCGCGAGGGTGTATGCGCCTTGCCGGTGTGCGGCGGTGTCGGGACGCAGTACACGCCGGCGGTCGGATGGGCGCAGGCGCTGCGCTATCGGCGCAGCTTGGGCGAGCCGGGTTACGCGGGCAGCATTGCGGTCGCGCACGGTGGCGACGCATCGACCGCCACGAATGGCTTTTGGTCGGCGCTCAACATCGCCACCACGGAGCGCCTGCCGCTGCTGTTTTTCGTCGAAGACAACGGTTACGGAATCTCTGTGCCGAGCGAGGTGCAGACTCCGGGCGGCAACATCGCGCGGAACTTGAGCGGATTTCGGGGCCTGCGCGTGCTCGACGGCGACGGATCGGACCCGATGGCGGCGGCTGAGCTCATCCGGGATGCGGTCGAGGGTGTCCGCTCCGGCGAGGGACCGGCGCTGCTGCGTCTGGTGGTTCCGCGGCTCTCGGGACACTCGGGTCAGGATACCCAGACCTACAAGGGGTCGGCGCTCATCGCCGAGGAACGGGAGCGGGATCCGTGGCACAGGCTTCGCGCCCAACTGGTGCCGAAGCTCATGCCGGCGGCCGAGTGGGATGCTCTGGTGGAACGCTCCTGCACGGCGGTGGCCGATGCGCGGGCGCGCGTCGAACAGATGCGCGAGCCGGACCCGGCTCGCGTACGCCGCTACGTGTTTACGGAGTGCGGCGCCGACGGTGCGCCTGAAATACAAGCGCAGGGCGGGCTGTGGGCGGAAGCCGGCAGGCCGCGATCGGGAACCGAGCGCGCCGAGCCGCAAGGTCCGCGCATCAATCTGGTGACCGCCGTGCGGCGCACGCTCGAGCACGAGCTCGGGGTGAACCCGCGGGTGTTGATCTTCGGTGAGGATGTCGGTCGCAAGGGCGGCGTACACGCCGCCACCATGGGATTGCAGGAGAAATTCGGCCCCTCGCGGGTGTTCGATACCAGCTTGTCCGAGGAGGGCATCATCGGGCGCGCCGTCGGCATGGCCGTGGCCGGGCTCATGCCGGTGCCGGAGATTCAGTTCCGTAAATACGCCGATCCGGCGGCCGAGCAGCTCAACGACTGCGGCACCATGCGCTGGCGCACAGCGAACCGATTCGCGGCGCCGATGGTGGTGCGCATTCCCGGCGGGTTCTCCAAGTGCGGCGATCCGTGGCACAGCCAATCAAACGAAGTGCAATGGTTGCACGGCCTCGGCTGGCGCGTCGCCATGCCGTCGAATGCACAGGATGCGGTCGGCCTGCTGCGCGAGGCGTTGCGCGGCAACGATCCGACGATTTTTTTCGAGCATCGATCGCTGCTCGATTCCGCTTCGGCGCGGCGCGCTTATCCGGGCGATGAGTTCATACTCAAGTTCGGTAAGGCGAACATCCTCTCGCGCGGTACCGCGTTGACCGTGGTGAGCTGGGGGGCGATGGTCGAGCGCTGCGAGCTCGCGATCCAGCGCACCGGGATTTCTGCCGACCTTCTCGATCTGCGCACACTCTCTCCCTGGGACCGCGACGCGACACTCGATTCGGTGCGCAAAACTCATCGTTGTCTGATCGTGCACGAGGATACAATGACGGCTGGTTTTGGAGCGGAAATCGCCGCCGTGCTCGCCAAGGATGCTTTCTTCGACCTGGATGGGCCGATCGAGCGGCTGGCGATGCCCGATGTGCCGAGCCCGCACAGCCCCGTGCTGTTGGACGCGGTGCTGCCGAGCGTCGATACCATAGCCGCGCGCATGAGGGAGCTGGTCGCCGTTTGAGTACCCGCATGACAGATGTCATCGCCCCGGACAACGAAGAGGGGACGAAGGCTACGATTTTGCGCTGGTGCAAGGCCGCCGGCGACGCCGTCCGCAAGGATGAGCCGCTGCTCGAGCTCGAGACCGATAAGGTCACGGTCGAGGTGCCCTCGCCCGCGAGCGGCGAGCTGGCGGAGATCCTGAAGCAACCCGACGAGGAAGTGCTGCCAGGCCAGATACTCGCACGCGTGCGGATCAGGACCGACGACGCGAATGCGGCCGCCGCCGCGGAGCCCGCTGCTGTGCTAGCGCCTCCCGCCGCGGCTGGGCGCACGGCGGAGAGCGCGCGGCAAGTGCTGAGCCCCGCCGTACGGCGGCTTCTCGAGGAGCATTCGCTCTCGGCCGGCGACATCGCAGGCAGCGGGCGCGGCGGGCGCATCACCACGGAGGACGTGGCGCGCTATCTCGGCGAGATGAGCGCGCCGCCTGCGGTCGCGGCTTTTGCTGCATCCGGGCGCAACCGCGTGCCGCACACCGCCGTTCGCCGCCGCGTCGCCGAGCACATGACCAAGAGCCTCGCCGAGGCACCGCACGTGACGACGCTGTTCGAGGCGGACTTGACGCGGGTACAGGCACATCGCGCGCGCAATGCCGCCGAGTACGAGCGCCAGGGAGCGCGGCTCACCTACACCGCCTATCTCGTCGCGGCGTGCGCTCGGGCCCTCATCGCTCACCCCTCGGTGAATGCGACCTTCCACAAGGACGCGCTCGAGCTGCATTCCGACGCCAACATCGGCGTAGGCACGGCGCTAGGTAACGAGGGTCTCATCGTGCCGGTGATCCACGGCGCCCAGGGGCTCAAGCTGCCCGAGATTGCGCACCGTCTGGGCCAGCTCGTATCCGCCGCACGGAACGGCAAACTTGCGCCTCAGGAGGTGCGCGGCGGTACCTTCACCATCTCGAACCACGGCGTCGGCGGGAGCCTCCTGGCGGCGCCGATCGTCATCAACCAGCCGCAGGTGGCGATCCTCGGCGTGGGCAAGGTCGAGCGGCGGGTTTGCGTCGTCGAATCACAGGGCGCCGAGGCGGTCGGCATCCGCACGATGTGCTATCTCACGCTCACCATCGACCACAGGGCGCTCGACGCCTTTCAAGCCAACGCCTTCCTGGAGCACGTCGTCAACACGCTGCAGCAGTGGACCGACGATTGAGCGCCTGCTGCGGCTTTAGATTACTCAGTCAGGCTCCTTACGGGATGCGCCCGTGATGCCGCCGAAGCGCTCGAGAATCGAGCGGTCCGCAGCCGGCAGCGCCCCATCGAGCTGGGCCGCGGTATCCGAGAGATGGATTTCCGAGGCCGCGAACACCTGTCCGTAGATCGTGCGGCAAAGCTCCGCGGCGCGGATGCCCGGCCAGCCCGCCGGCAACAGCCGCTCCGGCAGCAACGGATCGCGCAAGTGAAGCCGGCGATACTCGTGAATCAGGAGGGTGCGCAATATGAACCCCGTCTCGGGATCCGGCGGAGTGCGCAATGCGGCACTCACCCGCTCGAACCTGCTGGAGAACCGCAGATAACGTCTCGCGAGGTCTTTCAGATCCCACCCCAGATCGACGAGCGGCCCGGGGGTCGCGGGCGAGGCGAGGCTCGCCTCGAACACGAGCACGCGCGCTGGCAGTCTCGTGCCGCCGACCTGCGGACCCGAGCCCGCGGCCGCGCCGTCGACCCGAGCCGCATGCTCGGGATGCGCAAACACGCCGCTCCAAAGTTCGCCGAAGCCCTGCCAGGCCAGCTCCTTGCGCAATCGCTGGCGCTCGGCGGCGGGCATGGCGGGCAGCACGATGAGAGTCCAACGCCCCGACCAGCTCGCGCAGGGCGCGCCGTAGATGCGTTCGGTCGCTTCCGCGAAACGCTCCCGCCCTCCGCTCGATAGGCGGTATTCGCTGCGTATGCCGACGCGGCGCGCCTCGACCCATCCCTCGTGCGCGAGCCGCGCGGTCGCGGTGCGTACCAGGCGCTCGTTGAGGCCGAACGGTGCCGCGAGGCGAATCAGGCTGCCGAGCGCGATCGCGCCGCCGCGCGGCATGATCGAATCGCCGAATACGGTCACGATCAGGGAGCCGGCACGCAGCGGGCGCTGGCGGCGGAAGCGCTCGACGAGCTCGGCGGCAACATAGGAGGGATCTTCGGCCATGCGTCCGCGAGCAGTGTAATATCGCTCAGCCTAGAATGACACATAAAAAATTGATTTCACGGTATTTGTGTGTCAGGATGGTGGATCGCAGCAAACGGCGGCGAGAGGCTTTGGGGGATTCGCATGTACACGCAGTCGCTCGATACCGACGCGCAGGATCAGACCGCGGCGACGGACGAAACCTCGCTCGAGCGGCGCTTCCAGGCACGCGTCGATCGCGAGGAGAAAGTTGAGCCCAAGGATTGGATGCCGGCGAAATACCGCGCCACACTGATCCGTCAGATTTCCCAGCATGCGCACTCCGAGATCGTCGGCATGCTGCCGGAGGGTAACTGGATCACCCGCGCGCCGACGCTTTTGCGCAAGTCGATCCTGATCGCGAAGGTGCAGGATGAGGGCGGCCACGGCGCTTATCTCTACAGCGCCGCCGAAACTCTCGGCGTGAGCCGCGACCAGCTGGTTGAACAGCTCCTCTCGGGCAAGGCGAAGTATTCGAGCATCTTCAATTATCCGACACCGACATGGGCCGATGTCGGCGCGATCGGCTGGCTGGTGGACGGCGCCGCGATCATGAACCAGATTCCTCTGTGCCGCTGTTCGTACGGCCCATATGCGCGCGCGATGGTGCGCATTTGCCGCGAAGAGAGTTTCCATCAGCGCCAGGGCTACGACATCATGCTGCGGCTCTGCCAGGGCAGCGCGGCGCAGAAACGCATGGCGCAACAGGCGCTCGATCGCTGGTGGTGGCCCGCTCTCATGATGTTCGGGCCGCCGGACGCCGCCTCGACCCATTCCACCGATTCACAGCGCTGGAAGATCAAGCGCTTCTCGAACGACGAGCTGCGCCAGAAGTTCGTCGACTTCACCGTACCGCAGGCAAGATTCCTGGGGATCACCGTGCCCGATCCGGCGCTGCGCTGGAACGAACAGGAGCAGCGTCACGAGTTCGGCGCAATCGACTGGAACGAGTTCGAGCGGGTCCTCAAGGGTGACGGCCCGTGTAACGCCGAGCGTCTTGCGGCCCGCCGGCGCGCCCATGGCGAGGGCGCCTGGGTGCGCGAAGCGGCGACGGCGTATGCAGAGAAGCAGCGGCGGCGTGCCGCGAGCTGCGCCGCGTGATGTGTCGCGGCGAATTATCGGAGTAGCTCCATGGACCCGGCGATCGACACCAAGCGCGAGTGGCCGCTCTTCGAGATCTTCATCCGCGCGCGCGGCGGGCTCGACCACAAGCATGTCGGGAGTCTGCACGCGACCGACGCCCGCATGGCGATCGAGCATGCGCGCGATCTCTACACGCGCCGCGAGGAGGGCGTCAGCATCTGGGCGGTGCGATCCGTCGACATCGTCGCTTCGGATCCCGCGGAGGCGGAGTCGCTGTTCGAGCCCGCGCGCGACAAGATTTATCGGCACCCGACGTTCTACCAGATTCCCGACGAGGTGAAGACGCTATGAGCGTTTCGGCGCCCTCGTTACTCCGCTACCTGCTGCGCCTCGGCGACCTGAGTCTCGTGCTCGGCCAGCGGCTCGGCGAATGGGTGGGCCACGCGCCGGTGCTCGAGGAGGACCTGGGCCTCGCCAACATTGCGCTCGACTTGATCGGCCAGGCGCGGCTCTTGCTCGCCTATGCCGGCGAGATCGAAGGGCGCGGCCGGAGCGAGGACGACCTGGCCTTCTTGCGCGAGCACGTCGAGTACCTGAATCCCATGCTTGCCGAGCAGCCGAACGGCGACTTTGGCGAGACCATCGTGCGGCAGGTGCTCATCGACGCGTTTCAGCTCGAGCTCTACGAGCGACTGATGAGCTCGAGCGACCAGCGCTTGGCGGCGATCGCGGCGAAAGCCGTGAAGGAGACGCGCTATCACTTGCGCTACAGCGCGAGCTGGCTGGTGCGGCTCGGCGACGGCACGGCGGAGAGTCGAGCGCGCGCGCAAACGGCGCTCGAACGGCTGTGGCCGTACACCTTGGAATTGTGCCAGGAGGATGAGCTCGACCGCGAGATGACCGAGCACGGTATTGCGCCGCGGCTCGCCGAGGTGCGGGCCGCCTGGTCGAAGCGAATCGAAGAGATCCTGGCCGAGGCCACGCTCGATCGGCCGTGCGATCGCCCGTACAGCTGGTTCGGCAAACGCGGCGAGCACAGCGAGCACCTGGGCTACATGCTCGCCGAGATGCAATACCTACAGCGCGCCTATCCGGGTGCACGATGGTGAGCGTCGCGCCGGTTGACGACGCTCGCCTCGCCGCGGCGTGGCGAGCGCTCGAGCGCATCGAGGATCCGGAGCTGCCGCCGCTCACGCTCCTCGATCTGGGGATCGTGCGCTATGTGAAGTCCCGATCTCTCGGCGTGCTCGAGATCGGGATCTCGCCGACGTACACGGGTTGCCCGGCGACCGATTATATCCGGCAGCTCGCCGAAGGAGCACTCGCCGCCGCCGGGGTCGGAGATTTCAAGGTGAGCCAGGTGCTCGCGCCGGCCTGGACGAGCGACTGGATCACGCCCGAGGGGCGGCGCAAGCTCGCGGCAATGGGCATCGTTCCGCCCGAGAAGGCCGTGTCGTCCGTGCGCCTTCTCGATGCCGCTCCGGCCGCCTGCCCGCGCTGTCACTCGACGGACACCGAGTGCGTCAGCCGGTTCGGCTCGACGCCGTGCAAAGCGCTGCATCGATGCCGGCAGTGTCTCGAGCCTTTCGAATGCTTCAAATGTCTTTGAGGGCGAGCGCGTGCTGAGCTTTCATCCGCTCGAGGTCACTGCGGTCGATCGGATCGCCGAGGATGCGATCTCGATGACCTTCGCGATTCCGAGCGAATTGCGCGCGCAGTTTCAGCATCACGCCGGCCAGTACGTCACGGTGCGCCGGTCGATCGACGGCCGCGAAGAGCGCCGCACGTACTCGATCGTCACGCCGCCGGGCGGTTCCGTCCTGAAGCTCGGCGTGCGCGAGCAAGCGGGCGGACGCATGTCGCGCGAGCTCGCCGCGCACATTCGTCCCGGCGACAAGCTCGAGGTGGGCACACCCATCGGGCGATTTCGGACCTCGGTCGATCCCGTGCGCACCCGCTCGTACGTCGCGTTCTCCGCCGGCAGCGGCATCACGCCCGTCTTGTCGCTTGCGACGGACCTCCTGGCCCGCGAGCCGCACAGCCGGTTCACCCTGATCTACGGCAATCGAAGCACGGCGCGGGCGATGTTCCTCGAGGACACGCTTGCCCTCAAGAATCGCTATCTCGGCCGCTTTTCGGTGTATTTCGTCATGAGCCGCGAGCCGCAGCATACGCAGCTTCTGAACGGGCGTATCGACGCCGCCAAGATCGAGGCGCTCGCGCGCGAGATCTCTGACATCGGCGCCGCCGACGAGTACTTCGTCTGCGGTCCCGGCGGCATGGTCGACGAGGTACGCGAAACCTTGCGGCGCTTGAACGAGGCCGCCCCGGTCCGCTTCGAGCGCTTCGCGAGCCACGCCGACGCCATGCGCGGGCCGGACGCCATGCGCGAGCGGGGCGCCACGCGCGAGCCGGACGCGCTGCAGCGCTCGGATCCGATGACCGAGCCCGCCGAGCGCGCTGCGCCGAAGGAAGTCCTGGCGACCATTTCCGTAACCATGGACGGCAGGCGGCGCACTTTCCCGATGGCTGCCGACGACCGGTCGGTGCTCGAGGCCGCGGAGCGCGCGGGACTCGAGCTACCGTTCTCGTGCCGCTCGGGGATCTGCGCCACGTGCCGCACGAGGATCATCGCCGGGGAGGCGGTCATGGCGCACAATATCGCGCTCGAGCCATGGGAGACGAAGGCGGGCTTCGTCCTCTGCTGCCAGGCGCGCCCGACGACGCGCTCGCTGGAATTGAGCTATGACGAGAAATGATCGAGCTCGAACGCTTGCGGGGCATGATGATGTCTTATGAAACGATCCTGTTCGGCGTTGAAGGCGGCGTAGCGCGCCTCACGCTCAACCGGCCGCATAAGCTCAATAGCTTCAACGTGCGCATGCACGAGGAAGTCCGCGGCGTCCTCGACGCGTTGCCCGGCAGTTCCGCGCGAGTCCTCGTGCTGACCGGAGCCGGCCGCGGCTTTTGTGCCGGCCAGGATTTAGGCGACCGCGCCGTGGCGCCCGGCGGAGAGAGCGTCGATCTTGGCGATTCGATCGAGCGGTTCTACA
>Ga0182030_10008691_pt1 | contig 20964 bp, 16 predicted proteins | sample 812S3MmetaG_FD_121299 | JGI IMG/M metagenome (GOLD analysis project Ga0182030, IMG submission 121299) | Permafrost microbial communities from Stordalen Mire, Sweden - 812S3M metaG (Illumina Assembly) | ecosystem: Environmental > Terrestrial > Soil > Wetlands > Permafrost | place: Sweden...
CGCCATCGATGTCCGATACAACGATTTCGGGCGTCACACCGACGCGCTTCTGCAGAAGATCGGCGATAAAGCGGGCGTGGTCCTGATTCATCGCGGCGACGAGCCCGCCGGCATCGGGGTGTCCGGCCATACGCATCGCGGCTAACCGCAGATGCGACTTCACCAGCACGTCACCAACCCACGCAGGCTGCGTGAGCGCGGTTCGCAAGCGTTCGCTTTCGTGGCGCCGATCGAGCGTTGCATCGAATGAGGCGCGCATCATCTGACCGTCTCGGCTGATCCACTCGGCTTCGCCGCCGTGAAGCGGAAAGACGAGCGCGCGGCACACGCCGTCTTGCAGAGCGCTCGCGTAATCGTACGAAAAGTCGGCTACGGACAAGCCCGCCTCATAACGAACGAACGGAATCGCCGCGCCGTCGGACCGGAAAGGCGTGCCCGACATCGACAAACGATACCGAGCGCCTCCAAATGCATCGCGCAGCGACTGGCCCCAGGTTGCCTCTTCGCCGGCGTGGTGGATCTCGTCGAGCACGACGATCGACGGTACGCGCACGAGGTCGTGGAACAGGCGTGGCGCGGCGGCGACTTGCTGGTAGGTGACAACCGCGCCGTGCACGTCGGAAGCCAGCGTGCGCGTGGCATTGGCAAAGGCGTGGTCGAGTTGAATGCCGCTCTGTGCTAACACACGGGCGACCTGCCCCTTGAGGTGCTCGCGCGGGACGACCACGATCACGCGCGCCACGTCGCGCGCCGCGAGTGCCGCGTGCACGACCCGTGCGGCGAACCGCGTCTTGCCTGCGCCGGGCGTCGCTACGATCAATGCGTCGACCGGACGTTTCGCCGACCACGTCTCAAAGGCCCGGCGCTGCCAACCGCGTAGCGCTAACCGCCATTCTCCAACTTGCGAAACCGCCACGAAGGTCTGTCTCTTCGCGAAGCGGCGGCTATTGCTTTGAAGGAATTTTAGGGGAAGTGTCTCTTCCTCTTTCGCTCGCGCGCATGCTCTTTAGATTGCGCGTATGGCACCGGAGGATCGCTCGCACGTCGCCTTCACGTTCGCGCAAGTTCTTTCATCAACGGGCAAGCGACAGATCAACTACTGACCGCGACGCGCTGCCGTTGTTGGTATTCGCCGTCTTTGCGTGCTGGTAGACATCTGCATCCCGGTAACGGGTTCGAATCCCGCTGTTAGAAGCGCGTCGCGCGCGAAGGACCAGATGTGCGGTAATAGGACATTACTGGACGCGTGCCCATGCCAAGCTCTTCAACATAACGCGTTGAGGCCACCGGCTTTGCCGGAGTCGCCAGCCCGAGGGACGTCCGGGGCGCCCCCGCGAATCATGTATGCGATCCATGTGCTTTGCGAAGCTTTCTGCTGTGCGATGCCGACTACCGGAGTTGGCGGATCGCGTGTGACGCGCACGCTCGGCAACGCGTCCGTCACGTGTGCGCGCCTGAGAGCACGACTATTGTGATGGCAATGTGTTTTATGGGCGCGGTGTGTTCCCACGATCGGGCGTACCCGAACGAGAGGTGCGCCGTTCCGGTCGCGACACCTCGATAAGCGAATACTTGCGTTCCGCCGGCACCGAGAAGACCTGAGGTCGACGGCTGGAAGGTGGGCGCGTGGGTTTCGGTTAGCGGACCGGTGTGCAGCGCGCCGGCGGTCCATTGGTATCCGGTCGTCGGATTTGATGGCAGTCGAACTTCGAACGGTTGGCCGACGGAAATCTTGATCGCCTGGCCATCATTCTTGTCGGTGATGGTCAAGAGAGGCGCCGCTCCCGTCGCCAGGGTGAGAAGGAGTGCCGTAAGCGCAGTAATTCGGAGAGTTTTCATCGGAGTTTCCTCATGAACGAGAGCCCTGCCGGCCAGTTAGCAGCGCGTTTTCGACCGTGCCGTCGAGAGGTAGAACGAGCCGAACGCACCGGATGAGCTCGGGCCGCTGTTGGGGAGCGGGCGCTCGTTGAACATACCGGCAGCGAGATCCAGTTGGAGCGCGCCAATGACGATCGGGTAGTCCACTTGACCCGACAGCGTAGAACCTTGCTGCGGTAACGGAACGCCGGTCGGAAACGCGGCGTTCGTATACGCCGCCGAGATCCGCGGGCACCCAGTATAGGCCGCGTACACTGTCACGGACCCGGGGAGCGCACCGCTCGTCCCGAGGTTGCGCGCTGCGCCGGCGGCGGAAATGCTGCCCGGTAACGCCGAGGTATCCGTTGCGCCGAAATTCAACGAACTGCCGAGCTTGAAGAACATGCCGCCGACGCCATGGTTGGCCAATTGCGTTTCGCAGGCGTAGACCGGCACCTTGGTGGTCGAGTTCGGCGCCGTGCCGCAGCCGGTCACCGTCCCGAAGTCGTATCCGCCCACGAACTGCAGTTGAATGTCGCCCAGCCAGCGTACCGTCAACCAAGGTGAGAGCAGCGAAGCGTTATCGAGATGCTGCGGCCGCGTCGTCGTCGACGGGACGTCCGCAATGGCCGCGGCATAGCCGGAAACGAGGCCTTGCTCTTGGATGGCGATGCGATCGGACGCCGTCTGCGTTAGCGATCCTCCGGTAAGAATCCAGCCGGGAACGTTGAGCAGCGGAACGGAAACCTGCCAGCCTTCCTGCGTCGCGATATCGCCGCGAACGTCGGTGAGGCGGAATCCCATCAGGTCCACGGCATAGTAGCGAGCGCCCTCGCCGGTCGCATACGACGCGACCGCGTGCGCAACCGGGCCGCTCAGTGCGGTGAGCCAGGTGATCGAGCCGACACTCGGCGCAAACAGCGGGTCGTCCGATTGCACGCCGACCGTCTCCTTGAATTGGAAATACGCACGCTGCGGAGATGAAGCGGGCGCAGACGATGTCGTGAACGTTGCGGTTTCACCGGCGAATTGGCTTGACGTCGCCTTGGGCATCGCCCCAGCCGGACTCGAAAAATCGCGGATCACGCGACCGAAAACGTCAATCGTCGTTGCTTGATACGCATCATCAGTTATCGAGGCATTGCGATATACGTGACCGGTCCCCGCCAGAGCGTAGACGCCGTCACGCGAACCTTGACTGCCGGCATAGCCGTTCAGGAGCATGACCTGGAGGGGCACTTCGGCGGCGGTGCCTGATTCAAAAAACGGCGCCGGCGGCGGCGGCGGCTTCAACGGAATCGCTTCAACCGCGGCCACGTTGCGGGATTCCGCCGGCGATGGTTCGGGGCTCGGGGGTGGCGTGGTGAGCGCGACGGTCACCATCTCGGCGCCCGAATACCAGCCCCGGGCTTGATTTCCATATATCCCGGCGACCTTGACCGCTGTGGAGGAGTAGCCGTAGGTATATCCCGATGCCAAGCTCCCCAGCTTCGTGACCGAGTATGGAACGAGATCGAACAGCCCCTTGAGGCTCAGGTCGTTGAGCGCATCGCTCGCTGCTCTGAATGAAAAAAGCGGTTGGCTCCGCGTCTGCAATGTCTGCGTCACCGCCATCTGCGGATTGGTCACCGGCAGCGACAACGGCGTGAGACTCAAGGCCTGCGAAAGTGTGCGCTGGGCGGAGATCGTCGTTTGATCCTGGGCAAAACTCGCCAAGAGTTGATCGTGCTGATCCCAGTTGTACGCTCCATCGACGCCGACGTGGTGTAAGCGCATCGGCGTCGCCGCCGGCGCCGGAGCCGGGGTCGCAAGCCGCACGTAGGGTCCGTAAACGAGCGCGAGCGACGCCGCCGAATCGGCGATACGGATGGGAATCTGAAATTCCGTCTGGTTGGGCGTGCACGGGCTCTGGCCGGCACAGATATCGACGGCCAGCATGATGTGCGTCGCGTGTGCGCCGAGCTTGAGCGCTTCCCAGGGGATCGTGAGGGTGCGAACGACGTCTTTTCCGGCGTCACCGCCGGGAACGATATTGGTGACGCTCAATGTTTCGACGGAAAGCGCGTAGGCAAAGCCGGTCCCGATGTTGCACTCTGCCCGGGCGCCGTCGTAGGATACGCCGGGTTCGCGCCCCCGGCCGACTCGCGCGACGGCCGTGACGATGCTCGCCGCGGCGGCGGACGCCGTATTGAGCTGCGTGCACGTCAAATTTCGCGGCGATGCAAACGGCACGGCGGCCGCAAAGAGAACGTTCAAGCCCGCCGTCGTCGCCGTGACGCAGAACGAATGCCCGTTCTCATCGACTTCTGATGCAATGACGACGACCGTTCCACTCCGCGTTGCGCACATCGGTTTTGCAGCCGGCGCCCCGGGCAACGCGTTCGGAGTCACGGCACTGCTGTCCACGCCAGTCGGCGTTACGGCGCCCCCAAAATCGATGTGCAACATGAGCGTCGGGAGTTGCCGGAGGGACGCGTCGCGGATGGGTGGTGCTGCCTGCGCCGGAACGTTCAACGCCAAGACGGCGAACGCCACTGCGGCCGCGAGGATCCTACGGAGCGGCATTGCAGCTTGCAAAGTCGTTGAAATGCTCGAGTGCGGCGCGCAGCTTTGTCGCTGCGTCGGGCGATTTCAACGCACTGTTGTCAAGAGTTGCTCCAGATGCGAGCTGGTCGATCGCGTGCGCATTGACATCGTTAAAACGTTCGACTTCGGCAATGAGCGCGGCGGAGAGCTGAACGGTGTCTTGCTTTGCGCTCGACGTAAGCGGCCCGACATCCTCTCGCATCTCGGCGTCGATCGCCGTTAGGCCCTGCTGCGTTTGCCGCATTTGCGCCAGGATGGTCGCCGCCGGGACGTTCGGAGCGGATAGCGCGTCGAGCAGCGCGGTGCGCCATTGATACCATTCGCCGAAATGTTTCGAGAGGCGTTCGAGTGCGCTCACGCACGTTTGAGAACCGGTCAGCTCTTTGGAAGCGCCATAACGTGCGAGTTCAGCCGGAGGCGGCGTATACACCGCAACCGTGAGATTGGGAACGCCGGTCAGAAACTGCCTGATCGTTGCAGCGGAAATGGCCATCCCGTGTTGGACGGAGGCGTACGCCCCGCCAACCACGTCCGTAATGATGCCGTAAATGCTTCCACTTGCCGGATCGTATAGTGGACCGCCGCTGTTCCCGACATCCGTGATCGCTCCGTTGTATTGAATGTAGTAATCGAAGAGATCGAAACCGCTGATCTGACCGCCGGCCGCGGTCGCTTGCAGGTCGCGCTTCTGCGTTTGCAGCCAGTTCTGGATTTGCGTTTCGGGGTAACCGGCGATGTCGATATTGAAGAGTTGCGCCGGCTTACCGGTATTTATCGCTAGCGTCGTAACCTTATGCGGTAAATCGACGGCGATGACAGCTAGATCGGGCAGCAGCGCGCTCGTCTGAGAGACGCTCGACGGTGTCGAGAGCGAGCCAGCTTTGACGACGCGCCCCACCACCGGTTTGTCAGGTTGATCGGGAAAGTATAACGCGAACGCCAAGGGCTTGCCCGCTTTGTCGGCGATCACGTGCTGGTTCGTCAAGAAATAGGCCGTCGTCCCCGTCGAATAGATGCAGAACGCCGTTCCTCGTTGCGCGCCGTTGCCGGCCTCGACGAGCGCCAGCGCGGGTTCAACGATCGTCGTGTAGACGGTCGACGGACCGGCCGCTTGAGTCTGCTGTGCTTCACTCGCCGATGCGCAAGCGAAACAAAGCAGCGCGAACGAAGCGCCGATGAGCCTGACCGCAACGAAAGGATGCACACCAAGTCTCCCGGGTAGCAATGCGGCAAAAAGGCACGCAATAAACGGCGCCGAAACGATGAGAACGTTTCGACTGCGTGTTTTCGCTTCTCTGCTGCCGTTCCTATCGAGGTGGGTGTACGCCGAAGTGTCATCGATGATGGATGAAGGTCGCAAGAACGTCTTGGCACTCATGGCTATTCTTGCTTTGGTGGCGTTCACTGCGCCACAGGCGGGCGCACAGCAGAACGGCGGGGGCGGGTTCGGTAACGATATTCAACGTGGAGGCAACGCGCCCGTAGGGGCGGCGCCAGAACTGCCCGTCCTGCCCCCAACAGCGCTGCCCCCGGTTGTTGCGCCGGCCCCAGCGGCCGCGCCCGCCACCGGCCAGGTTCAAGCCCCTGTGCACGGCAAAGCCGCGCAGAAGCCGGCCATGCCTATGAAGAAGCCGATGCCAAGGAAAACGACCCAGGGCACTTCAAGCAAAAAGCCCGCATCGCGGCCGACCTCGAAGCCCGGCGCCGGCGCGCCAACCAAGGGCTAAATCCGTGTGCGCCTTCCAGCGTATCGCGAAGGCGATCGTCGTGTTGGCGTCCCTGGCGATGCTGCCGACACAGGCCAGCGCGGATCCGCTAAGCGCGACGGCGCAGCGTATTCACCGGTCGTTGGTTTTCATCGAGTCGAAGGAACAAGGCACCGGATTCGTCGTCAGTTCCAACAAGACGACGTCCTTGATCGTCACGGCCGCGCACATTCTCGTCGGATCCACTCCGGCGGAACTCTCCGCGTGCGAGCGCCACGATGCTCGCGTGTCGCTCGACGACGGCACGACGTTCATCGATACCTCGAGCGTCACGTACGTGAAGGTAGAATGCGAGTCCGACCTCGCTCTACTGCAGATCCCGGTGGGCTCGTTGATCACCGTTCACTTCGCAACTGAAGCTCCCGAAGGTACGCCGGTCGCGACGATCGGCTATCCGATCTCGACCGAGTATTTTTCGGAAGGCGAGTTGCGGCATCCCAAGGTCGTCGATGGCATCATTACCGCCGTCCATGAAAACTACGAACTGGTCGAACACTCGGTCCCGACCGACTTCGGGAATAGCGGCGGTCCGATCTTCGAATCGAGCGACGGCTACGTCGTCGGCATCGTTGCCGGCGAAGCGCTGCAGTTCAAAGCGTCCAACCTGTTCACCGGTTTTCGCCTGATCCTTCGCCTCCTCGACGCGACGCGGGTCCAACGCACCGAGAACCTGCTCCTCATTCCGGCGGACCAGCAGGGCACAGCCTACAAATTTCTCCTAATGACGGAAGGCAACGCCCGCGATTCATTTTCGCAGCAACTCGATGCCGAACTCGCGTCGGACGTCGCGCGCATGCTCCACGTTTCCGTCGCGAAGGCGCCGCCGGGACCTCGGCGCGCCGACGGCACACCGCCGGATTGCGAGAAACACGCCATCGGCGTGGTCGACGTCGACCTGAGGAACGTACGGCAATCGAAGAGCGGCGTTTCGGGCACCGTCACCGTCAAGTTCGGTGATTGCAGCGCTACGCCGTGGAGCAAGCGGACCTACCCGATTGCGGGAAACGCCTCGATACACTCCTCAGTCTCCCAAATCGCGGGACAGCTTATTCGCGATCTAGGGCAAGGTCGCGCCGAGCGGCCGACCGCACTCGCGAATTACGCTCACTACGGGGTCGAGATCGCCGACACCGAACTGCGGTCGCTCTACTCGCTCGAGCCGGATGGAAAAACCCAAGCCAAGGTGCTGGCGCTCTATCCTATCGGTACGGCGGCTCGCGCGGGACTGCGCGCGAACGACGTCGTGATATCCGTCAACGGCAAGCCGACGGCGACCAGCTCAGACGATCCGCTGACCGCTTATTCGGAGCTTTCGGTGCTGCTGGATCAGGCCGCTGACCCCGTCCATCTCTGCATCCTCCGGGGTGGACAACAAATGGAACTGCCACCATTTTATCGGAGAGACGTCTTATGGTACGCGACCAATCCGCTCAGTGCGGAGAAGCTCGAGCCACCGCTCTCAGGCTGCGAGGCTCGCACCTGATATGGATTCGAATCGTTAGCCCGCCGCGGGCTGCCGCTGCGCTCTTCGTACTGATCGCCTTCTGCGCCGGCAGCGCGAACGCGCAGACCAACGGTAAAGCCTTGGGACCAACCGCGTCCGGTGCTCGTCTGGCCGGAGACATCGGACTAACCATTCTCACGGAGCGTCGCTTCGTTCTGGATGGCGCTTTGTTAGACTGTCTGCTGAGCGATCGCGATCATAACGTTTCTAAAGCACCGTCGCTGGCGACGACAATAACCATACGGACGATAAAGTCGTAACGAGGCTCAGTTCGACGGTTCCAGTGTCGGAAGCGGCGGCTCCGTAGGACCGGCGACGGGACTCTCCCACATTGTACCGTCGCCGTAACGCGCGCTGACCGTCGTGCATCCTGACGGTTCATCGAGACTGATGAATGACGTCGGCGTCTCGATCGGCAAGTCGCGAATGAAGTCGAATCCCCCGGACAGGTAGGTTGCACGAAACACGACGCGGTCGATCGGCCTATCCGAGAGGTTGCGAAAGCGAACGCGCAGGACACCGAGGCCGAGTTTGCGTCCCATTCCGCGCGCTTGTCCGCGTGTCACGTAGAGTTAGCAGCCAACGATGCCAATCGAATTCTGCTGCGCATTGTCGATGGTTGCCGGCACTGGGATACCGTTATCGGGTGTCGGGCTGGGATACGCGTCCGCTCGAGATCGGCTGGTGAGCCACCGCCTCCTGCGGCATGAATTGCGTAGGCGGCACTCATCCACGTGCGGCTCGGACAGCCAGCGCCTGTAGGAGCGGAAAGTCCGCACTGTTCAGGGTCCGTAAGGAAAGCACACAGCGCTCAGGATTCACGTCCGGCGTCCGCAGCGACCTTTGAGGCGAATATTGCGCGGATCGTTGCGATCGGTGATTTCGAGGCCAATGCGCTCTAGCAGGCGGCGAGAGGCAACGTTTCGCTCGTCAACGGTCGCTTCGAACAGTGCGCCAGGGAAGTGCGACTCAAGAAAGTCGACCATAGTTCGGACCGCCTCTGTCCCATAGCCTTGCGACCAGTCAGCGAGCATAAGGGAACGGCTGAAACGGCTCCCCCCTTAGGCTCGGCCCGCTGCGATCGCTCATCTGTCTGTTCGAGCGCAACAAAAGAAAGGAAGGCCTCACTCGACAGGCTGAACCGTGCCTCGCCGGTCCGAACAACGTTGCGCTATGAGCGAGACCCCGGATCTCCTCGACAATCGGCAGCGGCCGACAATCAAGTGGTCGCTCGTGATCGCCAATGCGGCGCTGATCGGCCTGATCCTCGGTGCCAGTTTTGCGTTCCGGGAAGAAACCACCGCGGCCGACCTCTTGGTCCATCTGCGACCACCATGGGTCGCGCTCATCGTGCTCTTTCAGGTCGGAACCTATTTCTGCACCGGCTGCGCGTGGGACGTCGTCTTAAGGCGTTTTTCCGTGCACACCAAACTGGTCGGCATCGCGGCGCTCGGGGTCGAGAAAGTGTTCATCGATCAACTCGTGCCCACGCTCGGCCTCGGCGGCAGTCTGATGATCATGAAAGGTCTCATCGCCCGTGGAGTGAAGCGCGGCCAGGCCATCGCTACCATGACGATCGATGCTGCGGGTTACTTAGCCGCATTCCTCGTCATGGTTACTTTAGCCGCCGGGCTCCTGTGGTTCGAGCCGGGATTCAGCCCAACCGTTCGCACCTTCGTCCTCTCGTTCACGGTCGCACTCGTCGTCGTCGTTGCGGCAGCTTGGCTTCTCGTTCAACATGCGAAATCTCCGCGCTGGCCAGGGTGGCTCCTCCGCTTTCGCTTGATGCGAGAAATCGCGGCTGCTACAACCGAGTCGCCACAGGATCTCAGGGTCGGAGCAAAGGCCGGTCCGTGGGTCATCCTGTTCGAGTTGGTCGTCTTCGTGTTCGATACGGCAACCCTTTGGGCGATTTTCCAAGCGCTCGGCTCGCCGATTTCCCCGATCCACGCACTCGTAACGTACACGTTGGCCTCGGCAGTTGCGATGCTCTCCGTGATCCCGGGCGGAATCGGCACCTTCGAAGCCGTCGCGCTCACGGTACTGCACGTCTTCGGCGTCTCGTTCGCAACCGCCGCTGCTGCGGTCATCCTGTTGCGTATCGCCACATGCTTGCTCCCGATGCTGCCCGGATACGTGATTTTTCGCCGCGAACTCATCACGCGCTGACCCGGCCGCGTTCGGTCGTGCGACATTACGACGCCATACCGGTAGAGCTGATCGTTCGATCTGACGTTACCCGGTAATCCGGGCCATCACATAGTCTCATTCCGGGGAAAAGCCGGCTGCAACTGCGACGACGGAATCGCCATAACGTCCAATGCGCGCTTGACGAAGTAGAGAGGGTTTTGTTTTCTTCTCAATAAGGCGAAACCGACTTTGGAATCCAAGAAGCAGCTTTTGGTAGCTATGGACGCAGCCGATCAGCGCGTGCGCAACGCGATGTACAACAGCAACGCGCTGAAACTCGGATTGTTCGCCGCCAACTGTTCATCAGGAAATGCAGCCACGAAAGTGCCGGAGCGCTGGGACGCGTCGTGGGAACACAATGTCGCGCTCGCGCGTTTGGCCGACGCGGCCGGCATCGATTTCTTCTTGCCAATCGCGCGTTGGAAAGGCTACCCCGGCGAGTCCAACTTCCAAGGTGCATCGTTTGAAACGATCACCTGGGCATGCGGCTTGCTCGCAGTAACCGAACGGCTCACCGTTTTTGGCACGGTGCACGCACCGCTCGTCAATCCCGTGTTCGCCGCAAAGCAAATGGTCACGGCGGACCACATCGGACGCGGCCGTTTCGGACTGAACATCGTCTGCGGCTGGAACGAAGACGAGTTCGCGATGTTCGGCGAAGCGCCGCTTGCCCACGACGACCGCTACGAACTCGGCGCCGAGTGGATCTCGGTGATTTTGCAGCTCTGGGAACGCGACGAAGCGTTCGACTTCGACGGCAAGCATTTCCACCTGCGCGGCCTACGCGGCGATCCAAAGCCGTACAACGGGACCCGCCCGCTGATCATGAACGCCGGCTCCTCGCCGGCCGGGCAAGATTTCGCGCTCCATCACGCCGACTTTCTCTTCCGCGGCTTGCGCTCGATCGAGCAAGGCGCCCAAGACGTCACAACGGCGCGCTCAACCGCCGTCGCGATCGGTCGCGACGTCGGCTGCTTCAGCGCGGCGCACGTGCTCTGCCGTCCGACGATGCGCGAAGCCGAAGAGTACCTGCACTACTACGCTGAGGAGAACGGCGACTGGACCGCCGTCGACCACATCGTCGAGATGGGTGGCCGCAACTCGGCCTCGCTCGATCCAGAGGTCTATCGCCGCCTGCGCATTCGCTTCGCCGCGGGCCACGGCGGCTATCCGCTGGTCGGCACGCCCGACCACATCGCCGAGGAAATGGCAAGGATTTCGCACGCCGGCTTCACCGGGCTCGCGCTGTCGTTCGTCGATTATCTCAGCGAATTTCCATACTTCCGTGATGAAGTGCTGCCGCGCCTCGAGCGCCTAGGAATCCGCGAACCCCTTCACTGACTGAGGAGCCCACATGAAACGTCGCGACTATCTGGCCGGCATCGCAGCGGCGTCGACGGCCGTGTTCTTTCCGGCCGTCATCCGCGCTCAGACGAATACCGTGCGTATCGGTTCGGCATATAACGATGCGTACGCACTCTCGTACTTCGCCCGCGACGCCGGCTTCTTCAAGCAGGCCGGCATCGACGTCGATATTCAGCTCTTTCCGAATACCCAGACCTCGCTGCAAGTGATGGCCGCGGGTTCGCTGGACGTCGCGGTCGCCGATGCTGTGCAAATCGGCAATGCCGTCAACAGCGGGGTCGAAGCCGGCTTCTTCGCACCCTCGGCGATCTACACGAGTGCCGTGCCGACAACCTACATTTGCGTCGCCAAAGACGGTCCCGTGAAAACGGCAAAAGACCTCGAGGGCCGCACGATCGGCGTCGTCGCGTTACACTCGCTCATGACGGTCGGCCTCGAGCAGTACCTCAAAGACAACGGCGCCGATCCGGCCAAGGTCAAGCAGGTCGAGTTGAACTTCCCGGTCATGGAAGCAGCCGTCGTGCGCGGCACCGTCGACGCGGTCATTCTCGCCGAGCCGTTTCTCAGTGCCGCGACCGAGACGCGCGTTCTAGGCGACCCGCTGGGGGCAATCTCAAAGAACTTCTTGCTCAGCGGGCAGATCGCGATGCGCAAGTGGACCGTGGACAACCACGAACTGGCGGGTAAGCTTGCAAAAGTGTACGCCGGCACCGCCGCGTGGGCCAACAGCCATCACGACGAAACGGCTGCCTTTCTCTCGACCTACTCGAACGTTCCGGCAGCGAAGATTCGCGCCATGCGCCGAGCGACGTTTGGCACCTCACTTCGCGCGGCCGAAGTGCAGCCGGTGCTCGACATGGCCTTCAAGTATAGTTCGCTGCAGAAAGCGGTACGCGCGCAAGACACGCTCATCACCGTGTAAGGAAGTCATTCGCGCATCGCAACACCCGTAATCTTTACACGTTGTCTACGCCCGTCTACGCGCCGTCCGCTTGGTAACCGGGATATACTGCTCTCGGGGCAACTGCATGATCTGGACAGGTGAGTTTGAGCGGCGCGTGCGCTTAGGCGAACAACGCTATCGCGTAATCTTCGACTCGATCTACGACGGTATTCTCGTCGTCCAAGCCGAGACATACGAATTCTTTGACGCGAATCCGAGAATGTGCACGATGTTCGGCTACAGCCAGCGCCGCGACGCTGAGTGTCGCCGAGCTCGTGATCTCGCCCTCGATAGAGGCGACGATCTGTTGCACGCGCAGCTGCCGGCATGAAGCGGAAACTCACGATCGTGATCGTGGACGAGCACGGCGCCGATCTGCCGGTCTTCAAACGGCTCACCAGGGAGTTCCCGGGCAGCCATGTCATGTGCTTTCCGCAACTCGAGCCGGCCGAGCGTGAATGTGCCGTGCACCCGCCAGATATTTTCGTCATCGATGACGCGGTTCCGGAAGCCATTGCAATGACGTTCGACCGGCATTTTCGCGAGCATCCGGGATTGGGCGATGCGCTGATCGTGTTGATGAGCGCGCGCGGCGGGCCGCTGCCCGACCAATCACGCCGCGCCGGCGTCGACGTCTTTTTGCCGAAGCCGGTCGACACGAAGTTCTTCCTGCAGATGCTGCACCAAGCCGTCGAGCTGCGCGCGGCGCGAGCCGCAATCGCCGCCCAGCGCATTGTTCCGTGAACGCCGCCGACGACGAGGAACAAAAGCGCGGGCGCAAACTGCCGCTCTATTTGCTCTTCGTCGGGCCGAGGGGCGCGAGCCTCGCCGCCTGCAAGATTGCGTTACGCCGCCTCCCCGGCGTGGAACTGAGCCAGTTCACCGATCCACAGGCCGCGCTGGCGTGGGCGAACGGTAAAAATATCGCGGCGGCGGTCGTCGACGACAACGGCCTGCCGGCAAACGACGGTTTGACGTTCCTGCGCCATCTCGGCGCATGGCCCGGTCCGCGGCCACACACGATCCTGCTGAGCGACGCGGCGCAGTTGAATGCGCCGGGCGCCGCGCAGGCGCTCGGCGTCGACGACATCGTTCCGCCCTCGGTGCCGCGCACGAATTTGATCGCGCTCTTGCGGGGCGCGATCGGCCTGCGGCAAGCGGTGCGGGCGTCGTGGGAACAGACGGAGATGCTCAAAGACTCGCCGGCCTGGGCGAAGGCCGCACCCGCCCCACAACCGGCCCGGGTGGAGCGGATCGCCGCTGCGGTGTTGCTGCTGGCGCTGCTGATCGTTACGGCGCTATGGCATCCCTGGTCGCCGCCTCCGGCGGGGCCAGCCGGCGCCCCGGCCGCGAACGGCGGCGCGAGCGGTGGAAGCGCCCCGGGCACGAACGGCGGATCCGGCGCCGGCGGCAACGGGCCGACGGTAGCCGGCGGAGCCGGCGCGAGCGACGGCTCCGCCGGCGCAGCGACCAACGGCCCCGTCCCAGCCGCGGCCGCGGCGGCGGCCGGCGCGTCCGGTGCCGGCACGCCCGCTGCCGCCGGTGTGCCGGTGCCCGCAGATGCCGCCGGGTTCGTCGTCCTCGACGAGACGGGCAAGACGATCTCGGCGAATGCGCCCGACGTCCCACGCGCGCCCGCATCGACGCTCAAGGTGCTCACCGCGGTAACGGCGCTCACGCAGTTGGGCTCGGGCTTTCGCTTCACGACCAAACTGGTCGCACAGGGCACCATCGCGGGCGGCGTCCTCGATGGAACGCTGGCGCTCGTCGGCGGCGGCGATCCGGTGTTGCGCGCGACAGATTTGGACGAGGGCGTGGCCGCGCTCGCGCGCCGGGGCGTGCAGCGGATCAGCGGCGATTTGGTGATTGACGCGACAGCCTTCACCGGGCCGGAATATAACGCCCACTGGTCTGCTGCGGATCGCGATGAGCCCTATGCGGCCGGCACGAGCGCGCTCTCGCTCGACGAGGGCGTTCACCGGGGCGTGGCCGTCCTCGACCAAGCGGGGTTCGTGGGCGTGTTCTTGCGCCACCGGTTGGTCGCGCATCACATCGCGATCGACGGCTCGACGCAGTTTCGCCACGCGGGCGCCCCTGCGGTGAGTACCGTCGTTTGGGCGCACGCATCACCGCCGCTCTCGGTGTTGGTTACTACGATGATCGCCCAATCGGACAATCACGTGGCCGAACAGCTGGTGCGTGCGATCGGCCGGTCGACGAACGGCATCGGCAGCGAGCAGGCCGGGCTCGACCGCATGCGCCTCGAACTTTCAGAGCGCGGCGTCGCGACGGATGGCGTCGCGCTCTACGACGGCAGCGGTCTCTCGCGCGACGACCGCCTGACGCCGAGAGCGTTGGCCCAGTTACTCTGGAGCATCGGTCGCACGCCGGCCGGGGAAACGATTTACCGCGCGCTCCCGCACGTCGGAACGCAGGGTGATATCGTGGCGAAGACCGGGCGCGTGGGTGACGCCGAAGGGTTGGCCGGCTATCTCAACCGCCCGCCTGCAGGGTCGCTCTCGTTCGCGTTTCTCGGCAGCGGCGCCGCGGGCACGCTCCAGGCCGGCCAAGAGCGGCAACTCCGCCGTCTAGCGCTCGTCGCCGACGGTGCGGCGACTACACCGTTGCGTTAAGCACCCTCACCGGCGGCGATCTGCCGGTCGGAGCCTCAGCGCCCGGCGGCTACTCCGGCCGGTTCCGCTTCGGGGACCAGCATGAAGGCCTTGAAGAACGCCGCGAGTTCGTCGAAAGCGTCCAGCGGCAGCACGCTGGCGACGAACTGATCCGGGCGCACGACGACGACGCACCCCGCGGTGCGGTCGATGCCGCGCATCTCGAAGATGTTCTCGCCGCGCGGGTCAGCGCAGAACACCTTCTCGTAGTCTAGCAGACCGTAGCGGCCCTTCGCCGGCACGAGGAACGGAGGGATCGTGCCGGCGTCGACCTCCCGATGCGGCTGCTGGAGAATAGCACGCACGTCGATCACGGCGTCGACGTCGGCGCCGTGCGGGGTATGGCTGCGAACCGGCGACGCGGGCGACGCGTCGAGGAAGTCACACAGCGCGCGCACGGGCGACCCGGGCACAACGCCATCGGGTGTGGCGAAGGCGAACAAGCGCCAGCGCCCGTCGGCCTTCACGGTGTGTCCGAGATGAACGCGCTTCGCGTCCCAGAATCGGATGACCGGCGCCGAATGAAAGCGCATCCCCTGCACGAAGCCGGTCGCGAGGTGCTGGTGCGTCGGCTCGGCGACGACGAGGTTCGGCCGATAGTGCGTCGTCGTCCCCGCCGTGTGCCGCAGTTTTTGGATGAAATACCGCTGGAACTCTTCGGGATCCACGCCGCCGGCGTCCGGATTCGCCGGGTCCTTCGGCGGCGCGCTGAACATCCGGGAAAACTCGTGATCGTGGTCGATCAGATCCTGCGCGCCGGTGCGGCGCTCGAACGTGTAGGTGTGCAAGAGATGCCATGAGGCCGCACCACGCAGCACCGCCGCGAGCTTCCAGCCGAGATTGAACGCATCGGCGACCGACGTGTTCATCCCTTGGCCGGCCTTAGGACTATGCGTGTGGCACGCATCGCCGGCGATGAAGACGCGCGGCCGGCGCCGATCGGCCTCCGCCTCGGGAACGTCGTCGAAACCGTCCGTGATCCGTTGACCGATCTCGTAGACGGACCACCACGCGACTTCCTTGACGTCGAGCGTGTACGGCTTGAGAAGTCGCTGTGCCGCTGCGACGAGCCGGTCGCTCGTGATCTTCCGATCGCCGACGCGTTCGCTGTCACTGAGCTTGTCCAGTTCGACGTAGAGGCGAAACAGATAGCCGCCCTCGCGCGGGATGAGGAGGGCGTTCCCTTCGTTCGCCGTGAGGATCGTCGATTTGAAGCGGACGTCGGGGAAATCCGTGACGGCGAGGACGTCCATCACGCCCCAGGCCTGATTCGCGAAGTCGCCGTGCAGCGTGCGCCCGATCGCTTGGCGGACCGCGCTGCGCGCGCCGTCGCACCCCACCGCGTACCGTGCGCGGATCGTCTCGATCTCCCCCTCGTGGCCCGGATCGGTGCGCTCGATTCGAGCGACGACCGGATGCATCGTCGACGACGCCGCGCCCTCGTACGCAGCAGAAGCGTCGACGGTGAGGCCGGCGAGGCGGCGCGAGTACGTCGGCTCGAGGCGCGACGGCGAGTTGCGCATCACCTCGAGCAGAAAGTCGTGAACGCGCGCCTGGTTGAGGATGACGTGCGGAAACTCGGAGAGGCCGTCCTCGACGTCTTGGATCCGTCCGCTGCGCACGATATGATCGCGTTGCGCGTCGTCGGGGCGCCAGAACGTCGTCTCGTTGACCCAGTAGGCTTCCTTGAGGATCTTCTCGCTGAAGCCGAGGGCTTCGTACATCTCCATACTGCGGCACGAGATGCCGTCGGCCTTACCGAGAACGAGCGGCTCTGCGGTCTGCTCGAGTACCGCGACGGAGATCTCGGGAAAGGCCGACAGCTGCGCCGCCAAGGTCAGACCCGTCGGGCCGCCGCCGACAATGAGGACGTCGACCTCGCGCTCGGATGCGTCGGCCGGCGCCGTGTGACCGTCGCGCGGAGGACTGACGAACGGATCGCGGGCCTGGAAACCGTTAAGATAAAACTGCACGAGGTCTCCCTTTTGGCTGCCAATCGCGCGCGCGGTTGCCCGTGACGGGTCGACCCAACCATTGCGTATACGAGAGACGTGAACGGCGTAAGGATTCTGCGTGAACACCGGAATTCATCGCACATAAACCGGTGCTTTACGAACCCATTGCTGTGCGATGGCGACAAGGGCATGGACCCCGCCCCGCCCAACGCCAAACCGATCCGTGAAAGATGCTTTGCTGGCGGCCCTAGACCGCAACGAATTCGTCCTGTACTTCCAACCGCACGTTAGCCTTGTTAACGGCAAGGTCGATGGTGCGGAAGCGCTGATTCGCTGGCAGCACCCCGACCAGGGTCTACTCGGACCTGGTACCTTCATTCCGTTTGCCGAGGAAATCGGTCTCGTAACGGAGATCGGCGCATGGGTCATGCAAGAAACCGCGCGCCTTTCGCGGCCTTGGCGCACCGCCAATCCGGACTTTCACATCTGGTTCAATTTGTCGGGGGCCGAGTTCAAAGACCCAGCGCTCCTTTCGCGCTTACATGCACTCGGCGACGATCTCTGGGGCATTGGCGTCGAGATCAACGAGAGCGTGGCGATGGAAAACGTCGACGAAACGTTGAACATCATGAACGCGTTGCACAAAGCCGGTCTCTTCATCGCGCTCGACGACTTCGGTACTGGCTACACATCGCTTCAGCATCTCAAGCGCTTGCCGATCGACGTGCTCAAGATCGACCGCGTGTTCGTTAGTGGCCTACCGCACGACAAGCAAGACAGCTCCCTCGTCGAAGTTCTCCTGTCCATCGCGCGCGCCTTCTCCTTCGCGACGCTGGCCGAAGGCATCGAGACGGAAGAGCAGGCTGCGGCGCTGCGCGATCTCGGCTGCGAACTCGGTCAGGGGTACTTCTACGCGCGGCCGATGCCTGCCGATGATTTCTCGCTGCTTATTAAGCGGTCCGCGACGGCGTCACGCTAGAGGTTAATGCGATGGCGTCGGCGCCGGCCGGAATGCACATCGGCGACGATGGATCATTTGCCGCAAGCCACACGGCTTCGGCCTCATCGTATATGATGAAATGATCGAGCGGCCTCGGCCCGCTCTCTACATGCAACCGAACTGGTACGGAGTATGCGAAAAGAATAGCTCCCAGGCCGCCAGCGCGGCTGCGAAAGCGGGAGCGCTCACAGCGGCTGCCGCGAGAAAGTCCAGCTGCACCAGCGATGATATCTTTCCGAGTTGCGATGGTGCGATTTTGAAATTGGGTCGCTTTCATTGGTCGCTCGGCTTTGCAGCATCCGCGGTCAGCGCGTTCCAGGCAGCGAGAGAGTCCATGTAGTCTCTCCAGTGCGCGATCTTGCGTTGTTCAATCGTGATGATCGAGCAGAAGCGATTGTCATACTTCACGCCGGTTTCGAGGATCGTCCCATGAACCTCGTACTCGATGACGACGACACGACCGTCGTCCGTCTTGTGGACGATCAACTCATCAGCGGACTGAAGCGCGATGTTGTCCACATAAGCTCTGAACGCGGACATTAAGGCGGTCCGACCTTTGATGACGCGAGGCCAACCGGGGACCTCATAGAGGACCTCGTAGACGACATCGCCGGCGACAACATCGAAGAAGTGCTCGCCCTCGACGTGGTTTCCCAGCGCGCCTCGCACGAGATCGAAGTACGGTCCGGCGGGCTCGTAAGCAACGTACGTTTTGTTCGGCATTGGCTATCTCCAAGCGGTAACTGTGTTGGTGGCGAAGTCCGCGAAATGCACCGGCAGCGCTGGAGATCAGCCCGATCCAGCAGCCACATCTGCTGCTGCGAGAACGACAACGGAGCGGGAAGCTCGCCGTCGGCGCTCTGCGGTATGATTGACGTTCGGCCGGCCAACAACGCACGCTTGGCCGGGGATATTGAAGGGTAGGGTGCCGTTCGCTTCGCCGCTATGACCCACGATCCCGACGCTGGTAGTCAAAAGTCCCCGATCGAAGGGCGCACCGGCCCATACGGCAACGCAGGGCGATGGTCTCGCGTCAGGAACGCGTCATGCGCTGTGTCTGCGCAGATACGAAACGACGTTCCGGTGAGCGTCGTCATCACGGCCTACAACAGCGAACGCTTTGTTGCCGACGCGATTCGTACCGTCCGTGCACAGTCGGTGCAGCCATACGAAATTATCGTCGTTGATGACGGTTCCCGCGATCGAACGGCGCAGATCGCAACCTCGCTCGGCGTGACCGTTCTCACGAAGCCGAACGGCGGCTCGTCGACGGCCCGCAATGCGGGGACGCGTGCCGCTTGCGCGCCGTGGATCGCCTATCTCGACGTCGACGATCTCTGGGCGCCCGACAAACTCGAATTGCAGTGGACGGCATTACGGCAGGCTCCCGCCGCGGACTTCTCGTTTTGCGAGTTTGCCAGCTTCAACGAAGCGGGGATCATCGTTCCGGCGCACTTGGCGAGCAGTCTCGAGTACGCGGGCGTGGCGCGGCGAGCCGTCGGACCTCACGCGGTCTTTGCCGGCCGCGAAAGTGTTGCCCGGCAACTCTTCCTCGCAGACTTCATCTTGCAGTCATCACTGCTCGTGCGGCGCGATATCGTCCTTGCGCTCGGCGGCTTTGATGAATCGATCCGGCGCGCAGAGGACTACGAGTTCATGCTGCGCCTGCTCGCCGTCGCAGACGCCGCCGCCGTCGAACGCCGGGCCGTGTTCTATCGTATCCACGACGCCAACAAGAGCTCGCACTGGCACGAAGATCTGCTAGCGAGAAACAAGATCGCCGACCGGATTGCGAACAGCCCGCACCGGTATCCCACTGGTGCCGATGCCCACTTTTCCGCGCGGCGGCGATCAAACGTCGAGGCCGCCGCGAAGAGCCTCCTGCGCCGTCAGCTGTATCGCGACGCGCGTGAAATCGCCCTCGCCAGCGTTCGCGTCGCGCCGGCGTGGCCCACGATCTCCACGATCGCGCTCAGTCACGTGCTCGGCTTTCCACCTCTATCGGCTCTTCATTCCACGCTGCGCTCCGTCAAGAACCGGCTGGCGGCGCCGACCGCTCCGACCCCGGAACGGACAGCCGCCGCGCTCGAGCTTTCTCTGGTCCTTCCGGGTCACGAACGCTGGCTCATGGCCGTGAGCGGGCGCTGAACGACACCCGTTTCGGATCGCCGAGCCGGCAAGAGAATCGCTTCAGTAGGCCGACTTCGTGACGCGGCCACCGGGATCGACGAACCAACGTTCGCTCACCATCGGCTTGCCGGCAAACATGTCGAGCATCCAATCGGCGGATAGGATTCCGGGCACGGGTCCAAGCGCCACCGACGGAACCCCGCCGAGCGAATGTCGCGAGTCAGCGTAGACGACGAGCCGGCGCGGCGCGGTCATCGCATGATACATGCGCTCGGCGTTGACTTCCGGGCTCAGTTCGTCGGCTTCGCCCGCCATCGTCAGGAACGGCACCTTGATCTTCTGATACGAGCCGTCGAGTGTCAGCGTTTTTGCGAACTCGTCAAACCGCGCTTCGTCGGTGTAGCCCGACATGAACATGAAGCGCTTCTTGAAGGTCGGCGAGGCTTCGCCAAAGATTGTTTTTCCACCGGGTTCGTAAATGGTACTTTGGTTCGCCACCGCCATATAGCGCGGCTCGTGCCCGGCCATTACCGTTGTGAAAAACGTTCCGAAACTCACGCCGGTCAGGGCGATCTTTGAGGGATCGACTTCCGGCCGTGCGGCGAGCCATTCGTAAATAACGGGCGCCGCAGCAATGGTGTTGTCCATGCTGACGAATGAATTGAGCAGGGGCGCTTCCCACTCACCCGGTGCTTCCAGCGCCAAGACGGCGACGCCCCGATTCATCCAGCGATCGCCGTACAGCGCGACGCTGCGTTCCTTGTAGCCGTCCATGCCGGTGATGGAAACGATCGCCGGAATCTTCGTCCCGGCCTTGTAGCTCGACGGCAGGTGGAAGACGGCCGGAATTGCTTTGCCGGATTTCGTCTGAAGAGCAACGTATTCGACGTGATGTTCGGCGAGCTGTGCGTACTTACCGAACATTTCGCGCTTCTTCGCATTCAGTTGCATGTTGTGGTCGTTCTTCTCGTAGATCGTCCACTGCGCGTGTCCGTA
>Ga0182030_10008692_pt1 | contig 20964 bp, 21 predicted proteins | sample 812S3MmetaG_FD_121299 | JGI IMG/M metagenome (GOLD analysis project Ga0182030, IMG submission 121299) | Permafrost microbial communities from Stordalen Mire, Sweden - 812S3M metaG (Illumina Assembly) | ecosystem: Environmental > Terrestrial > Soil > Wetlands > Permafrost | place: Sweden...
ATCTGCGCTCGGTCGACCGCACGGTCCTCCTCAAGAAGCCTCAGGCGCACTGACTTCGATCCGTCCGGCAAGGATGGCGACCGCACAAGCGGACGATCTCGCGCGCCACCCATGCTGGCTGCTCCTCATGCGCGAGATGACCCAGCCCGGCCAGCCGGATCACCTCGACTTCGGGCACGCGCTGCTGCACCAGAGCCGCCTGATGCGGCGGCACGGTACGATCGTTCTCCGCCACGAGCAGGGCGAGCGGCGTCGCCAGTGCCGGCATCCTCTGTGCAAAGGCCGTGAGATCCCAATGCGCCATCATGTCGAGCGCGCCGGCGACGTGGCGCGGCTTGCGCACCAGGCGCGCGTATAGATCCACGCCCTCGGCATCCAGCCGCGACCCCGTCCCCCCGATCATGCGCTCGACCAGCGCCCGGTTTCCGGCGCGCCAGGCAACGAACCGCGGCATGAGCGAATTGGCGGCGAGGAGCTTCGCGATCGGTAAAAAAAAGAATGCGGCGGCCCCGCCGAGCGGCAGGAACGCGCCGTTGATGCCGATCACGAGACGGGGTTCGATCTGGCGATCCATCGCCATCTGGCACAGCACCACGGCACCGGCCGAGTGTCCGACGCAGTAGGCGGGATCGAGGACGAGCGTGCGCAGCAGCGCAGCGACGCAGGCACTCATGCCGGTGATCGACATGCATCCGCCGCGTCGCGAATCGGTGAACCCATGTCCCGGTAGATCGACGGCAACGACGGTGTAGTGCTGCGCCAGCAGCGGAATCAACGCGCGCCATGAATGGGTCGATGCGCCGGTGCCATGGACCAGCAGCATCACCGGTCCGCTGCCGGTCTGCTGCACGTGCCAGTTCATGCCGTCCGCCTCGACGAAACGGCTCACCTCATGCAACGGCCAGGTTGCCTTATCTTGCTCCCACACACCTCAAGTCTACAGCGCGCCGTCGTAGGCGCGCAGCAAATCGCGGCCATGCCGCAGGACGAATTCTTTGAACGCCACGGCGGTCGGCGAGAGCCGCTTTTTCACCAGATGGGCTACGTGCCACTGCCGCACCACGGGCGTTCCCCGAACGTCCAGCATTACGAGGCGCGCGGTCTGAAGTTCCAGGTCGATCGTATGCCGGGAGATGAAGCTCACTCCCATGCCCGCCATGACCGCCTGCTTGATGGTCTCGTTGCTAGCCATCTCCATGCCCACGTTGCAGTGCAGAGCGGACTCGCCGAAGAACTGTTGCATGGCCAGCCGCGTCCCGGATCCCGGCTCCCGCACGATGAAGTTCTCCCGCGCCACAGTCTCGACTTCGATGTCGCGAAGTCCCGCGAGCGGATGATCCGGTGCGGCAATGATCACGTGGGGATTGCGGGCGAAGGGCTCCGCGACGGTATCGAGCGCCTCCGGCGAGCGGCCCATGATCGCGAGGTCGACCTCATTGGCGACCAGTTGTTCGATCACGGAGTCGCGGTTGTTCACGGCGAGCCGGATTTCGAGCTCGGGAAAATCCTTGCCGAAGCGCGCGAGCAACTGCGGCACGAAATATTTGGCCGTGCTCACGACAGCGAGATTGATGCGCCCCCGCCGCAGGCCCTTCAGTCCGTCCAGGGTGTCCTCGGCATCCTTCAAGGCGCGGAGGATTTCGCGCGCCCGGGCGAGCAGTTCCTGACCCGCCTCGGTGACATAGAGCTTGCGCCCGATACGCTCGAACAGCGGGAGGCCCGCATTGGTTTCCAGCTCCTTGATGTGCATGGAAACGCCCGGTTGGGTGAGATGCAACGACTCGGCGGCCTTCGAAAACGATCGGTTGGTCGCGGCGGCCTCAAAAACCCGAAGCTGGCGCAGAGACACATGTTGAATCGACATGGTCAAACCCTCTTGAATCATCAGTTATTTCTTATCTGGTGGCCAATTATAATTGATTTTCCCTTATACGAGTGAGGGAATAGAGTTCACCCATCGGAAATTTCAGAGTCCATTTCACAAGAGAGGAGCCGCGTGATGGGGAGTCAAGCTGAGCGCTATAAGTCCGGAGTGATGCCGTACGCCCAAATGGGTTACTGGGACGAGGATTATGTTCCGAAGGATACGGACGTCATCGCCGTATTCCGAATTTCGCCGCAGGACGGCGTCGACCCGATCGAAGCCGCCGCCGCCGTCGCTGGTGAATCCTCGACGGCAACCTGGACCGTGGTGTGGACCGACCGGTTGACGGCCTGCGATTTGTACCGGGCCAAGGCTTACCGCGTCGATCCGGTTCCAGGCGCTCCCGGACAATACTTTAGCTATATCGCGTATGACCTTGCATTGTTTGAAGAAGGGTCCATTGCCAACTTGACCGCCTCGATCATCGGCAACGTCTTCGGTTTCAAGCCGCTGAAGGCACTGCGCCTGGAAGACATGCGCATTCCGGTGGCCTATCTCAAAACCTTCCAGGGGCCGGCCACGGGCATCGTGGTCGAACGGGAACGCCTCGACAAGTTCGGCCGCCCCCTGCTCGGCGCCACCACGAAACCCAAGCTTGGCCTATCGGCAAAGAATTACGGCCGCGTGGTCTACGAAGCCCTGAAAGGCGGACTCGATTTCGTGAAGGACGATGAGAACATCAACTCGCAACCGTTCATGCATTGGCGCGATCGTTACCTATACTGCATGGAGGCCGTGAACAAGGCGTCTGCCGCCACCGGCGAGGTGAAGGGCCATTACCTGAACGTCACGGCCGCCACCATGGAGGACATGTACGAGCGGGCGGAATTCGCCGCGGAGCTCGGTTCGTGCATCGTGATGATCGACCTCGTCATCGGCTACACCGCCATTCAATCGATGGCCAAGTGGGCGCGACGCCACGACATGGTCCTGCATCTGCACCGCGCCGGCCATGGCACGTACACCCGCCAGAAAACCCATGGCGTGTCCTTCCGTGTGATCGCCAAGTGGATGCGGATGGCCGGGGTGGATCACATCCATGCCGGTACCGTCGTCGGAAAGTTGGAAGGTGACCCCAATGTTATCAAAGGGATATACTCTACTTGTCGAGATAGCTTTACGAAGCAAAATTTTGAGCAAGGTGTGTTCTTCGACCAGGACTGGGCCGGGCTGCGAAAGATGATGCCCGTGGCTTCCGGCGGCATCCATGCCGGCCAGATGCACCAGCTCATCACCTACCTCGGCGAGGACGTCGTGCTGCAATTCGGCGGGGGCACCATCGGTCACCCGCAGGGAATCCAAGCCGGCGCCACCGCCAACCGGGTCGCGCTGGAAGTGATGATCAAGGCGCGCAACGAAGGGCGGGACATCTGGAACGAGGGCCCGCAGATCCTGGCGGAGGCTGCGAAGTGGTGCTCTCCGCTGCGTGCCGCACTCGATACCTGGAAGGATGTGACGTTCAATTATCAATCGACGGACACGGCCGACTTCGTGCCGACCGCGACCACGGCTTAAGAGGGGCTCAACCATGCGAATCACTCAGGGAACGTTTTCATTCCTGCCCGATCTCACGGACAGGGAGATCAGTGCGCAGATCGAGTACGCGCTCGGCCAGGGCTGGGCCATCGGCGTCGAATATACGGACGACCCGCATCCCCGCAATTTTTTGTGGGAGATGTGGGGCAATCCCATGTTCGACCTGCGCGATGCCGCCGGCGTGCTGAGCGAGGTGGTGGCATGCCGGAAGGCCCACCCGCAGAAATATGTCCGGGTCAACGCCTTCGACGCGACGCGCGGATTCGAAACGACGCGTCTCTCCTTCATTGTGAACCGACCTGCCAACGAACCGGGCTTCCTGCTCAAACGTCACGAGACGAGCGGACGCCGCATCCAGTACACGATCGAGAGCTACGCCGCTCAGGCCCCTGAGGGCCGGCGCTACGAATAGGGCGTCGACATGAATGCGACCACAGGCGCTGCCGCCGACGGCGCCCCGCAGGGGGCGCCGCCGGAATACATCGACTTGAGCGCCCTGCTCGCGGACTCGCGGGTGACGGAGGTGCTCGATGAGCTCGACGCGGAGTTGATCGGTCTGAAGCCGGTGAAGGCGAGGATCCGCGACATCGCCGCGCTGCTGCTGGTGGAGCGGGCGCGCAAGCAGATGGGTCTCGCCAGCGGCTCGCCGTCGTTGCACATGTCGTTCACCGGCAACCCGGGAACGGGAAAGACCACCGTGGCCATGCGCATGGCGCAAATCCTTCACCGCCTGGGATACGTGCGCAAGGGGCATCTCGTGGCCGTGACCCGCGACGACCTGGTGGGCCAGTACATCGGCCACACGGCGCCCAAGACCAAGGAGATCCTCAAGAAGGCGATGGGCGGTGTGCTGTTCATCGACGAGGCCTACTATCTGTACCGGCCCGAGAACGAGCGCGATTACGGCCAGGAGGCCATCGAAATCCTTCTCCAGGTCATGGAGAACCAGCGCGACGACCTGGTCGTGATCGTCGCCGGCTACAAGGACCGCATGGATACATTCTTCAGATCGAACCCGGGATTGTCCTCCCGCATCGCTCATCATCTGGATTTTCCGGATTATCTGCCAGATGAGCTCGAGCAGATCGCGCAGCGCATGCTCGACTCCATGGACTATCGGCTGAGCGAGTCCGGAAGGATCGCGCTGCACGAGTACATTCCCCTGCGAATGGCGCAGCCGCATTTCGCCAACGCACGCTCCATGCGCAACGCGCTGGATCGAGCGCGTCTACGGCAGGCCAACAGGCTCTTCGCCCAAAAAGGACGCCAGCTCGACCGCGATGCGCTCATGACCATCGAAGGCGACGATCTGCGCGCGAGCCGGGTATTCGCATGAAACTGGCCGCCCTCATTTTCGACGTGGACGGAACCTTGGCCGATACCGAGGAGGCTCATCGCCGCGCCTTCAATCTGGCATTCGAACAGTTGGCCATCGGCTGGAATTGGAGCAAACCCGCCTATGCCCACCTGCTGCTCACCGCCGGGGGAAAGGAGCGGATTGCAGCGTACATCGCCTCGCTGCCGGTCACGCCGGCGGAGCGGCAGGCGCTGAACGGCCGGATCGGCGAGATCCATCGGATAAAAACGGGGCACTTTACCCGCATGGTGCTTGCCGGAGAGGTTCCGCTGCGCGACGGGGTGCGCCGTCTCATCGATGAAGCGTCCCGTCTCTGTGTCCGAATCTGCATCGCCTCGACGACCACGTATGCCAACATCGAAGCCCTGCTTCGCACGAATCTCGGCCCGGACGCCTTGGAGCGCTTCGCCGTCATCGGCGCCGCCGACGACGCCGAGCGCAAGAAGCCGGCTCCCGACATCTATGAATATGTTCTTCGCCGTCTGCCCGTCGGGACGGAGGAGTGCGTGGCGCTCGAGGACTCGGCCAACGGACTGCGCGCCGCCAAGGCAGCCGGACTCTACACGGTCGTGACACCGAGCTATTGGACGAGGACCGAGGATTTCTCGGCCGCCGATCTGGTGCTGCCGTCACTCGGGTCGCCGGAACGTCCTCTGCCGGCGCGTGCGGCGGCGCTGGTGGGCAGCGGCATGCTCGGCATTCGCGACATCGACCGGCAGCTCAACGCCGTCCGCGCGTGAGAACCGGGAAGAAATCAACGCTTTGGGGGGAGGAAGCTCATGAGCACACGGGAAAAGACGATCACGGAATTCATGATCGAGGAACAACGCCGCCATCCCCAGGCTTCGGGGGATTTTACGGCGCTGCTCAACTACGTGCGCCTCGCCTGCAAGCGCATCAGCTTCATCGTCGGCCGTGGCGCCCTGGCCGGAGCGCATGGTTCGGCGCAGGCGACGAACGTCCAGGGCGAAACGCAGATGAAACTGGACGTGATGGCCAACGACATTTTTCTGAGCACCAGCGAGTATGGCGGACATCTTGCAGCCATGGCCTCGGAGGAATTGGAGGAAATTTACCAGATTCCGGACGAATATCCCCGCGGTAACTACCTGCTGTCCTTCGATCCGCTCGATGGGTCGAGCAACATCGACATCAACGCCCCCGTGGGCAGCATCTTCTCCGTGCTGAAGGCGCCGCGCGGCAACGAGGCGCCGGTGACTGCCGACTTCCTGCAGCCCGGCTCGAAGCAGCTGTGCGCGGGTTATGCCATTTACGGGGCGACCACCATGCTCGTGTTCACGGTCGGACGCGGCGTCCACGGCTTCACCCTCGATCGAGGCTTCGGCGAGTTCATCCTCACCCATCCGAACATGACCATTCCCGATGAGGCGAGCGAGTTTGCCATCAACGCCTCGAACGAGCGCTTTTGGGAGCCGCCCGTCAAGCGTTACGTGGTCGAATGCCTGGCCGGTCGGGGCGGCGTACGCGGCAAGGACTTCAACATGCGCTGGATCGCCTCGCTGGTCGCCGAGGTGCATCGCATACTCATTCGCGGCGGGCTGTTCATGTACCCGAAGGATTTCAAAGACCCCACCAAGGCTGGCCGCCTACGGCTCCTGTACGAGGCGAATCCCATGGCCATGCTGATGGAACAGGCGGGCGGTGCGGCCTCGCACGGCCGGGGCAGGATTCTCGACCTTCAACCCGCAGAACTGCATCAGCGCGTGCCGCTCATCCTCGGCTGCAAGGCGGAGGTCGAGCGCATCGAACAATACCATCACGAGCATGACCAGGGACTCGATCGGATCTACAGCTCGCCGCTCTTCAAGGAGCGGTCCCTGTTCATCCAATCCTAATTCATCATCCGGCCGGAGCAATCATGTCAGTAAAACACCCCATCATTGCGGTCACCGGTTCGTCCGGCGCCGGCACGACCTCGGTCACGCGCAGCTTCAGTTGGATCTTCCGGCGCGAGCGCATCAACGCCGTCATGGTCGAAGGTGACTCCTTTCACCGCTACAATCGCCTCGAGATGAAGGAAAAACTGAAGGAGGCCTCGGCCCGGGGCAACGAACACTTCAGTCACTTCGGACCCGAAAACAATCTGTTCAAGGAGTTGGAGGAAACGTTCCGTAATTACGGCGAGACGGGCCGCGGCAAGATCCGGCGCTACCTGCACGACGAGAAGGAGGCGGCCCCGTACCAGCAGGAACCGGGGACGTTCACTGCGTGGGAGGAGATTCCGTCCGATACGGACCTGATGTTCTACGAAGGTCTGCACGGCGCGGTCGTGACGCCGGACGTGAACGTCGCCCGACACGCCGACCTCACCATCGGCGTCGTGCCCATCATCAACCTCGAGTGGATCCAGAAGTTGCACCGGGACCGGGGAACCCGCGGCTATTCGACGGAGGCCGTGGTGGACACCATCCTGCGGCGCATGCCGGACTATGTGAACTACATCTGCCCGCAATTTTCCGAAACACATGTGAATTTCCAACGGGTGCCGACTGTCGACACGTCGAATCCCTTCGTGGCGCGCTACATCCCCACCGCGGACGAAAGCTTCGTGGTGATCCGCTTCGCCAACCCGAAGGGGATCGATTTTCCCTATCTGCTGTCGATGATCCACGACTCGTTCATGTCGCGACCCAACATCATCGTGGCGCCGGGCGGCAAGATGGAACTGGCGATGCAGCTGATCCTGACGCCCATGATCCTGAAATTGATGGACGGGCGGCGGCGTTCTCTCGGCGCTTATCCACTGCGCGCGAGCGTCTAGGCGCGCGTGGACCGCGGGGGCGCCCCGCGGGTGGCCGCCGTGACGATCCTCGAGAGCGTCTCGGCGCTTGCGTACGGCAACGGTATGTAGTGCGCGTCCATCGCCGCCGCCAGATCGGCGGCGAGCGGGTTTGGCCGCGGAGACGTGTCGACGAACAGGGTTCCGATGCCGGTGTGCCGCAACAGTCGCGCGGCCCGCAGCGCGTCCGCGTGCGCCGCCTCCCGACCGCCCGCGCCGTTCCGCGAAACGTTGGCGCGTCCATCGCTGAGCAGCACCAGTATCGGGGTCTCACCCCGTCGACGCGACTGGGCGCCCACCTTCATGGCGCTGTCGATAGCGGCAGCGAGCGGGGTGCCGCCGCCCCCCGGCAGTCCCGCCAGCGCCCGCTTGGCCCGCACCAGCGACCGCGTCGGCGGCAGCAACAACTCGGCGGTCCGACCCCTGAACGTCACCACGGCCACCTGGTCGCGACGAACGTAACAGTCGGCCAGCAATAACTCGACCGCGCCCTTCGCCTCGGCGAGCCGATGCAATGCAGAAGATCCTGATGCATCCACCGCGAAGATCGTCAGCGTCTGCGAGCGCTGTTGATGGCGGGTGATCCGAAAATCCGCGGTCTCGATCTGGATGCGCCGGTCGCCCGCGGTCGTGCGTCCGCGGATTCGCTGCCAGGGTGCGGCGGCGCGCAGAGTCTCCAGGACGTTGAGCCGTGCTTGGCCCCGCAACGAGCCGCCACGGGTTCCGGTGGGTCTGCCGCGGACGCCGCCCGTCCGCGTCGCACCCGAGCGCCCGGCGCCGGCATTGGGCGCACGTTGCGCCGCCGCCCCGCGCAGTGTCGCCAACAGTCCGCGCGGAATCGCCGCCTGAGTGGCAGCCAGCACGATGTCCTGAAAGTCCTCCTCGCTGATTTGCGCCGGCGCGTCAGGCGCCACGTCCGCTTGCACGGCGGGAGCGGAATCAGGCGCTGGCGGTGGTTCTATGTTTGTCTCACCGGCGGGTGGCGAGTCGCCGCCCTCAGCCTGCGGCGACTCCGCCAGCGCACGCGGCATCTGCGACGCACGCGGCGCCAGCACCAGTCTGCCGGCGGTCGAGGCGTCCTCCGCGGTGACTTCGTCCCGCCCCTCGAGGGCCGCCGCCGCTTTCGCCGCGCGGATCGCGAGCAGCGACACCCGCGCGGAGCCCGCGCCCAGGGCGATCGCGGTGGCGCACAGGGCAATCACCAGGGGTTCCGGACAGCTCACCCCGGGCAACCGCCGCCGGGCGGCCAAAATATCATCGGCGTCGTGCAACGCTCCCAACGGTGTTCGCAGATCGTAGCCCTCGAGGTCGATGAGAAACGCGAGACGGTCGAGCACCGACGCCGGCAGGCGTTCGTCCTCACTCATTCCCTCGTCGAGCGCAATGACGCCGACGGCGGCCGTGTCCTGAATCCGCACGCCCTCGCGCTGCATGAGGATCTCGCCGCCATCCAGCACGGCATTGAGGCAGGCGGCGGTGTGGGGCGAAAGGCGTTCGGCCATCGCGATCACCACGATGCCCCCATTTGCCGCCGCCAGGACACCGCGCTCCGCGACCGGACGATTGGCTTTCAATGTCGCCGCGAGATCGAGACCCCCGAGCAGCCGGCCGTCGTCGATGTTGAACGGCACGCGGCGCATCGGCGCCTGGTGCGGCAGCAGCTCCCGCACCATCTCCAGCCACTGTGTCCGGGCGGGCTGGACCGGCGACCGTAGGCATGCCCCGCCCAATCCGGCCGGATCGACCGCAACCAGCGAGGCGGCGAGCGACGCGTCGCCGGCCGCGCTCACGGCCCGAAGACCTCGAGCACCGCGCGGTCGATGCGGGCCGACGATCCGGATTCGTCGAGCGGATCCCGCCGCAGGCGGTGGCGCAGGGCCGGCGCCGCCATGCGGCGCAGGTGGGCCGCGCTCACCTGCGCAGCGTTCTCCACGGCCGCCAGCGCTCGGGATGCCCGCATCAGCGTGAGCTCCGCGCGCAGGCCATCGGTACCCAGCTGCATGCACAAGCGTGCCGCGCTTTCGAGCACGGGATCCGGCATCACCACAGCGGCGACCCGCTTGCGTCCCGCGACGATACGCCGGCGCAGCGCCGCGTCTTCCTTCTTCCATTTGTCGACGAAGGCGGACCTACCCCGTTCGAATTCGTCGCGCCGCTTGACGACCTCGACCCGTTCCGCGAGATCCGTCGGCGTCCTGATTTCCACCGACAGGCCGAAGCGGTCCAACAACTGGGGCCGCAGCTCGCCCTCCTCCGGATTGCCGCTGCCGATCAGCACGAAACGAGCCGGATGGCGCACGCTCAGGCCCTCCCGTTCCACGACGTTCTCCCCGGAGGCGGCGACGTCGATGAGCAAATCGACCAGATGATCCTCCAGCAGGTTCACCTCGTCGATATACAGAAATCCGCGGTTCGCGCGGGCCAGCAGTCCCGGCTCGAAGGCCTTGATACCCTGGGACAGAGCCCGCTCCAGATCGAGCGCCCCGACCACCCGATCCTCGGTAACCCCGAGTGGCATGTCGACCACCGGCACCGGGATCGAGCGGCTCTTGAGCGCCGCTTCCGGTGCTCGCTCAGCGCATTCCGAACACCAGGACTCCCGGTCGGTCGGATCGCACGCGTAGCGGCAACCGACCACGGCCTGCATCGGCGGCAACAGGGCCGCCAGGGCGCGTATCGCGGTCGATTTGCCGGTCCCGCGGTCGCCGAACACCAGCACGCCGCCGAGGGTGGAATCGACCGCGGAGCAAATCAAGGCCAGCTTCATCTCTTCCTGGCCGACGATTGCCGAAAATGGAAATACCGGCCGACTCTCTGCCATCGTTCTGCATCCTTCGTTCATCCCCCCGGCGGGTGCCCACATTGGCACAAACGGACCGATCCCGCCAAGGTCACGTCGGATCAGCGCGGCATCGGTACAATGCGCGCCACGAAAGGCGCCCATGAAACATCGCGAACCCTCTGCAGACCGACTCCGCGGCATCGCCTACATGGTGGCGGCGGTGTTCGTCTTTTCGATCATGGATGCCCTCATGAAGCGCTTGTCCTCGCACTATGGGCCCCTCCAGGTCGCCTGCCTGCGCAGCCTGTCGTCGCTGGTCTGCCTCGTCCTGGCCATCGCGTGGCAGGGCTCGTGGGCCTCGTTGCGGGCGCAGGGGCCGCTATTGCATTTGTTTCGCGCCGTGCTCGGCATCATCATGCTCGGCAGCTTCGTGTTCGCCGTGCACCGTCTCACGCTGGCGCAAACCTATTCGCTGTTTCTCGCGGCCCCGCTGTTGATGACGGCGCTTTCCGTGCCGCTGTTCGGGGACCGGGTCGCCCCACGCCGATGGATCGCCATCGTCTGCGGGCTCTGCGGCGTGCTCCTGGTGTTGCAGCCGTGGAGCAAGGGGGCCTTTTCGCTGGTCGCAGCTGGCGCCGCTGCGGCCGCCACTCTGTGCTACTCGCTGAGCGCGCTCACGGTGCGCAGCCTCGGTCGTCGCAACACCAGCCTGTCGATGGTTTTCTGGTATCTCCTGATGGTGGGAATCGGTGCCGCGGCGCTCGGCCTGCCGGACTGGCGCGCGGTCGACGGCGGCGATTGGATATGGCTCGGCGCGATCGGCATTTCAGGAGCCCTCGGCCAGATCTGGCTGACCGAGGCGTTCCGCCGTGCGCCCCCGTCCGTGGTGGGACCCTTCGAATACATGGCGATACTTTGGGCCTTCGGCATCGACTGGCTGTTCTGGTCCGCCACGCCGTCGGCGACTCTCATGGCAGGCGCCGCCGTGGTCGTCGCCAGCGGCATCGTCGTCATTTTGGACGAAAGGCGCATGGCGGAGAGCGCCGCTGCCGCCGCGTTCACCCCGCCTTGAGCGGCGGGCCGGAATCCGCGTGGCGCCGGCTTTCCTAGGGACTCGACGCCCAGACGGCGAGCAGGTTCGCAGAGTCCGGCAAGCTGGCGAGAACGGCGTAATCCAGGGCGGAGGGATGCGACAGCCGCTGGATCGGGCAGCTCGCGCAATTCGCATCCATGCGCCCCCACGCCGGGTCCCCCGCAGGTGCGCGGGCGGACGCCGGGATCAGGCCCATCGGAATCGCGAACACGGCTGCCGTGGCTGCCGTGGCAGCCGCCAGCAGCAGCCGCACGTCACAGCCGTCCGCTGACGACGAGCACGAGGAGAACGATCAGCACGAGACCAAGACCGCCGCTCGGATAGTAGCCCCAACCGGTGCTGTAGGGCCACGCAGGCAGCGCACCGAGCAGCAGCAATACCAAAAGGATGAGCAAGATAGTGCTGAAGGACATGTCGTTCTCCCAAAACTTATCCGTTGGATGTCGAGGCCAGACGTTGGCCCTTCTGACGGCCGTCGTCAGTCAGGCGTTTGCATGTCTCGTCGTAGGGCGCCTCCTACCGAGCTCCCATCGGAGCGGCGCTGCGATCGGCGAGGATGGCGCGCCAATTCAAGATCGCATTCCAAACCAGACGATGATCGCCGCGGTTGAGGTCCCGGTACAGCGGATTGAAATTGAACGCCACGATGTGACCCCTGCCGACCGGCGAGTCGAGAATCGCCGGCCGGCCGATCAGATTGGCCTCGCCCCATACCTGCCCGCTCACGAGAAACGGCTGTTCGTCGTGGCCGCCCCATTCCATCACGACGCTGCGGGCATCGACCGGCCCGTCCAGGCAGGTGGTGCAATACGCCATGCGCAGCCAGCGTCGTGGTGTCGCATATAACGCAAAGTTCTGCCGAAACACGTAGCTCGAGGCCGTATATCCGTAGGCGATGGGATGTTCCGGCCGGACGAAGCTCACGCGCACGTGCGCACCGGGCGTGCGCGTGACGGCATCCTGGGATGCCGCCGCCGCCGCCGCCCCACCGCCGGCGGAGCTGCGCGGGACGCCGCCGGAATCGCGGCGCACGCCACGCAGCATTCCGGCCTCGATCGGCAGCATGCTGGCGTTGCCCAGGGTGACCAGCAGACCTCCCCGTTCGACGAAATCCTGCAACTGCCCGAGTCCCGGCCAGCCAATGCCGCCGGTGATGTCGTCGGACGCGGCTGGCGACCCGAACGCCGGCGTTTGCGGGGTCTTCTTGAACGGCATAGGACCCCATGACCTGGGAATGCCCTGGATCTGTTCGGCGAGCTCGAGATCGACGTGGCCATAGAGCAGCACGTCGATCTTGTCCCGCAGCTTACCCGCGCGAATATCCTCGTCGCGAATGTACGTGTAGGGAATCCCGCGCTGATCGAGCGAATAACGGACCCAGCCGATTGAATCGGTGTCCGCCCACGGCACCCACACGCCCAGCCGCGGCACCGGCGCGGGGTGCGCCGGCGCGTCCGGGACGGCCTTCACGCCGGCGAATTCGAGGCCCATCGGCACGGCCACGCCGCGCAACGCCTCTTGAAGCCCGGCTTGCGCCGGCAGGATCCATGAACCGGCGGGATAACTTACACCGTCCTGCACGAACGGCCGTTCGGCGATGCTCAGCTGGAAGTGCCCCAGCCGGTAGCGCGCTTCGAACAAGCCTTCCTGCCCGGTGTCCTTCAGCAAATACACGGGTCCCGCACCGGACACATGTCCTTCCGGCCGGGGCGCGGACACAAGAGCGGTCAGCGGCAGGCGGAGAATTGCCGGGTCGGCGGTGGGTATGACGGCGAGATGATAATAGGCGGGCAGCTCCCACGATACATCGTCGTACGGCTCGCCGCCGTCCTTCGGGTAGTGCTGCGGGGCGAGCAGATCGACGGCGTAGTTGCGGTAGGGCTGATCCAGCCGCACCACGTACGTGCCGCCGGGAAACGCGCCGTCGTTGAGCGAGAGAGGAGACTCGCTGCGGCTGACTTCGATGTGCTGCGCCTGCAGCCGCATCACGAGCTGGGCCACCCGCGTGGGATCCCCCTGGTCCGGGGGGATCAGGAAAGCGTGAGGGGCCTCGTCGATGCCGCGACGCCAGCTGTGCAGGCTCTTCGTGTAGAAGTTCCGCAGCAGCATGCGGGAATTTCCAGCAACGTAGTCGAGGGCCGCAAGCACGCCGGTTTCGTTGTAGTTGACGGTGTCGCGGGCCGACCAAGAAAATTTGTCCGCGGGCGGCGGCAGCACCCGGTACCATTCGCGCGAGAACTCCTCCGGCGCCAGGGATTGAACCAGCGTTTCCGCGGTCCCATTGCCGAAGGTCTCGTATCCGCGGCCGATGGCGTTGTGGTTCATCGCGACGGAATCCATGAACATGTGACCGAAGCCCTCGCCGAAGTTCCAGGTGCTGACGCCGGGCATGCCGAGCCCGGTCATGGTTTCCACTTCGTGAAAACTCAGGGCCTGAAACTCGGTGAAGGTGATCGGGTCGATGTTCGGGTTGTAAGGCCCGGTGCCGTTCCAGCTCATGAGCAATGGCACGCTTTCGTGCAGATCATGCACGATGAGGGGGTGCCATTCGAAGAACATACGGCTCACGGCTTTGGTCGTTTCGTGCGTGAGCTGGTGGGCGTCGCGATTGATGTCGACGAAAGCGTATTTCGACCAGTACGGCGGGGCCTGCCGCGGCAGGGTATCGCGATCGGTCCTGCCCTTGAGATAGCTGTAGAACCACTCCACCTGCTTGTCGCGGCCGTCCGGGTTGCAGACCGGGTTGATGAGGACGACGAGGTTCTCGCGCATCCGCCTGATCATCGGCTGCTCCGAAACGGCGAGACGGTACGCGAGTTCCAGCACTGACTCGGTCGATCCAGTTTCGTCGGAATGGAGCGCGGCGTTGAGGTAGTAGATCGGTCTCGCGTCGGCGATCAGACGCTCCGCCGCGCCGGGCTCGAGCGTGCGCGGATCCGCGAGGGCCGCGGTCGCGCCCTTGAGTTCCTCCAGATTCGCGATGCCTTTCTCATCGGCGATCGCCAGCAGCAGGATGTCCCGGCCCTCCTCGGAGCGGCCGATCGTGAAGACCTTGACGCGCGGCGACGCCGCGGCCAGCGCACGGGCATACGCGTAGGCCTGACGGGAATCGACCAGCTCTCCCGGCGCGCCGGCAATGCGACCCAGAAAGGCCGACGGAGACGGTACCGTCGCCGAGGCGGGAACATACGAGACCCAGGGTGAGGAAAAGCGCGGCTCCGTCGTGGCGCTGGCGATCGCCTCCATGGAACCCGCTTCGGCCACGTCCGGCGCCACGGCCACGTCCGGCGCCACGGCCACGTCCGGCGCCGCGGAGTGTGCGCCCAGGGCCAGCGTGACGGTTCCCGCCCCAGCCAGCATCATCAAGGTCTTGAACAGCATGAGCCTCCCGGGCGCCGGCATCAGGGCGCGCCGCGCCGTGACCACCACCAGTAAAATGGCAGACCCGCAAAAAGCACCGCGACGCCTTGCAGCGCCTGGGTCGGGGCCGCGATGAAGGTATTGATGAGCAGCGCCAGCGTGACGCACAGGAACACAAGGGGAATGAAAGGATACCCCAGCGCCCGGTATGGGCGGGGCGCATCCGGCATCGTGCGCCGGAAAATGAACAGCGATGCGATGCTGAGGCCGTAGAACGCCCAGGAGACGAAGACCACCGAGTCCGTCAGCGCGTCGTAGGAGCCGGACACCGCCAGGACGCTGCCCCACGCGGCCTGCGCGACGATGGCACGGGCCGGCACGTTCGTCCGCGGGGAGAGCTTCGCGAGGCCGCGAAAAAACAGACCGTCGCGGGCCATGGCGAACGGAATGCGTGAATTTGCGAGCACGCTCGCGTGCAGTGAACCGAACGAAGACACCATGAGCGCTGCCGCGGTCAACGACACCGCGATCGGACCCAGGAACCGCTTCAACACCTCCGTGGCGACGGAAGAACCGGTCGGCACGCTGGCGATTTCGACGGGAGACAACGCGTAGAAATAAGCCAGATTGACGAACAGATACAGCGCTCCGACCACCAGCATGCCACCGACGAAGGCGCGAGGCATGTTCCGCTGCGGATCCTTGATCTCGCCCGCCAACGGAGCGACGTTGTTCCAGCCGTCATAGGCCCACAAGGCCCCCAGCATGGCGGCGCCGAAACCGGCCGCCCCGCCCCTCGCACTGCCGGCAACGCCCTCGCAGGTGCCCTGCAGACCGGAGTCGGCCAGGTGCGACCAGGATCCGGGTGCGAACACCAGGGCGGCGAGCCCTACTCCAAACACCAGAAGGACCTTGACGCTGGTAAGCACCAGCGCGGTGCGGCCTCCCGTGGACACCGAGGCGCAATTGATGAGCGCCACGGTCCAGATGGTCGTGAGTGCGACCAGCGTCAAACCGCTGATGTGGATCGCGAAGCCGGGCACGGCGGCGTCGGCATGCCATCGCTCGAGCGCCCCACCCAATGCCACGTTCATGAAGATCGACAGGCCCACCGCCAGCGCCGCCTGGGACCCTGCGCGCGCCACCGCGAACACCATCCAACCGTACAGGAATCCGACCAGCCGGCCGTAGGCGCGACGCAGGTAGATGTAGTCGCCGCCCGCCTCCGGCATCATGGCGGCGATCTCGGAATAGGAAAACGTGCCCGCCAGGGACAACAATCCCGCGGCCGCCCACACGATGAGAACTAGCCTCGCGCTGCCCACGTTGCAGGTCATAACCCGCGTCTTGAGAAACACCCCCGTGCCGATCATGTTGGCAACATTCACCGCGATCGCGGCCCAGGCCCCCATGCCCCGGGTCAATTCCGGTCGCATGGCAATCGTCGTACGCGGTTCCGACATGTTGGGTAGTATCGGGCAAATGAATCCCGACTACCCGTCGATTTTGCCCTATGCGGTGGCGCTTCTGGCCGTCTTCGTCATTTATCGGCGGTTCCGCAGGTTGTTCGGCCGGCAGCCTCTCGCCCCGGCGCGGATGAAAATCCGCATCGGCATTCTCGCGGTCCTGGGTTGCACCTTGCTGCCCCTGGCGCTGCATTCGCGGATGTTCTGCGCCGCCGAGCTTCTGGGAATGACGTCAGGCATCGCGCTCGGCGTCTGGGGTTCCACCCGGACGCGTTTTCAAACCATCGACGGGCGTCTGCATTACGTGCCCCACACGCTGACGGGCGTCGCGGTCTCGCTGCTGCTCGTCGGCAGACTCGCCTACCGCATCGTGAGCCTCTACGAGTCCGGCCGTACCGGCGACGGCATCGCTCGAGGATTCGAGGCGCACTCGATGATGTCGAGTCCGCTCACCGTCGCCATGGTGTTTGCGGTGGTCGGATATTACGTCAGCTATTACGGGCTGATCTTGCGCCGGTCGGCGAACCTCAACCTTGAGGACCTCGAGATCATTTCGAGGCAGGCGACGGGATCGACCTGAGCCTTCGCCCGCGGCCCCGCGCGCAATTCCGATTATCTCAAAAGAACGAAAACCGCGTACGTCAGAAAGGCCATCCCCGCCAGCAACGCGTTGGTGCCCCAATGGGCGACGCTTCCGACCAGGCCCACTTTGTTGATATCGCCCATTTCATTTCTCCGTTTTACAAACCCCAAGTTAACTTCCGGGGTGAGTGCCATTTGACGGAGCGCAAAGTAACATTCCGGCTTTGGACCGGCCCGGCAGCAGGTCTCAAAAACCGCATCTCGACCCCGCCTCTCGCCCATCCCTGAAGCCCCATGTCAGCCGGCCCCCTAACGGATGCGTTGCAGCACACGAGGCACGCGCAATCACGCCAATTTCGGCGTATATGTAAAACCGTCGACCCCAACGCTGACCGCATAGGATACCGCCTGCCGATGAACGAACCCTCATCACAAGCGCCGATCCGAATCCTCATCGCCGACGATCACGGTATCGTTCGCGACGCACTGGCCGCGCTGCTCGACCGGGAGTCGGGCATCCGTGTACTCGGATCCGCCGCCTCGGGCCTCGACGCGATCCGCGAAACCCGCGCGCTCGGGCCCGACGTCGTCATCATGGATTTGATGCTGCCGGACATGAGCGGTATCGAAGCATCGCAACAGATCCTCCGTGAATCGCCCGACATGCGGATCATCGTTCTGTCGGCATGTCGCACGGCCGAACCGATGTATCGCGCGCTGCGCGCTGGCGCGCGCGGGTATGTGGTGAAATCGGGCGCCGGCTCGGATCTCGTGAGGGCCGTGCAGACCGTGCATTCGGGACTGCCTTTCGTAAGTCCCGGGATCATTCCGGAAACCGTGGACGACCAATTCTTGAGCAGACTGCCACGCAGCCCCTACGAGCGCCTAAGCGTGCGCGAACGGGACGTGCTGCGCCACATCGTCGCCGGATCGACGAGTTCATCCATCGCGAGCCGCCTCTGCCTGTCGAGCAAGACGGTGGACACCTATCGGTCCCGCATGATGCTGAAGCTCGGCGTGGCGAATCGCTCCGCCTTGATCCGCCTCGTCATCGAAAACGAAATGCTCTCCCGCTGAGCCGGGCTGACCCGGGCGCCATTCAAACGGCGGCAGCGCGGCCGACGAGGCGGTTGGACAAACTGTCACGATTTCCCTACATCGCGCCGGCCCTCCTCATGACTATAAGAATCTCTCGCCTCTGAATCACTTCCAGCTCCAGGAGAAAACAATGGGATCCACCCGGTACCACCCCCGCGCCACCCGGCGAGTCACGCCCGCGGAGGAATTCGACGCACTACGGGACGTGTTCTACTCCCGCCTGCGCGAGGAGCGCGTCAATCTCGTCTCCTTGTGCGCCTCGTTGGCACGCGCACAGACCGACCCTGCCATCGTATTCCTCGACATCAACCACCGCGCGCACACCTTGCACGGCGGCGCATCATCTTTCGAAATCACGTCGGTCGCGCGGGCGGCAGAGGCGCTCGAGGCGGCCGCCCTAGCTGCCGCAGAGTCCCGGGCGGACAACGACGATGCCGCCGTGTGGTCGGCGCTCGAGCTCTTGGTCAGTCTCATGGGCGATCCGGATACCGATGTGGACCACCGCTTCGCGTCCACCACCTGACAGGAGACCACCATGGAACATCGCTGGGGACAGCGTCGCAGGACCGACGTCACCGTCCGCATCTTCGCCTCCCCTTCCATCGTCGGCATGGGCCATGTGCTCAACATCAGCCCGACGGGCGCTTACATGGAGACGGCGATCGCGTTGCGGAAGATGTCGCTGATCTATCTCGAACCGTTCGACCGGGAGCTGCAGAGCCAGCCGGCGGGACGCATTGCGGCGACCGTCGTGCGCAGCAGCGCGGCGGGCGTCGGCCTCGAATGGTGCGAATTCGCGACGGAAATGACCGCCGCCTACGCCCGGATGACGAGCCGCCTCCCCTCGTGGCCCCCGGCTACTGGCCTGTCTTGATCCGGGTCCAAACGCGCGTCCGCAGCCTGTCGTAATCCGGGCTCAATTCCTTGGGCAGGTAGAGCCGCGCCCGGATCTCCGGCGGGGGATATATGTCCGGATCGTCGAGGATGGCCGGGTTGACGAACGGACGGGACGCGAGATTGTCGTTCCCGTAGTGGATGTCGTTGGTGATGTCCGCGATGACCCGTGGTTCCAGAATGAAGTTAAGAAACTTGTGCGCCGCCTGCGGATGCGGTGCCGATGCGGGTATCAGCAACGCGTTGTAGGTGATGTTCGAGCCCTCTTTTGGGAGAACGAACGCCAGGTGCGCACCGGTGCCGTCCTCACGCGCCCGCTCCTGCGCCACGTAGTAATCGCTGGACCAGGCGACCGCCACGCAAATTTCACTGGTCGCAAGTTGGGTGTAGTAATCGCCGGAATTGAAGGTCCGGATGTAGGGTCGCACCGCCATCACGAGACGCTCCGCGGCCTTCAAGTCGTCCGCGCGCTGCGAATTCGGATCGAGATGCAGGTAGGCGAGCGCCAACTGAATGACGTCTTCCGGAGAGTCGAGAAAAGTGACGCCGCAGTCCGCGAATTTAGCCATCACCGCCGGATCGAATATCATCGCCAGACTGTCGGTCGGCGCATGTGGGAGCCGCGCCCTCACCAGATCGACGTTGTAGGCTATACCGTTCATGGCATGCAGATACGGCACGGCATGGCGGTTGCCGGGATCGACCTCCGCCTGGAGCGCGAGGACGGCCGGGTCCAAGTTGCCCCAATTCGTGAGCTTGCCGAGGTCGAGCGGCAGGTAGGCGCCCGCCCTGATCTGGCGTCCGTAGAATCCGGTCGTCGTGCTCACGATGTCGTAGCCCGATTGACCCGCCATGAGCTTCGTCTCGAGGGTCTCGTTTGAGTCGTAAAACTCGTACACCACCTTGATGTGGGTGCGCCGCTCGAACTCCGCGATGGTCCCGTGACCGATGTAGTCGGACCAGTTATAGATGTGAAGCACGGGCTCCTCGGCCGCCGGCGCCGCGTCCGGCGGCGGATGCCGCGGCGAGCAGCCGGCAACGCCCGCGACGATCCAGGCGGCGGCGAACGCCGCGCCGAGCGCGGCCTTTGACGCGCTACGAACGGGACAGCTCAGCGGCGATCCACTCGTGAAATTGTCTTATCACGTACTCCTCCGGCATGACGAGGCCGCGGACGTGAGGGGCCGCGTGCAGACCCTGCTGGTTGAGCTCGCAAATTTCCGCATCCTCGGTCATCACGATGTTGGTGAAGTCCACCGCATTGCGCGGATCGAAGCTGGAAGCCGCCAGCGTCTCGGGCGAAAACAGAAATTCGACGCGCAGCTCGGTCTGTTCGGGTCCCAACGGGCGCAATCGGACGACCCGCACGTAGTCGGGATGCGCCACGATGAACATCGACGGCAGTCCGGTCATGTAGACGGCGCCGAGCTCCGTGTCCTGTTCGGACAAACCACGAAACGGCTGGCCCGACAGCTGACCGTCGAGCGACCAGGTGTGCGCGCCGCGCCTCAACCCGCCCTTGAATCTTGGATCCGCATCGCCGGAGTGTGCCTGCCAGTCCGGATCGTCGCGCTCCTCGAGCAGCCCCCGGCCATAGATCGGAACCAGCCGCGACAATTGCGGGTGCACGCCCGGACAGTGCAGACACTCGTTGTAGTTCTCCCAGAAGATCTTCCAATTGCAGCGGACTGTCTTCGTGAGCACATGGCCGACCGCGAGGTCGGCGAGCGGCCACGCGGCCAATCGATCCAGGGCCACGTCGAACAGCTGGTCGAACGGCGGCGGCTCCTCGCTGAGCGCGACGAAAACGAATCCGCTCCATTCGTGCACCCGCACCTTGTAGAGCGGAAGGTCGACAACGTCGAAACCCGGCGGGATATGTTTTGAGGACGTGCGCAAGAGGTCACCCTGCAGTGAGTATACCCAGGCATGGTACGGACAGACGATGACTCCCGAACGCATCGCGCCGGTACTCTCGCGGCACAACGCGGCGCCCCGGTGCCGGCAGGTGTTGTGGAATGCCCGCAGGGTACCCGCCTCGTCCCGCAGGATCAGCAATTTTTGATCGCCAA
>Ga0182030_10008693_pt1 | contig 20962 bp, 20 predicted proteins | sample 812S3MmetaG_FD_121299 | JGI IMG/M metagenome (GOLD analysis project Ga0182030, IMG submission 121299) | Permafrost microbial communities from Stordalen Mire, Sweden - 812S3M metaG (Illumina Assembly) | ecosystem: Environmental > Terrestrial > Soil > Wetlands > Permafrost | place: Sweden...
CTCGTGGTGTGGTTCTCCCTGGGCCTCTGGTGTGCTGCCGCGAACGTGACCCGCCAACCGGCCGGACGGTCGGTTTGGATGGCTGAGTTGTTCCCCTCGCTCCTCGCCGTCGCCCTGGTGTTCAACAGCGGCTTTCACGCACTCCGGCACCCCCCCCCCGCCACGCGCCACCTCCGCGCCACGCTCGTGCAGCCAGCGGTCCCCCAGACGCTGATCTGGGACGCCTCGAAGGACGCCGAACGTCTCCAGCAGATGCTCGACCTGGGGCGGCAGGCGTCCTCGAACCAGGCGGACCTGCTGGTCTGGCCGGAGGGGAGCATCCCCGGTTTTCTCCGTTACGACGAGAAGGCGGCTACGGGGGTGAGCAGCCTCGCGCGCGACGGCCAGGCCTGGGTGATCGCGGGGGGGGATGATTTTGAGCACCGTCCGGGCGCGCCCCGACCGCAGGACGGGTATTACTACAACGGCTGCTTTCTGATCAATCCGCGCGGGGAACTGGCCGGGCCCGCGTACCACAAACGCAATCTGGTGATGTTCGGCGAATACCTGCCGTGTGTGCGGTGGCTGCCCTTCCTGAAGTGGTTCACGCCGATCGAGGGGGGCTTCACCCCGGGTGGCGGGCCGGGCGCCTTCGCGCTGGCCGGGTTGGGGGTGACGGCCTCACCCTTGATCTGCTTCGAGGATGCCTTTCCCCAACTCGACGTGGGCGGAGAGGACCAGGCGGTGGACCTGCTCGTCAACGTGACGAACGACGGCTGGTTTGGGGAGGGCGCGGAGCAATGGCAGCACGCGGCGGCGGCGGTCTTCCGCGCCGTGGAACGCGGCGTTCCGCTGATCCGCTGCGCCAACAACGGCATCACCTGCTGGGTGGACGCGCAAGGGCGGGTGCGCGAGGTTTTCCGCGACGCGGCCGGGAGCCCCTACGGGCGGGGGTTCATGACGGTCGAGATCCCGCTCCCGCCCGCCGGTGAACGCGCGCCGCCGACCTTCTACTCGCGGCGGGGGGATTGGTTTGGCTGGTCCTGCGCCGGCCTGACGCTCGTGCTGCTGGGCGGCCTCGCCGTCAACGGTTGGCGGTCGCGACGTTCGAAAGCGCGGTAGCCGGGGCCACCGCGGGGCGGCTGGGGGCGCGCGGCGCGGCAACCACGCGGAAGTGAAGCGCGGGCCTGAACCGCACGACCACGCCAACGACGACCATGCCAAAACCAGTTGTTTTCCGATCCCCGCTGTGTTATAGCCCGTGCCAGTGACCATGACCACTGTCCACGCTCGGAAAAAACCTTAGCCCATGCCCACCCGATTCTTCACGAACGAGGGCGAGAACACGCTGCTGAAGAAGTTTGCAGGGGTCTTCGCTTGCAATCCCGACATCGAACGCTTCGACGCTCTCGTTGGCTACCTCCGTGCGTCCGGTTACTTCGCGCTCCGCCCGCATCTGGAAAAAGTCCCGCTCATCCGCATCCTCGTTGGCATTGATGTGGACGCGCAGCTAGCGCAGCAACATCGCAAAGGCCTGCTTCTGCTCGGTGACGCTGACAAAACACTTGCCGCCGCCTGCAAACAAATCGAGGCCGACGTTCAGGGCGCCCCGTACCGCAAGGATGTCGAAGACGGCATTCGCCAGTTTATCGCTGATGTCGCGGCCAAACGGGTCCAAATCAAAGCCCACTCCACCAAGCGTCTCCACGCCAAACTCTACGTCTTTATCCCGCGCGGCTTCTGCGAACACAAGCCCGGCGCCGTCATCACCGGCTCTTCCAACCTCACCGCTGCGGGTATCGGCGCCGAGAATGCAGCCGGCAATTACGAATTCAACGTCCTCCTCCACGATTACGACGATGTGCGCTTCGCCGCCGACGAGTTCGAAAAACTCTGGGGCCAGGCCGTCAACGTCCTGCCGGAGGCCATTGGCGGCGTGGTCCGCGAAAGCTATCTGCGCGACGACCTCACCCCGTTTGAACTCTATATCAAGCTCCTCATCGAATACATTGGGCCGGCCATCGAGTACGACCCCAACGCTGAGTCCGACCTGCCGAAAGGTGTCAAGGCGCTGAGCTACCAGGGCGACGCGGTCAACGACGGCTGGTTGAAGCTGCAAAAGCACGGCGGCTTCTTCCTGGCCGACGTCGTTGGCCTCGGCAAGACCATCGTCGCCACGCGTATCGCCAAGAGTTCTACTACCACAACGGCTTCCCCACGCACCGCTCCCGCATCCTGGTCATCACCCCGCCGGCGCTGCGCGAAAACTGGGAAGCGGAAATGGAGCGTTTCGGCCTCGATGATGCCGTCCGCGTCCTCAACAACGGCAGCCTCCACAAAGTCCGCGAACCCCTACAGTCACGCGCACAGCACCCCCGCATACAAAAGCGAGATTCAGCGGTCCATCTTGGCGGTTAAAGCCCTCGAGAGCGCGCTCGCAGCTATCAAATAGGAACTCTAAGGCTCATTTCAGACTCACTCATCTACTACTATGGCAAAATCTGAAGCATCCGTTGACGAATTGGTTGGCATGATTGAGCGCGGCGAACTGCGCCTGCCGGAAATGCAGCGACGCTATGTCTGGAAAAAACCGCGCGTGCGCGATCTGCTCGACTCGCTCTATCGCGGCTATCCCTCCGGGGCAATTCTGCTGTGGGAGACGGACGAGGATGTGCCCGAGCAAGATTTTGCGATTGTCCAGGAGAAGAACCCATATCAAAACACAAAGCTACTCCTCGACGGCCAGCAGCGCCTCACATCCCTCGCGGCGATTGTTCGCGGGAAACCCGTTGCCGGCCGCAGTCACGACCGCCCCATCGAACTCTTGTTCAACTTGGAACATCCCGACAAATTGGAAGTCGTTACCGAGGTCGAGGAAAATGCCGGCGAGGATGATGACGAATTGACCGGCGATGAGGCGGATTCAAACGAGGATGAACTGTTGCAAGTGTTCAACAAGATGACCTTCGTCGTCGCCACGCGAAAGCTGGAACAACTGCCCCAATGGGTAAAGGTCACTGAGGTTTTTCAGACCGACAGCGACCGCCCATTTCTGAAGCGGGCGGGCATCACCGACTTGGACGACCCGCGTTCCGAAAAATACAGCCAGCGCTTGGCCCAGTTGCGTGGCGTCAAAAAGTACATCTATCGGATGGACATTTTGGAGCGCAGCCTTTCGTATGACGAGGTCACGGAAATATTCGTGCGCGTCAACTCTCTCGGCGCAAAACTCCGCAGTTCTGATCTGGCGTTGGCGCAAATCACGGCCAAGTGGCGAAACTCCCTGACCATCTTTCAAGCGTTCCAGACCCAGTGCTCTGAGGCTGGGTTTTACCTGGACCTTGGCCTGGTCCTGAAGAATCTCGTTGTATTTGCCACGGGACAGTCACGCTTTCTAACCGTGGGCCGGCTCAAACTCGAAGAATTGCAGAAGGCGTGGGCGGAGAGTTGTCAGGGCATGGATTTCGCCTTGAACTTTCTGAAAAGCAACGCCGGCATCGACAGCCCGGCGCTGCTGGCCTCACCTTTCCTGCTCGTCACCCTGGCCTACTTCGGCCATAAGCGTAATTATCATCTCACACCAGAGGAATCCGAACGGCTGCGCTTTTGGGCGCTGGTAGCCAACGCCAAGGGCCGCTATTCGCGCGGCTCAAGCGAAACCCTTCTCGACCAGGACCTGACCACCTTGAAAACAGAAGGCGGTGCACCGGAACTCATTGAACGTCTCCGCCAGCAGGTGGGGCGCTTGGATGTCTCCCCGCAGGAACTGGAAGGCCGCAACCAACGCAGTTCACTGTTCAAAACCATGTTTCTTGCGTTTCGCGCCGCCGGAGCAAAGGACTGGCGGTCGAATCTCGCAATCTCACACGACCACTCCGGCACGCATCACAAGCTGCAATTTCACCACATCTTCCCCAAAGCTGTGCTCAAGAGCACCTACCCGTCTCGTGAAGCGGACGACATTGCCAACCTCGCCTTCATCGGCGGCAAAACCAACCGCGCCATCAGCGACCAACCCCCGGTGGCGTATTTTCCGGGACTCATGGAAAAGGCGGGTGTTGGCACATTTGCCGCGCAGTGCATCCCCACGGACCCGCCGCTGCTTGAAGTAGGGAGCTACAGATCGTTTCTTACGAAACGCCGGGAAATAATCGCCCATCGCCTCAATGGATTTCTCGGCACGGAGTCGCTGCCATGACCACGCGGTAGAGCTACTCTCGAAGGATTACGCTTGTGCCTGTACCAGACGCTGTCCATTTTGGTCCTGCGGTTGACAACTCCGGCTTGACCTATGGCATGGTCCGCGCGATGATAGAGGAGGACCAGTTTCACGCCCTGCAGCGCAGGTTCAGCCGCTTCTGTCTTGAGCAGATCGGTGATCTGACAAGGTCGGCCGGCGGCAAGCGCCTCGTTCACTCCCCCTTCCCGCTTTTCGTCATGACGTGCGTGGGCATTGAGACTGCCGGGAAGATCTTCTTTTGGCGGTCCCCCGCAAGAGGCGAGAGCGAGGAAGATGTGCAACGGCTCGGCTTCATCCAGGTCTGCAAGGGAATAGACGCCCACCTTTCCCGCCCTCTGACCGCGCAGCACAAGGCAGAGTATGACTCCCTGTGGGGCGCGGGTGCTCACAGGTTCGCCCAATCCTATGGCACCATCGTTTACCGCTTGGGCCGAAACACTATGATCCACGGTTACCGCGGCAAGGGTGTTTTCATAACGGACGACCCCGCTGTCCCAAGCTGGGCGATGCATGCTGGCGGCGTGGCCCTCAATCCGTATTGGTTCTTTGGTCGCTTTGCAGAGCACTGCAACGAGTTGTGGGCCAAGTTCCATGCAAACAAGAACGCCAACAACCCGCTCAAAATCTCGGCCAGAGCCTATCTCCAAGACCTTCTCGGATAAGTACATGAAGATTCGGTCCATCAAGCTCCAGTTAGCGCCCCTACGCACTTTCTTGCCCGAGGAAGCCTGAGCGACGCGATCCAGCGGAGGTCAGCGGGTTTCGATCCCTTCCTCGAGGCGCTGGATGCGTTCCTCGAGGGGAGGGTGGGTCGCCAGCCAGCCGCCCGGGCCGGATATTTTCAGGGATTGGAAGCTCTGACCGCGCTGGCCCTCCGCCTGCATGAGGCTGGGGTCGTGGAGGCGCTGGAGCGCCCGCAAGGCATCGATCATGCTGGGCCGTCCCGCCAACCGCGCCCCGCCGGCGTCCGCGCGGAATTCGCGCCACCGCGAAAACGCGCAAATCACGAGCATGCCGAGCAGGCTGAACACGACTTGGAAGACCTGGACCAGCAGGAACTCGATGAACCAGTTGCCGCCGCGATCGCGATCATCATCGCGCGAGCGCATGGCCTGGCTGACCGCCATGGCGAGGAGCCGGGCGAGGAAAAAGACGAAGGAGTTGATCACGCCCTGGAGCAGCATCATGGTGACCATGTCCCCGTTGGCGATGTGGGTGATCTCGTGGGCGAGCACGCCGGTTACCTCGCGCCGGCCCATCTGTGCCAGCAGCCCGGTGGAGACGGCCACCAACGCGCGGGAGCGGGTGGGGCCGGTGGCGAAGGCATTGACCTCCGGCGAGTCGTAAATGCCGACCTCAGGGAGCGCCGGCAAGCCGGCCATCCCTGCCTGCTCATGGACGATCTCGACCAGACGGCGCAACGTGGGGTCATTGGTGTCCCGCGGGATGACCCGGACCCCCATGAACCACTTGGCCGTCACGCGGGAGAGGGCGAGGGAGATGAGCGCGCCGCCAAAGCCCCAGAGGAGGCAGAAGATCGCCAGACCGGCCAGCCCGCCGACCGGAAACCGCTGCCCGACGTTTAGCAGGGCAAGAATGGTGGTGATGGTCAGCCCGACGAGCAGGTTGACCATGACAAACAAGAGGATCCGCCGGCCAAATTGCACTGTTTTCATACCCGTTCAAAGTTGTTCGCGCGATCTCGATAAAATGCCCCGGCGGATGGGGGCGCGTGACCGCGCCGGGGGGTGGATTGCGCCTCGCCAGAAGAAGGCGGCGCTCCTTGGGATAAGATAGGGGAGAGGCCGGGTTTTGCAACCCTGTTCAGGCTTGCCCACCGTCGGTTTTGCCGGTATGAAGCCGCGCATGAAATGGGCGATCCAGGCGAAGTGTGCCGCGGTTTTTCTGGCGTGTTCGGCTGCGCGGGTGTGGGCCGCGGGCGACGAGCAGGCAACCAACCGGGTGGTGGGCGCGGCGGAGGGGACCAACGCGGTGGCCCGGATCAGCGCGGCGGACACCGCGAAGTTCGTCAACCGGTCGGTGGTGGTGACCGGGCTGGTGGCGGAGGTGAACGTCGCTGAACGGCTCGTGCGGCTGAACTTCGAACACCCCTATCCCAAGCAGACCTTCACCGCGGTCATTTTCGCGGCCAAAACCAACCTCTTTCCGAAGCTGACTGGTTTGCAAGGCAGCACCATCGAGGTCTCCGGCAAGGTGGCCGATTACCGGGGCCGCCCCGAAATCGTGATTTCCGAGACCAACCAGTTGCGCGTGGTTCAAGGCCCGGCGGGTGGCGTCGCCCCGGCGGGGAAATAACCCGTTAGGGTTGTTTCGCGAGAGCGGCGGCGAGGGCGTCCGCGCAGCGCCGGTTTTCGGCCGGCTTGCCGATGGAGATCCGGATCCATTCGCCCAGCCCATAGCCGCCCATGGGCCGAACGATGACGCCTTGACGCTGCAGGTCGAGGAAGACCCGCTGGCCATCCCCGACGCGCACCAGGATGAAGTTGGCGGCGGAGGGCACCCAGGGGAGTTTGAGCCGCTTGAAGGTCCGTTCGTAGAACCTCAGGCCTCGGAGGTTGTTTTTCCGGGTCCGTTCCGCGTGGGCAGGATCGGCCAGGGCCGCGAGGGCGCCGGCCTGGGCAATGGCGTTGGTATTGAAGGGTTGCCGGATTTTCTCCAGCGCGGTGATGAGCGCGGGCTGGCCGATGCCGTAGCCGAGCCGGAGGGCGGCGAGTCCGTGGATCTTCGAGAACGTGCGGCAAAGCAGCAGGTTGGGTCGCTTCCCGGCGAGGATGTCCGGGACAAGATCCACTGGCTGAGGCAGGAACTCCAGGTAGGCCTCGTCCATGACCAGGGCCACGTGGGCGGGCACCGCATCGACGAAGCGCAGGAGGGCGGCCGCGGAGACGGCGGTGCCGGTCGGGTTGTTCGGGTTGGCGGCGAAAACGACCTTGGTACGGGGCGTGATGGCCGCCAGCATGGCGTCCAAGTCATGGCCGAAATCCCGCGCGGGCACGACCACCAGACGCCCGCCGAACATGGCGGTGACGATGGGGTAAACCGCGAAGCAGTATTGGGAGACGACGACCTCGGCGCCGGGGGAGATCAGGGCGTGGCCGGCGAATTCGAGGATCTCGTTGGAGCCGTTGCCGAGGACCAGGTTGCCGGGTGCCACCCCCAGCTTGGCGGCGAGCGCCTGCTTGAGATAGAAGGCGTTGCCGTCCGGGTAGAGGTGGGAGGAGGCGACGGCGCGCCGCATGGCCGCGACGGCGCGGGGGGACGGACCCAAGGGGTTTTCGTTGGAGGCGAGTTTGACGACCGACGCCGGGTCCAGGCCCAATTCGCGGGCGACCTCCTCGATCGGACGCCCCGGCTGGTACACGGGGATGTCTTGCAGTGATGCGTTGAGCTCCAAGCTCATGGTGGGCGGGGGCTAATAGGTGACGAGCGAACGGACGGGGTAGGTGCCCAGCTTTTTCCGGCCCGGCAGGAAGCCGAGTTCAATCAGGAAACAGATTTCGACGATGTGGGCGCCGAGCTTGCCGACCAAGGCGGCGGCGGCGGCGGCCGTTCCACCGGTGGCCAGGAGGTCGTCCACGAGCAGGACGCGGGCACCGGGGCGGAGGGCGTCCACGTGCATGGCCACGGTCGCTGTGCCATATTCCAGCGCGTAATCCTGCTCGTAGGTTTGGAAGGGGAGTTTTCCCTTCTTGCGGACCGGGACGAAGCCGGCACCGAGCCGGAGCGCGGCGGCGGCGGCGAAGATGAAGCCGCGGGCGTCAATGCCGACCACCGCATCCACCGAGCCCGGCGGGTGCCCGGCGACGAGCAGATCGATGGCGCCCGCGAACAGGCGGGCATCGGCGAGAACGGGCGTGATGTCCTTGAACTGGATGCCCGGCTGGGGGAAATCGGGTACGTTCCGGATGGCGGCCTGGAGGTCGTGCGCGGTGATGTTGGTCTGGCTCATGATTGGTGCAGGGTCGTCCCTTCCGGGTTGGTGGGGCGGCGCGGTAACTAACGGGAGCGGGGAAGCACCGGCTCAGGTCTTGGTCATCTCCATCCGCTCGATCATCTTGCGGAGCTTCTTGAGGGCGATGTTCTGGATCTGGCGCACGCGTTCGCGCGTCACCCCAAACTTCTGGCCGACCTCCTCCAACGTGCGCTCGGAGCTGCCGTCGAGGCCGAACCGGGCCTGGAGGATGGTGGCTTCGCGGACGTCGAGGGTCTTGACCATCTCCTGGAGCATGCGGATGACCGTTTTCTCCTCGAGCTGCTCGTAGGGATCGTCGGCGCTCTCGTCCTGGACGACCTCGGCGAAATTGTTGGAATCCTCGTCCCCGATCGGTGCGTCCAGCGAGGCGGGGCGGACGGCGGCCAGGCGCATCTGGGCGACGCGGGTGGCGGAGACGCCCAACTCCTCGCCCAACTCCTCATCGGTGGGTTCGCGTCCCAGTTCCTCCTGAAGACGCATTCCGGTGCGGCGCATCTTGGAGATTTTGTCCACCAAGTGCACCGGCAGGCGGATGGTCTTGGATTGGTTGGCGAGCGCCCGCTTGATGGACTGCTTGATCCACCAGGAGCCGTAGGTGGACAGCTTGCCGCCCTTGGCGGGGTCGAAGCGCTCGACCGCCTTCATCAGGCCGATGTTCCCCTCGCTGATCAAGTCGAGCAGCGGCAGGCCGATCCCCTCGTAGTCCCGGGCGATCTTGACCACCAGTCGGAGGTTGGCCTTGATCATCTGCTCGCGGGCCTTCTTGTCGCCCTTCTTGATCCGGGCGGCGAGCTCGATTTCCTCCTGCGGGGTGAGCAGCTTGACCTGGCCGATCTCGCGGAGGTAGAGCTTGATGGCGGTGTCGCCGTCGTACGCGGAGCGTTCGCGGGCGCGCTCGCTGGAATCATCCGTCTCGTGGTCGCTGCCCTGGGCCTCCTCGACGTCGGCGGCTTTCAGCGCGGCTTCCTCCTTGGCGAGTTCCTCTTCCTTCGGCTCATCGTCTTCGGCGTCGACCACCGGAGGCTCGGGCTGCGGCTGGGGCTGCCGCTGAGGCTGGGGTTTTGGGTCCAAGGGTGGCCGGGGAGGCACCGCGGCTTTCGGGGCGCGCGCGATGGGGGCAGGCGGGGCGGCCCGACGCGGCCGCCGCGGGGCAGGCTTTTGAATCCGCGTGCCAACCTTGGCTCGCTTGCCCTTGTGATCGTCGCTTTCCACTACCATAGACGCGGGTTGGAGATTAGCTATTGGATCGGCTTTGGCAAACAAATAAAACCCCCGCGAGGCCGGGTAGTCCGCGGCCGGGTAACACAGTCCGCCCGGCAGAGCTGGGGCGAGCATTGGCACGAGGCGTGCGAGGGGGGGGCGTCGGCCAGGGGGCGGATGCCCCAACCGGCTTTCAAACTCCCAGGAGGCGGTCGCCGGCGTCGCCGAGGCCGGGGACGATGTAGCCACGGTCATTAAGACAACGGTCGACCGCGGCGGTGAAGATCAGAACGTCAGGGAATAGTTTTTGGACGTGCCGGATACCCTCCGGGGCGGCGAGCAGGTTGAGGACCCGGACCTTGCGGGCGCGCCGGGAATAGAGGAGTTCAAGCGCCGCGACGGTGCTTCCGCCGGTGGCCAGCATCGGTTCCAGGAGGATCACTTCGGAACGGCCCAGATCGGGCGGCAGGCTTTGCTGGTAACAGGAGGGTTGGAGGGAATGTTCATCCCGCTTTAACCCAATGCAACCGACGCGCGCGTTGGGGAGGAGTTCCAGCAGTGGCTGGAGCATCCCCAGGCCCGCCCGCAAAACCGGGACCAAGACCACCTCGCGGGCGAGCTGGCTGCCCCTGGCCTTGCCCATCGGTGAGACGACGCTGGCCGGCTTGGCCGGGAGGGTGCGGCCCACTTCGTAAAGGAGCAGCGAAGCGATCGCCGCTGTCCGGCGGCGGAATTCCTCCGGGGCGGTGCTCGCGTCCCGCAACCGGGTCAGGTGGTGGCCGATCAGCGGATGATCAACAACAGTCAGACCGGGGGTTTTCAACGCACGAAGGTGGGGGAGAGAAAGTACATTTGGCCCGCCTGGAGCCTGGGGAGGTCCATCCCCAGGTCCACCTTGATGGCCCGGGCGTCCGACTTCCCGAACAGGTGGAACAGGTCGGCGAGATCGTAGTGGGGCTGGTATTGGATCACGGTGGCGTGGGAGAGGCCGGCGAGTTTGCGCGCCTGGGCCACGGCGTCGTCGAAGTTGCCCAGTTGATCGACAAAACCGTGTTCCAGCGCCTCGCGGCCGGTGAGGACCCGGCCGTCGGCGTAATCGGCCCAATCACTGCTCAGGCCGCGGCCCAGGGAGCCGTTGGCGGACTTGGACCAGCCACGGCCTTGCTGCACCACGGACTTGAACCGTCCGTAGGTTTCGTTGATCATGCGCTGCATCATTTCGCGTTCTTCGGGGGGGATTTGGTCCGGGGCGCGATCCGGGCTGAGCATGTCCTTGAACTTGCCACTCTTGTACACTTCGGGCCGGAGCCCGAGCTTGTCCATGAGGCCGCGGTAGTTGTAACCGTGCATGATCACGCCAATGCTGCCGGTGATGGTCATCTCATTGGCGACGATCCACCGGCAGGGGGCGGAGATGTAATAACCCCCGGAGGCGGCGAGATTCCCCATCGAGGCCACCACCGGTTTGCGGGCCCTTTTCTGGAAATCCAAGATGGCCCGGTACATTTCGTCGGAGGCGAGCACCTCGCCGCCGGGGGAGTCGATTTTGAGGATTACAGCCTTAACCTCGCTGTCTTCCTCGGCGCGTCGCAAGGCCGACTTGAGCGTCTCGACCATCGAGCCGCCCCCCTCCTCGGAGCGCGCACCGCTGATGATGCCGGAGATGGGCAACACGGCGATTTTTTCGGAGGCCGGGCTCTCCTCGAGGGTGATCTCGTCCAGCCGGACGCCGCTGGCGCGGGCGTAACGGCCCTGGTTGGCGACCCCGCCGCTGACTTTGCCAACGAAACCAGCCAGATGAACCAGGACGCTGATCAGGAGCAGGAAACAAAGCAGGAACGAGAACACCATCCAACCCCGCCCGCCTTTGCGCGCGGGGGCGGCGGCCGCGAGGGGTGGCGGCGGGCCCGGCCGGGGGGGGAATTGAACCGGGGGCGGCGGAGGTAGCGGCGGAGGCGCGACGGACTCCGGCGCCGCGTCCAGGGGCGGCAGGCCTGCGTTGTCATCCATAGTGTTTCAGGCTAACCCAGCCCGCGAAGGCCCGCAAGCGACTTGCGCGGGGGGCCTCACCGGGCTTTGGGTGTCCCGCGCTCGCCCCGCTGGAGATCGCGGATGGCCCGGTAGCCGGCGAGCTTGACGTGGTTGTTGTCCACGAGGCGTTTCATCTCCTCGTCGTGGGTGAAGACTTCGAACTCCTCGGACCGGGTCTTCCAGGAACCGGTGACGGCCTTGAGTTCATCCCCGGCGATGCCCGCGTGGATGTAGAGCTCGGTGATCCCTGGTTTCAGGTTTGCCACCACCCCGAGCCAGAAGTTGCGGACGTTGTCCTTTTCCTTCGGGAGTTCCTCATAGACGAAGTAGTCGGTGAAGAGAATGCCGCGGGCGGCGAATTCATCCCGCAGGCCGGGGTGGCCCATCTTGGCGAGGGTTTCCTGCGAAGCCATCCGGACGGGGAGGTCGAACTCCACGGCGAGCTGGAGGTAAACCTTCACGTAATCGGGGTTGAGTTGGAGGGTGCCCATGTGGGAGTCGAGGTGGGTGACATCGATGCCGGCCGAGAGGGCCCGGCGCACCTGGGCACGCGCCTCGATCAACGCCTGCGTAGGGCTGGCGTGGGCATACACGTCGAAAATGTCCTTCCAGAGATAGCCTTCCGGGTCAATCAGGCCGGGCACCTGATCGCGGGGGGCGACAGGACCCCAGCGGTATTTGGACCACTCGGAGGTGTGGCAGAGGTGGATGCCGAAGTCCTTGTCGGGATGACTTTTCGCGTAAGCGGCGATCTCGAGGAACCAGGGGCAGGGCACCATGATGGTGGCGGAGCGCATGAGGCCTTTTTCCAAGGCCTCGATGGTGGCGACGTTCGCGGCGTGGCACATGCCGGTGTCGTCGCCGTTGACGATCAGGATCTTGTCGGTGGCTTGGTAGCCGAGGCGTTCGGCGAGGGTGGCTGCCGGCGCGGCGGTCAGGGCAGGGAGCAGGATCAGCAAAACGGCCGGCAGGAGCGCCCGGCCGCGAGGGAGGAGCGGGTTTGGTTGCACGGGCGCAGGGTAACGCGGAAGGCGGCGTGATGTAAACCGGATCCTCGATTCCTGGCGGGCAGGCAGGGAGTTGCCCCGCGCCCGCTGCGAGCCTATGCTGCGCACCGAATATGACAGGCCACGCATGTCCGGGTTAACGGAACGGATTCTGGGTGAAATCAAGGCCGGTGGGCCGATCTCCTTCGCCCGGTTCATGGAACTGGCGCTTTACGATCCCGACTCCGGGTATTATGAGCGCGAGCAGACCACCGTGGGACGGGGCGGGGACTTCTATACCGGTGTCAGCGTGGGGCCTTTGTTCGGGCAGTTGCTGGCCAGCAAATTTGTGGAATGGGCGGGGGCGGAGACGGAGTTGGATCTGGTGGAGGCGGGGGCGCACCGGGGGTTCTTGGCGAGGGACATCCTGGACTGGTTGCGGCGGTTGCATCCGGGGCTCTACCAGAACGTGCGCTATTCTCTGGCCGAACCATCTCCCCGGCGGCGGGGCTGGCAGGCCGGCACGCTGGGGCCGTTGGCGGAGCGTGTGACTTGGGTGAGTTCCGTGGAGGAGTTCGGATCGCGCCCGGGGGCGCAGGCGGTGGTCTTCTGCAACGAGCTGCTGGATGCGTTCCCCACTCACCGGTTGGCGTGGGAGCCGCGGTCTCGTGGTTGGTCGGAGTTGGGGGTGGGGGCCGCGGGAGGCCGGTTCGAGTGGGTTTCATTGGGGCCGTTTGAAGGGGCGCCCCTGCCGCCGGACGGGGTGGCCGAGGTCTTGCCCGAGGGGTACTTGATTGAGTTTTGCCCGGCGGCGGCGCAGTGGTGGGAGGCGGCAGCTTCGGCCATTCCCCGGGGGCGCCTGCTGACGCTCGACTACGGTCTTCCGGGAGGGTTGCGTTTTCCGCCCGAGCGGTTGCGGGGCACGCTCCGCGCTTTCCGAGGCCATCGGAGTTCGGTCGAACTGCTGGCTGATCCCGGAGATCAGGATCTGACGGCGGACGTAGATTTCGAGGCTCTGCGCTCCGTCGGGGAGGCGGCGGGGCTAACGACGGAGGTTTTCGAGGAGCAGGGGCGGTTCCTAACGCGGGTCGCCGCCCGAATTTGGGAAGGTGGCGCGGTGTTCGATCCCTGGGGGCCGAAGCAGACCCGCGAGTTCCTGACGCTCAGCCACCCGCAGCACTTGGGGGCGCGGTTTCAAGCGCTGATCCAGCGGAAGGGGCTGCCAGCTCATAGCCAAGAACGGAGAGGCAGTAACACGCCGCCGTCTCGGCCCGGAGCACCCGGTTCCCCAACGTGATGGGGCGCGCCCCGCCCGCCAGGATGGCGGTGATCTCCTCCGGGGTGAAGTCGCCCTCGGGGCCGACCCACACATCGACGGATTGAGGCGGGCGTCCGTGGGCCGCGCGGAACTCGGTGAACGTCAGCCGGGGGTGGGCGCTCCCGGCTTGCAGGGAGGCGAGGAGGGAGAGCTCAGCTCGGGGTCCCCGGGCGAGGTAATCGGCCGGGCGCTGTGGGGCGAGGATTTCGGGCAGCCAGCACGAGCCGCACTGTTTGATCGCCTCGACCGCCACGGCTTCCCACTTGTCCCGCTTCCGGGCGCCGTCGTCCTCCTCCCCGAGGCGCAGGGCGACCCGGTCGGTGAGCAGGGGGACAACGCGCGAGGCTCCGAGTTCGGCGGCCTTCTGGATGATGAACTCGAAGGTCTTGCCCTTCGGGATGCCCTGGAGCAGGGTGAGGGGGGCTGCGGGAGCTGGTTCCCAGTGCCGTTCGTTGACGCGCAACCGAAGGTGGTCCCGGCCACAGGCGGCGATCTCACACTCGAGACGCGCCCCCCGTCCGTCGAGGATGGTCACCCCCTCGCCGGGGCGCAGCCGCAGGACCTGCAGCGCGTGGTGCGCCTCGCGGCCGTCCAAGAGAAGCGTTTCGCCTCCGCTCTGGCCGGGGGGGAGGTAGAAACGCGGCATGGAGGGGGGCTTAGGGATCGCGAAGCCTCACTTGAAGAACCGCTTGGCCCGCTCGAAAAAGCCCTGACTGATGGGGTTCTCCTTGCCGCTGCAGAGTTCGCCGAACTCGGCGAGTTTGGCCCGTTGCACGGCGGAAAGGTGGCTCGGTACCTCGACCGTGACGCGAATGTGCAGATCTCCGAAGCCGTAACCCTGGGGGTTCTTCATTCCCTTCCCCTTGATCCGGAACAGGGTGCCGGGTTGGGTCCCGGGCGGCACCCGCAGGGTCGCCTTGTCATCGAGGGTGGGGACTTCAACGTCAGCGCCCAAGGCCGCCTGGACGAAACTGACCGGAACCTCGCAGAGGAGGTCATCGCCATCCCGCTGGAAGATATCGTGGGCCCGGACATGAAGGACCACGTAGAGATCCCCCGGCCGGCTGCCGCGGAAACCGGCCTCGCCGTTGCCCGAGGAACGGAGCCGGGAGCCGGTATCGACCCCCGCAGGGATCCGCAGCCGGATGGTGGAGGTCCGCTCGACACGGCCCGCGCCGCGGCAGGTCTTGCAGGGGCGCTCGAGCACCCGGCCCGCGCCCTGGCATTGGGAACAGGTCTGGGCGATGCTGAAGATCCCCCGGGAAGAGATGACCTGGCCCCGGCCGCCACAGGTGGGGCAGGCCCGGACCTGGGAGCCGGTCTCAGCGCCCTGGCCGTCGCAAGTTTCGCAGGGGGCGGGTTTGGTGACGGTGATCTCCTTGTCGCACCCGCGGGCCGCCTCCTCGAAGCTCAGCTCGAGGTCGTAGCGCAGGTCCTGGCCTTTCTGGGCCTGGGCGGGGTCGGCGCGACCGCCACCGAACAGGTCCTCGAACATGCCGCCGCCAAAGACCTCGCGGAAGATGTCGATGGGATCCTGGAAACCGCCGTCAGCACGCTGGCGTCCCGCCCCGCCGCCGGCGCGGCGGTCGAAAGCCGCGTGGCCGAACTGGTCGTAAGCGGCGCGCCGCTGGGGGTCATTGAGGATTTCGTACGCCTCGCCCAGCTCCTTGAACTTGTCCTCGGCCGACTTGTCGCCCGGGTTTTTGTCCGGGTGAAACTTGACCGCAAGCTTGCGGTAGGCCTTCTTCAGGTCCTCCGGGCTGGTCGAACGGTCCACGCCGAGAACCTCGTAGTAGTCGCGTTTGGCCATGGGGGGATCAGGCAGCGGGTTTGCGCGCGATGATGACCGAGGCGGGCCGGAGCAGCCGCTCGCGGAACCGGTAGACCCGGCGGAGGGGTTGGAGCACCTGGCCTTCGGGGACATCGGCTGAGTCCTGCTGCGAGACGGCCTCGTGGATGTTGGGGTCGAACATCTGTCCACCCGCTTCGATTTCCTCCAGACCCGCTTCGGCCACGGCGGACTTGAACTGCTGCTGGACCATCGAGATCCCCGCCTGGATCGGTTCGATGCCGGGGCTCCGGCTGCCCTGTACGGCGGCGAGTGCCATGTCGAAACTGTCGAGCACGGGAACCAACCGTTGGAGCAGGGACTCATTGGCAAAGCGGGCGGTGTCCTGCTTTTCACGCGCGGCCCGTTTCTTGTAGTTGTCGAAGTCCGCCATGGTCCGCATGAGGCGATCCAAATGCTCGTCGGCTTTGCCGGCGCGCTTGCGCAAATCCTCCAACTCCGCCGGGGTGATCACTGCTGCGGCCGCCGGTTCCGGCTGATCCGCGCCACCGCTGGCGGCAGGCGTCGTGGCCTCTTGATTGCTGTTTTGTCCGTTCATGGGGAAAACTGTTCGGTTGTCCAAAGTGGACTGACGATAGAGGATCCCGGGCCCGGCGGCAAGACCGCGGTCCCGGTTCAGGCGGCGGTGCCGAGCAGGAAACGGATGAACGGGAGGTCCTCCGGCCGCGTGACCTTGGGGTTGGGGAGCGGGCTGGGCACTAGGGCCACTCGGTGGCCGATCAGTTCGCAAGCCGCCGTATCGTCGGTGACCGTCAGCCCCCGGGCCCGGACCTCGCGCAGCGCGCGGCGGATGAGTTCCACGCGGAAGGTCTGCGGGGTTTGGACGGCCCAGAGGCGGGAACGGTCCAGAGTTCGATCAACCCAACGTCCGTCAGCGGATTCCTTAATGGTGTCCACCGCCGCCTGGGCGGCGACGGCGGCGCCGGACAACCGGGCGGCGGCGCAGGTTGCCTCGATGAGCGGCCCGTTCGTGCAGGGGCGGGCGCCGTCCTGGATGGCGACGATCTCGGCGGCGGGGTCCAGGGCCTCGATCCCATTCCAGACCGAGTCCTGGCGTTCGCGTCCCCCGGCCGCCAACCGGAACGGTTTGCGAAACTGGTGGCGTTCCGCCAGTGCGTGGAAGGCATCCTGCAAGCCATCACGCACCACGAGGATGATTTCGTCGACGCAGGCGGCCGAGTCGAAGCGCGCCCAAGTATGGGCCACCACGGGGCGGTCACCGAGCTCCAGAAAGAGTTTGTCCACGCCCGGCCCCATGCGGGTGCCGGAGCCAGCGGCGACGATCAGGGCGGACGTCATCGGATCGGCCTCCCGCTGGGGCCGAACAGGGGGCGCAAGGTCCGGATCGCATCCCTGGTGGGGAGCGGGTGCCGCTTGCCCGAGGGCGTCAAGTGTCCAGTCATTCCCCATTATACGGACAGGCGGGGTCATGGCAACGCCGTCCCGACGGCTGGGCGGCGCCCGGGCCGGGCCTCGGGGGCGGGCGGGCCGCTGGGGGGAAACGGCAGGTGACCTCAAATCCGAAAAAAAGACCTAACAGAGCTTGCCAGCCAGGCGCGAGGGTGGTACTCTCGCCCCTCTTTTGGAACTGGCTGGCGTTGTCCAAGCGACGGGCGCGCCTGCGGATGAATTGAAGAAATTATGGCAGTGAGAATTCGTATGAAGCGTGTCGGGGCGAAAAACACCCCGGCGTTTCGCATTGTGGTAGCGGACTCCCGGAGCCCCCGGGACGGCAAGTTTATCGAGGAGATCGGCACCTACCTCCCCTTGCAGAAGGGTGAGAACGTCAAACTGGACCTGGAACGTGCGAAGTATTGGATCGGCAAGGGCGCGCAGCCTTCCGACACGGTCGCCAGTTTTATCCGGACTGCGACACGGTCGCTCACGCCGGCCTGAGCCGGCGGCGCACCCCGCCACGGGCATGAAGGCGTTCCTCGATTATGTGGTGAAGGGTTTGACCGATTACCCGCGCGAGGTGAGCGTCACGCCGGTGGAGCGCGAGGGGACGACGGTTTACGAGCTGCGCCTTCACCCGGATGACGTCGGCAAGATAATCGGACGCCAGGGTGTGACGATCAACGCGATCCGCTCCCTCCTGCTTGCGGGCAGCGCCCGCCGGGGAGCCCGGTGCTCAGTCGAGATTGTCGAGGACGAGGCGGACTACCGCCGTTGATTCGATTGGCTGGGTGGCGGGGCAGGGGCCGCGGGCGGCCCGGGATGATCCTGACCACGGTTGGCGTATGAAAGTGGATGTGCTCACGCTGTTTCCCGGGATGTTCGCCGGGCCGCTGGACGAGAGCATCATCAAGCGGGCGAGGGATACGGGGCGGCTGGATCTGAAGATCCACTATTTGCGTGACTACACGCATGACCGGCACCGGACCGTGGATGATCGGCCGTTTGGCGGGGGGCCGGGGATGCTGTTGAAGCCGGAGCCGGTGTTTGAGGCGGTCGAGGCGCTGTCCGGCGCGGCGACGCGGGTGATTTTGATGGCACCGAGCGGGCGGAAGTTCGATCAGGGCATCGCCCGCAAGCTGGCGGGCCACGAGCATCTGTTGCTGGTTTGCGGGCATTACGAGGGATTCGACCAGCGGATCCGGGAGGAGTTGGCGGACGACGAGTTGTCGATCGGTGATTTTGTGCTCACCAACGGCTGCCTGCCGGCGATGGTGATAGTGGACGCGGTGACCCGGTTGTTGCCGGGAGTGCTGGGTGATGACGAGAGCTCCGCGGAGGAGTCCTTCAGTCACGGATTGCTGGAGTACCCCCAGTACACGCGGCCGGCGGAGTTTCGGGGCTTGAAAGTCCCGGACGTGTTGCTTTCGGGCCACCACGCGGAAATCGCGCGGTGGCGGGCCGAACAGGCCCGGTTGCAAACGGAGCGGCACCGGCCCGACCTGTTGTCGGGCGGGGTGGCCGGCGGTTGCATCACCCCTTTTCCGGCCTGTGATGGGCCGGGTAGGACAAAGAATTTATGAATCAGGCACTACTTGATAAAATCGAATCGAAACAGTATCGCAAAGAGCCGGCGAAATTCGCCGTTGGTGACTCCGTCCGCGTGCACACCCGGGTGGTGGAAGGGGACAAGGAGCGCATCCAGGTTTTTTCCGGGGTGGTGATCGGTCGGCGCGGGCACGGTTTGAACGAGATGTTCACGGTGCGCCGCATCAGCTACGGTGAGGGTGTGGAACGGGTGTTCCCCGTGAATTCCCCCCGCGTGGACAAGGTCGAGGTTGAGCGAGCGGGCTCGGTGCGGCGCGCCAAGCTGACCTATCTCCGGACACGCCTCGGCAAGGGTGCGACCCTCGTCAAGGAGAAGGAAACCAAGCACGTGAAGAAGGTTGCTCCGGCTGCCGCTCCGGCCGCCGCCGTGGCACCCGCCCCTGCCACCCCCGCGGCCGGGGATACTCCGGCCGCTTCCTAAGCAGGTCGGGTTCGTTTTCGACGCCAACGCCACAGGCCGGACAACCCGGCCTGTGGCGTTGGCTTTGTTGGGGGCGCGTCACCGACGGAGGATTTGGTAGAGGCTGGCGAAGTCATCCGTCCAACGGGGCTGGCTGGCATCCGATGGAACGGCGAGCTTTCTTCCTTCGATCAGGCCCGGCGATTTCAACCGGGCTTCATCCCGGGAGAGAACGACCCAGGTCGAGGCGTAGAGCCACCAGTCGTCCTCGTTTTCTTCCCACTCGACGACGCGGCCCGAGTAATGGAATTCGCGTGCCAGGTCCGCCACCACTGGTTCGAGGTCAAGGAAACGGTTTGAGATGTGGATGGCGATGATGCCATTCGTCCGGAGCTGCCGATCATAGACGGCGAACGCCTCCCGCGTCAGGAGATGGACGGGGATTGAGTCGCTGCTGAAAGCGTCCAAGGCCAGGAGGTCGAATCCCTGCGGTTGCTCGCGTTCGAGGGAGAGGCGGGCGTCGCCGAGGATGACGTTGATGGCTGTCCCGGACACTTGGGCGTCCTTGAGGTAGTAAAAGCTGCGCCAGGCGAGTTCCCGCACTTGGGGGTTGATTTCGTAAAACCGCAGGGAGTCTCCCGGGCGGGTCAAGGCGGCGATGCTGCCCGTGCCCAAGCCGACCGCGCCGATGCGCCGGGGGCCTGAAGGCAGAGCCTTTAGCGCCTCGGCGATCCCGCTCCCCTCGCCGTAATAGCTCGTGGCCCACGTGCGGCGCGGCGGTCGCGTGAACTGGAGGCCATGGGTGATCCGTCCATGTTGGAGGAGGAGATACTCCTCTTCGGCGTCGCCTTTGAAATGGAGGTAGGTGGTGAGCACGCCGTAGAAATCGCGTTGGCGCTCCACCACATCCCCCGCGGTCGCGATGGTCCGGACCCAAAGCACCCGGCCGAGCGCCAGGCAGCCGAGCGCGAGCCAGGCGCAGGCGATAAAGCGCCAGAAGCGGAACGTGCCCTCCCTCACGCGGAGGACCCACCAGCGGATCGCGCTCAGAGCCAGCACGGCAAGGCAGAGGCGCAGCCCGAGGAAATAGCTCGCGGGGACGTGGTGGAACCGAGAGCGGGCCTCGAGCACCAGGCCGTCCAGTCCCGCGAAGCAGAGCAGGGGAAGGGTCAGACAAAGCCATCGCCAGCAGCCCAGCCGCCAAGCGAGGTTCCAGGCGCGCCGTGGCACGGACAGTGCGGGCTGCGGGTCGGGCGCGGTCGCGCTGCGGGGGCGGGGCGCGTCGGGCGCGTCGTCCCGCGTCCGGATGCAGACCACGAAGAAGAGGATGGCGCAGAGCAGCATTCCCCAAGGCAACTCCCAGAAGCCGGTGAACAGGAGCGGCGCCAGGACCGCGACGAACAACCCGCCCGCCGCTCCGCCGGCGGCGATCATCAGGTAATACGCGGTGAGGTCTCCGGATCGGGGGCGGAGGCGATACAGTTCGCCGTGGCACACCATGCAGCACCCGAAAAGCGCGCCGCCGTAAATGGCGATTTGGCGGGGGATTGGCGAGCCCTCGCCATCAAAGATCGCCCAGCAGAGCCCGATCAGGCTCGCAACCAGCCCGACCGCGAACGGAGAGCGGCGGTACCAGCGGGGGCTGTCAAAACAGATGACGAAGGTCAGGAGGTACACCGCCAACGGGAGCACCCAGAGGAAAGGAACGACGGCCACATCCTGGCACATTTTGTTGGTGATCGCGAGCAGCAGGATGGAGGCGCAGGCGGGCAGGGAGAACCAGAGGAATCGCACCGCGGCGGCGGGTTTGGCCCGGTCCGTTCCGGCGGTGGCCACCGGGGGCGGCGGGTTGGCCCGCCAGAGTTTCAGGCCGGCCGCCGCGGCGGCGAGCGCGAAAATGGCGAGGCCGACGCCCCAGCCGCGCGCCTGGGCCTGGCGCGTGAAGCGGGGTTCGACCAAGAC
>Ga0182030_10008695_pt1 | contig 20959 bp, 22 predicted proteins | sample 812S3MmetaG_FD_121299 | JGI IMG/M metagenome (GOLD analysis project Ga0182030, IMG submission 121299) | Permafrost microbial communities from Stordalen Mire, Sweden - 812S3M metaG (Illumina Assembly) | ecosystem: Environmental > Terrestrial > Soil > Wetlands > Permafrost | place: Sweden...
GCGTCTTAAACTTCTTCTATCTTGCCCATTCCTCTATGAGTTTAAGTGGCCACAAGCCATCGCTCAAGATTAATCCAACACTTCGTCGAGAGTTTGGAGGCGTCGGACTGGCAAATTTGCGCCCCCTGTTTCTATCTGGGACATTTTGCAGCAGTTTCATAACCTGTCGAGGTGGAACATAGCTAGCACGAGTGGATTCAATAGCATAAGTTTTAATGCGGAAAGGCATATATCAAATGGACAATCTCAGCCTGAAAACGGTATGGTTAAGCGTCATGTTGGGCGTTCTAGTGGCGACCTCGCCGACATGGCTTAATCGCAGTGCGCAAAGTGCCAATCACTATGATGCGCCCTGGATGCCCGTGCATTCATCACCTTGAGAGTTTTAAATGGCAAATTTTGATGCTTCTGGACCGCGCAGGCCAGGCAAAAAGCAGGAAGCGCCCCGTGCTCCCAGAGCTAATCGAACTTCAGAAGAATTTCAAAGAGCATACAAAGACCGCAAAGAGTCAGCAGGCACTGGATATTCGCGAGACGCTGCAAGCGGCGAAGGCGAAGCCAGACGCCCTTCGCGTGACGGTGCAAAACCAGGTGGTCGAGCAAAAAGAGAAGCTCCGCCTGATAACGTCAGTTTGAATCTAAGTCCTCGACTTCTTGAGCTTGCCGCAGAGCTTGCTGACGAGTCTAAAATGAACGTCAAAACTTATTTGACCGAAGCTTTGAAGTACGTTCTGCTTGCTCACGGCAAGAGACTCGGTAAATCAGACAAGTATGTCAACGAGTTCGTCAGCGTTAACAAAAGTCCAGTCAATACCTGGCGACCTGTCGAAGAGCAGGTACAATCTTTCGCGCCCGAAACAGGCGAACGCACTTTAACTGATAGTGGCGATCAAGATACTTCGTCAGATTCGGGCGAGGGTAGCGCAGCTCCTCGAAACTTCCGCGACTCGGGAGATAGGCCAGCATATTCGAGACCACGACCACAAGGTGAAGGCAGTCGCGAACGCGGTAGCTCTGGTTACAGAAGCGGCGGGAGCAACGATCGTGGCGGCTCTGGCTATCGCTCGCAAGGCGACAGTAACCGCAGTGGTTCTGGCTCTGGCTCTGGTTCTGGTTATCGCTCGCAAAGCGATAGTAACCGCGGTGGTTCTGGCTCGGGCTCTCGTTCGCAAGGTGACAGCAATCGCGGTGGCTCAGGTTCGCGTGCTCAGGGCGATGCAGATCGCCCACGACGTCCTTACGGATCGTCTTCATCTTCATCTTCTGGTGGAACTGGAGAATCCCGCAGCTATAGTCGCCCGCGTCCAGGTTCAGACAGCGCAGGACAGGGCCGTCAACGCAGTGAAGGTTCGAGTTCGAGCAGCTGGGGTGACAGGGCAAGACGCACTGATAGCGGTGGCACTGATTCCGGCAACCGTACACGCAGTACTGGATCTTTTTCTGGAAATCGTACAGGCGCGCAGGGCGAGGGCGGAAGCTCGGGAACCAGGGCTCGTTCTGGCGGATCCTTCTCAGGAAACCGTACTCGTACGGCTGGCTCATCTTCGGGGAGTCGTGAACGAGGCTCATACGGTGGTGGCACATCTGGTGCTGGCCGCTCTTCTAGTGGTGGCAGTTCCTCATCTGGTGGTGGCAGCAGCTCGACCGGTCGAGCTCGTTCGGGTGGCTCGTTCTCAGGTGGTTCGGGCGGCTCTGGTGGATCTGGTGCGAGAAGCCGCAGCGCTTCTGGTAGCAGTTCGTCTTCCGCTGGCAGACCGAGAAGTGGTGGTGGAACGTTCTCAGGTGGTGGCTCTTTCTCCGGAGGTGGCACTACTCGCAGTGAGTCTGGCTCAGCCAGCAGACCAAGAGCCGGGGGTGGATCATTCAGCGGCAGTCGTCCTCGTGCAGGCGGTAGCAGCAGTGCCGGGAAACCCAGGACTGGCGGATCTCCATATGGAAGAAAGCCTCAGTCTGGTGGCTCCAGCGGTGGCTCACGCAACCGCAGTAACGATAGAGGCCGCCAGCCTTAGTCGTTTTTTCTCGATGCAGCGTGTGCGTTTACGTGTAATTCGAACTTTACTCATGGATTTCAATGCGCTTTCGGCAGCATAAATCGAAACAGTAATTCAAATACTATGTATGCGAGCAATCCTGAGAAGGGGATTGTAATCATCCATGCAACAATCATGTCTCTGGCTATAAGCCAGTGCACGCCTTTTTTGCGCTCAGCCGTTCCCACGCCCATTACTGTAGATGCGATAACCTGTGAGGCAGAGACGGGGCCTCCGGTGGCTGAGCCAACCATGACAATGATTGCTGATGATGCTTCCGTGACAAATCCATGCAGCGGTCTCATTTTATAAATACCGCCACCAACTCTTTTGACAATACCTGGAACAAGAGATGCGATGCCACAAGACATTGCCAGTCCGGAGATTATTCTTACCCACAGTGGTATCTCAGTAATGCCACCATGAGTAACTGCGCCTAAAGCGAGTAAGACGATGCCCATCGCTTTTTGAGTGTCGTTGGCACCATGTCCGAATGCGAGCAATGCCACTGTAATCCACTGAAGCCCGCGCAGTGGTTGGTTCACTCTCGTAGTCGCACGGGAAAGTGCGAACATCACTATTTTATAGAATAGATATCCTGCTGCGAAACCTAACAAGGGTGAAGCAAACAAGCTTATTACTACTTTGTAAACACCCGTCGGATGAATGAGATAACCCGGGTCTCCCCAGATGACATATTTGAAGCTGTGGACTCCTGCATAAAGGGCACCGAGTATGCCACCAACGAGCGCATGCGTTGAAGATGATGGCACTTTGATTATTTTAGTAATGTAATTCCACAATATGGCTGCAAATAATGCACTTGCCAGAACTGGCAAAATGCTCATATCGTCTGGCCAGCTAGTTAGTGCGCCTATCGACTTCGCAACTGCTGAACCACCCAGCATCGCTCCTGAAAATTCGCAAATAGCGCACAAAATAATAACGTGCATTTTTGACATTGCGCGGCATGAAATTGCTCCTGCTGCAACTGAGCTGCCATCCTGAAATCCATTGGTGTAGGTAAACAGCAGGCTGAGAACAATGACCAGCACCACCGGTGCGTTTTCATGCATTGCTTAACTCATTTTGACAATTACATGGAGCAGTTTTTCGCCCACTCGATCGATGCGAGTTGCACCGTTCAGCATGGCTCTTAGAACTTCTGATGTTTTCAAGATCACTTTCAGATCATCTTTCTCGTATAAATTTACCATCGCCTCGCGGTAGGATTTGTTGAAACGATTCTCTGACTTGCGTGCTAATTGAGCATGGCTGGCTGCTTCGGGTAAGTTGATATGCAGCAAGTGAATGCTGCCATGGATGGCACGAGTGCCTTCGACGAGAGTGCCAGCCATTTCTTTATACAAAGAGTCGTGGGGCACCAGTTGCATAGCTTCTGTTTCTCTCACTGTAGCTTTTGCAGCATTTATTATTTCGTCCATGAAAACTGACACGTCATAAATGTCTTCTCGATCGAATGGAGTTACGAAGCTGTCGTTCAACTTCCGCTCGAGCGCTAATTTTTGCCCATCAGCAAACTTCTCCAGCTCTCGTACTTTTTGACTATGTTCTTTTTCGCCATTTGTCATGTAGTGCTCGAGAGCCACCATACCTGACAGCGTAGTTTCTGCTTGTTGCTGTAGCAATAAATAGAAGTCGACTTTAGGCTTGAAGAGGTGCTTTAGCCAGCTGTCCTTCTTTTTATCAACTATGGGCTGTGCGTCAGTGATATCTTCCATTGCGCTCCCGAACAAAATTAGCCATGCCAGGCGTCAATATAGCCTATTGAAGCTTGAACGACAAAACGTCTAACTGTTCGAGAGGCACAGCCTGCACGTCACCGGGACTATCCGACCCAGCATAAGTTTTGGAAGGTTATTTGCGCTTCGGAACTGCTTTAGCTTGAATTGTGTCCTCAGCCGAGCTGAATGCACGTGGAAGTTTAAGGGCTGTGCTGACTACAGACTCTACGAGTCCTGAGAGACCTTTGCGAACTGGGTTATTGCCCGAGGGCGAATCTTTAAGCGGTGAACCGTAAAGTGCTTCGCTAATTCCTACAGGTGAAAACACATAGATTGTTTTGCCAATGTGAATTTGATCGTCAGGACTGAGTTTGATTTTCGTTCCCTTTATCAACTCGCCATTGACCGTCGTGCCATTTCGGCTGCCGAGATCTTCGAGATAAAACTCGGTGCCAATCATTTTAACGACTGCGTGGCGTCTCGAGACCGTGGCATCAGTGTTAATCAAGATGTCGCAGCTGGTTGCGCGACCAATAGTTAATCCATCTTCTGTAAGAGTGTGAATTTTACCTTTATCCAGGTTGACGAGACAGGCCAGCAGTTTTGGCGATTGCTCTGCTTGTTTATTCTCTCCGGTATGAGACTGCGCTCGCCGGGTATTTGCCCCGCCTGTAGCGCTATGACCGTTCAGTTCGTTGTCGATCAGACCTGAAACCATCTCTTCCCCGTCGTCAGATCACCATCTGACTGGCGAAAGAATAAATCAAAACTCATCTACTGACAAGTAGGTCGCTAACCTTTTTAAGGTTAAAAGGTCACTTAATCGCCAGAAAGTTCGTCAGGGCGGTCTGAAAGGCGCTGGCCGAGAGTTCGCTTGTCATACCTGGAGCCGTATTTATCATCGCTCTGGGGCTCTGAACCGGACCATAAGTCCAAGTTTCTGCGTCTTCCTCTTGCGAATTTAAGATTTCAGCGAGACTTCGCAGATTTTTGCGATCCGGTACTAAGCCTCTATTACAGGCTGCCAGAGAATCCGCGCGAAAATAAAAACAGCTGCTTTGACCTGCTTGCAGCAATATTCGTGAACATGACGTGCGGCTGTGCAGGCTGATCGGGTGCAACTGGGTCTGCCAACTTAGTGTGGGATGAAATAGTCGCCCATTCTCCTCTACTTCCTTCAAAGGAATGGAAAAAATGGCTAAATCCAGAATTTCTACTTCCTGCATTGTGATCAAACTCGATTGCAGTAAGTCGTAGGTTATCTCGAGCTTTCGCTCTTCATCCAGCCAGTAGCGTTCAAGATAATCGACCTTTTCAATAATTTTGGGCAGACGCGGTAAAAGCTCTTCAAAAAGAACGTTCGAAAGCTCGTGCCTTTCCTGGTGAAACATTCGTGCATTTAGAGGAGAGCGAACAGGGTCCATCCATGAATTGAGGACAAATACTGTACGCGTAATATCCTGCTCGGCAGCGCGATCATAGAGGGCTGTTGCTGCTAATTGTTGGAGGATGTCCGGGTCGATGAATTTTGTTTGATCGGTAATTGCAAAGATTGCGGTCAGTGCGTCAATAGAAAAACAGTCGCTAGATGCCAGCAGGTCGGAAGGAAGGCTGTTATCGTGCAGGAAGTGGTAAACGATTGCCGTGCTGGTCTCGCAATCTACCGTGAACTTTTCATCTTTATTGAATGGGGAAATAAGTAATGACGTCTGCTCTGTTGGCGTTCCAGAAATAATTACATTTGTTCTTCCACTCAAATCCCCATAAGGGCAATAACGCATAGCTTCTCAACTCTTAACATAGAAATCGCCTGTTGCTTCGTTGATCACTGTAGGCTTCGCCCCTTCTGCGTAGCCTTCCGCGTCTACAACGCTCGATCATTATTCATTTCAAAATAAAGAATCGACAGAAGCGCAGTTTACCTCGGAGCGACCCGTTAGAATAGGACGTTCATCAATGAGCAGGGAGTCGAAGTTAGTTCATGAAAGCACTTGTCCTAGATAAACCCGGTACGCCGGAGACCTTGTATCCATCAGACGTCGAGCAGCCGAAACCGGGTCCAGGAGAGGTACGCGTCAAAGTTCATGCAGTAGGGCTCAATCCCGTTGATTACAAACTTGCAGCATCTGGCTTCCCAGGCTGGTCCTATCCAGTCATCTTGGGTCTGGACGTAGCCGGTGTCATCGATGCTGTCGGACCTGGCGTCGAAGAGTGGCAACCAGGAGATCCAGTCTATTACCACGGTGATATGACAAAACCGGGCGGTTACGGTCAGTACGCAATTATTACAACCCGCACTCTGGCATGGCTCCCAGATGGCCTTTCATATACTGATGCTGCAGCGCTGCCATGTGCTGGATTTACTGCATATCAGGCTATTCATCGCAAGCTTCAGGTTAAACCAGGTAAATGGATACTTGTGCAAGGCGGCGCCGGCGGAGTTGGCGGTTTCGCTGTTCAACTGGCGAAGGCAGCAGGTTTGCAAGTAATTGCCACGTGCTCCAGACACAACACAAACTTTGTCAAGGATCTGGGTGCGACTGAAATTATCGACTATCAAAAGGAAGACGTTGAAGCTGCTGTCAAAGAAATAACCGGTGGACGTGGCGTTGATTACATCGTCGATACCGTGAGCAGTGAAAGTGCCACAAGGGGACTGTCTATGCTCGCCTTTCACGGTGCTATCGCTTGTGTAGCTGGGTTGCCAGATATAACAACGGTTGGACCTAATGAGAAGGCTTTCTCCCTACACGAAGTCTGCCTTGGCGGAGCTTATGTTACCGGAGATGAACAGGCTTTAGATGATCTGGCTCGTATAGGTATGGAATTTGGCGCTCTTGCCGCCAAGGGTGTTGTTAAGCCGATGGTCGAAGAGACTGTCGCCCTGGAGGATATTCCAGACGCTCTGGTTCGACTGTCTATGCGTCACGTTCGCGGAAAAATCGTGGCGAAGATTCCGCAAATGGGTGGTTCCGTCTAGTCCTGTATTTAGCATAAATTAGCGAAGGAGGCACCATATTTGGTGTCTCCTTCTTGTTTTATTCTTCTTTTCTTCTGTTCGTATGTGCGCCTTTTTCGTCGGTCAGATTTGTTTTATTTCGCGACGGCTTCTTTTGTATTGGTGCAATGTAAATGCTCTGCATTGTTTGCTTCCATGAGTCGCTGAGCCTCTCTAGCCCGGTCATCGTTAGGTGCAAAAATTCCTAGAAGAATTCCACCTTTCTCTAGCTCACCGCGATATATCTCTGCTTCATGTTCAGGGATGCCCAGACCTGCGAGGCCGCCGATCAATCCACCGCCGAGTGCGCCGGCTCCAAAACCTGCCAGAACCGGTAACCAGTGTCCAGCTGCTGCCAGCCCCAATCCTGGGGCGACAATCGTGCCTACCGCAGTCAAACCAAGTAACAACGCGCCCAATGCACCACCGATGGCGGCACCGGTTGCCATTCCTTCTGGTGCTTTTGTCGCTTCGTTTACCGTGAACTCACGACCGCGAGTTGACTCTGACATCAAAATGCTGATGTCGTCTTGAGAATAGCCGTGTCTTACCAGATCTTCCATTGCCAGCATGGCAGCTGCCCTGCTGCGAAATAACGCTGTAACTAATTTAGCCATGAGTAACCTCCTGAATATTGTGTTTATCAACTTCGCTCTACAACAGAGAGTCGCTTTACACATTCTTTAATTCGATACTAAGGTTGTGACGAAAAAAGGCTGGCAGAGTTTCTTTGTTCACCTGCTTAAGCTGGTTCTCTGCCTGGTAATGCATTTGCCAGCGGGCTTTTGTGCTTAAGTTTTTACTGTCGCCGTGATCATGTAGTAGAATTCTCAACTGCTCAATCTTCAGGAACAGGAGAACCTGGCCGCCGTCTACTTTCTTATATTTAGGAATCCCCCGTTAGCAAGCAAGGTACACTTCCATGAGCATCAACATGCCGCCATCGTCTACTATCCCAGTTAAAGCTCAAGACCTGCCATACGACATGAGAAGGGCCTTACGGGTGCAGTTTAAAGAGTTCATCAATCTGGTCGAAGATGCACAGTTGGCATGCGCAACCAATCCTGTTAGCGAGCGGTCGCCGCTCGGGCAGGGACGATTTAAACCGGCCCCGACATCAACAGTCGTTGCGGCATAAACACAATATGTGGTTGAGGCGCAGCGTCATTGAAAAACGCGAGCCTCAGTAATCAAACCTTCCATTTGCAATTTTGTTTTAGCGCCAACAATTTGTGACTCCGACTTACCGTTCATGAATATCAGGAAAGTTGGATACGCTGTAATTGAGAACTTCTGCGCAGCAATCGGATTTTTTTCGGCATCGATCGAATAAAATTTCATTTTGCCTTTGTATTCCGCAGCGAGTTCTTCTAATGTGGGCTCCATCTGTTTGCAAGGTACGCACCAACTCGTGTTGAAGTCCACAAGAACGGGACTCTTCGCATTCAAAACATCCTGAGCGAAAGAAGCATCAGAGGTTTTAGTGATTTCTGTAAACCCCGATGCAGTAACAGGTTTCGCTGCAGCAAGTGGACTGGAGTCTTCGTCGTCGACTTTAGTCGCGGTGCTCTGGCAGCCTGTAAGTAAAATGACAATAGCTGACAAGGTTAGGACGCGGTGCATATAGGACCTCCTACAGTCATTACAGCATAGCACCATTCTCTGGTGTCACTGCTGGTACCGGTGACCCAGGCGGGGAAGCAGTTGGTGCGCCGGCGTTCTCAGTAGTCGTCTTAGCCGCACTCGCACGGTGTTCGGCATCATCATCTAAAACAGGATGAGCGCTCGCCGAGGGAGTTCCTTGCAGCCAGTGGAAAGACTTGTATATCGAATTAGTCATGACGTCAGGTTTGTCTAAAGGTGCGGTTGCTGAAAAGGCAAAGACTCTTGCTCCTGATTCTCCAGAGGATGTTTTTTTACCCATGAAAAACAATTCGGGGATGTCTTCGAGTGTGCTTGTGATGCCGCTTACACCCAGTAATGGTGCGACCGAACCTAAAGGTCCCTGTGCCGATACTCGAGGTATTCTTCCCGATACTTCGAAGTGCAAATTGCGTTTACTAAGGTCGACTTTGCCTTTCGCCCTCAGCCGCAGTTCGTCTCCCTCGAATGACATTTCATTTACGTGGAAGACACCCGAGCCTAAGCTGAATTTAGTGGTGATTGTTTTGAATTCACCTTTTTCAACTGGGGCTACGCTTGCTAGAAGGTTGTTGAGATTGAAACCGAGAAATCCACTTTTGAGAAGATTTGCCTGAGTTATCCGTTTTTCGAGCAGACTGAAACGGCTTACCTTTCCATTTGACACAGTGCTCGTGCCAGCGCCTGTCCAACTCTTTACGGGATCGCCACCCAGGTTCTTGCAGCTCAAATTCGCTGTGCCATTTATGGTGCCTGTCATTTCATTGGGAGCTGAAAGCAAGTCTCGAAGGACGTCGTCCGCTGAAACATTTGATAGTTTTGCCTTGCAACTAGCTGTCTTTGCGTCCATCATGCCTGTCAGGTCAAGACTGCCTTTCGCCAGGTTCGCGTCGATCTGGTATTGCCAGCTCTGTTTCGGCGCCGAGGTTAGTTTCCCTTTTATGTTTGTCACGTTGAGTTTTTCCAGCCGTGCTGTAGGGATTTCGAATGAAACAGGTATTTGTCCAACAGCCGTATCTCCGCCAGGAGTCGTGAGCGATACCCAGTCGTCAGCTCTAAACTTGCCGTTCACCTGTGAGAGTTTAAACTTAGGTAGGCTGAAATCTTTGACTTGTGCACCTCCTTTTATTTTTAGTTTGTTGGCAGGACCTGCCGCGGTTATGCCACCACGGATAGTGCCAGTGATTCCGTCGCTAAATTCGGGCTTTGCCAGACCCGGTGCAAACCCTACCAGTGTTTTCAATGGGACGAAATCGGCCGCTCTTACTTTAATTTCAATTTGCGGGAGGTTTTCTGCTGTCACATTCTCGTTGTCGATAAAGCCAGAGACTGCTAGAACCACATCCCCGAATTTAAGGTGGGTGTCATTCAAAGTTATTTTGTCTGCTTTGACCGCCATGCTGCCATCGATGCGTGCCTCGTTGCCCGCTGGCTTAGCGACGGGTCCAATTATAGTGTCAAAGGTGATAGCTGCCGAAGGGTCCAATTGAGCCGTGAATGTGACTACTTTCTCGGGCTCTGGTCCAACTATATGAGCCGCAATTTTGACCGGCTGGGCTCCGGACTCCTTGTTAGAGATGTGACCCTCGCCTGCGAGCCGTGCTAGCTCCTGCATACTAATACGGCTGAACAAATCAATTTTCCAGACACGCGTTTGCATATTCGTGAAATTGCTGATACTGCCATGCATGGCGAAAGCACTTTTCCCGACTGCTCCTTTTACGCCGGTCAAAGTCAGGTTGTTGTCTGCAGCTTGCACATCGCCACTAACATCTTGAAAGGCGAAACCGCTCACAGCTGCACTCAGGTCGGCGACATGCAGTTGACCGTTGATTGTCGGAGTATGGTTGTGGACATTGTTCAGATAAATCATGTGCCCGCTAATCTTGCCTTTGGGCTCTGATATCTCATTTTCTTTCAAAGCTGCGATGTATTTTTCACGCACCAGTGGCGGTGTGCGCTCTGCAACCAGATAGGCATTCAGATCTCCTACATCCAGGCCAGAAGACTTCATCGCAAATTTGCTGAGTTCGGAGGCTTTTGCGAGGTTGTCCAGAATCAGACTGACAGTGAGAGATCCTCGTGGGGTGCTAACGTCTACGTCGTCTACTTTTAGTTTGTCATTAGTTAGATCGACATGGCCGCCTTTAATATGAATGGGTCGCTCGGCGCCGAGAGGCTCAAACTGGACATCGCCTGGAATAAGGGCGGCTGTGATATCAGGATGGTCCCTGTCGCCTGTAATGTGCGCATCAAGGTCATCCACACGCCCCGCCAGCAATTCTTCGGCGAGTAGTGGCGAATCGAATTTGAGATCTTGCATCACTACTTTTACGTTTGAAAGATCGAGATCCTTTGCCTTCAAAATCAAATCAATCTTGCGCGGGGTCGATAAGACTGCCTTGCCATCTAGAGTGAAATGACCTTTTCCGATGGTTCCCTCTATCTGATGGCATGTGAAAATATTGTTTTCAAATTTGAAGGCTCCGGCGTTCAGGTCGAATGTTCTGGTCTTATTTTTGTCCTGGACGTAGATCTGTTTGATTGTGCCATTCAGCGTGAGCGCAGGCTTCAGTTGGGTTCCTGTTAGGGTTATGTCTGTTTGTTTGCAAGAGCCCTCCATTATGTCTGCCGGGCTCGCTGGTAATTTGATCGCCAGAATAGCAAGTAACTTTCTGGCAGTTCCGAGATCGACGTTCTGGGCTATGGCATTTAGCGCAATCGGAGCGGCAGCAACAACTCCGCCTGTGCCGTTCAGTTTGAATGGAGTGGCGGTGCCGAGCAAGCCGGTTATATTCGTGAGCTTGAAAGTCTTTTCGTCAAGATTGAACGTGCCACCGTTGAGTGTCAAAAGCTTGTCTTCTTTTGCTGACTTATAGAAAACTCCACTGGGGTCAGCTACCAAATTCCAGTGCGCCGAGCTCCCTGTGCTTCCCGTGCTTGCAATCGTTAGATCCGCCGACTTCACAACCCCACCAACTGGCTGCAGCTGTGGCGCGAGTTTGTATATGTTGTGATTGGTCAAAAAGCTTATCACTTCACTGAAATCGGTTGAGGTTAGGTGAATAAGCGTTTTGAAGTTGTGGGACGATGTGTAACTCCCTGAAATGTCTACTGCGCCTTTTCCTAAGCTGGTATGTACAGACTCGTCAGTTGTAATCATGCCATTCTTGAGCGACAGCTTAGCGTCCACTATGTCTAATGCTGTTTTAGGTTTCTTGAGAGTGAAAGAGGCATCTTTAAGTTGTACAGATGTTGAAAGTCCTTTCAATTGATTGGCAAGCAAATCGTCTAAAGTCGCTTCTGCGTCTGCGATGGATCTGGTGCCGGTCGCTTCTTTGGTTTTAGGCTTCGCCAGCACTGACGTCTTACCATCAGGCTTTAAGCCTGGAATATAATCGGCAAAGTTGCCTTCTACTTGCAGTTCTTTGATCTTTGCGATGATTGCTGGATTGTCAAAAACAAGCGAGGTTTTTAAATCTTTTGAAAGCGTCCCCGAACCATTCAGCTGCAAGTTAATAGGCGCTTGCACCAGTCCAGGAGCCACTCCAAGCACCGTCAATTCTGCAGGGTCGAGCCCGGTAATTTTGATATTCCATTTATGGTGCGAATTTTTCCAGTCGGTGAGTGCACCGGAGCCCACCCCACTGGTCTCAATCCTGGTGGCAAATTTTGTGCCAGCGACATCACACGAAAAAGAAAATGGCCACGCAAACCATCCAAGAGGTCGATTGAGTGAGAATTTAAGATTTTTGACGTTCAGCCCGTCGAGATTCTTTGTTGGGCTGCCACTTTTGTCGACAACATGCACCTGACCACCAAGACACAGAACTCGCGAAATGTATTTTGTTGTGTCGACATTTGGCAGGTCGCTGAAATTCCATTTGTTATCTTTGAGCTTGATTGCCCAGACTTCCGGATTGTGAAAAATAAGTGTCTTGGGAAAGAATTGGCCGCGCAAAAGAGGCGTGAGTGCAAGCGAGACGTGACTCTCGCCTGAATGTATAAAGGGCGCTCCATTTAACTCATTTACTTCCACGCTGGCAAAAGTGAATTGAATACCTTCCAATCCCAGTTGCCAGCTAGATTTGCCCAATTTTACCTGGCGATGAATGCTATTGCCGACCAGTTGTGCGACCCGGTTTGCGTCCCATTTAGATAGCGTGTAGCAAATAGAAGCATAGGCGGCGCCAATCGTGGCAACCATGACCGCAGCAAGAATTATAATCAGCCGCTTTCTCGGGATTTTATTCATTCGATGCGTTTTTTCTTCGGGCGGGGCTTTAAGCACGACGATCCCTCAACAGATTAACGCCTTTATCTAACTCTGCGCGAACATACAAATCAGCTAACCTTTATGCGATAAATTCAGACCTGGGTCTGGCTGCAAGAATTTCTTTGAATTCAAGACGCTATCACATCTGACTATGTTAGGAGCAAGGTGTTCCTCGAATAATCAATTCACACACTTCGTGAAGTGAATCCCCATGTCCTTTTTGGAACGGGGAACCAGGATGACCCCAAGCCCGTCCTTCTGCATAATGTCTTATCGATTTGAGTAACTTTACCGAGGGAACTTTCATGGTCCGGTCATTGCGCAACATTATTACCGTTCTCACTTTAATCACGACGCTCGTGATTACCGTACGTCAGCTCAAAGACGCGATTGATTCGTTCAGACGTCGAAAAGAGGCCAAGCGGGAGCCCGAACAAGCCTGAATTCATTTGGACAGGGTTGCCGCTCGTGTCTGTAATTTCATTAAACAAAGGAACCTGGTCGAGCCTTAGCTCGTCTGTTTAGCTCGTCTGTACTGTATTCGACTTTCTTGGCAAAGTCAGTGTCGCGCCAATACTTGCACGGATGAGGTTATGATGACTCACATGCTGACTGAAGTTGATTCCGACCACCAGCCTTTCTTGCGCAGTGCGGAAGCCAAAGTATCCAACGGGTTGTCCACAAAAAAGATTCGGGTAGTAAAGACCGTGAACAAAACAAGCTCTGACGAAGTCACCTCAAGCAAACCGAGTAATGATTCTGCCACTGTATTCGATACTGGTTCGACCACCAGGGATCTAGAGTTGTTGCAGGCCGAGAACGAGGAGCTCAAGACCCAGCTCAAAGCGCAAACTGCGGAACTTGGCGACGCTCGAGCCGAGGCCTTGCACGCCATGGAATTAAAAGCTCAATTCATGGCGAACATCAGCCATGAGTTGCGTACGCCATTAAGTGGAGTGCTAGGAATGGCCGAGTTGTTGAAAGAGATGCCTCTCACGAGCGATCAAGAGGAGCTTGTCAATTACATATATGTCTCGGCGGCCGGTCTGGTTGATGTTGTTAATAGCTTGCTTGACTTCTCGCGCTTGCAATCAGGTAAGCTCCGTATCGAAAAATCGAAATTCTCAGTTCAAAAAGTACTGCAAGATATCAGAGATACATTTGCTGACGTGGCCGGTCGAAAAGATTTGCAGCTCCAGTTGTCGATTGGTAAGGATGTTCCGGAAAGCGTCTGCGGCGATGAGTTGCGTGTTCGTCAGGTGTTATCAGGGTTAACCAACAACGCAATTAAGTTTTCTGAGCGCGGTACAATTCAAATTCAAGCTCAGCTGGTCAAAAAGTTCGATGACATGGCGGTTGTGCGTTTTGTGGTGAAAGATTCGGGATTAGGCATACCGGTGTCTGAGCAGGAACGTATTTTCATGCCGTTTGTCCAGGTAGACGGGTCGAGCACGCGTCGATACGGGGGCGTCGGTTTAGGTTTGCCAATCTGCAAGCTGCTTGTGCAATTGATGTCTGGTTCGATGTCGCTTACAAGTTCGGCAGGCAAAGGCTCAAATTTCTCTTTCACTCTGCCTCTCGAGGTCAGCAGCTGACATCATGCCAGACGGGAAAATGATCTTAGTAGTTGAAGACGATGATACTTTGCGCCTTCTGGCAACCAAGCAGCTGGCAAAGCTCGGATTTACCGGACACGCTGCAGCGGATGGTTCGGAAGCTGTAGCGAAGACCAGAGTTATGCCATACAGTCTCATCTTGATGGATGTCCAGATGCCCAAGATGGATGGACTGGAAGCCACTACCGCGATCCGAAAGCTTGAAGAAGTTAAACACGATAAGCGTGTGCCAATCATCGCTATGACCGCCAATCCTGATCGTGAACGATGTTTGAAAGCGGGCATGGACGATTTTATTTTTAAGCCCGTTTTGCTCGCCCAGCTGAGAGATCTTCTCGAGCGCTGGGTGCCTGATACCCGCAAAGGCTGAAAAGATTTAAGGTGCTCAGACTTTGAGTGAGAATGAGAGCGCTCTTTCAAAGTGTTCTCGCTGTGCTAATCTAAGGTTTTCCCCACTAACTTTGTGGTTCCAATTGAACGAGCAAGCAGACCAGAGCAAGCCATTGATTCTTGTGGTTGATGACAACGCCACAATGAGAAAACTCGTGACGGCTCAATTAAGTAAGCTTGGGTACTCTTCTGATACCGCTATTGATGGCCAAGAAGCGTTGGATAAGACTGCAAAGAATCAATATAAAATGGTTCTCATGGACGTACAAATGCCAACTATGGATGGCATTGAAGCCACTGCCAAATTGAGAGAACGAGAGGCCGCAGTGCAAGCACATACGACGATAGTAGCTCTTACAGGACACTGCTCTCGTACCGATTGTATCGCTTCCGGCATGGATGATTATGTGGCCAAGCCCATGAATATCGCAACTTTGAAAAAGATAGTCGAAAAATGGGTCGCCCAGCCACATCTTGCCTAGCTATCTATCCCGCCCGTTGATGGCGGGCAAAAGCGGAAAGTGACATTATGGCCGCAGAAGAAAAGAAGAAGATTCTTTTAGCAGACGATAATATCGTCAACCAGAAACTGGCCACTTTGTTATTGCAGCAACTGGGGTTGCAGGTGGACGTTGTTGATAGCGGTAAAGCTGCAGTGCAGGCTGTTCAAGACTGCTCCTATGACGTAATTTTGATGGACTGCCAGATGCCAGAAATGGACGGCTTCGAAGCGACAAAGGCCATACGTCGATTTGAATCGTTGGGTAATAGATACACCCCGATTATTGCTGTCACCGCTCTGGCAATGGTCGGCGATAAGGAACGTTGTATTGCTGTTGGGATGGACGATTACATATCCAAACCAATAGATCGCCAGGTGTTGAATATCAAACTCAATCACTGGTTACAAAAAGAATTTGTGCTGCGCAATCAGGAACTTGCACGCAAATATTCATCGCAGGGGGCACACGCTGATAACGATCCTATAAACTTGCCTGAGCTGCGCGAATTTTACGGTGACGATCTTTCGGATGTCCTGGAAACGTACATAACCAGCACCGAGAGCTATATAACGGCTATCAAACAAGCAATTATTGATCGTGATGATGTTTTGCTGGCTCAACTAGCGCATGAGCTGAAAGGCTCGAGTGCATCTGTGGGTGCAAAACAGCTGGCAAAGCTAGCTCTTTACCTCGAACGGGCGGCTGGCCTGCGTGACTGGAAGGAAACCAGGGATACTTGCGAAGCTCTGGTCAACGCGTTTAGTTCGGCTCGAGTTTTTCTTGAAAAGTCTCCGTCTTCGTCGAACGAAGTGGTAATTCTTCCAATAAGAGATTAAGCAAGACAGCACAGCCCAGAGTCGCACCATAGAGCATGTAAATGAGCTGTATTGATGAATGCATTGCTGTTTGTACATCATTCATTGTTGCCAGTACGAGCTCTCGTTTTCCGCTCAGTGCTGAATTGTTCTCCAGGCGCTGTTGTAATTTCTTTGGTTCAAGCGGATTTTGCACCGCCGCCACCACAGATGATGGCATGCCTATCGGCAATAACTTGTTTAGATTGGCGTGATACAGATAAATGAGTAAAGACCCAAGGCAGGCTACACCCAGCGTTCCACCGATAGAACGTGAGAACTGTGAAAGACCTGTCACGGTGCCAATAAGTTCATCGCTCACTGCGTTTTGAATGACGATTGTATAAATAGGTAACAGAATACCTATGCCAAGCCCTACGAAAGCCATAATGCCTACCAGCATGGGTAGCGGAGCGTCTTTAGGGAGGGTGGCGAGTGCGAATACTCCTGCAGTCATCATCGAAAGTCCAGTGAGCACAATCACTTTGTATTTGCCTGTGCACGTCATCCATTGACCACCCAGAATGCTCGATAATGCGACGGTCAGGATAAGTGGACTTAGCGCTATTCCCGACTGCGACACAGACATGCCGCGCACACTTTGCATATAAAGGGGGACCAGAAGACTGGCACCAAACATGCCAATTCCGTATATCGCGAGTGATGCAATCGAAATCAATATGATCTTATTGCTGATCAAAGTAACAGGTAAAAACGGACTGTCAGTGGATTTTTCAATGCGAATAAATAGGACTGAGAGAGCGCCACAAATAACCAGAAGCAACAGGTTATTGGTGGGGATAGAGCCGTTGAAAGGAAGGCTCACACTCAATAATAAACAACTTGTCGCTAAGCAAAAGAGAAATAGTCCGCGCGTGTCGAATGAATGTTGTGATACTGAAATCGGTCGCCCGTGAAAACAACTCGCAAATAAAAGTCCGCCAGCTAAACCTATTGGCACGTTGATAAAAAATAGCCACCGCCAGCTCGAAACGTCGGCTACATAGCCTCCAAGAGTAGGTCCGATGATTGATGCCAGAGCAAAAACTGCAGCAAAGTAACCCTGATACTTACCGCGTTCAGCTGGTGAAAACAGATCACCTACGACACTGAAGGACAGACTCACTATGGCGCCACCACCGATGCCTTGAAAGATCCTGTAAGCAATCAATTGATTCATTCCGTCGACAGGAAATCCAGGCCATGATGTCGCTGTACCGCATGCCACCGAGGACAGGATAAAAATAAGCAAGGCCACGAGTAAACTTTTCTTCCGTCCGAACATGTCGGAAAGATTGCCTGCCACCGGAACTGCAATTGTAGAGCTAAACAGATAGCTGGTGGTGGCCCACGAATATCGATCGAATCCACCCAGCTGCTCGATTATTCGAGGCATTGCTGTCGTGATCACCGTCTGATCGAGGGCTGCTAACAATAAAAATAGCTGTAAAGCAAAGATAATGCGCCATACAGGTTGTTTCTCTTCAGACATAGAAAGGCTCGTGCAACATCTGCAGGCCTTTTACGTCCCTACTTTTACTGAACAACAACGAGGCATTTGACATGGATATTTTTAGTTATTTCGAGGAAGAAAATCGAGATATTGAGAAAAAACTTCAGGATGTGACTGCGAATTACAACTCGTATACCACCGAACAAGTTTTCGATAAGGTGAAAGTTGTTTGCGACTCAATCATGGCGCACTTGAAAAAACAAGAAAATATTTTGCTCGCCAATATTGATAAAACTCCACAAATCGAAGAGATTCTCATCGAGTGCCAGAAAGACAGAGCCAATGTCGAAGAAGAAATTGGCCAGCTTGTCATGATTCACGTTAACGAGCCTGCTTACGATGACAATCTTGCTAAGCTGCTGAAAGCTGTCGAGCAGCATATAGCTTTTTCTCGCAGATTTTATGCGAAGCTGCAAGAATCAGTTTCAGCAAGCCAGCTCGAAAAAGTGAACGAGCAACTCACGCAGCTTGTCTTGCATTCAGCAGAGTACAACACTTTGCAGACCAGCGGTTAAAATCTTGCAGCAGTCCATCTAAATGCTTTTGGATGACTGATTAGTTTCCATGCAACCAGTCTTTTATTTGCCAGGCAAGATCGTCTTGTCTGGCTCTTATTCTCGTTTGCAGATGCTCGATATACAGGTCAATATCGGGGACATCTACGCGTTCTTGCCTGGCTTTTTTGTAGTACGTCAGTGCCTGTTCATACTGCCCGCAATATAGCTCGAGCTCGCGGGCGAGTAGAAAGTTCAGGGCTGGATCATCATGGTCGGCTTTCAAGCCGCGCTGATATTCCTGGACGGCCAGAGTATGCATTCCAATCGAAGACAGGCATTGAGCAAGAACTCTGTGTAATTTTGAGACTTGCTTGAATCTGGTGAAGGTGTCTAACTTGTTGCTCGAGGCGTTGACTATTTCCTCTACTTTTTCTCTTGGAACACGTTGTGCGGCTTGTTTGAATAGAGTCTCGATCGTTTTGTCTTCCTCGCCTTTTGCCGCTGCAATTGCGATTCGAACTATTGCCGGTTCAAGGCTTTCCTGATAGTGCCCGGTCCAGAAGGCCGACTCACAGTACGCTCTTGCTACACCTGGCGTAAAAACGAGCTTGGCGTAAGCCTTCTTCAGCGGCAAGTACGCATTTTGATAATCGCTGCGCATCATAAAGATGTTGCCTTTGAGTAGACATGCGGCGGGCATATTAGGCGTCTGCACAAGCTGTTCATTATCCAGTCTCAGTGCTTCATCATATTTCTTCTCAGCGAAACGCAACTGCGCCAGACTGAGTTTCAGGTTGGGAATGGTCATGCCCGAACGCACAACTTTATTGAAAAGAGCATTTGCTTCGCGCAGGTGGTTGCCTTTCTGGAATACAAAGTTCGCTTGCCAGAATGCCGTTTCAGGATTATTTGGAAACTTGCTATAGGCAATGCTAGCCACTTGTGCGGCTAGATCGGTTTGCCCTAACTCTGCCGCTTCTCGAATCAAACCCAGAACGGGGGCTGGGTCGTCAGGTCCATACTGCACGGCAAGCTTTAGTTCGGGAAGAGACTCATCGGGCAAGCCCATTCGTTGATAACATACGGCAAGCAAGAAATGCGCTTGATAATTGTGGGGGTCCGCCTGGATCATTTTTGCCAGGTCGTTCATCAACTGCTCTGATGGATGTTCGCTTTTGCCAAGCTCTAGCCAGGCACCGCTGATGGAAGTGATATGCGGCGTTTGCGTAGTCGTAGCCTGGCTCGAATGAGCAAATAGCTGTGCGGTCATGGCCACCAACAGGCAAATATACTTTCGACGTCTTCTCAATATCATGAACTCTTTGCTCTCTCTGGTAAGTCAAAAAACTGATCATCTATCGTAGGGAATATCACAGATGGAAGCGGCTCCCAGCACCTTTCTTCCACATTACCCGTTTTTAATGCAGGTTGCGACTGAGGGTCAGATAACTGGAAAATATTTTGCCGTTTTGACAGGTTGTCAGCTCGATTGAAGTTAACAGTGACGGGTATAATGAAATCACCCTCATCTTCCCCTGTTTTCGGTGAAGAATACAATCACGAGGTTCCGGTCACCTCTTATACAAATCGAATCTGGCGGTATTTTCCATGGGACAAATTCGAAACAACAGAGGTGGCACAGGGATAGCCGAAATGGGTCCCGCATTGTTTGTCCTGATAGTAGTAATCATGGTTCCGGTATGTGACCTGCTTGGTCTGTGCTGTTCCTATGTCGCTGGCTATGTGCTCAATAACACAATGGCTCGGGAGTGCGCTTGCAAGGATCCAACGAACGGCAAGGGGTCTGGAACTGGCTTTACTAACATTAAATTGGCAGTCGGGATCGCGGATGGCTCCTGGAAAAACAACATTTTGGCCGGACTGGCACAGGCGAAAAACGCCACCACTATCCATGCCATCACGTATGTCAATAACAATGGGACACCGTACACGACCACTACGCTCACGGTCACCCCGTCTGTCGCCGTTTCTGGTGGACCAGATCCTGCTATTCCAGCGGCAACTACTGCACTATACGTAGCTACGTGCCAGGTCATCACACAAATTCCTATTCAGCCACTGTTTGTAGTACCGTTTATAGGGAATGTTCCTGGTCTCAGTGCACCTATCACCTTCGTCTATTCGTGTCAGAGACCACAAGAAGAGAAAGGTTTTCAATGAACATTAATCGCTCGGCAAAACTTACTTGGGGGAAGAGGAAGATGCTTAGCAGTCGAAAAAGAGGCAGCAGCATTATTGAAACAGCTGCTGGTTTAATCGTGCTTATACCCATTTTTCTGTTTTTGATAGATGCCGCGAGTGTTATCGTGGCTCAGACTTCCAACGATGCGCTGTGTAAGCAATGCGCACGTGCCGCTGCAGAATGCAGTGACGTCACTTCTGGAACTGCTGCAGCACAGGCTATCGTAAATAACTACAATGCAGGAACAGCTAACAAGCTCACTACTTCCGCAGCCAATCCAGCTACTTTCACAATTGTCGGCTTGGCAGATGCTCAGGGCAACCCGTGGCAAAACGTGCAGTGCAACACCATGATCACAGTCAACATGCCGGTTCCTGTGCCTTTCACGACTTTGAATAATCTGAAGTTTCAGGCACAATCTGTAGAGCCGGTAGTATCTGCTATGGCTACGCCAAATGGTGGAGCAAGCAGCTCATCTTCTTAAGCTGAAACAGGCTCATAACTTCCAGGCATTCACACTCGCAACTCGTTGGGTTGAACACGCGCTTGCGGCTCTTGGCAGTTCAGCCCTTCTCACCTCATTCGCCTTCGCTTAAGGTTTAGCTTTGCTTTCTGCTGAGTCGCTGGAGGTTGCAGATGCGGGCACTAGAATTAGCGGTATCGACTTTATCGGTACGTCTTTTCGATCTTCAA
>Ga0182030_10008696_pt1 | contig 20957 bp, 20 predicted proteins | sample 812S3MmetaG_FD_121299 | JGI IMG/M metagenome (GOLD analysis project Ga0182030, IMG submission 121299) | Permafrost microbial communities from Stordalen Mire, Sweden - 812S3M metaG (Illumina Assembly) | ecosystem: Environmental > Terrestrial > Soil > Wetlands > Permafrost | place: Sweden...
GATGTAATCGGGAGAGGTTGTGGATTTGTGTAGATGGTGGGGGGTTGATTGTTGAAGTTGAAGAAGAGGAGGGAGGTCAGGTCCAGAATGAGGATTTGAGGAAAGATTCAGGTGAATGAATGGGTTAGTTGAGTAATATGTGAAGGTTTTTTGAGATTGTAGTCTGATTTTCTGTTGTTGGAGCAGTTGGTGATGTTGAGGAGGTTGGCTGCCTCTTCGTAGAATGAGGACTTGAGGTTAGATTTGACAGGATGCGGTTAAGAAATCAGGTTCCCGATTTTAGATTTTAGGGTTTGATTTTGAGGAATTTTGGGGATTTTGAGAAAGGTAGTCAAACCATGGGTAGGAAGCAGAGGAATGTACAGAGTGTGATATATAGTTCGCACGACAGGGACCTTGGTGTGCTGTTGGAAGAGACAAGAGGAAGATATGAGGGCTGTATTTAGGGTAAGGAATATATTATGATGTAAGATACGTATGATATGTTGTTTTTGATCGTGAATAAAAATTTGAGATATTGAGGATGGAGGCTGGACTAGGTAGTCGGGGAAGGGAAGGGAATGTGCAGGCTGTGCGTAGGATATTCACAGCATAATAGCTTAAAAATGACTGAAAATGAAGGGCATGTTGTCTGGGAAGGAAGAAATGATTTCGAGAAATGTGGGAGACGGGTTTGACCTTGAGTCTTGGACTGACAGGAAGGATATTCCGCCCTAGCTATGCCGTGCATTGAGAGGTGCAACAAAAAGTAGCATTTTAAAAGTATTTGAGATCCTGAACTTAAATGATCGAAAGCTGGAGAGTAGAACGAGTGGAATCTCTGGGCTTGGATGTGGAAGACTAGCTAGGCTGCGCCTTGAAGTTAAAAATTTCCCGGCGATTTCGATTTCAAGATCTGAGAATGAGAGTGGGGATCGTTGAACCTTTGGTCCGTGCTTTGGAGAATATCAAATCTAAGTTTATACTTTGGCAGCAAATGCGAGACACAAATGCAAGACATTTGAGCCGAGCGAGCGATGGCGCTTGAAAGGTAGCGTGGCCCGAGATCGAGATTGGATTGGAAGGATTTTATCCATGGGCGCTTGAGGGGGTCTCAAACGATCAAGAGAGACCTGGAGGAAATCCTAGATAAAGTGCCTCGTGTGATGTGATATCGATGACCGCATGCATAACGAGTCATGTGTGAGGGATCCAGATCTTAACGATTGGTCTTTGGTTGCAATCTTGATTGCTTGCTGACAGGATAAAAGCGTGGGATTGTGGCATCCAAGATAGGTGGAAAGTCATTAAGGGTAGTGGCTGATAGCTTAAGGGTTCATCTAGAACCCAGCCCGGTAGAAACTTGTGATGCTAGCTCCGATTACTGAGCGGTTTAGAAACACGGAAGGAATTCCATCTATGGAATACCGCAAAACGATATAAGCCTATTACAGCCCTATGCGGACACATGCGATCGAAAATAGACAGGTGCAGCACTTCACATGCCAGAACCAGACTTTCAGGTCTTAGTCGCAACGTCACATAGAAGGGACGCTGGGAGAATGAGACATGATAATGGCTCGTAAGGCCATTCTTGGACCCGACCACATGATATCGATAGAGGCTGCTTCCGCTTCGATCCGAGATCACCATTTAGGCTGTCTTGGCTTAATGAAGGCGCCGAGACATGCAGAGAAGACTTCGTATCTTCATGTTGTGTACGCCGTTTTCCACGAGTTTTCCAGGCTGGAGGAAATGATCAGCAGGAAGACGGGAGGGAGGACCCAGGAGGAAAACTTCCGGTGGGATCAGAATTGTAATTTCCCGTGTTTAGGAGATTGAGGATTTTTTGATTCAGATTTTTGTATATGGTGGAGTGGAGACTGGCGCTATTCTTTAGCCTGTGAAGGCAAAGTGAGACACGGCTTGAGAGGGTAGAGGTTGTGGACTACGCAACTCGAATTCAGATTTGAGATTTCCTGTTTCTTGGTAGTAAGCCAGCACTAGCCTCTGACATATGCAAGGGTCGAACTTTGGTAAAGTTACTTATCACCTCGGTGGGTTTGATTACCATTTGTTGGAATTTTAAGGGTGGAGCGTAGCGTAGAATTGAGTGAGGGGAAGGTCGAGATCGACCCAAGATCTCGATTCCACGTTCGCAAATCTGTAACTCCGCAGCTTTGCAGCACAATGTGCAAGGGTTGACAAAGAAGTCTAAAAGGGAAGGTGCCGTTTAATCATGAGCGAGTGCGATACAAAAGGGGTCTGAGCGCTACAACGCCATCTTTTTGTGAGGGTTATTAAGCTGCATGATTGGTGGCGCGGGACCAACAAGCCCTTACGGCCAGAGAAACGCCATCTTTTTGACGTCTGCAGGAAGGCGGCCAAGTTATACAAGATTGCTTTTGTTGCCTCGCAAGACAGTGCGAGGCCGTAAGGCGAAAGAATAGGCCGTCTTACAGGTCTTCCAACACTGCGAGGCTGCGGCGTAGGTTCGCATCTTCAAGCCGAATTTCAGTCGTCTAAACTACGATGTAAAGAAATGATCGAGATCTTTGACAGGGCACGGAGTACAGTCCTTGAGTAAATGAGGCCTGAGTTTGAGGAAGGCTGCTGTAAGTCGTAGAGTCGATGGGAAGCGGCACAAGGCTGAGCCCCTTTTTAGGGTAAATTCAAATATCGGCCGGGATCCGAACGCCAAGCTCGTGTACATAAGGGCATCTGTAAAATACGAGTCTTATAAATGATATAAATCTCCACGCTGAGGGCGCTCGGTCGGTTGTCCAGATCCGTCGAGTTGTATTCCGGGATGTTTCTAAACGGGCCGTATATTTGAAAGATCGATAGTCATGCTCGGGTCGGGCTCGTTCTCGTTCTTCAGCGAATACCAGGCAAGAACGAGGACCCCGAAATTGCTGACGCCGTCTAGGAATTCTCCGGGTTATTGATGATCGCTGGTCACAAAGCGGATCTCTTGGCTGAATATTTGTCAATGATTAAACCGACGAGGCTAAATCGTCGAGTCCTGAATTGGTAAATGCTGATCTTGAGCTTGAATAGTGTAATAGTGTAGAGTGCTAAATAATAAAGGCATAAAGAAAGCTGAAAGGGATACTGATTTGAACGATTGGTGGAACAAATGCGGCACATCGCACAGGAGTCCTTTTCTGGTTCCTTGGACCCCTAAAGATTGCACCTGCATCGTGTGTCGTCGGGCTTTCAGTTGGGATCGTCGTAGCCGTCTCATCGTTCCTTCAAACTGTGTTGATACCAACTGTAAGGTTAGGATATGCTTGGCACAGCACAGGTATCCGGGTCTCTGGTACCAATAATAGGGGTGACATAAGTCTTTGTGACAAGGGATGCATGTTGACAGATGCTGCAGCAAGACTCGAAGTGACGAATCAGAGTCATTCCCAAGGGGCGGGCTACAGAATCCCAACTGCCACGCCTCAAAACGCCAGCGACGGCGAAGCTCTTGCACAGGTCGGATATCCATACCCAGTAATCCCTTCCCGGCGTTTTAAATCCCTTCAAATACGTTTTATAATGGGACTTCTTGAAGGATGATTCTTGAACGTCTTCACCGATACAAGTCGACTTAAAAATTGCATTCTCCACTCTTAAAAGAGTGTGGGAGTAACGTGCAAGCCCTCTCCCTACTTAGTCCCCTTCTTAGCTTTTCTATCGAGAGGTTTTGAGGGTCCCGTTACGATCTTCGCGTCTTCCCGTTGCAAGGAGCAGGCTTCTGGCCTGACGACCGTGCGGGGCGGGTCGGTTTTTAATAACATCGTGATAGTTAATTCCAGGCTTAAGTCTGACTGACCAAGGATTAAAGGATTAAAGAAAAGTTCCGTTTCTCAATCAGGAATTTTTTGCGATGTTGCAGCGATATCACAGTTGGACTTGTAAGGCAGACAACGACTCTGAATTCCTGGGTAAGGCTTGAATTTTGAGTTTTGATACCTTGAAGTAAACTGGTATCAAAAAATGCCTCGGCGAGTAGGGGTTTAGAGATAGGATAGCTGCGATTAGAGTTTGGGCCTAGAAGTAGCTTGCGATGGGAAGATCAAAGCTAAAAGGGAATCTCAAACTTAGCTGATCGTGAGGTCTCAGCAAGGCTTCACATCAGATACCAAGAGAAACTTGGGATATGGATGCAGCCAAGCTAAATCTGTCATGACCGAGTCTCATGGATCCGCGGGATGTTTTCGGAAAATCTTCTATGCGTCGCGTCTCTGTATTATTACCTTTGTACGGTAACATTCAACATTGAAACCTGTTCCCTGATCTGCGGGTGATTTTGAAGTGGATGGCAGATGAAGCATATTTTTCAAAGTGGACTGCTTCGCATGATTTCCCCAGATTCCTGTCACTATTGAGGCGGAACAGCGCCGCAACAGGGGCAATGAAGTAAAATGCCATAAGACTGGAAACGGAAGAAGACAATGGTAAAACGCGGCATACGTTGTGCGACCCTGTGCTGTTTACGGCTAAATGTTGGATATTGTCGTGTCTAGACCTTGGACTGACATGGACGGCAGGCAAGTGAAGATCTCTGGTCTTGATACCAGCTTCGGGTGATCTTCAACCTTGGCCGTTGTCTAGGACAAGCATGGACATTCTCGTTTCGCACATCCCAAATTGGGGAGCAGCCCGCTGAACTCTTGTTAAAAATTACTAGCGTGGGGTGCTGTGACGACGACGGAGGCGGGACGACAGCGAGGCCGTGTGTAACTATACATAGATGCAGGAGATTTATACTGGACAATTGCAATTCTGGGGATCCAGGCATTTTACTGGACTAGAGGATGCGGTTCATGCTCTGCCTCAGCTGCATGCGCACACTCTTTTGGAGAGTTCTAGCGTCTACCTCATGTCGCCATCCCATAGGTGATTCGTGCAGAGCAGACGACTTGATTTGGGGATTATAGAGCTGACCTAGTGGTTTTCATGACTCTCAATCAGCAGAAATAAGATTTTGACGACCAAATAAATTCGTTTCATCGATCTTAGATTTCGGACGTACCGATTATCTCCTAGCTGGAAAATAGGCTTTCTTGTCAGCGGGTCTCTGGTGGGAAACTGACTCGCATTTATCACGATCTTAGTCAGAAACTACCAATCCACCTGCTATACAAATACCCTGTATCTCATATCTGATATCTCATACCAAAGACCCAAAACAGGCTTGGTTTACCTTTTGATTTCGAACCTCAAGCCAAGCTTCCAGGGACAAAATGCTAGCTTAACTGCCATTGCTTGCCGAAAGCCACGTTTACGTACGGTTCAGCAGATGTTACAAGCAATCCCCCCTGAGGTTCGGGCATTGAACATATTCGGATCAATTACCCTGGCACGGTATTCCCTCAGATCCTTGTCGTTATTGAGGTTATACCCTTAAGGGACTTATTTCCGAATTTACAAGGAGTACGTGCACGTCCTCAAAGCAACACCCGCAACCCTTGTCCAAGTCTTCCAGGCGAATCCCTAACCCTCGAAACCCGGAATATTACTATCGTGAATCTCTTCTCTTTGGCCTCCTCGTCCACTTCGTCCTACACGCTGTTCATTTCTTCCCCCCTGCCCCGGTTTGATAGATGTGGTTGTTGGTTTAAGGAGGCTTTCCTTCGGTTCGGTGCAAGTTGATAATGGACATGAGCAGTGTTCAAGAAGCGCCCGAATATTCCTGGTCTGAAAACACGACACCAGCTTCTGATCAAATCGAGGAAGACATTGAAGATATTGTACGGCCAATACCTCCAGGGAGGTCAAGAGAAGCTTTCGGATCTCGAAGCCGATTTATGCGACCGCCTATTCGACGCCGTATTCATCCCGAAGATTATAAAGTTGGTGTAACCCGTTGTCAGCAATCCTTCAGCTTCCCGATGTTGGACTTGAGGGCAAGTATGGAGGGCTCTGACGTGTCGTCCTCGTCTGCCATTACTATATTAACATCTGCGACATCTTCTTGCACGGACCCGTGGAGTTCTCCTGGCTTTGTCGAGGACGAGGAGGTTGAGGAAGTGGAACAGGATGATGAATTCCTTTTAGAGCCCAAATTGGAGCCGGAAGATGAGGATGTTAATATGGACAATGTGCAGGAAACCTCTGTAGAGAACACGCCATCCGTTAGCACCGTCCCGGTGACAGGGAAACGGCCTCGAGGCCGTCCTAGGAAACATCCTAAGCCCCTTCCAGAAGACAAAGCGAAAGTCACAAAAGGCAGATCTAAGACCGGTTGTCTCACATGTAGGAGAAGGAAGAAGAAATGTGATGAGACAAAACCTGGATGTGAGCAATTGTCGAATCCTTCCCATGAATCCCTTAGACTCTAGCTAATAATCACTCTCAGGCTTGAATTGCGAAAAGAACGCCGTTACATGCGAAGGATATCTTCCGAAAACAACATGGAAAAGTGGCAAGGAGAAAGCAGAAGAAGGTACGGCAATGATATGCATATCGCAGCAGGCCGATGAACTGATAGCTTCGACAGCCCGAATACGAAGGGTCAGTTTACCAAAAATCAATCTCCCACCTCTAATAGATGGAGTTGATACACCTGGTGACATGATGTTCTTCGAACATTACATATTCAGATTAAGCACAATCTTTACTGTAGAAGGAGAGCAAAATAATGCTTTCAAGGATATGTTACTACCAATGGCGGTTCAACATTCCGGCCTGATGCACTCGATTCTCGCTCTTTCAAGCAAGCACATCGACTATCGATCCCCGTACGGCCTCAAGTTCTTAAAAGAGCACCCGGATGTAGACGTCCAAGCTCTTGAGGAACGCTCTCGATTCCACCACGACGAGGCCATGAACGAACTGAGAAAGGATATCGACTTGCAGAGCAAAGGAGATCAGCTGACCGTCCCCGCCACCTTGGGCCAGATGTTATGTCTCGTCCTGCAAACACTCTCCGACCCATCTCCCAAAGGTGAACACCGCATCCATCTCACCAGTTACCAAAAAATCATCAAGTCGTGCCCGCCCGAGTCCTCCGAATTCATCAAATTCATCGACGAGTTCTTCCACTACCACATCTGCGCCGACGAACTAATCTCTCTCCCCCAAGAACACAATCTCGGACCCGCATCCGACGACTGGGAACTCCCCAGCACCATCGTCCAACCCGACGCCGTACGCCTCCTCGGCGTCTCAGATGGGCTCTTTCTCTTCATGTCAAAAATAACCAACATTCGAAACACCGTGCGCGAAAGACTCCAAAACGGCATCGAACCCGCCGTGAACTTCACGTCCCTCCACCGCGCCCTCCAAATCGGCGCCGGCATCAAAGAATGGAAACCCTCATGGCCCGTGGGTGACTCGCGCGATCTCGCCGGCCTACTCTACAAGCAAATGATGTGGGTATACCTCTACCGGACGATCTACCCGCCTCAGCTCACGAACTGGAAAATCCGGGACGACCTCACGACAGCCGTGAACGACGGTATCGCATTGCTCGGGAAATTCGGGCCGCGCGATCCAAGCCAGACGTTAGTTTTAGCGCCTGCGTTTGTGTTGGGGTGCGCGGCGTTCGAGGAGAAGCAGCGAGCGCCGATTCGGAAGGCGATTAGCGTCGTGAAGGCGTATATGGAGTATCGGAATAGCGACACGGCGTTGGAGGTGCTGGAGGAGGTGTGGAGACTCATGGATATGCGCGATGAGAGGAGTTGGGATTGGCAGAGCATTGCGCATGGGATGGGGATGGATTTTCTGGCTACGTGATTATCGAAGTGCTGAGTCTGCGATACCCTGGAATTATTTTCTTCTCATTCGTTTTGGATGATTATGATACCCTGTTTTTGTTTGCTGAGCTAAACGCGGGACGGGACGGGACAGGACAGGACAGGATGGCTGGCTGGCTGTTTATGGGTTACGATGTCCTCTTGATGATGGCCCGGACGCGGCGATTTATATACGTTCTCCCCTCCTTTGGGACCGATTTCACTGTCACCACATACTCACGCCCTCAATCCTTGAGTTCCTTTCTTCACCGGAGGCTATATTTACGAGATACCATTTCCCACAGTCTCTCTGGCGGTTTGGCCCACGGGCCTTCTTTTTTTCACTAACGTCTCTACTACGCATTGGGCGGCCAACTTCTTCTGCGATCAAAATTTTGCGATGTTTAATAGTTACGTGACCACTTTCTTCTTTCACGAATACGACGCATGTGATGGTGTATATGGAATGGGATGGGATGGGATGGGATGGAGCAGAATCTTTGTACATGCTATAGGCGGGATAGGATTGCGCGAGCGATTTGGCGTGTTCTGTATTTTGGGATCGGGAATAGGGTATCTTTGGGATTGGATGGGTGGAGGCAAGGTGTAATTATGGTTGGGAATTTTGGATTTTACTCGTGCCTTGATTTTGGGAGGGAGCTGGTGTATGAAGGGTGGGGATGTGGGGATGATTAGAGAGGGAGTGGTAAGGGGAAGAAATGAGATGAGATGAGATGAGATGAGATGATAGGAATGAGAAACTTTCCTCGACGAAAGTCTGAGGGTTTGATATGCGTTTGTTTGATTATTGGGGTGATGGTATTTCCCGCCCCAGTTCCCCATCTTCCAATCCCGACAAACCACTACTATCTACGGCCTCCCTCCGTTTTATCATGGGAACCGTCCCAGACCCCATAATCGTCTCAAATATCTCACGTCCGAGCCAAGAGAAAGTTTTACGTACAAACCTCCACATGTAACGAAAGCAACCCGCCCCTCCTTTGGAAATCACACAGTTAAGCGAACCTCCTTTCATCTCTACGCTCATCTTCTCCAGATTTAGCACTTGCGCTTGTTAGGATCTGTATATTGTTTCGGTTAGTCCGGGCCAACGAGTTCAGGCGGTTTCCGAGGCGAGCTTGCGAATGAACAGGTTCCGTATATGATTCTTGAGGGAACGATGATGGTCATTGTTTGATAGAACTGACTATTGTGTATCTTGTAGTGGGATTTGGGAATAATGCGTGGATAGCATTTTTGAGGCGGGAGGGGAGTGAAGGGGAGAAAGTAGGAGAGAAGGTAAGAGAGGGGTGAATACGGATAGTGGGTGTAGGTAGGTGGGACTGTGACTTTTTGGTTTGCTTCTGGTAGGTTCCCTTATGGATGAGGAAGGGCGTTTTGGCGTGAAGAAGAGAGGGGTGTGAATATGTGATATCCAAGGTTGTCTTCATCATATTCCAATAGATCATGTAAGTGGCGCATGCTCTGATTTTCAACAAGCTCCTCTGACCTCGTGTCTGAACAACACCCCTCCCTTGCTCGCAGATTTCAATCCTCATGGATAGACGATTTCGTGTTCACCTCTGCCATCACATGATCCGATCACCTTGAATGCACTGTACGACTTGTTGAGGTTAGTGTCGAGATCGCAAAGCCACGTTGTTTCGGCGGCTCAATTATACTTACCCGCAATCTTAATCCCCATTTGTATACGGCTCACTCGGATAATGGGACGATGCGAATGTCACCACGATCGGTACCAATTTCAGGGGTGCATGTTTGACATTCGGGGTCCACGTTATTTCGACCTTTTCGGGGTGGTTCGAGGACGGAGTGTCGACGCCCGTGGGTTTTGTGGAGGGTGTGGTGTGAAGAAAAGAGGCTTCTAAAGATGGAATTCGAATGCAGTCTTGTCGGAAATATCTTGTCTTTGTTACAATGAACTGAGGCCGAGCTGAGGCCGAGAGGTCTCGTATTCTGGGTATTTGCAGGCCTCGGCCATTCGTGTCCCAGGTTTCTAAATCATTGGATTTTGAGATGGATTCGAACCAAACTGATGACAGCCTATTAATTTCAATTGGACTTTTTGATTTTGCCGAATATTGAATATGTCACTTTTAGGAAGAAAAAAAGCCCGCCGTTGCAGTCAACTTGGTGGGGAATTAGTGGCGAGACAGCTTAGCCGTACTTTTCAATGAATAGGAAAACTAATTGACTAAAACGGCTTTATCTAGCGAAAGAAACATCTGACAGATATGTGCCTTATTTGACGGCTTCATTCCACGCTGATTCGATTATTCTTGGTGCAGCCATCAGTAAAGTGATTTGGGGTATTGGTTTTAATGTTCGGCTAGAGCTTTTTAGAGCCGCATAGGAGCGCTACTATTTTAGAGCTTTGGCATCCCTTGATCTTGAATGTAAAGTGACCACTATCTGGTCAAACTCTGTCACGGATCGATGTTCACTACCTTCTCCTCTACGGTATTTGGAGGGAAGGCAAGTGTCCTTGTCCCTCTGCAACTTTGCATCATGTTGTGCATCATACCCACGTACCCGCCGCGGATCCTTCTGATCCCAGTGGCCACCCAGGAATATCTAGTCAAAAAGGGCTTGCATCGTACGACATGAGTCGTGCAAAAACAATCCGTTTCACAGCTATGTCCTAGATAATTGGAACCCCGCAACTGCGTAGGACGAAGCGACGAGCCGATGTGGGGGTGGGGCCTTATTGCATGAATTCGGAGCTCTGCATTTGCCATGCCTAGCCTCTTAACGCTGTAAATTTATATATATTTTCATTGCGGAATGTATGAAACTGACCCGCAATTAGGTTAGGTCTACTAAATCCTCGATCTCGATTACCTGCATGAAGCAAGCATCATAGTAATCATACACTGGCATTCCAGGTTTGCGATGCAATATGTCAACTCGCATGTACATTTGGGCTTCCAGACTTCTGGCTTCAATCCCCGCCTTGCATGCATCTGGATCCAATAGGCTATTATGGACCCATACTGGTTGATACCGTGGACAACTCTGTCTGGGAATGCCTTGCTGATCACAGGAAAATCCAACTGCCGAACCCTAAATCACGTCCTTGGTTGGGGAGGAAAAGTTGTGGCATTGAGAATCGCATCCCACGATTGAAGGTGTTTGGATAAAATGCCATGATATGAAGGGGCTAGACTGATTGTGGTAATTTTGAGAATTGAAGGAGATTAGATTAGGGCTCACTTCGGAGTTCTGCCGTCGGATATTGGATAAATGTATCGGCCATACCTCCTGCCTCACGCTCTTGAATATGACTGGCCACTCGTAGATGTATGATTGTCTGGCAGCAAAGTTCTTGATGACAAGGCTCTCGACAAGCATTCAGTGAACAAACAGCCTTGATTCAATTCAGAGGCTCACGTGATATAAAATCCCGACGGCCAACTGAAACCTTTGACATGCCCTTTGATTTCTCGTCGTGATTTGAGGAAAGGAATTGGGTTTGTGCTCCCCCCACGCCATGTGAGCACCAGATTTCGGACGAGTCGTACTATTCAGGAAATGCGAGATGAAGGGATTCATTGGACCACGAACTTGCATAAGACCAAAGAACGGTGGTGATGCAGCAGCTTGCCATAGGTCGCCTAAAGTTTCCCACCGAGACCTCGGATACAGAACATTCCATCGCTTGCACCGGCGAAGCTTGCGGGGGAGGAGGAGAATCCTTCTGCCATCCCCCAGATGTTTTGCATGGGGCCCAGGATGGCCAGAACATCCTGGTGCTTCAACATCCTGGTGCTTTAACATCCTGGGGATTGAGATGACGGTCCACGGGCTTTTGTTTCAAAGGGAGAGATAAATTAATGGATTGTCGCTCGGGAACCCACGGGCCTTGAAGAGATGAAATTCAGGAACCGGCAAAGTATAGCACATCTGATACAAAGTACATCTGGTACAAAGTACATCTGATACCTAGACCCAGCCTCTGCAGAATGGATGAAGGACGTTTTTGTTTTGTAAGATTACTTAATATCTCGCCTACGATAACGAGACGTCCAGTACAGTAGTACTACACTACCTAGTACGGTGACAACGCTGAGACTCCAAGGCGAGGAATATCCAACCGAGGAGGCGCTTGCAATGGAACATTCAACTTCCGGATGATTGTTTCCTCGCTTGGAACGCCTCTGAGATGTTGAGCTATACGATATCTTGATATCTACTCGCGTTGTATACGACCTGAGTCTAAGTTGTTTGGTGGAGATATTTTAAGAACTTTCTTTGGGGGGACGAGGGGGGGGGAGGTGAGGAGGGGAGCGAGCCGAATAACAATTCTTACTGGTGGTGTTTGATGTGGAATTGTCTCCTTCGCTAAGAAGTTAGAAAAAGAAGATGTTACATTGCCGGTTCATCGACACCAACATGGTACTAGGGAGCCACCTTTCCAAGTCTAAAGTCCAATAAGTCCACATTCTCGAGTAGGTTATCGTTGAGTTTTCTAATCGTGCAGCTGAGTTGCATTCTTCATTCCTATCTTCTTTCTTTGTATATCAATTTTAGACCTGCTCTATTTTTCATCCAAGGCCGGCCGTTTCTTTCCCCGTCGCAGTCAAGGCGTCATTGCTATCGAAGATCACCGACCACGTCACTAAGGCTGCATCGCAAGCAGAAAGAGCAATTGAGATGGAGACAAGGTTTATATAGTATATCAACATTATGGAGAAGGACATAGAGAATGGTCTTCACGAGAAGGAAAGCAACAATGGCGCATCGCATCTATCTCTCACAGACTCGAAGACACCCGCCCCGGCGACGACGAATAACGAACAAGTCAATGATCTCAGTACCCTTGCGACCTCGACCAGCAATCATATATCCTTATCAGAGGTCGAGCCGGTAGATGTACGAATACGCGATCTCTCTGTCAGTGTGGATGTATCGCCCTCAGTGTTTTCTCTCTCGGGGCTCTTTCCTCGCAAACGAAATCGAGATGGCGAACCCAAATCCGAAACGAAACAGATCCTCTATTCGGCCTCGGCATCTATGCCAGCGGGCACACTCACGGCAATCATTGGAGGCAGTGGATCTGGGAAGACGACCATGCTGAATACAATGGCGGAGCGCATGACAAGTGGACGGCTGTCTTTTGGAGGACGCACAACATTCAATGGCATGCAAGGGGTCAATAGCATACGGAGCGCATATGTGATGCAACAAGATATCCTACTTCCCACGCTTACGGTACGAGAAACGTTGCGCTACTCAGCAGATCTGCGGTTACCGCCACCCACAACACAAGAAGAAAGGATGAAGGTGGTGGAAGAAGTCATCCTGGAGCTTGGATTGAAAGAATGCGCAGATACCAGGATTGGAAACAATCAACATAAAGGATGTTCCGGGGGCGAGAAGAGAAGGACAAGCATTGGAGTTCAGCTCTTGAGCAACCCAAGCGTTTTGTTTTTGGATGAGCCAACTACTGGTTTGGATGCAACCAGCGCTTTCCAACTGGTACGCACATTGAAGAGACTGGCAAGAAAGGGGAGGACCATCGTGACGACAATTCATCAACCGAGATCAGAGATCTGGGGGATGTTTGACAGACTGGTTATTCTGACAAGAGGAAGTCCCGTTTATTCTGGAAAAGCGAAGGATTGTATACCATGGTTTAAAAGCATTGGGATGGATTTGCCACCGTTCGTCAACCCGGCGGAATTCCTGATCGACATCGCAGCAATCGACAATCGGTCCCCTGAGCTAGAAACAGCCTCAGCGGAAAGAGTCGAGAGGTTAAAAACAGCTTGGTTGGAAGAAAGTAATCGATTGTATAATCCATCCGAGGAGAAGGAGGTATCTCCTGGGCACGAAAACTCTACGAAGGCCCATCGAATATCTCCTCTCCATTCTCCTTTCATCCGTCAAACCAGAGTTCTTACTTCCCGAGCTCTCTTGACCACCTACCGGGACCCGCTTGGTATGACTGGATCCCTAGTCGAAGCGATTTTATTGGGGGTTATGGTATGTACTTTTCCTTTGCCTCCCTGATTTAGATGCCTGGATAGTATCATGCAAAGAACCCTGAGGGAAAATACCTTCCATGTAGGACGCAGCTAAAAACTTGCAGTCAGGCTGGGTTTTCTATCAACTGTCACGAGACCAATCGGGAATACGAAGTCGGGAAGGTGCTCTATATAATGCTGCAGCATTACAAGGCTACCTCATTCTTGTTTTCGAAACATATCGTCTCACAGTCGATATCCCTGTTTTTGATCGGGAACACAACGAAAATGTTGTAGATGTCATTCCATTCTTGCTAAGCAGGCGTCTTGCCAGACTCGTCACGGAAGACTTTCCTGTTCCTCTAATCTTCTCTGTAATATTTTACTGGATGGCTGGGCTCAGAGAAACAGCTTCAGCATTCTTCACGTTCTTCTCGGTTGTATTATTATCTCAATATATCGCCGTCACGTTCGCTATGACTTGTGTGGCAGCGGCTCGGGATTTTTCGGCCGCTTCCCTCATCGCAAACATGGGGTATACCGTACAAAGTATGGCATGTGGCTTTTTCATCCAGAGCAATTCGATACCCGTCTACGTCAGGTGGTTGAAGTGGACTGCATATGTTTATTATGCATTCGGAGCATTATGTGCAAATGAATTTGTTGGTCAATTTTATGATTGTCCGTATGAGGGTGGGGAATCAAATCCTGCTTGTACAAATTATACTGGGGCTTACATTATGTCCTCGTTGGGATTTCCTCAAGTCTGGATTACGGAACCTATTGGTATTATGGTTGCATTCGCAATTGGATTTTACTTCCTTGCTTGGGTAGGGCTGAGGTTTAGGAGAGTGGAAATGACGATTGCAAGACAGAGAACTCCAGATGTCGATTTATCCGCTGGAAAGGAGAAAATGACGGCAAGATCTGCTGCAGAGGTGAGCACTTCATGTCTCAGAATTTGTGAGATATCGACTTATTCTATTGTGCTAATTTCGCCCAGGTCAGAACTGTTGACATCGCACTCAATAAATTTGCACTTGACCTGGACAAAAGGGCATTCTGGGGGAAAAGTTTGCCTACCAAGACTATCCTGCATCCTGTCACTGCGTCCTTTCAAGCCGGAGTGTTGAATGTCATTATGGGCCCTTCCGGCAGTGGCAAGACTTCACTTCTGAACGCCATGGCTCTTCGGCTCCATAACAGTCCAGGAACGCGATATCGATCGTATGGAGATATGACGTTCAATGGCGCAGTACCTTCTGATTCCGTGATACGTTCGGTGTGCTCCTATGTCTGTCAAGATGACGACGCGCTTTTACCGTCTCTCACTGTCCGAGAGACTTTGAAGTTCTCAGCTAGACTTCGTCTTCCATCTTTCATGACCAAAGCACAGAAGAATCAGCGAGCCGAAGAAGTTCTTCTTAAATTGGGTCTCAAGGACTGTGCCGATAATTTGATCGGTTCTGACATGATCAAGGGAATCTCAGGTGGAGAGAAACGTCGTGTTTCAATCGCTGTACAAATCCTCACGGACCCACGGGTGCTGCTTCTGGATGAGCCCACTTCCGGCCTCGACGCTTTCACTGCATCATCAATCATGGAAGTCCTTCGAGGTCTAGCAGACGAGGGCCGAACATTGATCCTCACGATCCATCAGTCACGATCAGACTTGTTCCAACAATTTGGCAATGTATTGCTTCTTGCTCGAGGAGGTGCTCCGGTATATGCTGGTAAGGGCACTGGGATGTTGCCTCATTTCGATGCTCTTGGTTATCCATGCCCAACCACCACCAATCCCGCCGATTTTGCCCTTGACCTCATCACAATCGACCTCCAACAGTCAGACCGAGAACAAGCCACACGCTCTAAAGTTCGTAGCCTTATCACCTCCTGGTCAAGCGGCGACTTCATGTCCGCCATAGACCCGACTGAAATATCAACACCAGCTCAACTTGGCTCTCTGGTCCGCAAACCCTCTACCTTCATCTCTGCCTACCCCATCCTCGTCTACCGGGCCTTTATCAATTTTCGCCGCCAACCACCCCTTCTCATCGCGCGTATTATGCAAGTTATCGGGCTCGCCATCATTCTCACCCTCTTCTTCGCCCCCCTCAAACATGATTACTACTCTGTTCAAACCCGGCTCGGTTTCATCCAAGAATTCTGCGCTTTCTACTTCGTCGGTATGCTGCAAAATGTTGCCATCTACCCTTCCGAGCGCGACGTCTTCTACCGCGAACACGACGATGGTACATACTCCGTCTCAGCATTCTTTGTGCAATATCTCACGCTGGAAATTCCATTTGAGATTTTCACTTCTTTCATCTTCGCAATCCTAGTCGATCTAGCAGCCGGCTTACCCCGAACGACACAATTATTCTTCGTCTGCTTCTTCAACTGTTTTTGCATTGTCTCTTGCGGCGAATCACTAGGAATCATGTTCAACACCCTCTTCGAACACACCGGGTTCGCTGTGAACCTCACGTCTGTCTTCCTCTCCGTCGCACAATTCATGTCTGGCGTCCTGAGTATCAACATGCCTCGCTTCCTCCAAGGCGTAAATTACCTCTCTCCCATCCGCTACGCGATTCGCAACCTAGCGCCATATTCGTTAAAGGGGATCGTGTTTCATTGTACAAATGCGCAGAAGTTACCGGATGGCACGTGTCCGGTTACGACGGGACTGCAGGTGTTGAAGCTCTATGATCTGGATACGAATCCGGCAGTCAATATTGCGGCATTGGGGGCTTGTACGGTCGTTTATAGGTTGTTAGCGTATGTGTTGTTGCGGATTAAGAGAGGGCATTGGGGGAGCTGGAGGAAGAAGCATGGCGGGAAGGTTTGGGGACCGAAGGAGAAGGAGGTTATCGAGAGGGCAGAGGGTCGCGGTGGGGCTTAATGACGGGTGCAATTTGTATATAGATAGAAGAAAGACGTTTATGTGGGTACCTGAGTATCTCACGGTCGTTAATAGCATTTAGCGCTGCATTAGAGATATCTCCTTCCTCTCATATATCAAAATCAGAATTTCAATTCGTCCCTGTCAATTGCATCCATGTCTCCTTTTCGGGCACAGCATATCTCACCATCACTCAGAGCATGCCACAGAGTCCGGGTATCTACTGATCGACAAATGGATTAAACTTGACACCGCCATTTTGAGCGTGAGAAACTCGAGTGCGGGTGGGTATGTAGGTAGGAATCCGATCGGTTTGTCGTCGCGCCCGCGTTTTCAAACTCACAGTGGAGCCTCGTCGATGAGAACCTGGATGTCTAGGCACCTGATCAAAGGACGCAAAGTCCTGAATACCTGAACACCTGATCTACATGATGAGATACTGTAAATGTTCCATTGTTGCGCTTTCGGCATGGTTGTGGGATTGTGGGATATAATTTGTGGGGCGACTTCGCTGTGCGAGGAAGAGGATGAGGTGTGTTAGATAGAGGATGAGGTGTGCGAGAGATTGTTGCGAGATTTGGAAAGAAAGAATCTATCGTTCTCTTCATGTCGTGCTTTGCTGTTTTATGGAAGGCTCTGCTTTCGTATACTTTTTTTTTTGGTAATGTGGGGGATATGGTGCTTTTGTTGGGTTTGGTGTGTGGTTTGTGAGGGTTCCATTTGTTGTACCTGTATGTGATGAAATCGAATTAGATTTTCTTTTGTAAGTTATGCTTTTCTGGTAGTAATGAAATCAAATTAGATCTACTTTTGTATGTGTTTTTGGTACTATATATATGGATATAGCGCTCTTGTTGTGTTCTGTGTATATCTTGTAAGACTTGCTACAAGTAATAAAATTGAATTAGAAAGTGACAGAAACCAACGAGGCAGAATAGTGAGGTATATTGCGAGGCGTTTTTATCTGTTCTGACGCCCCCAAAATCGTGGCAGTGCAAATGACCTTTTGCAAGACCGGGGTCATTCTTTGTTTGGGGTCCGAGGTGCCCACTGCATCCCAAAAATCTTACTCAACAGTGCCGCCGAAGACTAAACCAACTTTTGTCGAAGCTTCGAATCGTTTGGAAGCCAAACTTGAGTTATTGCACATTAAACGCCACAATAAATTCTGCAGCATAAATTTCAATTCGAGGGTGTTTCCGCGCATATGGAGAGAGATGCATCTGAGAGAGCAGCATGCAAAGCCAAACGAAGCAAATGGCGATTCAACCCCGAAGTTACCTACATATTCATCATATAAAGAATATATCGATGCATATGTCTCTGAATGGCCAGAGTATCAATGGCTCCAACACTTTCTTGGCAAGCCTGGTTCCCAACCCTCGGAAACTAAAACAACAGTCTTGGACTCGATTGATGGATCTCTCATTGAGCGGGCGCAGTTCACATCAGACATCACAGGGTTATCTGATATGTTGAGCTCGCGCTCAGCAGATGTGAAGACGCGGCTGATAATAGTGTCATACCCAGAAAGTTGGCGTATCGATCGACAAGTTGTGGACTTGCTTGGATGGACCTTCGATATCGATCCGAATTTTTTTCGACGCCACTTCTATTACTATTTTGTGTATATAGAAGCTTTGGCGGACAAGGGCGCTAAAGACTCAATCGAGAGGGAAGTTTCCTCTCTTCCGAGCGACCAAGATCCCACAACCTTTGAGCTCGGATTCGTCCGGAATTACGATAAAATCTCATCGTTACTCCACAGAGATCCGGTATCTCAGCAAAGCACAGGTATTCTCAGACTGCTTCCATGTTTGCTCTGAACTGAAGGACATAGTTCTGGTGTGGCAACGAGTAAATTTTCGAATACGCTATGAGAGTCCAGAATCAATTCCATTCGGACAGGAACGGAGTAGCATCCAAAATTGTCCAGAACTACGCAACTTCGAGCGCCATAAATATTGCGACATTTTGTATATGAGAGCCCTACGCCAAATGACTATTGAGAAGGTCAAAGCTGCCGACGAGGAACCTGTCTACTTTATCTACCCCTACGCCCGTATTCTATTACTAAAGTATTACGCCCGCTTCCGCGAGACATACAACTCTAATAGTATAGAGAGCTTCGTCAAATTGGAATTTCGCAAGGAGAAGTCAGACCTCCCTCAGAATCTGGGGACCTTGACCTCCCAGCTGCGCTTCGAAGTAGGATGCTTGATCTCCATGGAGCGCGAGACCGCTCGAATTTGTCATACGCTCCCACAATCACTCGCTCGCTCACAATTTGAAGACTTGTTGAGGGATATCTCATCTCTCAAATCTGACTATCTCAAGTCGGCTGCAGATTATAGACAGCTGAAACAGGATTCTCTCGTCAACGAACAGCTCGAAGAAGCTAGGGAGTCCAAAGACGTCGCTGTTAGCGTAGGGAGACTATCCAAACTTGCCTTCGTTTTCATCCCGCTTTCCTTCACAACCTCAGTCTTTGGCATGAATATTACCGAGTTTGGCCAAGGCACGGCATCCCTGAAGATCTTCTTCATAACCGCCGTTGCGATAAACATTCTCACTTTAATTCCCGTCTTAAAACCGCTCTGGACCGGGATTCGGGAAACTAGCTTCGGGCGCTTTTTGCAGGATCTGGGACTGGCTATACGATTAGCACGTTATTCCCCCTCGCTCGGTTTCTGGTACGCAGCCCTTCGCGTCTTTTGTAGCCATCCGGTCTTGGAGAGATTGTGCGGTTACAATGTGCGGCGGGCTCTGGACGGCTCGGCTACACATGATCGGGGAAATATCCGTATAGAAGAGGCCCATAGCCGTCTACGAGAGGTGCTGTTCTCTGCCTTTTGGAGCGCGAAGATCCAGATGATAAATACATATCTCGAGCAACCGGATTGGAGTCATTCTACTTTCTTTGGCCGCGTCGTTGCAAATTGGAGCTGGAGGCGGCGAACAGTGGATGCGGAAGGTGATTCGGGATCCGAGGTAAATATTTGAAGGATTAACTCCAAGTAGAGGTAGAACACTGAGTATGTAATGCAATATAAATTGTTATTTTATAAGGCTGTTGGGAAAAATAAATCCTTATCAATAGTCGAGTCTAAAAACCTACTCATGGGCAGGAGCCATTTATCCTGGATACCTATCTCGATGACCTCTTCTTCTGTAGAAGCTGGGCGGAAAATTGTTCAGGTAAGCAACTTCAAATCGACTTGAATTATTTGCTTAACTTGAAGAAATAACTGAGAAGTCGTTGCCGACTTGTGGGCCGAGGGTGACTGCGATGCATCTGGCTACATTCAAGTCGACTCTCGCAAATTCTCTCTCCAATGACCGAAAACGAATGACTTACTTTCTTCAGGTCTTGCTGCAATAGTTGAAGAAGGGGCATCGAAATTTTAGGATTAAGCTTAGGTTTAAGAAGAAGAAGGTTCTAGGCCGATGAACTAGCGAGAAAGTTCGTAAGACATTTAGGAAGTAATGAGGCGATGGTAAGAGCAGTGTAAAGCTAGATAAATAATGGAACAATACATCCATTGATCTTACGAAATTGTTGCAGGTGTTCCTTTCATTAACGTTATAAACAGCATCCGATATGTAACTGGAGCATATACCATATATCTTACCATTCATGGCGGTCCCTTTGGTAGGAAATTAATCATAGGCCTTCTTTTTGAAAGTCGAGTTATTGTTGACAGGATGATGAATCAAAAAGCCCGCAAACATTCACAACCTCTAATGGCTCCCGTAACTTTGTCTTCTCTATAAATAGGAAACTCTTCCTCACAACCATCATAAGCGGCTCTTTCCAAAATCCACCAAAACGGAATCAGGTCCCGATACAAGTACGATGTCCTCAAACATTAAGAGATCCGGTCTTTCTAAGCCTACGATACCTTCTAGGAAACTACTCCTTACCCTTATCGGAGCCTCGATTGGAGCCTCGCTCGGAGCAGTAATCAGATCTTTCCAAGAGCTTCTTCGTTGTCTTATACCCAACTTCACGTTCATACGAAAATTCTTTTCTGCATGGTTCAAGCTTGATATCACCACCCTGGCAGCTGCATTGACCATTTACGGAACTCTGTCCGGCGTGCTACAGGATGTCAAAGGAATAGCTTCCAAAGTGCAACCATGGTTCACAAACGCTTATATGTCGTCGATTTCCATCGAGGCATCCGATAGGCTTAATAAGGAGGTACTTCAATGGCTCTTGGCACAAGTATATGTTGTTGGAAAGGGGGGCTGGTCAGGTGATATAGCCGAAGCCCCTTAGTCGATAGGTCTATAGTTGAATAAGCTATAGTAGAATATAATATATTGAAGAACTTAAAGACTATCTAGAGAGGA
>Ga0182030_10008698_pt1 | contig 20954 bp, 16 predicted proteins | sample 812S3MmetaG_FD_121299 | JGI IMG/M metagenome (GOLD analysis project Ga0182030, IMG submission 121299) | Permafrost microbial communities from Stordalen Mire, Sweden - 812S3M metaG (Illumina Assembly) | ecosystem: Environmental > Terrestrial > Soil > Wetlands > Permafrost | place: Sweden...
CTCGCAGCCAAGCCGGCGGGCCCGGCGCCGACGATGATCACGTCCAAGACTCCGCTGCGTTTCACACCTGCCTTGACGATTGCCTCCATGGCCTGCTGACCCTGACTGAGCGCGTTCTTGATGAGCCCCATGCCGCCCAATTCGCCGGCTACGTAGATTCCCGGCACATTCGACTCGAAATTTGGTTTGAGCAGCGGGATATCGACGCCGCGCCGCTCTGTTCCCAGCACCAGCGTGATGGCGTCGAACGGACAGACTGTCTTGCAGGCTCCGTGACCGATGCAATCCGCGGGCCCTACCAGCACCGCTTTGCCGTCGATCAGACCCAATACTTGGTGAAGCGGCTGCTCGGGACAGGCTTTGACGCACGCACCGCAACCCAAGCACTTGGCCGGATCGATGAGCGGGTGCAACGACGCCGGCTCGGTCAAGCCGGCGGCGATCGACTCCTCGTGCACACGCTTGTGCCTGGCGTGCACCCGCCGTTGCCGCAACAAATACGCACCGACGATGAGTCCCAACGGCACCGCGTACAGCGCAACGGACCAAATCATTTCCACGTGCCGACGTCCTCTAACATAAGACTCGCCTAGGCTAGTAATGAAAATCGCACGGATCCGTGATCGCCATCACAATCCACAAGGCATCCAAGTGTCGCTTTTCACACACATTCCGCCACCAGACTGAACATCTTTACAATACTTTGTATTCCAAAGATAGACGCCTGGAATTTCCGTCACGTGGGCAAAGATGAACCAGGTAAGTCGTCGAACTTCCGCGAGGAGATGCGCGTGCCTCTGTTCTGGTTTTTTACAGGAATGATGACCACGGTCGCGATACTTTGCGTGCTGCTGCCGTGGCTGCGCACCCTCCCGCGCTTCGGGGCACTGCCTGCCCTACCATGGCAAGCATCGCTCGTGGGTTTGCTGATGATCGTGGCCACACTCGCCATTTACCGCTGGCTCGGCCATCCGGACCTCGCGCAATCCGCCATTCTTTCCGCCCCGTCTGCAGCGCCCGGCGCCGCGCCCTCCGCCGCCGGCACCGCCGCTGCCGGCTCGATGCAAAGCGCGCTTGCGTCTTTGGAGGCGCGGCTGGCCAAGGACGGAGGCAGTCCCGGCGATTGGGAGCTGCTGGCAAAGTCCTACGAATTCCTCGGACGCCCCGATGCGGCCGCCCAGGCGCGCAAGCACGAATTGCCGATCGGCGAAGCGGCGACGGCGGCGGCTACGGCGCCTGCCTCACCGGCATTGACCCGCGATTCGCTCGAGCTCATTGCCGAGGCGAATCGCGCACGCTCCGGCAAGCAGTTCGCGGCGGCCGCGGCGCTTTACGCACAGCTCGCCGCGCGCGGACAGATGAATGCCGATACCTGGGCCGATTACGCCGATGCGGCAGCCAGCGCGCAAGGCGGCAAGCTTGCCGGCGTACCGGAGAGCTATATCGCCAAGGCATTGGCGCTTGATCCGAAGCACGTCAAGGCGTTGTGGTTGCGCGCGAGCGCGGACGAGGAGAGCGGCCGCATGGCAGCCGCGGCCGGCGCTTGGCAGCAACTGCTGGCGCTGCTGCCGCCCGATTCCAGCGACGCGAAAATCGTCGTGGCGAACCTGCGCCGCGACAGTGAAAGCACCAAGGCCGCAGGCCAAGGCGGCGTTGCAGGCGCGAGCGCGGCAGGCATGACGGTAAGCGGTGAAGTGTCCCTGTCGACCGCGTTGCGAGGCAAGGTACCCGCAGCGGGCACATTGTTCATCGTCGCCAAGTCGGTTGAATCTCCCGGCGCACCGGTGGCCGTTTATCGCGGCAGCGTCGGCGCGTGGCCGGTGACTTTTACTCTCGATGATTCTCAATCGATGCTGCCCGGCCGCAATCTCTCGAACGCCGGCCGCGTCACCATCGAGGCCCGCATCTCGCAAAGCGGTCAGGCGTTGCCGGCAAGCGGCGACCTGCGCGGCAGCAGCGGCGTGATCAATCCCGCCGATCGCCATCCCCTGAAAATCGTGATTGACGAAGTGATCTCGTGAACGCCGCCGCGGCGGAACGAAGTTCGACCCGCGCGCCGGGCCTGCACTGGCCGCTCGTATGGACCGTACTGGTCGCCGCGATTCTTTGGTGGGGCAGCCACGCTCATCTGGAACGCTATATCTCTCCGCGTAGCGGCGTGGGTTATTGGCTCGGCATCCTGGGCGGATCCATGATGCTGCTCCTCTTGATCTATTCGGCGCGCAAACGCTTCGCGTGGCTGAGTTGGATGGGCAGCATTCCGACATGGTTCGAGATTCACATGACCCTGGGCGTGGTCGGTCCGCTGCTGGTGCTGTTCCATTCGAACTTCAGTTTGGGCGCGACCAACAGCAATGTCGCCTTGTTCAGCATGTTGCTGGTGTCGACCAGCGGCGTCGCCGGACGCTACTTCTATACGCGGCTGCACGCGCATCTCGACGATCAGGAAGACACGCTCGAGCAGTTGAAGGCGGTGGGTTCGCGGCTCGCTTCGCAATCAACGAGCATCGCCTTTCTGCCCGCTATGCTCGAAGCCATCGAACTGGTCGAAAAGCGCTATATCGAGCCGCCGCGGCGGGCTTATCTGCGTATCCCGCATCTGTTCGTCGGTGGCATACGCATTGCGGTTGCGCGTTGGGTCATCCGCGCGGAGATCGAGCGCGCGGTCGAGCGCGCGCTGGTGAGCGAGTCCACGTTGATCGCCGGCCATGCACGGCACCTGGCGGCGGCGGCGCGCTCCTATGCGAGGCGCCGACTCGATGCGGGGCGGCGCATGACCGAGTACCAGGTGTATGCGCGGCTCTTCTCATATTGGCATGTGCTGCATCTGCCGCTGTTCTTCATGCTGCTGGTTGCGGGAATCGTACATGTCGTGGCAATCAACGTGTACTGAAGGACAGGTGGGCGGAAATGCGCACTGGCGCCGGATCTTCGCGATGCTGTGCTTGAGCGTAACGTCCGCGGCTGCGTCGCACATGGCGCAAGCCGGCTCGGTGGAGACGCTCTTGATGCCCGGCAAGGTCAGCCATGCGCATGTGAAACAAGAGGAAACCTGCGCCAACTGCCACGACCGCAGCAACCGCCAACCCCAGTCCGCACTGTGTCTCGACTGTCACAAGGATATTGCAGCCGATGTGCGCGAGGGCGCCAGGTTCCACGGCCGTATGCCGAATGCCGGCAATGGCGAGTGCCGCGGCTGCCACACCGAGCACAAGGGCCGTGACGCGGACATCGTGCATTTGAATGCGGTGCAGTTCGATCATCGGTTGACGGATTTTGCACTGCAGGGAGCACATGCCTCGCTCGACTGCGCAGCCTGTCATCAGCCGAATGTCGCCTGGCGCAAGGCGCAGACCACGTGTATCGGGTGCCATAAGCGCGATGACATGCATGCAGCGCAATTTACGCAGTCATGCGGCGAGTGCCACGGATCGCTCACTTGGAGCGGCGGCAAATTCGATCACGGCAAAACCCGGTTTCAGCTGACCGGCGCACACGTATCACTCACCTGCGACGCATGCCACGTCGGCGGCCGCTACAAGCCGACGCCCAATTCATGCGTCGGTTGCCATGCCACCGATGACGAGCACCGCGGTTCGCGCGGTCCGGACTGCGGCAAATGTCATGTAACCAAGGAATGGAAGACCGCCAAGTTCGATCACCTGAAGGAGACCCGTTACGCGCTGCTCGGCGCGCATGCCGATATCGATTGCCTCGCCTGTCACCGCAGCGGCAACTACAAAGACAGGATCGCGAAGGATTGCGACGGCTGCCACCGCGCCGACGACGCGCATGCGCGCCGATTCGGTGCGCAATGCGGCGATTGCCACGACAACGACAAGTGGCATACGCCTGTTTACGACCATACCGGGCGGCACAAATTTGCTCTCGAAGGCGCGCACGCCAAGCTCGACTGCCACGCCTGCCACACGGCTCAGGCCACGGTCAAGTTGCCGGAGGATTGCGAGGGCTGCCATCGCAGCGAGAATCCCCACGGCGGCAAGGTGACCAGAAAATGCGCCGCATGCCACGGCCAGAATTCTTGGCGCGCCGACATTCGCTTCGATCACGACCTGTCGCAATACCCACTGGTCGGCTTGCACCGCATCGTCAGCTGCGTGCAGTGCCATACGACGCAAGCGTTCGGCAATGCGCAATCCACATGCAGCGGCTGTCATGCCAAGGACGATGTACATAAGGGCGGCCTGGGCGAGAAGTGCGACGCCTGCCATTCACCCAATGGTTGGCAGCTGTGGGTCTTCGATCACGCACGCGATGCGCACTTCGCGCTGCGCGGCGCGCACAGCAAGCTGCAATGCGCCGATTGCCATCGCGAGCCGCCCGGCACGCAGAAGCTGTTGCAGGAATGCGCTTCCTGCCATCACAAGGATGACCGGCACCTGGGTCAATACGGCGCGCAATGCGGCCGTTGCCATTCGTCCTATTCGTGGAAAGGCGCCCGGATACAGTAGGCCGACATGCGCCCAAGGAGCATCAACGGTTGGATCGCTTGGTTCGCACTGCTGCTGGCACTGCCGGCATTGGGTGCCGACAGGGCACCGCCGATCACGGTGCCGTTCGATCATTTATCGACCGGATTCGAGCTCGACGGCGTGCACCGCGACCTGCCGTGCGAGTCATGCCACTTGAATGCCGTCTTCAAAGGCACTCCGCGCAACTGCGGCACCTGTCACATCCAGGGCTCACCGTACAACGCGACGCCTAAGACCACCACGCATATCCCGAGCAGCAACAACTGCGCCGCCTGCCATAACACCATCGCGTTTCGTCCGGACGTGCACTTCGACCATCGCGAGGTAATGGGCAGTTGCGCGACCTGCCACAACGGCGTAATCGCAGAGGGAGAGGGCCCGACTCATCCGGCGACCAGTCAGAACTGTGGCGCCTGCCACTCGGTGCTCACCTGGAATCCGGCCACCAGCGTCGATCATTCGCAGATTCCGTTGGCGGCTGCGGGCTTTTGCATCATTTGCCACAACGGAACGCAGGCCGTCGGCAAGCCGGCGAACCACATTGCCACCAATCTCGAGTGCGGCGATTGCCATTTGACCAACAACTGGTTGGGAGCCAGCTTCGACCACATCGGTATCACCATGGGCTGCATGAACTGCCACAACGGCACCAAGGCGGTGGGCAAGCAGGGCAATCACATGCCCACCACCAATCTATGCGAGAGTTGTCATACCACCGGCATCGGCACCAAGACACCCAGCTGGACACCGTCGATCTTCGATCACACGCAAATGACGGTCGCCACCTGTGCGACCTGCCATAGCGGAGCGGTGAAGATTTCGACGGGATTCGTGTCCGGACAGCCGGCCAATCACGTACCGCCGATCCCCTCGGCCATCGATTGCGGCACTTGCCATGGCAATAGGCCGAGCGCCGAAACCTGGGCGGTGCTCGCCGCCAGCATCGCCACCCTGCATTCCGGCCTGTCGGTGAGCAATTGTCTCCTGTGTCACGCCGGCGAGACTTTTGCCGGCGTACCGGCGCCTTACGTTCCGATGTCGACATTGGGTATCTCGCCGTACCACGCGGCACCGCTATCGCCGCCGCATATCCCAGTCCTGGTCGGCACCGACTGCAGCGCCTGCCATGGGGCCGCCTATCAAACAGGCGGCTTCGGTCCGTCCACTGCAATGAGCGCCGCCAAGCACGCGTTTGTGGCCAGCGCCTGCGATACCTGTCATGACACCGGCAAGCGCTTTTATGTGGGCAGCGGCACCGCCCTGCAGCTGCGTCCGGCAGATCACGTCTCGAGCGGCGATGCCAACATGGCGAGCGGTGATTGTTCCGGCTGCCACGAGACCGCCGACTGGAGCAGTACCGCCATGCCGGCCGGTCACATGCCGAATCCGAGCAGCTTGAAGTGCGCCCAGTGCCACACCGCGGCGCCCGGCGACTACACGCCGGCGACTCTGGCGGCAGATACCGTGCTGCATACCGGCATCACCGGCAACTGCGGACTCTGTCACGGCAACAACATCGCCGCACTCACCTGGGCAAATAACTTTACGCCGAAGGATGCCCTGCTCACGCCGTCGCACATTCCCTATCTATCGGGAACCGACTGCAGCTCCTGTCACGCCACGACTAGCTTCGCGACCGGCGGTTTCGGCGGCACCGCCATGAGTGCGGCCAAACATGCCTTCGTACCTTCATCCTGCGACACCTGCCATGAGGCCGGCCTGACGTTTTATCCCGGCGCGGCATTGAACCTGCAAGGTCGCCCGGCCGATCACGTCGCCAACGGCGGGCAGCAGGCGAGCGGCGATTGCGCCGGCTGCCATACCACCACCGACTGGACCAGCAACCTGATGCCGCCCGGCCATATGCCGAACCCCGGCAACCAGACCTGCTCGGCGTGCCATACCGCCATCGGGTCGACCGTGGCGAGCTATGCGACGCTTGCCGGCACTTCGGTGCTGCACGCCGGTATCAGCACCAACTGTAGCCAGTGTCACGGCAGCCCAGCGGGGCAACTCACCTTCTACAACAACAACGACAACCCCAAGGCGGCGGTGCTGACGCCGGCGCACATTCCGTATTCGAACGGCGTCGACTGCAGTTCCTGCCACACGAAGAATTTCACCGTAGGCGGTTTTGGCAGTACCACCATGAGCGCCGCCAAGCACGCGTTTGTCCCGACCACCTGCGACACTTGCCACGAGGCGGGGCTGACTTTCTACCCCGGAGCGGCGCTCGCCTTGCAGGGGCGCCCGCCGACGCACGTATCGAATCCCAACCCCGCGAGCCAGGCGAGCGGAGATTGCTCCCTGTGCCACAACACGACCACATGGACGACACCGAGCACGCTGCCCAATGGGCACATGCCGATCCCGGGTACCCAGACCTGCTCGGTATGCCATACCGGCACTCTGACTGCGGACCCGGGCAGTTATGTCCAGTTGGCCGCCGTTGCGGTGCTGCACACGGGCATCACCAATGGCTGCGCCCAGTGTCACGGCGGTGGCACGCAGCTCACCTTTTATAACAACAACGACAATCCAAAGGCCGCCGCCTCACTGTCACCGCGTCACATCCCCGCCTTCACCGGCGAGGACTGCAGCGCCTGCCATACGGCCAACTATGTCGTGGGCGGTTTCGGGCCCATGAACATGACCCAGGCCACCCACGCGGGCGTCGGCAGCACCTGCAATGGATGTCACGAAGCCGGTCTGTCGTTTTACATGGGCGCGGCGAGCCCGGGGCTGCAAGGGCGGCCGACCGATCACAGCGGCACCATGGCGGCACCCGCCGACTGCAGCGGCTGCCACACGACGGCGAATTGGAACAGCACGGCGCTGCCCTCGGGCCATATGCCGAACCCGGCGCGCACCGCGTGCGCTACCTGCCACACGGCGGCGCCCTCGAACTACACCACGCTCGCCGCCAACGCGGTGCTGCACGTCGGCATTACCAGCGGCTGCGGCCAGTGTCACGGCGGCACCTCGGCGCTCACCTGGTACAACAATTTCACGCCGAAAGATGCCGTACTCACGCCGCCGCATATTCCGTATAACGCGGGCACCGACTGCGGCTCCTGCCACGCGTCGAGCACCTACGCGGCCGGTACTTTCGGTCCGATGAACATGACCCAGGCGAAGCACGCGTTCGTGCCGGCCGCCTGCGATACCTGCCACGAGAAGGGCCTCTCGTTCGACATGGGCGCGGCGAGCCCGGGGCTGCAAGGGCGTCCCGCGGACCACATTTCCGGCAGCATGTTGACCGGCGACTGCAGCGGCTGCCACACGACGGCGAACTGGAACAGTACGGCGCTGCCTGCGGGCCATATGCCAAATCCAGCCAACAGTGCCTGCACGCTGTGTCATACGACCGCGCCCGCCGACTACTCGACCGCGACGCTGGCTAAGAACCCGGTCCTGCACACGGGTATCAGCGGCGGCTGCATTATCTGTCACGGCGCGCCGCCGGCGACGCCGCCCGTGTTCTACCCCAACTACACGCCGAAGGATGCCGTGCTCTCGCCGGTGCACATTCCCACCGCCGCCACACCGTGCGAGGACTGCCACGCCGTAAGCTTCACCTCGTTCAGCGGCACCACCATGAGCGCCGCCAAGCACACGCTGATGTTCGCAGTGATCGGCAAAACCTGCGACGCCTGCCACGACGCCTCGACCTTGAAGTTCTACGGCGTGGCCAATCTGACCACGCGGCCGAAGGGCCATCACGTCGGCCAGGACTGCAGCGGTTGCCACAGCCCGAACAATTGGGACGGAAACGCCGCCATCAGAAAGACGGCCATCACTCAAACCGCGTCGCGCGGCGTCGTCACGAGCGTGGTGACGGCGCCGGTCGCGGGCGCGGCACCCCCGGGTGCGGCATCCCCGGGGGCGTCGGCCGCGGGTGGCGGCGCCCGCACTTCGGTCGCAGCCCCCCGCCCCGTCGCGGCCGCTCCCATATCGCATGCCGGCGTGAGCGCCAATTGTTTCAGCTGTCACAACGGCGCGCTGGCGAGCGGCAAGGGCAGCGCGCATATCGCCAGCAACAACACTTGCCAGAATTGCCACATCACGGCGGCGTGGCTACCGGCGCGCTTCGATCACCAGGGTATGTCCGGTCCATGCGCCGGCTGTCACAACGGCGTGATCGCGGCCGGCAAGCCGCTGCGGCACATCGCGAGTTCGCAGGATTGCAGAACCTGCCACGGCACGATCTTATGGACGGCAACGGCGTTCAGCCACGCCGATCTGCCGGCAAACTGCTCGAGCTGCCATAACGGCGTTGCCGCCGTCGGCAAGCAACCCAATCACGCGGCTTCCGCGCAGGATTGCGCCATCTGCCACAACACGCAGTCATGGACTGTGTTTGCGCCCAAAGCTCCCCAGAAGCCCTCGCTGCCGAAGCAACCGGTCAAGTGATCAATCGAGACTCCTTGACGGTGTCGGTAGGCACGCGAGCGCGATTCGCCGCGGTCGCGTTGCTGGTCGCGAGCGGGGCCTCGGTCTGCGCGGCCGCCGCGACGGGGATCGCTGCACTGAGCGGGCCGCTGGTGCAGATCATCGACGCCGATATGCGAGACGACCACACCGACATTCTGGTTCAGTTCGCCTGTACGGCGCGCTATCTCAACAACACGCCGGTCAGCCATGGCGCGAGCACGCGCATCACCTTGCGCCTGGGGCCGGACTGCGGCGCGTTGCTCGGCAACGTGCCGCCGGAATTCCCGCAGATCGGCGGCGGCGGGGACTTGGTCACGGCCGCGCGCCTTGAATCGGTGGCGCCCGGCGAAGTGACCTTGGAACTCGACTGGTCCCAGCCCATGGATTTCGTCATCGCGCCGACCAGCAACGCCGCGGGCTTGCGCCTGAGATTGTTCCACATCGAGCGGCAGCGCAGAGGCAGCGCTGCGGTGCTGGAACCCGCCGACACGGAAACCTATGCGGTGAACCTCGATTCGTCGCGCCGGAAATTTGAGCGCGAGGCGGTTGAAGCGGCAGCCGCCGCCTACAATACCCAGGCCTACGAGTCGCAGATCGATCTCGACAGCGAGCGCTGGTATCGGCTGCGCCTCGGCCCTTTTGCAACGCACGCGGAGGCGGAGCGTATGCTCAACGTCGCACTCGGCAAGTATCCGCGTGCTTGGATTGCGGTCACCGATGAGCAGGGAGATCTCGCACCCAGCGAGCGTGCAGGCGTGCCGGCCGCCGCCCCGCCGCCGACCGATCCGCCCCTGGCGGCGGAGGAGTGCAGCAAACTTCTCGCGGCTGCTCGCGCCGACCTTAAGATGCATCAGTACCCGGAAGCCGGAGAACTGTTGAGCCGGCTGGTGCGCCAACCGGAGTACCCGGCGCGCGCCGAGGCGCAGGAGTTGCTTGGGCTGGTGCGCGAGCGCGCCGGCCAGCTGGCGCAGGCCAAGGCCGAATACCAGGCCTATTTGCGGCGCTACCCGCAAGGCGCGGGTGCTGATCGTGTGCGCCAGCGGCTGCAAGCGCTTGCCGCCGCCTCCATCGCGCCACGCACATTCGAAAGCGGCGCGGCGCCGGCCGGCGGCTGGACCATGGCGGGAAGCGCGGCGCTCGGATATCAATACGACAAGGGACAAACGGTGAGCGCCGGGACCACGACCAGCACCACCGGCGCCAACGCCGCTTTGGTGTACGGCGACCTGTTGGTGCGAGACCGCGGCTCGCGTTACGACTTCACCGGCCGCGTGGACGCAGGCTACACGCACAATTCGGCAAACACACCCGGCGGCAGCCAGGACCGGACCACCGCCGCGTACGCCGAACTGACCGACCGCTCGTGGGGTTTGACCGGCCGCGTCGGCCGACAGAGCTTGGCGAGCCAAGGCGTCATTGGCCTGTTCGACGGATTGTCGATGGGCTATGAAATCAATTCCCGGCTTTCCGTGAGTGCTGCGGGGGGCTACCCCGCATACACCAGCTATTCCGGATTCTCCCTGAACCAGCAATTCGAAACCGTCGGCGCCGAGTACAGCCCGTTCTCGTCGCTGGTGCTGGATGCGTATCTGTTCAACGAGACCGAAGAGGGTCTTAACGATCGGCGCTCCATCGGCTTTCAAACCCGCTTCTCCCGACTCGGGCTTACAGCCATCGCGCTGGTCGATTACGACATCTACTTTCAGCAACTGAACTCAGCCACGCTGATCGGCAACTTCAGAGTCGGCGAACATTGGATATTCGGCGTCAACCTGGACCATCGCCACAGCCCGTTGCTGGAGTTGAACGATGCGCTCATCGGCCAGTCGGCCTCGGATCTGCGCGCATTGCAGACCTCGGTACCGCCGGCGCAGCTGAAGCAGCTGGCGCTCGATCGCACCGCCCTGAGCGATACTTTCGTACTGTCGGTGAGCCGGCCGCTGGGCGAGCGGTGGCAGGTGATGGCGGATCTCGCAGCGCTGCGCTTGGGATCCACACCCGCATCGGGCGGCGTGCCCGCGACCCCCTCGACGGGACTGGACAAGGACGCCAGCCTGCAGCTGGCGGGTTCCAGCCTGCTGCGCGCCAGCGATTTGCACATTTTCGGCGTGCGCATCGACGACTCCCCGGATTCGCGCAGCACCACGCTTACCTGGGACGCCCGCTTCCCGGTCGCGGGCGCCTGGCGCCTCGGTCCGCGCTTCAACGTGACGCGGCTGGACGACCCGCGGCTCGGCGGCAGGCAAACCCTGTATCTGCCGGAGGTGCGTGCCGATTGGGCCGGCCTCAGACAAATATTCGAAGTGATCGCCGGCTACCAGCTGCAGCAACAGCAGGCGCAGCAGCAGTTGCCGAATCTCGCCGGGACACCGGAGATGAGTTCGCTCGAACAACGTAATCTCTATGTCTCCGCCACATACCGGTTGCGCTTTTAGCGCCCGCCCATGCGTCGTCTTTGGATTTTTGCGCTGATGGCGCAGGCGCTGTGCGCCTGCAGCGGCACTCCTTCTTTGCCCGGACGCGAGATATTCGAAGAGCGGACCGGCAATACCCTGACGGTGGTGTCGAAGCCGATCGTGTTCGCGCGCGATCGCAGCGACGTCGCTGCCTACGCACGCGACTATGCGACCCTGGTCGCCATCGAAGTCGATCAGTCGGGCACGTTCAAAGACTACATGCTGCTCTATCGCTGGTCGACGGTGGACAGCCGCATGTTGTCGCGACCTCAATCCAATGAAGGCGCGATGCGATTGCTGAGCGAGGGCAGGGAATTGAATTTGGAGCCGTTGGAATCCCTGCCGGTGAACGTGGTTTCGGACCGCGACCTGCATGTGCCGCATCACGGCGCGGCGCTTATGCGCGCTTATGCGATCGATCCGGCGACATTGCGTTTCATCGCAGCCAGCAGGGCGCTCACGTTGCAGATGCCGCAGGAGTCCTTGAATGCACCGTTTACGATTTGGGAAGACGGCAGACCGGCGTTGAACCGGTTCGTGCGGCAGATATCCGCTGAGTGAGCTTATCTCAGCCAGTACCAAGACCGAATATCGCCTCGCGTTTAAAGCCGAGGTGCTGAAAGGAGGTGCCCGCTGCGTCGCGTAAATGAAATGCGATTCCGCCGCGCTTGGTGATGTTTGAGACGGATTCGGCTTGATCTGATACGAAGCACCATTGGGCCGCCGGTTCTTGAACGGAGCCGGTCGCATTCGCAAAGGCCAGGGCAGACAATAGAGTCTCTGCCGATGGCGAATACACTAACACGGCTTCGTGAACCAACGCAGTATGTTCCACATTCAACGCGAGGCACAATCGACGCTTGAGTTCCGCATCGAGGGCGTCGGCGGCCCGCGACAATTCAATATCTTGCCAGATCAGATCGTCCACAACGGCTCCCCCGCGCTGCAAAACGGGCTGATACTTGGCCCACGCCTCCGGTGGACACGCCTTATTTCCAGGCTTGAGCGCGATGAACGGATTGATTTCTGCCGGATAAATGCGGCAAACCAGAGGTCGATCCTGGTAAATTCCACAACGGTTATCGGCTAGCAGATTGGGACACGCGCCAAGGACATTCGCAACGAGCATGACAACGACGCGCGTTGGCATCGATCCGCTCATGATCGCGAAGGATCGTCGCTTAAAATGCGCCGCTCTTGGTTCGCCGTCCAACGCTCCCGGCCACGGGGACGCCTCGCAGAGCACCTGCACGTCATGACCGCGATGCAGCCAATCTATTGCTTCCGCCACCGTCAACGGAATCTTGGCGTCGCGGCAGCATTTCCCGCACTGCGTACAATTGAAATGTATGTCCACGCCAACGTGTCCCCTCACTCGCCTCTGTTCCCTTAGCACCCATACTTCACGCGACGCAACATGCGCTAAAGTTACGCCGCATTAGGCCGATACTTTGTCCTGCAAAGGTCATCGCGGTCCACCAATTTCGCTTTAACATAAGAGGCAAGAGTCCAAATGAGCATCTCAAGTGTTTCCCCCTCCGTCGCGCCCTCCATTGCGCCTGCCACCGCCCGTAAGACGCCGGCGAGCCCGGCCCAGCAGGCCAGCAAGCCGGTTGTACCGCCCGCCGTTAAGTCAGGCACCGATAGCGACGGCGATCACGACGGCAGCGGCGGCCGAATCAACGTAAAGGCGTGAATTGGGGATTCCGGGTAAAGCCGTCGCTGCATGAGCATGCAGCGGCGGCGCTTACCCAGCAGAGTTCGGATTGCGGGATCACGTTGATGCAAGAGCCATTCCGACCAGACGTCCGAGCCGAAGTCGTTCTTCTGGGTTACGGATTCTGGATTCATCGAAGATACGGTCTAACACTCTCGATGAGCCGGGCAGATCCATCGCGAGCGACATCGAGGTGCGAATCGCGCCAGTGCACCCGACGGGTGACAAAACTCCAGCCCCAAAGCCCCAAACTCAGCACGTCTCTGAACGGCAACAGCAGCACTTGAGTCTGGGGCGCGTCCGGCCTACGGGTCCTTACGTGAAGCAACCATCGGGCCACCGCGGCGGTGGCGAGCATGCCAAGGGTGGCCAGGGACCCCTCAGCCAACACACTGCCGAGCGCCGCGACCGGGAAACTGAAGGTCAGAAACGAGAAACAATACCCGAGCGGGTTCACCGTGCGAATGGTGCGCAGCCACCTCAGTTCATGCCGCACGAGTTGATTGAACGTGATTTCTGAGACCACCGTTTCCACCACCACGTTGGACAGTACCGTGCGCAGGCCCGCGCGACGGGTCAATTCGCCCAACCGATAGTCATCGGCCAAATGATTCGCAATCGACTTGAAGCCACCAATGCTCGACAGCACTTCTCGCCGTATCGCGATCGTCGCCCCGAACGCAAATGATCGCGAGCCGCTCGAAGCCGCCACCCGGACCGACGGCACGAACCAATCGTTGATAAACAGAGATCCTAAGAGAGACCAGAAACCTGCCCGTGGCCGGCCTTGATATGTACAGGTAACAATTCCTACGCTTCTATCAGCCAACGGACCGACCAAGTTGACCAGATAATCCGGCGTTACCGAGACATCGCTGTCCGCAAGGACCAACAGGTCATGGGCCGCGAGGGGCATCATATTGATGAGGTTACTGACCTTGCGGTTGCTGCCATGCTGCCGACGATCAATGGAGATCTGTAGGTCGATATTCGGATATTCGCGCTGCAACTGCTGCACGACTCCCACCGCCGGATCGGCGGCGTCGGCAACGCCAAAGATGATTTGGAACTCTGGGTACTGCTGATCGCAAAACGAGCGCAAACAGGCGTAAGTTTCCAGCTCCGCGCCGCACAATGGTTTTAATATCGTTATCGGCGGTGCGGCGCTCCGCATACACTCCGCTGAGCGAATCGGCTTGCGCACGGCCAGCCACGCGATGACGCTATAGACCATGGCCAAGGCGGAAAGCACCGATCCGCAACGAACTAAGGTCAAGTAGTGGATGGCGGTATCCCCCGGTTATTGGCAACTGGTATTGAACGGCGGCGCAATGGCTTTGCCAGTTTCACCCCACTCGATCATGGGGGCGCGCGGAATGCATCGTGCAATGGCACGACCGCGATCACCCACTAGTATCGAGGCCAATGGATCGTCAAATGCGGCGTCTGTTCGTTGCCCTTCCTGCACTGACGCCAGCCTATCGGACACACCACGCTCTCACTTTTTCCAATTTCAAGAACTCCTCGGCTCCCGCTCCTCGAAGCAGTGCGAGCTTGGCCAGAAGTCCTGCCTCGGTGCAGGTGGCGGCATGCACGGTGACGGACCTCGGCGCATCGGTAATCGGCCAGCCAGTTCGTGGATTGAGCACATGCCCATATCGGACGCCGTCCCTCATCACGTAACGATAGGCATCGCCACTGGTGGCGAGTGCACCGCCCGAGAGTTCCAATAGTCCCGCTGCGGTGCCGACGCGATCCACATCCTCGAGGGCAACGTACCAGGGAGTTCCGTCTTGCCGTGGACAGGACACCCGCAGGTCGCCACCGAAGTTCACCAGGACCGGGGCTCGGGTATGGGCTTCGGCGAGCGCGAGCGCCCGGTCCACTGCGTACTCCTTGCCTATGCCGCCGAAATCGATTTCCATGCCGGCTTGAAGCCGCAGGATCGGTCGCTCCCAGGTGACTTTCGTCCAACCCACGTATCTGAGGGCCTCGCGCACCTGGAGTTCTGTCGGTACCGTTCCTGACCCATCGAAATTCCATGCCCGACGCAGCGCGCCGGAGGTGATATCGATGAGCCCTTCACTCAAGGCGTAGCACACCATCGAGTAAACGATGAGATCTGCCGTCTCATCATCGACCTGCACCGCTTGTCCTGCGGTCTCATTGATATGGGTCACGACACTCGCCCGGTAGCGCGAGAATTTGGCCTCTATTCGCAGGGCTTCGCTCTTGACGATCTCTCCCACCTCGGCGCCAAGGATCTCGTCGTCAGTGTCGACGAGCACGACGCAGGGGCTGGCCATGGCAGTGAAATGGGTGGATTGATCGTCATGCGCCGCGACCACTTGTCTGCGCTCCAAGCTCGACACGTGCGCCGGCGCTTCAGAACGCAAACGTGTAACCGAGCAGCAATGTGTAGGCCTTTAGATCGGGAAACAGATTCTGCTGCTGCAATTGCCCGATGGCGCCGGCGGGCGATCCGTTGCCGTGTTCGTCGTAATACTCGACGCGCAGATTGAGTTCCGATGTCTCATTGAACGGGACCCCGAATTTGACGCCATAGGTTTGCGCGTGGAACTTCGCGAGTCTCGTATCGGCGGACGCGTATTGAGGGATCACCTCACCGCTCCCCAGGTAGTAGTGAAAGAAATCGGCCGCGCTTTGCGTGTAGTAGCGCAGATGCGGCTCGATATAGTAATTCATGTCGATCTGCCAGCGATAGCGTAGATCCGCCGTCAATGATTTGATCCCCCAGTCATCCTTAAAACCCCGCAATGAGGCAGATATGACGTCGGCGGCCAAATGGACTTTGTTGTCGAAGAAAACGCTTTGCTTGCGCCGCAAATCCGGTCGACTCTCATAGATCTGCTCGGTGGGCTGCCCGCTGGCCGGATCCACAATCGAAATGATCTTGTAGGGATCGGTTTGATAGCCGTGCTCATCACTATAGGAGTAACTTAAGGTCGCGAGCCACCGCCGGCTCATGACCTGCGTAATCCCCACCACTGCGTCCACTTCGTGAAGCGAGGCATCCGGCCCTTTCCAATTCCCGTTCATTTGCGTGAGCGGTGTCGGCGTTCCGCCGATCGGGAAGGAGAGGTCCGATTCGTAGTTCACCGCCGCGCTCAACGTCGTGTTGTGGCCGTTGAAATCCTGAGAGACGCCGATGTTCGCGCTTTCAGAGCGATAGTCGTGTTCTTTCGAATACGCGATACCGCCATCGAGCTTCAAATTCGACGTGAGCGCCTGCTCCCACCCCAAGTGGCCCGCGACGCGCTGATCATAAAATCCGTGATCGAGCGGATAGGTGTTGGACGGCACAATGGTGCTCGCGGCCAGAGTTTGAGTCTTGGCTCCGGTCGGCGGCGGCACGAGTACTACCGTCGAACCGCCGGATGCCGTCGTGACCGTCACCGGGGTCCCGAGCGGAATGACTTTATAAGGCCGCACATAGGTCTGCGGCAGTGTCGAGGGGACCGCTCCTAGGGGCGTCGCTCCGGTGAGCGAGTCGGCGGTGATGCCGAAATTTAAGGTGCTGTCTTCGTCGAATTTGTGACTGACGTTGACTTCCGGTTCAATGGCCTGGACGCGATTCACCTCATGGTAAATGAGCAAGGCCGAATCGACGCTCGTCGTGGGCACATCCGCGGGCGGCTCTTGAGCCTTGGCGTGCGCACTCGCTAGCAATCCCGCCGCGGCGGCGGCTAGAACGCGCCGCACGCCAGGCGTGGTCGCAGCAACTTTTGGCTCTAATTGCACCCACAGCCCCCGCCGGCAAAGCTGCGCCCACCGCTCGAGGCCTCCTTGCTGAAGTAAATGTGATCATCCATGCCCGCTTCGATCGGATACGCGCTGACTTGCATCGCGCGCTCGGCCAGCAGATCGTGTTCCCACGGTTTTGCGCCGAGCACTGTGCATCCGCCGCTTCCGAACAGGGCGATCCCGATCGACAGCGCACCCAGCAGCCGCCCCGTGGGCCGCCAGGGGCGCATCTCGAAGCGCTCAGTGAGTCTTTTCGGCGAGTAGAGTCTGCAACTGCTCTTCATAAAGTCCCTTCTGTTTCTCTGAAAAACCGGCATGCTGAAAGCGCACATGGCCGGCGCGATCGATCAGGATGCCGCTCGGCATCCCGGCGACCTTATAGGCCGTGGCAAGTTCGCCCTTTGGGTCATACACAATTGAAAACTCGGCGGGTGTCTCGTTCAAGAATCGCTCCGCCCGGTCCCGATCCTTATCGACGTTGACGCCGATGACGACGAAATTCTGCGAACCATATTCGCGCACGAGACCGTCCAGCCAGGGGAAGGACTGTTTGCAGGGGCCGCACCAAGAGGCCCAGAAATCCACATACACGACCTTGCCGCGGAAGGGGCTTAAATCCAGATCCGCGGCTTGTGCAATAGAACTGAGGAGCAGCACCCCCAATAAGCCAGAGAATGCCAAACCGATGAGGCCTCGACGTGGAGTGGCCTTGGGGTCCGCTGCGCGCATACGACTTCTCCAATGTGTGCATCGACTATAGAATGATTCACTTTGTATTGCAAAGTTGGATTCGTTGAATGCGCGTAATGCGTCGTCTTGTGGCGACATCAACTCTTCAAACGAGAATCGCTTCGTAAACAGGCTCGAGAAAAAGCGCGAACGGTAGTTTTTCTCTTGCGCTCGGTGTTTGTCAGATGTTGGACAATGACCCCATGCTTTCGAATCGAAAATATCGAGAAGGCAAATGAGAATGGCTCCGCTTTCGGGCTACGTGGTGGCCATGTTGTTATGGCACGGACACCCATCACAGGCACTCGCTCAAACGGACGAGATCCAAGTGTATGACGCCGCGATCGCCCCGACCGGCGCATTTAATTTGACGCTGCACAATAACTTCACGGCGAGCGGGAACACGGCCGCGGGCTTTCCCGGAGGGATCGTCCCGGACCGCTCGCTTAACGGCGTTGCCGAGTGGGCCTATGGCATCGCACCGTGGTTCGAGGGAGGACTCTATTTTCCCTTGTATTCGATCACGCGCAACGGCAGCGTTTTATATAACGGCTTTAAGCTCCGCACCCTGTTCGTCATACCGGATGCGGTCAAGCGTGAATTCTTTTACGGCGTCAATTTTGAATTTAGTTTCAACACCGCGCATTGGGATGAGCGAGCATACACGTCCGAAATTCGCGGCATTGTTGGCACTCATCTAGGCCGTTTCGATTTGATCTTTAATCCCATCGTCGATAACTCTTGGAATGGATTTTCGAAGCTTGAATTCGTCCCTGAAACCCGGTTCGCGATGGCACTATCGGAGAAGTACAAAGTGGCGCTCGAAGAATACGATGACTTCGGCAGCATCAGCCACTTCCTGCCCGGAACGAAACAGTCGCATCAGTTGTTTGCCGTCGTCGATATCAACACTAAGATGGTCGGCATCGAGGCCGGCGTCGGTGCAGGACTCACGAGCGCCTCTGATCATTGGGTGCTTAAACTCATTTTGTCCAGAGACCTTTGACCAATCATTGGGAAGGATACTGCTCAGTGCACTGGCACAGAATCTCGCGGTTCCGGCTGCAAGCTTGTGCGGTCGAACGTACAGCGCGTGAGAATTTGGACTGCTTTCCAGTCAAAGAAGCGCGACATGGGCAGAAGGTCACTATCGAGCGGCGTCAGAGCCATAGGCCACCGCAGAATTCAGTTCGATTCCACATTTGAAGGGGTGAGTGGATTGCGCTCGCGAGGGGGCAGCACTTCGAGTGCTGTCACAGCCTCGTGTTCGACGTACTTCGCGCGTGGCTAGTTGCGGCGTCTGGTCGTGCCGAGGTCTCGCTCACGAAGTCGCACGCCGCGACCTCCGACGGTGCTGGTGCCGCCGTCGCCAATCAACTCGATACCCATGTCCTCGAGCGCCTGCACGACCTTCGTTAGCGAATCCACGTTGCCGCGTATGAGACCGTCGCTCGTTTCCATGCGCTGAATGGTGGGGAGAGACAACCCTGCACGCTGTGCCAGCACCGCTTGGTCAATTCCGAGCAAGGCGCGGGCAGCGCGAAGCTGAGACGCAGTTATCATGGTTTAAACATCAGTATACATGTGCTGACATTGATAAAGCATGTTGTTGGAGTTATTCTTTGACGGCATGTGGTGTCCGTTGGTTTAAGGATGGGCTCGTGATTACTTCAATACATGAGGGCTTGCAGGCCATTGTAGGATCGGCTCGGCAATTAGTGTGCCGGACCCGTGGGCCAGAAGCCACGGTCTTGAATCGTAGACTCCGAGCCGGGGTGTCGCTAGGCGCCGGTGCTAGAGGCTTTCTGGCCAGTCGTGGCACCGGCGGCGTGGTGATTTACGGAATCGATGACGCGTTTTTCCTACGGGCGGCAGCGAAAGTCGAAGGCCTGCTCGCACGGATCCGGCGGCCAGCAAGGACGCTCATTTTACGTATGGGCAACGTGCCGTGTGTTGATGCTACCGGCATTTCTGCACTGCGAGCGCTCGTTACCACCTTGCGACGTCATGGCGCCAGAGTCCTGCTGGTCGAAGTCAGGCCGCGCGTCCTGCAGCAGCTCCTCCGTGGCGGTGCGATCGCGCATGTCGGGGCAGAGAACGTGATCGATACGCTCGAACATGCCCAAACGCGCACCAGCGCAATCGATGTCGTTGGGCCACAGCGATTCGATCGGCCGCGCCGACGGGATGAATCCATTCGCCCTGCATCGAGAGAATGACGCACAGCCGCGTACGCTCGGTAGTAACGGCATGAGACGGGGTCAGTAACCGATGAGCGATTGCAATGAGAGACGTTTCATCTTCCCAGGGCTCACTCCCAGTGGCGACACGCTGCTGCGCTTTCGAGAGCCAAGCGAAACGGCCCCGGACGCGTTATTCGCACGGATAGCAGCCGGTAGCTACGATAAGCCATTCTTGGTGGAGGACCGCGAATTCCGGGCCATGTGCTTCGCACTCGACGGCAGCACCCAAAGCGAGATGCGGCTCGGAGACCCGGAGGAGTTGGTCAGCGCCTACACCCGCAAGATGATGGGCTTTCTCCTCTTCCGCTCACGCCCCCGCAACATTCTGATGATCGGCCTCGGCGGTGGCTCGCTAGTCAAATATTGCCATAAGCACTTACCGACAACTCACATCACGGCGGTCGAGATCGACGCCGAAGTCATCGCGCTGCGTACGCACTTTCATGTTCCGCCCGATGATTCTCGGCTGCGCGTCGTCAACGAGGACGGTGCACGACATGTCGCAACCATGGCGAACGCCGATCAGCACACTGACGTGATGCTCGTGGATGCGTACGATCGACGAGGAATCGCCAACGCGGTCGTATCGCACTTATTTCTCGACAATGCCCGACAAGTTCTCTCGCCGCGTGGCGTGTTCGTTATGAATCTAGCGGAAGATAAGGACGCGTGCGACCGCCATATTGAAACCATTCAGTCGGTATTTGGTGATCCCGTGATCGAGATTGCCATGGCGGACACCGGTAACGTCGTCGTGTTCGCGGGAAGCGTGCTACGCGATCACCGGCGCCTGATGACGGCCAGTCGCAAATCGCATCGCATCCAGGGGCGACTCGGTTTGCATTTTCCCACACTACTGAGGCGTGCAACCGAGTATCAAAAGCAGCTGCGGATGCAGGGCAGCCGGGTTGGCGCACGCCGATGAACTACTCGGGGTCGCTCGTTAGCCACCTTTGGTAGCAATCAGGAACAGCATAGCGAATTGTGAAGCACTGGACATCGCGATATGAGCAAAGTATACACATCGGACAACGTCGCTGCCCCCGCAGGCGTGCGTCATCAGCAGTTAAAAGCCTGGGTGGCTGAGATCGCCACGCTCACCCAACCCGACCGGATC
>Ga0182030_10008699_pt1 | contig 20954 bp, 16 predicted proteins | sample 812S3MmetaG_FD_121299 | JGI IMG/M metagenome (GOLD analysis project Ga0182030, IMG submission 121299) | Permafrost microbial communities from Stordalen Mire, Sweden - 812S3M metaG (Illumina Assembly) | ecosystem: Environmental > Terrestrial > Soil > Wetlands > Permafrost | place: Sweden...
AAGTTTCACACCTACAGCTTCGGCAACATCATGCTCATCGCACGCCAGAAGCCCGATGCTACCAACGTTGCCGGACTTCGGACATGGAACTCGCTTGGCCGCTTCGTTAAACGGGGAGAAAAAGGCATTTTTATTCTCGCCCCGATGGTCGGACGAAGAAGCACGAAGGATGTAGCGACCGAGGAACCGAGTGAAGACGCAACCACGGAGGGTCAGAGGACGCTGTACGGATTCCGGGCCGTCTATGTTTTCGATGTCGGCCAAACCGAAGGCAAAGACCTTCCCTCACTGACCGAAGTCAACGGCGACGTAACCGGATACCGCGAACGCCTGTTCAAGTTCGTGGAATCGCAAAGCGTCGAGCTAAGTTTCTCGGAGAGAATTGCTCCCGCAAAAGGTCTCTCGCATGGCGGGAAGATCACGCTGCTTTCAGGGATGCAGCCAGCCGAGGAATTTTCGACGCTTGTCCATGAGATCGCTCACGAAATGTTGCACCGTGGCGACCGCCGCACCCTGACCACCAAGCAAGTCCGCGAGACCGAGGCCGAAGCCGTGGCTTTTGTAGTTTGCCAGTCGGTAGGACTTCAAAACGGAACCGCATCTCAGGACTACATCCAGCTTTGGCACGGAGACGCCAATCTCCTACGCGAGAGCTTGGAAGCCGTTCAACAGACCGCTGCCGTGATCCTCGGGGGCATTGCCCCCGAGCCAGCGGCACTAGCGGCAGCCGCATAAAACGACCTGCACCGTTTGGTTTGAGGCCCGACGTGTGCGCCAAGTCCATCAACACCTAACCAAAAACATATGACAGGAGAAAAGACCATGCCGAGTACGCAAAATGCAGTCAACAACCACGAATATCGCAGCGTTCCCATCACCGCGCTTGCGGAGTCAGCCACCAATCCCCGCAAGCGATTTGATCCGAAGAGCCTCGAAGAACTGGCGGCCAGCTTCAAAACGCAAGGGATTCTAGCCCCTCTTTTGGTGCGCGAACTGGAGGAAAGCAAGTACGAAGTTGTAGCCGGGGCACGTCGCCTCAGAGCGGCGAAACTGGCGGAACTCGAAAAACTTCCTGTCCGCATCGTCACGCTGACCGATGCGGAGGCAATCGAAGCCCAGTGCGTTGAGAATCTGCAAAGAGAAGACATCCACCCGCTTGAGGAAGCTCTGGGTTTCAAGTCGCTTTTAGAACTCGGAGAGCCTGTCTACACCATCGCCACCATCGCCTCCCGTGCTGGCAAGAGCGAGGCGTATGTCTACGGTCGTATCAGACTTGCTGACCTAATACCGCCCGTGGCCGAGGCATTCCTGAAAGACCAGATCACCATCGGCCACGCTTTGCTGATCGCCAAGCTCCCGGCTACGCAACAGCATGAGGCGTTTTCGGCTGCCTTTCGGGGCTTGTGGACAAGCGAGGGCAACAGCCAAGTCCTGATTCCAGTCCGCGAGTTGGCTGCGTGGATCGAATTGAACATTTTGCTACAACTGGCGTCTGCGCCATTTGACAAGCAGGATGAGACACTCGTTCCCGAAGCAGGTTCGTGCGCCAACTGTCCGAAGCGAACTGGCTTCAACAAGCTACTCTTTCCCGACGTGCGTAAGGATTCCTGCACTTCACCCGATTGTTTCCGGGCCAAGATCGACGCTTCGGTGAAAAAGACTCTGGAAACCAAGCCGCAACTGGTCCAGATTTCAGCGGCGTGGAATTCCCGCGAGGGCGCTCCCTTGGGACGGAATCAGTATGTCGAATTGGAGATCAAGAAGCCGAAGGCAAACGGTGCAAGTACCAAGCTATCCGCGAACCAGAAGCCATGCGACAAGATGACTGAGGCCATCGTCATGGACGGCGGGAAGCGCGGACAAGTCGTCAAGGTTTGTGCCGATCCCGCTTGCCGCACCCACCACCCCAACACTCCTTCGCCGCAGCAAGTCGAGAGGGAGCGAGCCGAGGAACGGAAGCGCATCGAGAAGGAGAAACTGGCCATTACGACTCGCCACCGAGTCTTGGCCACGATCCTCCAGCGCGTATCGGCTCCGTTAAAGAAGGCAGACTTCCTGGCGGTTGCCCACTACCTGATTGGCCATCTCTCCTATAGCCAGGTCCCGGCTCTGGCGAAGCGGCACAAGGTGGAGGCAAAGAAAGACTCTGCCTCCGCACAGGAACTTCTGGCCAAGCAAGTAAGCACGTATGATGAGGCCGAACTTTGCAAGCTCCTCCTCGAAATCAGCTTACTGGATTCGGCCTATCAGCGATCCACCACTAGCCGCGATGACGTTCTCATGGACGCCGCCAAACGCTACCGAGTGGATATTGAGAAACTCCAAAAGGCCGTGGCAGAGGAACTTGCCGCCAAACGGGACAAAAAGACGAAGGCGGGAGCCAAACCGAAAACCCGTAAGACAGCCTAGGCCACTCCCCTAGATTTCCGGCGGAGTGCGAAACTCGCACTCCGCCATCTTTGACGCTCGCACCAGACCATTCCTTGCAAGTACAGTGGGAACTCTCAGAATCTGTCGGCTACAGTTCGTAGCACTTCTTCATTCTAGATACTTTTGGATGATCGGCTCGTAAAGCGTCGCCAGTGCAGGATTGGCACCCTCTTCCTCCCTGTGATACCAACGAACTGCACCGTACACGGCTTTTGCATCTGGCTTCCACCCACCGCTGATGCCCTCGTCCATATGTTTTCTCACTACATCAATCGGTGCCTTCAGATCGACCCCATACGTTCGGCATGCCCCCAAGTAAGATCCATAGCTCAGAGGTCGTTGCTTGTAAGCCTGCAACAGAGTGTCAGTTGTAATCGCAGGCGGCAACCATGCTTTCAACAACGACTGGGGAGGCAACGGCGCAACCCGCCATTCTGGCAGGGCCGAGCCCACAAGGAGCTTCGGAAGATCCGGTAGAGCCGGTAAGACCGGAAGTGGAGGAAGACCCAATGACGTTGTATTTGGATAGCGGAGAGCCGAAAGCAACAACATGACGATCAGATTGAGATCGTCGCCCGTATTGTCTCTGTCCTTTGCAGCATCAAGCCGCAGCGCAACATTAACCCCTAGTTCTCTCTCTCCATTGGGCCCGTTGCCATCGGCAGCTTTCATGGGGTCTTGTGACAATGCGCGGCGGTAAAAGTTTATGGCAGCCGGCCCTATGATATCGCCGGTATAAACAAGGGCGATTTGATCTGAAGGCCACCACTGACCGTTAAATGTGTGCTTGGTGCCTCCTATCTTGTCCTGGGGTAGCGCATTCCACAAACGTCTTAAGGGCTCGCCAAAACTGGGATCGCTCAGGCTCCATACACCCATGGCCGCCATGAGGGGAATCATCTGGTCCCTGGAGAATCCGTAGTCTTTATCATAAGGATTGTTCCAAGGGGCAAGTTTTGGGTGTCGGTAAAAAACGCCGTCCCGCTTTGGTTCTAGTAGTCCTAGGACATCGTGAAAGCTCTTCAACTTTCGAGGGACTTTCCATGGATCATTCATCTGCTCCCTGAGCCAACAACCGAACCAATACCAACCCTCGCGTTGAGACGTGTCACCACCATCCAGTGCGCCATCGGGTCCTTTCTTGTGTACGATCAAGCCGTCTGCGTCGTAATGGATCGGCGGATCACTGTCGTTCTTTCCCGCCCATGAATATAGCGGAGTCTTGGCTCCTATGAAGGCGGCCGACGCCGCAAGTGCAGCGCGGTGAGCGAACTGCCGTCGATTTAGATTTCTTGTCATGCCGACCTGAGAGTTACTATTGCTTTTCGATTTTTCGCGACAGCACTAACGACCACGTGGTCTCGATCGTCACGCTCATGTCCCCTGATGTAGATGTTTGCGTCGACTTATTGTCGAGATGCGCGTCAATTGTCGACCAATCCTGGTTCACATTCATCGTGCCGGACATCTTCACCTCACCGCCCCCTTGATCCTTGCCCTCCAATATGACCGCTTGCAATTCGCAGTTGTGATCGGGGGCGCACTTTATCGACGCTTCTTTTATTTGATCCATAGATAGACCTAGCAATCCCGCAACCACCCGCGTTGATACCTTTTGGGCACCTACCGGTGCGGCCTGCAGCGAGGCAAACTGGCCGAACGCTTCTAACGAGGCAATGACCTCCTGCGCGTCGGTGGTTGCACTCTTGCGTTGAACATCGGATAGTACCTTCCCGTCCTTCGCGACAACTTTGACTGCTCCGCTATCGGCGTTAATCTCAACAACCCTTCCCGCCAGCACATTGACGTTGTCGGCATCGTTCGAGTCATACTTGATTGCGAAGTGCGTAGGACTACCGCTGACATCGAAAGCAAGGAAATCAACTGTTCGTGAGGTGCTCTGCGTCGAAGAAGTTTCACTACCGGGAGGTAGTTGATAACCGAGCCCTTTGCCGCTCATCGCGATACTGCTTTTCGACACAAGCGTTTCCTTGAACGTCACAGTGTCATTCGGCTTGAAAACCGGCGGACGCCAATTTTCCGCAAAACTCCGCCAGGACAGTCCGAACACCACGGCGATCATCAATTTCTTTTTCATGGTCGCTCCCCGTCACTGCTTTCGATCAGCTCGCAGACCTAGAGCGGTACTCGTTGTGATCAAAGACACCTTATACTCCTGCCCTGCTAAGACCGGAGCAGGCATTGATGTCAGCGTCTGAGTCTGGCTGATCGCCGGCAGGTCTTGATCCTTTTTCATCATGTCGTTGGGAAAGGCTTCCTCGGCAATAACCGACGACACGGGTATGGTCGGGCACGAGACTATGTTGCGCAAATTTCTCCAATCGCTCTCAATGAGTTTTGCAATCGGACTTCTTTGAAACCTTAGAGTAATCGTGGTTTTTTGGAATTGCAGATCTATTTTTAATTGATCATCTTTCACATACGGATCAGATAACGAAATCGGAAACTGTAAATTCGCTTGGTCAAACCCTACGGGCTGCTGATTAATGAAGAATTCCTCGTCTAGAACGCACGTCGGATTGGCAGTGAGAAGAATCAAGAGTGCTTTCAACACGGGTTCAAACACAAACTTCACCTTCGTGCTCACCTGCGCCGAAGCGCTGGCGTTGGTGACAAGAGTGGCAGTCTTCAAGTCATCCGTTACGTTAAGAGCCGAGACCTGCGCATTTCCGACGGCGGTGATCCATACGGAATCGGATGCCCCCGTATCGATGTCATATAGGTAGACGGTAAGTATTATTTTGTCGGAAATCGCCTGTTCGGCCGTTTTCTTTGCTTCACAAAACAACTTTTCCTGCGCTTTTATCCGTTCGCAATCTAGTTTTGCCAATGCGCACCCGAGATCCCATCCGCAGTCTGAGTTACAACCTCGATCTGCGTTGCAAGGAATGGGATCGATACTCGCCGTGGTAACCTTCGTGAATGGAGCGCTCACGTGTTGCCCTGGAAAGCTAACGGTGACACTGATTCCAGCATTCGCGATAGCACTGGACACCGAACGCGCGATAAACTGCCTTTTCACGAAGGCGCTTGGAACCTTCCAGGTGGTCGTAGCGTCGTCGCCAAAAGATGCCGCGAGAGACGAGAAGCTTTTGCTCATTTCATCAAAGTGCTTATCCACGTCATCCTGCTGCGCCACAGCGTTGGGAACGAAATACATGCTCAGCAGACCACTCAGCAATGCTACATTGACGAGTTTTAAGAGATCTTGACGCACGGTCTAACCTCCTACTATTTGACATCTACGTGCAACAAAAGATGGAATCCGCCGGGATCAATGAGAAGAGCCTTTTGAGGTATCGATACGCCAACCTGAGCTTTTGTTGCTTTTACATTGATGGTCGCACCGGTCGTCGGATCGATGATCGTATTGGTCAGGTCCAACGGATATACGTTATCGGTAGGAATCGGAACCTTGATGTTCGTATCGAATTTTGTAAGGGGATTGAGCAACGGGGCAAGCTGTTTTTCCAGGTACGCTCTGAGATCATCAACGGACTTCTTGCCGCTGCCCGTTTGGGCGCTTGTGAAGTTGCCGATTGCCCCAAAGTATATTGACGGGCGGATGGAGAGATATGTATCCCCGACTGAGAGCGCGAGATGCAGGGTGAGAGCTGTGGGATTGCTGGCGGTGGAAGCCGGAATGAAGGCCAGCACTTCCTGCTTGCCAAAGCCAAAACTGATCACTTTCGGAATGCCGATTTCCTTCAATTTTCTCGCGACCAGATAGTTAACTTCATCACCGGGAACGTGAACCAACACGTCAGAGGTGGTCTGCGCTATTGCCGTCAACGCTTGCGCTGTATCATCGATGGCCTTCAGTTGCTGCTGCTCAGGTGAAAGGAAATCGGGCAGATTCAAAGTGCTTCCCACATCATTGGCAACACTTCGGGCATTGGCGACAGTCGGAGAGACGGCGCTCACATACCGCAGGCCAGATAGCGAGGGCTGGCCGAAGATCGCCTCGTTAGTCTTCCGCGGGCTGCTGGCTTCGATAGAGTCGAGGGCAACTCTCCCGCGGCCGACGAGTGGCAATGGGCCGCCCGCACCAATCCTTGCCAGGAACAGCCCAGTGGCTCGCGGAATACTCGTTCTTAACTTAACCTCAGTCGGCGAGATATCGGCCGTAAGAGCACCGGTGTTAAAACTTTCTATTGCCGAATGAAAGCTCTGGCAATCGAGTTTGCTCCGTTCCTGTTTCTTGATGGCGACCGCGGCGAATCGTCCTTTGTTGAGAACGATTGACGCCTCACCCAGGCGGAAATCAAACGAAGTCGCACTCTGTGGCACTGAATTGAAGTTAACGCTGCCAGCCAGTTCGCAAAGAGGCATCGACAGTTTTGCGGCCGGCAATGCAAAGGACTGCACACTCACAAATCGGAGCGTGCCAGTTTGTGATTCGACCACATGTCCCGCAGTGTATTGCGCCTGGATCTCCTCCGCATTCCAAGCGCCGGCCTCCAGCTTCGGTATCGAAATGGTCGAGCCCATCACCGGTTCGACTTCCGGCGGATTGTCGATCGAAATCGATGACAACCACAGCGACCCAACCGGAATGGTAACTTGGGTTTTGCCGTCCGAACCTTCCGACACCATCGCACTCAGCGTGAGTCTGTCCTTATAAGGACCTTGCCAAAGCACCTTTGAATGATCTGGAGCGTAGTAGCGGATCACACCGCTCGGCGAATGAAACCAATAGTTTCTTACCTTAAGCGCAGGGTCCGGGCCTTGAGCCTCCGTGCTCGCTTCCTGGCTGAACTCATCCCCGGTGGTTATTTCGAATGGACCGAGAATCACCTTGAAGCCCATCGGGACGCCGTGCCTGAATCCGGCTGGCGGGAGCGAAGGTTCGGGGGGAAGCGTGCTGCGAGTCTGCCCGATCAGCGGCGCATTTAAGACGGACGGGCTTAGCGCAAACACTAAGACTGAAGCACAGAAACATCGGACAATGAGCGTCTTCATCGCCACCTCATACACTCCCGCGCGCACGGCTAACCACTTAGGGCGTACGTGACGAGACGATTACAATCTTGTAGGGGTAATCAGCGAGTAGAAGCCCCCTCGGATGTGAAGCTCAGTCGAGCCTCACTCTTCCTTTCGCTGATTGCGTGGAAGATTATTAGTTAGCAATATAAAGTCAAGCACAAGGATCTTGAGCCAGGCCGGGTAAAGGATCTGAGTCTGACGCGTCATCGCGTTATGCGATCTGCGGTAACAAAACGACTTATGAGCGGGTTATGTGCACGCAAACTCTTGTCGTTTTCGCCAAAACGCTTGCCCAAGGCGCGATTCCGGGCAAAACCGCCTTTTGTTTTTTATTATCTGATGAGAAACTATCGGCAAGGTTTTGGGTTCTAATCCACATCGCCACTGTTTTGCGCCGCCTCGTCGCTACGACTTGTAGATTCCTTATTTGCGTGGTTTCTCAGTGGGCAGACGTGTCCCAGGATGGGCGGGCTTTGCAGTCGCTCCCGTGATGGTGTTCCTGACACTCTGCTCTTACTACGCCTACACTCGACACTACCGAACGGTTTCAGGCAATGCGGTTGGTTCTCCCGTTGATTCCGCAGTCCTCAAACAGTCCAGCGATCCCCAGGCGTTGCTTGGCATCGCCGATCACTTCTACTGGTTAAATAACGGACCCGCAGCAGGGCCGCTCTACGCCCGAGCCGAGAAACTGTTCTCGGAGCGGGGCGATGCGCGAAACGAACTTTACGCTAAGGTTGGCCATCTTAGATCACTAGCCGAAACAATGTCGTTTGTGGATCTTTCGCGCATTCTGAATGAGCAACTCCAAACTCCGATGGTTCAAAACGACTCAAGACTTCGCCTGTGGTGCCTGATCGCAAAGGGTTATACCGACATTGAAATTGACTATCGAGTCTCAAAACGCGATTGGCTAGAAGCGCAGGACATCGCAAAAGCCCTAGGCGAAAGCCAATGGGTCACGCGCGCGTCCGGCGAATTGGGCCTCATAGCGTTTTTAGAAGGGAACCCAGGACGGGCGGCCAGACTTCTGGGCGGCGCTCTCTTGTCGACCATGACGAATGGCGACACTGCCGGCCAGGTACGCTTTCTAGAATTACTGGGAAGAGGGTTTGAAGAAGTCAATCGCCACGCCGAGGCGCTGAGATTCTTCGAGAGAGCTATCAAACTAGCGGAGGGTAATCCTGATTGTGGGCTTCCGTTCATGGGATATGAGGGAAAGGCGCAGGCCCTGATCTCGCTTGGCAAAGCGGAAGAGGCGAGGTCGGTCCTTGACAGTGCCCTTGCCAAAGCGCAGTCGCAAGGGAAGCGCGGGCACGAGGCGGAGTTGCTTGTGCGTCTCGGAAGGTTGGCGGCACAGACTGGAAACCGACAACAGGCACTGACTTACTTGGAAGACGCTGGCCAATTCGCAACCGAGGTGCAGTTTTACAGAATTGAAGCCGACGCCATGTACGAACTCGCCCAACTCTATCGCGACGCCGGAGATCTATCCACAGCGGACGCTCGTGCCACGCAGGGCGTGACCGCGAGCCAGCAGGTTGGTGATCGTTATTATGTGCCTCGCAATTTGACCATTCTCGCTGACCTAAAAGCACGTCGTGGTCGCTATGCCGAGGCAAAGGCTCTCTACGATCAAGCGGAAGATGTGATCGAAGGGATGTTGACCAGCGTGGACGAGCCGTATTGGAACAGTTCGGTTGTGGCCGCGCAGAGCCAGACCTACGTGCAGCATTTCGAACTCGTAACTCGTGGCGGAGATGTGCCCGAAGCGTTCCGCGTCTTGGAGCGCGTCCGAGGACGAACCCTCGCTTGGGCTCTCGAAGATCGAAAGGCGTTCCCAATCTCGGAATCAAAACAGACCGCGTCGTTGGAAACCGATGTAGCCGGACTGCAAGCTCGATTGATGCAGAGCGGCAACGCCACCGAACGCGAGCAACTCTTGGACAAACTGGTCGAGTACGAGCGACGCCTCGGCCTGGCGTGGACAAAGGGAGATGAAGCGAATACGCGACTGCCCGCACAACCCGCGCCGTTGAAAATCGTGCAGGATGACCTCAAACCGGATGAAATGCTCCTGGAGTACGTTCTTGATGACCCCAACTCCTACTGCGTTTTGATATCACGTAAAGGCGCTTTCGTGAGATTGCTCCCGACCGGGCGCAAGGAGATAGAGAAGTTGGCGCAGCAGTATATCGATGAAATCCGTGGGAAGGCATCGGGAGCGGACGCATCGAAACAACTCTACGAACGGCTGCTAAAACCGATTCCCGAAATTTCCGGCGTTGACCGGATTATCGTCGCGCCGGACGGCATATTGCACTTGCTGCCATTCGAGGCCCTTCAAGACAGCCGTGGCCAATATCTTCTGAAATCGCACACTATTAGCTATGTGCCCTCCGGCACGATTTTGGATACGCTTCGCCGCGGCCAAAAGCACGAACCCGCGCCGAAGCCGCTCTTGGCAGTGGGAGATGTCGCCTATGAGAACCAGGGCGGCGCAGGCAAGAGACTGCCGACTCCAACCTCTGTGCGCGGACGGATCGAACGTGGCATCGCAGACTTGTCAGGCGTCGCCCTTAGTGATCTTCCGCAGACGCGCGAAGAGGTTGAGGAAATCGGTAAGATTGTGGGATCGAACGCGGTCATCCTTCTCGCCAAGGACGCGACTGAGACCGCCTTTAAGAACGAACCGCTCGATCAGTTTCGTGTCTTGCATTTGGCGGTTCACGGGTTCGCCGACACGCAATATCCGGAGCGATCAGCACTTGTCCTGGGGACCGATCCGAAGTCTGGCGATGACGGATTGCTCCAGGTGCGGGAGATCATTCGCCTACGCCTAAATGCTGAACTAACGACACTGTCCGCATGCGATACCGGAGTGGGAAAATTGCAGGGACAGGAAGGCATCAGCAATTTGGTGGAAGCGTTCCTAGTGGCAGGTTCCAAATCGGTGGTTGCGAGTCTCTGGAGTGCTGATGACACTTCCGCGAGCGCGCTGATGGAGCGTTTCTATCAGCGATTGGCCCAGGGGGAAAGCACCAGTTCGGCTCTGAGGAACGCAAAGCTCGATTTGCTGGTGAAATACGGCGATCAATTGAGCCCATTCTATTGGGCGGCCTTCATCGCTGTCGGAGAGACGTCAAGCCCGATTGGAATCAAACAGCAATGAATTTAACTCTCGACGAACGCACGAAGATTTTTGACAAAGTCTGCCGACTGGTGGAGACCAAGCATTTCGATCCCGGAATGAACGGCGTGGATTGGAATGCTTTGGCGCGGGATCGCCGGGATCAGATCCTAGCGTCCACCGACCCGGAGGCCTTCGAGAAAGAGGTCCACAAATTAGTAGCGGAACTGAAGACTAGCCACACTGGCTTTCGCCATGCGGGGATGCGGAATATTCCCGCTCGGCACGCGATAAACGCGACTCTGCAGCGCATCGACGTAAACGGAAGTGAGCGATGGATGTTTCAAGACGTGCATCGAGGAGGCCCGGCTTTCGCGGCTGGCATACGGCCTGGGGATCTCTTACTCGAATGCGGCGGACGAGAGGTCCGGCCCCCGAACGACCTGACCTTCTCCGTTGGCGAATCCGCGAATCTTCTCATTGAAAAACTCGACGGCGAAGTGCAGAGAGTCAATGTTCAATTGCCGGTGCCCAAATCCCAGAAGCATCCGGTTACGGCGCCACAGGCGGTTACCACCGAAAGGCTCAGCGACGAAATTGGACTGCTGAGAGTCGCAATGTTTCCGGGCGCCATCGGTATCGACGTAGCAAAGGACATCGACCGCGGCATCGCCACACTCGACGGATGCAGTCGGCTCATCGTCGATTTACGAGGAAACACTGGAGGCGGAATTGGAGGGCTTCGCCTAATGAGCTACCTGACTCCCAGAAAGCTGGAAGTCGGATACAGCCTCACACGGAAACGTCGTGAGCGTGGTTATCGTCGTGAGGAACTGACTCGATTCGGACGCATTCCGTCCCACAAAGCGACTCTCTTATGGTTAGCGGCCCGATATGCTTTCGTTGAAAAATCTATCCTAGTCGTCACCGAAGGACTCGGCGAGCGACGATTCCACGGTCGAGTGGTACTGTTGGTAAACGAGCACACCACGAGCGCTGGCGAGATGGTCTCCGCTTTCGCTGAGGAGAATAATCTGGCGACCATTGTGGGAACAAAAACGCCCGGCCGTCTACTGAGCGGCACCGCGTACAAGGTTGGCCATGGATATATTCTCGGCTTGCCGGTTGCCGCGTACCTGAGCTGGCAAGGACGGATGCTGGAGAACAACGGCATCGTTCCAAGGATCTCTATTGACCTTTTCCGCGACGCATTAAGGGACGGACGAGACACCCAGCTCGAAGCAGGGCTGGCGGCAGTAAAGGCTTTGTGATAGTGGGAAACATAGATCTCAACCCACTAGCGATTCGAATCGCCGTCCGAGTCGCCGGCCCCGACGCTCCCTGCCCGAAGGGTTGATGAGACGGGAACTTCCCCTTTTTGAGACACTCTATCTGCAGGGAACTAATATCAGGGCCTTGAACGGGGCACTTCTATCTGTGCAGACATGCCGCCGTCATCAGTCCCTTGAAATATCGAGAAGCAGTCTTGTGCCTTTACGCCACGACGGAGTGTCATGGGTCGACCATATTCCTCAGATTTGACCAAGCTGTCTGCCACCTACAAGTGGGCGTCTTCATTTAAGACGCCTGCGCTGCTCAGAGCCGTGTCCAGCGCTGCTGAGGTTTCGCTCACGTATGTGGGTTCCGGTGGCTCATATTCGGTTGCTGTTTTTGGATCCCGGCTGCACAACGAATATTCTGAAAAGGGATCACGTTCTCTTACTCCGCTTGAGGCCTCCACCGTTGGTCACTGGCGAGATTTTGGCGCAATGGTCTTAACAGCAGGAGGAGGCAACCCAGATATTCTTGGCATCACTGAGCAGTTGGTCAAAGAGGAGCCAATTGTTTTAGGCGCCATATGCTCCCGAAAGAGATCGAAGCTCTCTCTCATCGCACACCGATTTCAACACATCGAGCTAACCGAGGCGGAGCCCCCGACAGGTAAAGATTCTTTCCTTGCCACCAAGTCCCTTCTCAGTTCATGCATTTTCCTGCACCGGGCATACTGTGATGTTTTTGGCCGTGAGAATCGACTTCCCCCGAGCTATCGCGAGCTCCTTCCACCAGATCTACTGACTCTCTCGTCGAGCGAACCCACAACCTTGTCTCGTCCGAGTTTAGTTGTCCTTTATGGACCCTCATCTGCCCCGGCTGCAATTGATCTGGAGTCAAAGATCAATGAGGCGGGCTTGGGATACATTCAGATCGCTGACTATCGTAACTTCGCCCACGGTCGGCACACGGGGCTGGACGCAAGGTCCGAGGCATCGGGAGTGTTGGCATTTGCCTGTCCTGAGGACGAGCCGATTGCTACAAAGACGTTGAAACTTATACCGCGCGAAATTCCTCGTTTCCTCATCCGAATCCCATTCTGCGGTGCAGAAGGCGGCATTAGCGCCATGGCAGCTGCCCTCCATCTCATTGGGACTCGTGCTAGACTCTTCCGGCTTGATCCAGGTAGACCCAAAGTTCCATTTTTTGGCCGCAAGCTTTACCACCTGAAGGTTTGGCCAGTACCAGACCTAAAGGTCGATATTCCCCCACCAGTAATACGAAAGATGACGTCATCATCGGTGGAGTCAGCCTGCTTGACGAAATGGAAGACCGCGCATGCGGTTTTCGTCGAGGCACTCTGTACCACCGACCTTGACGGAGTACTGTTGGACTATGATGGTACCCTTTGCGACGCTAAACACAGATTTGGATTGATACCGCTCCCCGTGTCGAAGCAACTCGTGCGACTACTACACGAAGGCGCAGTTGTAGGTATCGCCACAGGACGTGGTAAGTCGGTAAAGGAAGCGCTGCGGAACATTATTCCCCAACTACACTGGGGAAAGTTAATGGTCGGATACTACAATGCTTCGCAAATCGCCAACTTGGGCGATGATAATGCACCTAACGGCAGACAGCGCGTTGCGAAAGTTCTAACGAATGCGCACCGGTGCCTTGTAGACCATCCGGAGTTTACCCGCTATGCTCGAGTCGAAGGACGAGGCGACCAGCTGACAATCGAGCCTTTGCGACCCGGCTTTGGGGGAAGAGTGCGCTCGCTGGCCGTGGATCTTCTTTCAACATACTTTCGAGATGGCATCAGAGTGATGCACTCAACTCACTCCATCGATGTTCTCGCGCCAAATGTAAGCAAGCTTGCACTCGTTCGTCATTTGGAAAAGGGGGCCGGAAGAGAGTTGAAGCTCTTGCGCATCGGGGACTTGGGGCGTTGGCCCGGTAACGATTTTGAGCTGCTGGCATCGCCACTAGGAGTGAGCTGTTACCGAGTGTCGGCAAGTCCTCAACATTGCTGGAATCTCGCACCCTTAGGTGTGCGATTTAGCCAAGCCGCTCTACTCTATCTCAGTGCTCTGCGGCGTGGACGTTCAACGCCTGGCCGATTCCGTCTCGAGCTTTAAAGCAAATATGAATCAAGATTTGGCGTTGCGCTTACTGGGAGAGGTGATGCAGTGGGACAATGAGCGTTCCACTCAAGAATTTGCTTGGCTGCAACTGTTCTCACGCTTCAAGTACGACGGCTACGCTGACTACGTTGCTGGCCTCAGGTTCGTGGAGAGTTTGGCCAGCTGGCTGCAACAGTTTGATATGCAGGATAGAGAAGCCGCCTATGGCTTTGTCCGATCCCGCGTGCTCTATTTCTCAGAACGCGAGATTCAGCACTTGATCGAGCTGTTCTATCCGGACGTTATAGAACCAATGCTTCGGGCCGAAGTAGCAAGGGGGCTTGGACTACCTGAATATTTAATTTGGTCGCGCGCGGAGAGTCTGCGGTCGTTCTTCATTCTCCGTCGAAGATGTTTGTTCTTCGGTTTAAGCGATGGGGCCCGAATTGACGTATTTCGTCGCGCGACGGTGGGGCGGATTAGCAACGAGCAGGTATTGCTCGCGCCTGAGATCTCTAGTGACAAATGGAAGAGAGTCCATATCAAATTGCAGGAAGATCTCCAGAGGATGAACGCATTGGACGGAAAGGACGCGAAATTTCACTACATATTTCTGCTGGATGACTTCACTGGAACGGGCTACACGGCTTCACAGCGGCTTCTGCGATTCTGGGAGAATGTAAGAGAAGTCGCTTCCTCGATGCTAGATAGTGACTGGAAGCTTGTCGTGCATCACCTGATTGGCACATCAAAAGCGAAGAATGATCTTGCTAAGGCGGATTCCACACAACAAGAAACCCGCGGCAGTGACTGGTTCCCGTTCGTCAAGACCTCTTTCGGTCTTGTCCTGGACGATTCTATAAAGGTGACTTTCGAAAATGCGGGCTCTTTTTGGGCGTTGATTCAGAAATATTACGATCCTTTGATTAGGAGTTCGCACACCGACAAGGGTGGAACATCTGATATTAGGCTCGGGTTCGGTGATTGTGCTCTCCCTGTCGTTCTTGAGCACAATACGCCGAATAATTCAATTGCGTTGCTCTGGAGTGAATCGAAGCGACGGGAGACAATTCATCAGATGCGCCCCCTCTTTCGACGGCGGCAACGCCACATTGACTTTGTCGTGGATGGCGAGACTTAATGGACAATCCCTTTCAGCGGCGCGCCACAGAACAGGTGAAGAGCGCGGAGGCCTTTCTGGCTATCGTCACCCCGGAGCCAGTTTCGATGCACCTCGGGCCGTACGGGCGCACGGGGCAATTGTACGACCGCCTAGTGGTAATTTTGGGCACTCCTGGGAGCGGAAAGACCACGATAGCTCGCCTGTTTGAATTTACGGCTCTTGCAGCCCTCCGGCGCGGTAGCGATAGTGCTGCTCACCGGCCCCTTAGGGCAACGCTGCACGCATGCGGAGCGCTCGTCGATGACAACCCTAAAATCCTAGGCGCCCGACTACCACTGGAGAGTGACTACCGCGAAATCTGGGAATTCCCCTATCCAGAAGACGTGAAAGAAGGGCTGCTTGAAGCGCTCATTCAGTCGCGGGCAGTATTGAGCTGGCTGAGGCATCTAGAGAAAACGGGAATCGCACTAAGCGACGTTGATCTTTCCATCAGAGACAACGCTCCAGGTGCAATCCAGGCGATCGGGGGAGCGGACATTAGGAACCTCAGACAGAAAGCTGCCGATGTTGAGAGAGATGTTTATCGTGTAGTCGGTGCCCTGGTGCCGCCACCGATCGATCAAATCGGTACACATGCTCTGCAAGCTTATCGACCGTTCGATGTTATAGAGGCATTCAACGTCCGGCTCGATCCGGGAGCAGCGTTTCTTCCATTGCAGCCTGCAATCTTCTTAGATGACGCCCATACCTTGCACCCAAAACAGTTCAGATCGCTGCGACAGTGGCTTGTTCGCCGCGAGATACGAATCGCGCGGTGGATTCTTACGAGACTGGACGTTCTAACTCCGACTGAGGTCTTAGCACTGGAACCAGAGCTACAGAACGCTGAACTCCCAGGAATCACGAAGACTCGTGACATCGTTGAAATCTCGTTCCAGGGAACCGATTCTAGAACAGACCAGCGTCGAGCTTTTAGGCGAATGGCGCGAGATATGGGGGATCGTTATTTGCGCCAGATGTCGATGTTCAGAACTGAACACATCGAACAATTCTCATCACTGCTTGCGACTAAGACAGATTTGCTGCCATCCGCCAAGCTGAAGCTCTTAGAAGCTCGAGTGAACGGGGATCAGCGACGTCTCCACATTTCTGCATCCAGAAGGGGAAAACTCGACGAGGAGATCTCCAAATTCCAGCCTCGCGATAACGAATTGCCGGCGGAGGAACGCCTGGCGCTTCTTTCGCTCTTGATGCACAGATATGCCAAACGCATACCCCAAAGCCGGCTGTTCGCGGATGACGATCCAGAACCGTCTCGGACCCTCAACGTAGATAGCGCTCTGCTACAAGCCGCTAGGTTGCGACTGATGCATGAGTTCGATCGTCCCTTCTACTTTGGCACGGACGATTTGTGCGATGCGAGTTCGGAGAATGCTGAGCAGTTTCTCAGGCTTGCTGGAGTTCTCGTCGACGCCTCTGCGACGAGAATGATACGGAGACAGTCCGAAGTGCTTTCGGCACGGACGCAACATGATCTGTTGCGCAGTCGAGCAGCGGAGTTCATGGCCGCATGGGATTTTCCACAAGCGCCGCAAGTTCAAGGCATTGTGGAACAAATAGCGATGCGCTGTCGCGAGATTTCGCTACAGCCGAACGCGTGGATCGGAGCTGGCGCGAATGCTTACGGCATTCCACGATCCGAATTGAGGAAGTTAAGCGCAGAGTCGCCAGAATTGGCGAAAACAATAAAATATGCTGTCGCATACAACGCATTGATGCTTATACCCGAATACGAATGCAAGAACCAGACTTGGACATTATTTGAGTTAGGCGGGTTGCCGATTCTTCGGTATGGCTTGACGCTCAGGCGGGGCGGATTCATCGAAGGAACGCTCGCAGAACTCACCGGGTTCAACAAGGAGCTCACTTCCTGATGAACTCGAGGTGGGAGCGATGCATTTTACAGAAGGGCGATGACACTGAGCGCTTCATCAGAGACTTCTTTGGCGAGGATCAGCGTCGACTGCTATTAATCGGCGGAGCTGGATTCGATCCGCGAGCCACTCGGGTTGCTGAGATGCTTTCACCTGTGTTAGGCGACCGCTTGCATGCTCTCCTGCTGCGTGAAGAACGTCCTGATCCTGATGCGAGTTTGGTCGGCAAGGCCGAAAAGAACATCGAGGTCATCGCTACACTGATTAGTGCGACAACGGTTCGCCCGATTCAAATCTTCGCCCAAGATGAAGCCGTCATTGGCGGACGTGAAGCAGTTAATGTTCTAAAACTGTATGATCTTCGGCCTTTCACTGACGTTGCGGTTGATGCAAGCGCTCTTTCGCGTGGAGTGGTTTTTCCTATAGTCCGTTTTCTTCTGCAATCCGTGGGAAAAGGAATAAACGTTCATTTGCTCGTCAGCGACGACCCCGGGACCGATATTGATATCTCTGCAATTGCGTGGGATCAGCCCGGCTACGTTCACGGATTTAAAGGAGACAGCGAGAGCGCGAACAATCCTGATGCTGCCAAGCTATGGCTGCCACAACTGGTTATCGGCGAACGAACGTCTTTGGAACGGATCCATGCGTTCATCGAGCCGCATGATGTCTGTCCAATCGTTCCTTTCCCAACTCAGGATCCGAAAGCACCCGACCGTCTCATTGAACACTTTGCGGATCAACTGCAGGCATGGGCGGTTGATCCCAGAAACGTCATCTATGCTCATGAGAGCAATCCGTTGGACCTCTACAGAGCAATCATTCGCATCGGCGATGCAAGGCGAGAAATCTTCGCTGGTACAATCGGATCGAAGATCGTACTATCGCCGGTCGGCAGCAAAGTCTTGTCTTTGGGTGCCTTGATGGCGGCCGTTGAGCGGGACTTTCCGGTTGTTTATGCGGAGGCTGTTGCCTATAAGATGACCGCACCGACTGTTTGTCGTTCAGATTTTCCGATTCTGCATTTATGGTTACAGGGACAGGCGTATGAAGAGCAAGCTGAATCGCCGAATGAGACGACGTAAACGGCCATCCATCTGTGGATTGGGCCTTGTGGCGTTTGACCATGCGACCGATTCGACTGGAAAACGCTTGCACAGCCAAGCTGGCGGTACGTGTGGGAATGTCCTTACAATTCTCGGTTCGCTGGGATGGCATTCGTCGCCCATAGCACGGTTGCGGCAAGATCCGGTAGGAAGACTCGTTAGATCAGATCTGCAACGTTTTGGTGTCGACACAAGTTGGATTGGACTGAAGCCAGAGGTACCAACACCGGTCATTATTCAGAAGCTTCTTCGCGATTCGGCCGGCATACCGTTCCATTGCTTTTCCTTCTATTGCCCAGGCTGCGGCGGCCGTTTACCCCGATTTCAGCCAATACCTATCAATGCATTGCGAGAAATTGTCGAGCACGCGAAAACCTTTGATGTCGTTTTCATAGACCGGATTTCACCGAGCGCTTTTATTCTGGCAGAGGAAGCGTTCAATTCGGGGGCTCTTGTGTTTTTCGAACCTTCGACTTCCGTCACAAAGCGAGAGCTTGAACGAATTCTGCAATTCACACATGTGCTGAAGTACTCGCACGAGAGAATGCACGAAGTGATCTCAGATGACCAGGACACACTCTGTCTGGAGCTACAAACACTCGGACGGGGTGGCCTGAGATTCCGCCATCGATCCAGAAAAACAGGCATGCTGGAAGCGTGGAACCACATGAATTCGTATCCACTCGAATCCCTTGCTGACTCCTCCGGGGCGGGAGATTGGCTCTCGGCGGGTCTAATCCATTTACTGTCAGGTGATGGAAGGGCGCAGGCAAAGTTGTTGCGTCTCGACGATGTGACGGAGACACTGGCGCGAGCGCAACGACTTGCAGCGTGGAGTTGTCAATTCATCGGTGCCAGAGGAGCAATGTATTACGCACCTCTCGACGAAATTAGGCGAGTCTTGTTTGACATGAAAGCGACAATGCCAGTAATGCGCGACTCGCCGTCAAATACGGTTGACAATGCTCTTACGTGCGATATTTGCGCATTGACGAAACAGTCCCAGCGAAGTCCTTTCCGGATGGATGTGCTGCCCCGCCTTCATTAAACATTGATAGCGAACAGAAAGCGAATATGCTACTCTTCCTGTTGTGGTTCTCCGAACTTGCACAGTTGCGGTAAGGGATCTTCGAGACGTTGAGCACTCCGTAGAGGTCATAGCAGAGACTCTCTATGAAGCGATCGCCACGGCTCTCGCCGCGTTGCAGCAGGACAACTGGGTAGGAGAGATCGGTCAGGGGATCGCAACGGTGACCGTTCTTGTCCAGCAGCCGCCCGTAAAGCACGAAGTCAAAATAAAGGATTTTGTGTCATGGCTGGGACGCCAAGGACGCTCTCCCGCGGAAGTCATATTGAAGCAAAAGCTGGAGAAAATATTGGGCAAGGTAAACCACGCGAGGACGTGACCGAAAAGGCTAAGCAAACAAATCAGCAGGAAGACAGCTCCGAGCTCTCATTGAATCGGAGTGCGAGCCGGTTTTTGGGAGTGCTTAGGTTGTTGCCCCGCTTGCGCAGTAGTAGCTTTCATGGCTGAAGGCAGCGTGATTGTCGCACCTGGCGCGAAGGGGTCCTTTCCTTCAAGCACCGACGATGCAATGAAACCAACCAGTATCATCCCGCTCAGCAATCCCCACACGAGAACGACAGGCTTCCAGGGAACCAGAATGTACATGGCAGAACCTCCGGGGACGAAAGGCGGCTTACGTACTCCCATTGTACTGCCAAAAGTCCAAACTTTTTTCGTGAACATCTTCTAAGCGAACGGGCAAGGATAAAGGATGACGGGCTAGGCTGCGGCGAGTCTTGCAAGCTTGGCGAGTTTGTCAGCTTGCTCTCGCTTCTCTCCCTCGGTGGAGAGGGCCATATCTATGACCTTCGCTCGCGTATAGCACCGCTCCGTGTGCCCCCCGTTGAAATCGAGCGTCCGCACCCGGTACGCGTCGATTGCCTTTTCGTGTTCCCTATAGAACTCGGCGATCTTTTTCAACGCCCGCTTACCGAACGTTGCAACCATGCGATCTTGTTTGCAGCCTCGCCTGAAGGTCCTGTCGAAGGCAGGAACACTGCCAAACACTCCGAGCATGATCTTCGTTTTTAGGGTATCGGTCCCAGACACTCCGGGCAGGGCACCGCATATCTTGTCCGCTAGTTCCACGAGATGCTGAATATTCGTTGCAGTGTAGCAATCAGCATCGATTTCCCAGAGAGACGCGTCGGCGGTCGCGATCACTTCTACGACGGGGACCAGGTACTTGGCACTCTTTTCCATCAACTTGGAATTCCGGAGCATACCCCAGCTCGCGAGGTAGAAACCCAGATGAAGGCAACTGAGTTGCACATTGGCGGGACTTGCCAGTTCATGTACCTTACCCGACTCCCGATACGATTGGAAGTGATTAAAGCAATAGTCGAACGACGCATTCCGCTCTTTCGGATCGCGTCCGTCAGGATTGGTGCTGTTACCGCCGAGATAGCTTTGCAGGTTGGCTTCGAGATCCATTGAGATCCTCCTCTCTTCCGGGTTGCGAGACGACTTCACTCTCACATGCCACACTTCATTCTCAAGTTCGTTCTGGATTGCTTCCTTGGTTCTGATTTTCAAGAAGAGTGCAGGAAGGGTGCAAAATTCGCCGCACATACGGCATTTTCGGCTATACTCGGCGAGATAAGTTGTTTATTTTCGTTGGCGTTGGAGTTTTCCACCCGCTTTCGAGGCGGATCGTTTCAACCACTCACGCACCTCTCCGGAAGATCAGTTGCCAGTAGCCAGTACCCAGTTGCCAGTCAGAACTCTTGAAGCAGTGCGCTGATCGCGAACCGCTAACG
>Ga0182030_10008700_pt1 | contig 20954 bp, 18 predicted proteins | sample 812S3MmetaG_FD_121299 | JGI IMG/M metagenome (GOLD analysis project Ga0182030, IMG submission 121299) | Permafrost microbial communities from Stordalen Mire, Sweden - 812S3M metaG (Illumina Assembly) | ecosystem: Environmental > Terrestrial > Soil > Wetlands > Permafrost | place: Sweden...
AGCAAAAACTGTCCGAACCACCGGGACCACCTCACTACGACAATCAAATACTTGTCTAATCCGAGGACGCCCGGATCTCGCAGGCCTCTATATGGGTGGTTGTGGGTGTTTTTATGGCGTAATGCATAATAAGCCAACCTAAAATCAACACAATAAGCTAAAATCGTTTCAACCGTAAAAGCTAAATGGAGCCCGCCATGCCGACGCCCGCAAAAAAACTAGCCCAGTCGCTGGAAGCTCTGGGCAAACTTCAGCAAACGGAAGGCAAGGCCGCCATCCGCGCCAGGGATCTGTCGCGAACGCACCGTGAGCGGCTAGTCGCCAATGGCTTTTTGCGCGAAGTCATAAAGGGATGGTATATCCCAAGTCGGCCCGAGGAAATTGCAGGCGAAAGCACACCCTGGTATTCGTCCTTCTGGAGATTCTGTGCGGCGTATTTGGATGAGCGTTTCGGCGCCGCATGGTGCCTTTCGCCGGAACAATCCCTTTCGTATCTCGCGGGCAATCGTACTGTGCCGCGCCAGCTCATGGTGCGTTCACCCCGCGCCCGGAACCGGATCACAGCATTTCCGCACAATACGTCTTTGTTCGATGTTCGCGCCGCACTTCCCAATGCGAAAGATTTAGAACTGCGCGACGACCTGCGGCTCTTTTCGCCGGAGGCAGCTCTGATTGCCAGTTCTCCGCGATTCTATTCAAGCAATCCGACGGACATTCGGGCGGTATTGCTGACGCTGCGTGACGCATCCAGCCTTCTTCGCCGACTGCTTGAAGGTGGCCATTCGACCATCGCCGGAAGACTTGCAGGTGCATTCCGCAATTGCGGCCGGGAGCGCATCGCCGGCGACATCACAAAGACGATGATCGCCGCCGGGTACGAGATCCGTGAAAGCGATCCTTTTGCTGATAAGCCCGTGCATTCCTTTTCTGCGCGGGAAACATCTCCCTATGTTCATAGAATTCAACTGATGTGGCAAAAGATGAGAGAGCCCGTTATAGAGTCGTTTCCGCAAGCTCCAGGTCGCCCTCCTGCCATTGAGGCGTATCTGAAGCGAGTAACAGATACGTATTTGACGGATGCGTATCACTCGTTGTCCATTGAGGGGTATCGGGTCACGCCGGAACTGATTGAGCGGGTACGAACCGGCGCATGGAACCCCGATACCAACCCAGATGATCGGGAGCAACAAAATGTCATGGCCGCGCGGGGATACTGGCAGGCCTACCAGGCAGTTCTCGATAGCGTTCGGAGAGTGTTACAGGGTGAGAATGCCGGTGAAGTAGCAGACCAGGATCACGGTACATGGTACCGCGAGCTTTTTGCCCCGAGTGTGGCTGTGGGACTTTTGAATCCAGCCGATCTGGCGGGTTACCGCAACGCCCAGGTCTATATCCGCAATTCGATGCACGTGCCGATGAACACGGATGCAGTGCGAGACGCGCTGCCAACACTTTTTGATCTGCTCCGCGAAGAGCAAGAGCCGCCGGTCCGGGTTGTTCTTGGACATTTTCTCTTTGTCTATATTCACCCCTATATGGATGGCAACGGACGGATGGGGCGCTTTTTGATGAATGTGATGCTGGCCTCTGGGGGCTATCCATGGACTGTGATCCCGGTCAGTGAGCGCACTGCATATATGTCAGCTCTCGAACATGCTAGCGTTCAGGAAGACATCGTACCCTTCGCGCGTTTTGTTAGCGGACTCGTCGATAAGAGCCTTCGTGGGGAACCGAATCCTCCCTTGCCATAATCACCGGCCTTTCGTATAGGCCAATACCGAATCAGCTGAGGATAAAATGCATGAGTTCAAAGCAGCAACACGCGGTAAAGGGCAAGGTCAAAAAGGCCTCCCAGGATCAGGGTTGGGCGACCCTGAGTTGGGACGATCTAACCGAATGGGCGGGCCCGCGCTCAGTCGAACGAGGTAGAGCCTATCAGAGGCAGAGGCGCGTACATGACCTTTCAATCTCGGAAGACGGCTGGCTGCTGGCCACGGTCTCGGGCGGAGAGCGCTACGCGGTAACAGTCTGGTGTGAGCACTTTGCAAAAAATTTCGCCGTATTGTATTCACGCTGCACCTGCCCGGTGGGCGCCAGCGGCTGTAAGCACGCAGTGGCGGTAGTGGCCGAATACCTTGAGATGTTGGGCGAAGATGCGGAAACTCCTGTGGCGGACCAAGACGATGAACGCTGGGAGATGCTCGCCGACGAGAGCGTCGAAAAAGATGACGACGATGAAACGGACGATCTGGATATGGATTCCGAAGTCGATGATAACGAGGAAGTGTTCTATGCCCACCGGCATCGGCATCCAGAAGCATCCGGAAGAAAGACACTCAAGGCAACAACCCAAAAGATCCGCAATCATATTGAAGCGAAGAGCCGCGATGAATTGGTGGAGTTGGTCTGGGCTCTGACCGAACGGTTCCCCGAGTTACGCGAGGAGTTTCGGGATCGCATTGCGCTGGGCGAAGGCAATGTAGACCGCCTGGTAACAGAAGCTCGGAAGGAACTCCGGCGCGTCGCCTCCGAATCCGGCTGGCAGGATAATTGGAGAGGTGATGGACATACGCCGGACTACAGCCGCATGAAACATCGTCTGGAGCGATTATTGGAGCTTGGGCATCCTGATGCGGTAGTGCGCCTTGGAAAAGAACTGATGACGCTGGGCAACGAGCAGGTTGGTCAATCGAACGACGAGGGGGAAACCGCAGAAGCCGTGGGAGAATGCGTGCCGGTTATCTTTCAGGCGGTTGCCGCATCGACGCTCACTCCCGCGCAAAAGCTCCTTTTCGCAGTCGATGCGCATCTGCGGGACGATTATGGCATTGTCAACGATGCCGCCGAGGTCGTTCTCAAAATGCCCGGTGCAAAATCGGCATGGTCTGAAGTTGCGGATGTTCTGACGCAGCGCGCGAAGTCGCCAGTAAAGGATGATGATCCCTACTACCGCAAATACCAGCATGAGCACATTGCCGATTGGTTAATTCGGGCCCTTGAAAATGCAGGCCGCGAAGACGAGATCCTTGCTGTTTGCGAACAGGAAGCGCGCGTATCCGGCAGCTACGAGCGTCTGGTCAAACGCCTCATCGAGAAGAAGCAGTACGACGAGGCCGAGCGCTGGGCGGCAGAGGGAATCGAAAAGACTGTCGCAAAGCTACCCGGGATTGCTTCGAGCCTGGAAAAGCAGCTAGGCGAGATGGCGATTCGGCGCAGGCAATGGCCGATTGCCGCGGCTCACGCAGCTTTGGGGTTCTTCTTGCATCCCTGTCGCGATAGCTTTCAGAAATTGATCAAGGCTGCGGTCAAAGCAGGCTGCGAAGACAGCATCCGCGGCATTGCACTCAGCTTTCTCGAAACGGGAGTTTCGCCATTGCCTTCGCCCAGAAAAGTATCGGCGAAGAGCGTAAAGAATGCGGAATGGCCGTTGCCAATGCCAGCTTATCTTCTGCCGTTGCTGGGGAATGAATCCAGATTTCGGCCAGAGGCAGGACCGCGTTTCGATGTGCTGATCGACATGGCAATTGCCGACCGCCGGCACGATGACGTGCTCCGCTGGTACGACGCCATGCAGGCCGGGCAGAAGCATCGTGAAAGTATGTCATGGTATGGCTCTGGCGGATACGGAGATCAAGTGGCGGCAGCGGTGGCGGAGTCGCATCCCGAGCGGTCGCTTGCTATCTATCGCGAGAGAGTAAACGACCACTTGCCGCATGCGAGCGCTTCAGCATACGAAGCGGTTGCAGGTTACCTGCGCAAGATGCGGCCCAGCCTGAAAGCGCTCCATCGTGAAGTTGAGTGGGACGGGTTGCTAGCAGACATTCGCGTGCGCTACAAGAACCGGCCCAAGTTCATGGAGATTCTCGACAAACTGGATCCCAGACCAATTGTGGAGCAAAAGAAGGCCAGGCGTTAGATAAACAGAGCGGGCTGGCGTGGTGCGCTAAGGATGAAGCACGCAATGATCTGATCGCCTCTGATGTGCGAGCTGCCATCAACAACGGCCGCTCCCCCCGCCTCCACGACGGAAAACGGATTGTCCAAGTCTACGATTATGCCGATATTCGTGAGCCCATGCTGGCCCGCATGTACGAACGCCGTCTGAAGGGTTACGCTGCCATCGGGTACGAACTGGTCTCAGTTTCCTCAGGAGACGACCAGCAACTCACACTCGACCCGGCAGGTGAAAACTGAGGCGATTGTGTATCGCCGAGGCAGAGTGAGCCGGAATCCACAAATTCAGTCCGCAGATCATCGCGAAATTAAGCGTAATGTAGCGAACAAGCAGGCTACACTGAAAATAGCCCAACACTAACCATCAAGTCATTTATTTTAAGCAGGATTCTGAGTGTACCCAGGATTGTACCTCGCAATCAAATGACGGACTACAACAGGTGATTACGCTCCCAGAAGCATCCTCCAAGTTGCTTATTATCAATACGTTGAACTGGTGCCCGGAGGGGGACTTGAACCCCCACGGCCTTGCGGCCTGCGGATTTTAAGTCCGCTGCGTCTGCCAATTTCGCCATCCGGGCGCTGAATGCTTAATCTCCAAGGTTTATCGTACCTGAGGCAGCTGGCTTGCCTTCTCACAGACCGGCAATTCACAGCCCGCTTCGGCAATTGCCCCTGCCTTAGCAACGGATTCTACTTGGGACGCGCAGCATGGGTTGGGGCGCAAGCTTCCCAGGAACAGTGGCCGCTCGCCTGCCATGCCGATCTTCCGTCTGCATCGATGCGTGCCCTACTGAACCTTGCGAAAGCAGATCGCTTCGCCGTCTAGCCGGTACTCCGCCGAGCAGAGATCGCCGCCGCAGATCAGCCCCTCGCCGCCGCAGAGTTGCCGGCGCGTGATCAGCCCGAGGGTTCCGCAGCGGGGACAGGACATCACAGCAACAAACGGGTTTTGCGCGTGACCCAGCTTGGCCTGGTTTTCAAGCACGAAAACCGTTCCAGGGTCCATTCTTTCGGGAATCCATTCTTCAAGAAACTGCAAGTCGGCTGACATCGTGCCCTCCAATGGGTTGATGTAACCGAGCCGCGTCCGATGCTTCCAGGCTGGCTCCGTTGTCGAACAACTGCAAGCTGCGAATGGCATCCCGGGGGCTGGGGGCACCTCCGGACAACCACAGTGTTTACTTGGACGGTCGAAGAAGTCAAATGGAATCGACGCTGGATAGTATCGAAAGCGATTCCCCGGCCCTGCGCCCCTGCGGCGAAGGGCAGTCTATCGAGCCGCCCCAGTCGCTGCCCTGGCCTTTGAGCCGGCAAACTCGTCGATCGCTTTGTAGGTTTCCTCATTGCGAAGAATTGCCTCGACGTACTCGCGAGTCTGGGTAAAAGGAATCGACTCGACAAACTCGTCCATGCCGCTGTAGGGGCCGGCAGACTGCCAGTCGACCACGCGTGAGTCCCCTGCGTTGTAGGCGGCCAGTGCGTACTCCTGCACACCCCCAAACTTGTCCATCATCTGCCGCAGATAGCGGGTTCCAAGGCGGATGTTCATCGCCGGATCGAGCAGTTGGAAGGTCTCGAAATGGCTGATCCCCTCCTCGCGTGCCATTGCTTTGCCAACCGACGGCAGCAACTGCATGAGTCCGTACGCGTTGGCATACGAGACGACCGATGGATCGAACTCCGACTCCTGACGAATCAGAGAGGCCACAAAGTAGGGATCGAGGTTGTTCTTTGCCGACTCGGCCTTGATCGTTCCCCACCACGGCTCGGGGAAGAGGATGCGCCAGTACGCCAGCGGGATGGATTTGATGGAAGCCGTTGCGGCAGAGGGCAGAGCCCGCTTGAGAGAGCGCATGGCGCGATAGGTCTCGCCGTAGGAGGCGTAGATCTGCGCCTCAGCCAGAGCACTCCAGGACGTCGAGTCTGGATCGGCTGCAATCTCCTGCGCGATGTAGTCGTTCAACCCCGCATTGGCCAGCAGGCGCGCCTTGGCCAGATGCGGACTGTCAGTTGGAAAGCTCTCCGCCAACTGCGGCACCGGGACAGGCTGCAAACGATCCAGTTGCGGCTGCGCCACCGGCTGCGCATCTCCTAAAGCAGCCAATCGTTGCCGGGCCATTTGTGCATAAAAGAAGTGCTGGTAGGCGCGGACAATGGTGCGGTAGTTGGCTGCGGCGTTTGCCGGCTTACGATCCTGCGATTCATACAGGCGTCCACGCCAATAGATGGCGGAAACCGTCTCCTTGGCACCGGGATACAGCCGAATCTGCTCGTCGAACAGGCGCGTGGCGTCGGCGTAGAGCCCCTGCCGGTAGCTGAACCAGCCCGCTCGCCAATGCGCTGCCGCCGCATTCGTATTCTCAGGAAAATGCGCTGCCAGGTAGCTGTAATCGCTCACGGCCGCGGGATAGTCGCGACGCAGCATGTTCATGTTGCCGCTGGAAAAGAGCGCCTCTGCCAGCCAGGGACTATGTGGAAAGCCCGACTCCATCTGGGTCACAATCTGTTTTTGATACTCCGTGTCGTTCCGGTTCCGGGCGAGCTCGGCCAATAGGTAGAGCCGCCGTGCGCCGTTTTCATCTTTCGTATCGGCCAACGCCTCCACTTGGGCAGTACTTAGCCGTTTCAGCTTCAGGTCGCAAGCGGCTTCAGCCACGGCAAAACCATTGCGGGCCTGCGCATCCAACCCGGATGAGCGGGCCAGCTCGCGATATTGCTCGGCGGCATCTTCGTATCGGCCGGCGTTGTAATAGGCATCGCCCAGGCTGCGCAACTCGGCTGCGGTCAGGCTCGACTCGGCCCCCATCGCCGTGAGCTTGGCGCGTGCAATCTGCGCATCGGAGTTCAAGGGATGGCCGAGGAGCAGGCGTTTGAAGATGCGCTCCGCCTCCTGCGTCTTCCCTTGCGCCAGAGCCACCTGTCCCAGCGCAAGCTCGAAGCCGGGACGGCTCGCGGCCGCAGTGCCGGAGGCCTGCGACAGTACCTGCTGCGCGGCTGCCGCATTGCTCATGGCCAACAGCACGCTGGCCTCCATTTCCGGCGCCTGCGCATTGAAGATGCTGTCTGGGTAACGCGCGGTGAAGCCCTGTAGCAAGGCCTCGGCTCCAGCTTCGTTCCCTGCTTCGTGGTCGGCTTCCGCGCCCAAAAAGTCAGCGTAGTCGGCCAGCTCCTCGCCTGCCTGGCGAGCCAGGCGCAGGTTGGCCTCAGCATCCGCGAAGCGCCTGTCCAGCAGATACGCGTGGCCCAATGCCAGGTATGCAGCCGCCGCGGCCTCGCCGTTGTGCTGGCGCGCATATTTGCTCACGCCTTCGTAGGCGGCGGCCGTCCGTAGCGTGGCCAGTTGCTGGGCCATGGGCCGCAGCTCCGTTGAGGCCACAAAGGCCCGCCTGATGCGGGCGGTTCGGGCGGCCCTTGCCGATCTATTCGCTCGCCTGGCTGTTCTCTTCCCCATGGGCATCGGCTTGGCTGGCTTCTTGGCCGTCTTTGACTTGGTTGCGGCAGAACCATGAGCCTGCTCGGATGAATTTGTCGGCGCGGATGATTTGGAGGAGCCAATGGAAGATTGACCGCATACGGGAGCCGCCGCCATCAGTGCGGCAAGCGCACCAACCAGCAAGCGCTGCAACGGCGGAGCGGAAATTGGGGAGATTGCAACCCTCATCTCTCCACTCTATGCTGCTTTCGCCCAATCCGGCACACAAGGGGTACCAATGCCGTCACTGCAAGATGCTAGAGATGTCAAATCTAGCGCATTTTCCAAACGGAACGCACAAACATCGAATTCCTTCTATTGCACGGGTTGCGTGGCGTGCGCTATCTTTCCCAAACAAGCCGATGCACACAGAAACCCCTTCGGCTCCGGCATCGCCGCTTCCCTTGCCGCAGGCAGAAAATAGTCCCCACTCATCCAGGAGCCATCGCCATGCATCTCACAACCACTTCCCTCGTCCGCCGCGGTTTCCTTCCCCTGGCCCTCGGCGCACTTCTCATTACCGCTTCCGCGGCCTACCCGCAATCGCTCGATTCCCGCCATCCCGCGCCCTTGCAGCCCGGCCCAAACACGGGCACAGTCGACAACTTCGTCGGCAATAACTACTTCGCATTCTCGGGCGGCCCAGGCCAGGTGACGGTCGTCGTGTCCTACAACTCGATGAGCTTGCTCGGCAATGCTCAGCACTCCACGCTCACAGTCCAATTGTCCGACGAAAAAAGATCCTGGGTCGAGACCAGAACCATCTCCTCGCTCAAGCAATCGAACTCCACCACCATGGTTGGCAACCTCAAGGTGCCTACCCGGATGATCCTCTCCGTCCTCCCGCCCAGCGGCGGTCTCGTCCGCGCCGGCGGCGATTACACAGTCACCGCGACCGGCGCAGTCAAATTCGATCCGCCCCTCAGCCCTGCCGAGCTGATCGTCGGCACCTATACGCCCATGTCCGTCCATGACAACGAAGACACCGCCGCAAAGTTCGAGCCCAACGGCCTGCTGGCGTTTGCCAGCGGCACCACCGGGCAGTGGAAGCTCTTCGATGCCAGTTCTCGCCTCTACACGGTGACCTTCGCCCAGACCCGCCTGAGCCTCAAGCTGATTCCCGGCCGCGGCCTGGTTGATCCCCGCGACCAGTCAATTATCGTCTTTCAAAGAACCCACTGACGCCGCGGCAGCGGATTGCTCGCGATCCGGCATGAAGGTTTGGTCTCATGCCGCGCCGTCCGTTACACTCATCTCTTGCGGTCCCGATGCTGGTTCCGCATCGGCCCGAACGATTTCTCGCAACCAACCTTCATGTCGACCATCCAACTTATTGCAGGGGAACTCGAACCGCATCCCGACGTTGCCCTGGTTGCCAGGGTGCGCGGCGGGGATGTTTCGGCCTACGATACGCTGGTCCGCAAGTACGAGCGCCAGATCTTCCGGATTGCGCAGCACATTACGCAAAACCGCGAAGACGCCGAAGACGTGATGCAGGACGCGTTCCTAAAGGCGTACGAAAAGCTCGACCAGTTTCAGGGGAATTCAAAGTTTTACACATGGTTGGTACGCATTGCAGTCAACGAAAGCCTGATGCGGCTGCGCAAGCGCCGCACCGGCAAAATGGTCTCGATCGACGAGGACATCGAGACCGAGGAAGGCAGCGTCCAGCGCGACCTGGCCGACTGGGCTCCCGACCCCGAGCAGAACTTCAACCAGGCGGAACTGGCGGAGATTCTGCGCAAGACCATTCAGGGGCTGCCTCAGGGATTTCGCATCGTGTTTGTCCTGCGCGATGTGGAGGGGCTTTCCACCGAAGAGACGGCCGAGACGCTGGGCCTGAGCATTCCGGCGGTGAAATCGCGGCTGTTGCGCGCCCGGCTGCAACTGCGCGAGCGCCTGAGCCGTTACTTCCACAGGAAAAAGGGATCCGGAGAAACGAGGAATAAACAGTGAAGTGCTCTGAGTTTCTCGCTTTGCTCGACGATCTGATCGACGACTCGGTAACCCCCGAGATGCGCGCCGAGCTTCAGACCCACCTGCGCAAGTGCGGCCACTGCGAGGTCATTCTCAACACCACGCGCAAGACCATTGAGATCTATCGGTCGCACGAGATTTACGACCTCCCTGCTGGCCTCCGCGACCGTCTGCACGCGGCTATCATGGCCCGCTGCAAAAAGGGCTGCTGAAACTTGCTCCATTCGGGAAGGCCGGCCTAAGCTCGCGAATTTCTATCACGCCGCGCAACTTCGTATTCCAAAAAGCGTCTGTACTAGGGTCAGATCCCTGCCGCGCGAACGATCTCCGGCGATTCTTTTGACAGGAGAGCCATCGATGGAACGCTTCAGAGGATCGTTAGCCGCTTTGGTGTGCTTGAGCATTTTAAGCCCCTCCGCGCCTGTGTGGCCGCTGGCAACTCCGGCCCCCGGCAGCAAAGCCCCCCGGCACCGTCCGGAACGCCAAACCAATCGGTCCGGCCAGATACAGGGGGATGAGCGCATTCTGCACGCCCTCAACCGCTTCACCTTCGGCCCGCGCCCCAGCGATCTCGAAGATGTCCGTGCGATGGGGCTGGAGCAGTGGTTCAACAAGCAGTTGCACCCTGAAAGCATCGATCAGACCGGCCTCAATGCCCGGCTTGCCCAGTTTCCCGCCATGCAGGGCAGCCCGGAGGATTTGCTTTATCGGCTTCCCAGCAACGCTGTGATCCGCCAGGTAGCCAACGGCAAAGCGGCTGTCCCGGAAAACCGCGGGCTTCAACCGATCTACGACAATGAACTTGCCCGCGTTGAGTTGCGTCGGCAGGAGAAGGATCAAAAGAACCAGCAATTGGCCTCTGTCCCAGCCAAAGGCGTCCTCCCCGGTCCCGTCATGGCTCCAGGCGTGAATAGGCCATCGATGGAGGGCGAAAGCGCAGCAAGAATGGCCCCGGAGCCAACGCAGGCTCCGCAGCCCAGCCCGACGAGCATGGCCTCCGCGGAGAACTTGGCCGTGCAGGCTCCCCCCTCTGAAGTTCAAATTGCTCCTTCTTTGATCGCTGAAGTTCTGGCCCGTCCTCCGCAGCGGCGCATAGCGCGCCTGGCCGCCATGCCCCAGCCGGAGTTCGACGCCTTCCGCAAGGCGCTCAAGCCGCAGCAGCGCGCGGCGCTCCTGGCCGGACTCGACCCCGACCAGCGCGAGTATGTTGCCGCGCTTGAAAACCCGCAGCGTGTGGTCGTCGATGAACTCGCCTGGCAGCGTCTGACCCGCGACATCCATTCCAACGCTCAGCTCCAGGAGGTGATGACCGACTTCTGGCTCAACCACTTCAACGTCTATCTCCACAAGAACGAGGAGACTCCCTACTATCTTGTCAGTTATGAGCGGGATGTCATTCGGCCCTTGGCCCTGGGAAAGTTTGAAGATCTGCTGGAAGCTACGGCGCACAGTCCCGCCATGCTGCTTTATCTCGATAATTCCAGCAGCATGGGCCCAGATTCGCCCGCTGCCGAAAAGCAAAAAGCAAGAGATGCACGCAATCCAGCCAGCAAGCCCAAGGCTCCAGACGGACTGAACGAAAACTATGCTCGCGAGTTGATGGAGCTGCATACCCTGGGCGTGAACGGCGGCTATACCCAGGCCGACGTAACCCAGGTGGCTCGAATCCTCACCGGCTGGATGGTCGATCGCCCGCAGCGCGGCGGGCTATTCAAGTTCGACGACAATCGCCATGAACCTGGCGGCAAGAGGGTTCTCGGCAAGAAGATCAAGGAGAATGGCGAGCAGGAAGGCCGCCAGTTGCTGCATATGCTCGCCCTCCGCCCGGCTACAGCGAAATTCCTCGCGCGCAAGCTGGCTGTGCGCTTCGTCGGCGACGACCCGCCGCAGCGTCTTGTCGATCGCATGGCCAGGTCTTACCTGTCCAGCGGCGGCGACATGTCCGTAGTGCTCAAAACACTCTTCCACTCGCCCGAGTTCTGGGCCGTCGGCGCATATCAAGCCAAGGTCAAGACGCCCATCGAATTCGTCGTCTCTGCCGCGCGCGCCAGCAGTGCAACCACCGATAACCTGCAACCGCTCGTCAACGCCCTCCACGATATGGGCATGACGCTCTACGGCGCGGTCCCTCCCACGGGATACAACTGGCAATCGTCCACCTGGGTCAGCACAGGCGCCTTGGTCAACCGCATGAACTTCGCTCTCGCTCTTGCCGGCGACCGGCTGCCCGGCATCGCTGTAACCTGGGCCGCTCCGCAAGATTCTAACTCCAGTTCGGCCAGCCCCACTGCCGGTCTTGCTGTGGATCCGGCAGCCGAGGAAGAGCGCCTGGAATCCATTCTCGTAGCGGGCGGCCTGAGCGATTCCACCCGCGCTGCGGTACTCGATCAGTTTCAGGCCCAGACGCCAGCCAATGCTCCCGTCCAGCCAATGCAGGATGCGGCGCCCGCGAAGACAGTCCTGGTTACAGCCAAGCAACTCAGCCCAGCACAAGCTGCGGCGGCCCTTGAAAAACAGGACCAGTTGCTCGCCGGGCTCTTGCTCGGCTCTCCAGAGTTTCAGCGCCGATAACTGTTTGCCTCAAGGTCAAGGAAGGAACACCATGCAAACCAACCGAAGATTCTTCCTGCACAAGGGCGCATTGGCCATCGCCGGCGCCGCGGCCATTCCCTCGCTCCCCAGCTTCCTCATCCGTTCCGTCATGGCCCAGGCTGCAACCAAACCGGGCAAGCGGCTCGTTGTCGTCTTCCAGCGCGGGGCGGCGGATGGCCTCAATGTCGTCGTCCCTTACCGTGAGCAGAATTACCACGCCTTGCGTCCAGGGATCGCAATTCCTGCGAACCAGGTTCTCGATCTCGACGGTTTCTTTGGCTTGCACCCCGCGCTGGCCGCCTTCAAACCGCTCTACCTCCAGGGCCATCTTGCTGTCGTTCATGCCGCCGGCTCACCCGATATGTCCCGCTCCCACTTTGACGCCCAGGACTACATGGAGTCTGGCACGCCCGGCATCAAGAGCACTGAAGACGGCTGGCTCAACCGCGCTCTCCAGGCTGAAGACCTGCGCCATCGCCAGCCGCACACGGCGTTTCGAGCCCTGGCCCTCGGCTCTGCCGTCCCGCGCACGCTGGCCGGCAAAGTTCCCGCCATCGCGCTCACCAATGTGAACAACTTCGCTGTCGGCGGACAAAGCAGGGGTCCAGTTCCCTCCCCTGCGGCCAATGCCTTTCAAGCCATGTACGGCGACAGCGGCGACAGCATCTTCCACGCCACTGGCGACGAAACCTTCGAGGCTGTCAAGATGTTGCGCGACGCCAATCCTGCCCAGTACAAGCCTGCCGCAGGCGTCGAATATCCCAACTCGGATTTTGGCAACAACATGAGGCAAATTGCCCAACTGCTCAAGGCAAACCTCGGCGTCGAGGCGGCGTTTACCGATGTCGGCGGCTGGGACACCCATCAGAATCAGGGCGGGGTCAACGGCCAGCTAGCCGATCGCCTGCGCGACTTCTCATCGAGCATCGCCGCCTTCTGGCGCGACCTGGGCGACAGCGCTGATACCGTCACTCTGGTCAGCATGTCTGAATTTGGCCGCACCGCGCGCCAGAACGGCACCGGCGGCACCGACCACGGGCACGCCAACGCCATGTTCGTTCTCGGCGGCCAGGTCAAAGGCGGCAAAGTCTATGGCCGCTGGCCCGGCCTGGCCGACGAACAGCTCAACGAAGGCCGCGACCTTACCGTCACCACCGACTTTCGCCAGGTTCTCGGCGAAGTTGTAGCCAAAACCATCGGCGCCAACACTCTTGAACAGGTCTTCCCCGGCGCGAGTCTGCGTGCCGACCACTTCCTACGACTCATCTGAGAAGACTCTGAATTGGAATCCGTCGTGCACTTGAAGTTGCGCCATCGGCGAGTAGCGCAGGCCAAACGAGAGACATATAAGGTTGCCTGAGGTCTCGCTTCTGGGACCGGGACAGCTCTTACACCAGCTCCGTATGCCCCGAAAGTCCAAGCTCCTTCACAATCTTTCCCACATCCTGGGAGTGATCGCGATGGGCGATCAACAGCGCATCCTCGGTGTCGACGATGACCAGGTTCTCTACCCCCACCAGCGCCACAAACTTCCTGGGGCTGAAGATGTAGTTGTTGGTCGCGTCGATGGCCAGATGCCCCTCGGTTTCAGAGACATTGCCGTCACCGTCGCCGCGCAGCCGGGTCTCAAGCTGGTACTCGTAGAGCGATGCCCATGAGCCCAGGTCGTTCCAGGCGAACTCCGCCGAAATGCAGTACAGGTTTGAAAGGTGCTCGCCCTTGGCCGAGCGCGGCTCCAGCACGGCGTAGTCCACGGAAATGTTCTCGCACTTCGGATAAAGTGCGTGAAAGACCTCTTCAAACTCCGGTGTGCCGTAAACGGCGGCAATGCTCTCAAGCAGCGGGGCTGTCTCGGGCAGGTGCTCGCGCACGGCGTTGGCCAATGTTCGCGCCGACCACAGAAAAATGCCGGAATTCCAGAAGTAGTTGCCTGCGGCCACGAACTCCTCGGCCCGGTTCTGGTTGGGTTTTTCAATAAAACGGCGCACATGCAGAGCGGTATCGTCGCGCGTGTAGTCGCCGGTCTCAATGTACCCGTAACCAGTTTCGGCCCGCGTAGGTTCAATGCCCAGCACCACCATGTTGTCGCCGGCGGCCGCCACGGCGATGCCCTTTTGCAGAGCCTTCAGGAACCGCGGCTCGTCCGCGATCACGTGGTCTGAGGGAAAGATCCCCAGCACCGCATTAGGGTTTTGCCGCTCGATAAGAAAAGCCGCCAGTCCGCAGGCAGGAGCGGTGTTGCGGCCAACCGGCTCCTGCACGATCTGTCCGGCGGGCACGCCTTTCAACTGATCGGCGATCTCGTGGGCCAGATATTCGTTGGTTATGACCCAGGTCTTGTCCAGCGTGGCCAGCGGCTTGAGCCGCTCCACTGTCTGTTGGATCATGGAGCGCTCACCGTCAAGAGCCAGCACTTGCTTGGCGCGGGCGCGGCGAGAACGGGGCCAGAAGCGGGTTCCGCTGCCGCCGGCTAGAATCACAGGACGAAAATCGATTGACTTGGACATCGAAGTCACATCCTACTTGACAAGCACTACGTTTGCACAGTGATCTTCGATACTTTTCCCCAAAAAACTGCCCCACCGATTGCCTGGCCGCGGCGGATTTCCCTCGCAGTGGCCGCGCCCCCGGTTGGGGCTGGAAAATCGAATCGCCAAACTACGCAAGTTTGGTCAAATATTCCTTCATCCGGCGCGTTCCCTCGTCGATGTTCTGCTTGGTCACCGGATACGAGATGCGGATGTGTTCCCCGGTCCCGAATGCCTCGCCCGGAACCGTCACTACATGAGCCTCGTGCAGCAGCCGGGTGGCCAGTTCCGTCGCCGTCTTTATGCCGCCTTTGCCCAAATAGGCCGAAATGTTCGGATAAACGTAGAAAGCCCCTTCGGGTTTGGTGCAGGTAATCCCGGGAATCTCTCCCAGTTTGGCCAGCATGTAGTCCCGCAGGTCGATGAATTCGGCGCGGAACTCGCTCACGCATTCCTGCGAACCGCTCAGCGCTGCAATGGCCGCCTTCTGCACAAAGCTGGTCGCGTTCGATGTGGACTGCGACTGGAGCTTGCTCAGGTTGGCCACCACCTGCTTTGAAGCCAGCGCAAAGCCAGCCCGCCAGCCCGTCATGGCGTAGGTCTTCGACAGCGAGCCGAGTACCACAATGTGCTCTTTGGCGAAGGTAAACGAGCCTCCGGAGACCGGCTTGCCGGCGTAATTGAGGTAGACATAGCACTCGTCGAGCAGCAGATAAATGCCGCGATCGTGCGCCAGGTGGACAATCCGCTCCAAATCCTCGGCCGAAACCACCGACCCTGCCGGGTTCGACGGCGAGTTCAGGATGATCGCTTTTGTCTTGGGCGTGATAGCTTTCTCAATTGCGTCTGCCGTGATGCGGAAGCTTTCCGCCTCGCTGGTCTCCAGGTACACCACCTTGCCGCCGGCGTATTGAATGATGTCTTTGAAGCTGACCCAGTAAGGAACCGGCAGGATAACCTCATCGCCGTGTTCCACCAAAATCTGAATCGTATTGAACAGCGCCAGCTTGCCGCCAGTGGTGAAGATGGCTTCGTCCAGCCCGTAGTCCGACCCGAAATCGGCGGCGTGACGATCGACAATGGCCTTACGCACGTCGGGAATGCCCGGAACCACCGTATAGCGCGTGAAATTGGCGTCGATTGCCGCAATCGCCGCGTCCTTGATGTGCCGCGGGGTTGGGAAGTGCGGCTCGCCGGCGCCAAAATCCACCAGGTTTGCGCCCTGAGCACGCAGTTTGGCGGCTTCCGCGGCCACAGCCATGGTTGCGGAAACCTCGATCCGGCCAATTCGGTCGGCAAAGACTTGAGAAGGAGTGGAAACTGTCATAGCACCTCTATTTTACAGATTTCCCGCCAAGGTCCAAGCCCGTCTTCAAAAGGTCCAAGGCAACCCCACTTGGGTCGTTGATGAATCTCGGTTATCCAAGCTAGAGAAAAAGCTCTGTTCCGGAACGGTTTTGTAACAGGGGCACGACTTCAATCCTGCCGCAAAAGCCCCAGAAAACGAGCCGGCTTTAGCCGCTGCGAAAGCGCAAATAACTGAAAATAAATACCACAGGGGCTAAAGCCCGGCAATTTCTCTCCGTAGCTTCGGCACGACTGAAGTCGTGCCCTTTTACAAAACTGAGTGCGATTTGAGTATTTTCCCCAGCGGGCAAAGCACATACCCTTCAGCTCCCGCCCAAATTCCAACCGTGATGCCCTTCAAAAGGCTGTTCTCAGGCAGCCGCTGCCAGATGGCCCCTTCCCTGCTATTTCAGCTCCCTCACCCAGATATTTCTGAAGTTCATTGGCTCGCTTTTGTCGCCGTGCGCTTGCAGCTTGATCGGGGCGGTAGCGTGGGCCTTGTAGAACGGCTTGCCAATATAGAGCGTCTGCCCCTTCAATTCAAAGTGATTCTGCACCAGTACGCCGTTGAAAAAGACCGTCACGTAGGCAGGAGACTTCAGCGAACCGTCCGCATTGAACTCGGGCGCCGTCCACACCACGTCGTAACTCTGCCACTCGCCGGGCTTGCGGCCGGGATTCACCAGCGGAATGCTCTGCTTGTAGATGCTGCCGCCCATGCCGTTCACATAGGTCTTGTTCTGGTAGGAATCCAGAACCTGTAGCTCGTATCCGTCGTCCCCCGGCCCAGTCGAGGCCAAGAACACGCCGCTGTTGCCCCTGGCCTGGCCGCTGCCGGTGATGTTCTCGGGAATCTTCCACTCGATATGAAGCTGATAGTTCTTGAATCTCCGCCTGGTTTCGATGTTGCCCCCAGCCTTGTTCACGGTCATCACGCCGTCGGCGACGATCCAATTCGCCGGCGTTTTGTCGCGTGTCAACACCCACTCATCCAGGCCCTTGCCGTCGAAGAGCACAATCGCATCGGAGGGAGGCGCGGAGCAGGTTGCCCCTGGGGTCACCACAGCGGGCTCCGGCTCCCATACTTCGGTGTCCTCAGGTTTCGGCGCAGTAGGCGTGGCCGTTTGCGGCGCCGTCGCTGCGCCATTGGGTTGCGCACCCCGAGCCGGGGACTGTGCTTGTGCAACCAGGGAAACAGCCACGGCCATCACAGCCGCAACCGCAAAGAGCACTGAAAACCGAATGCGCATCATCAGACAAAAATACACCCACCCGCATCGATCCGGCCAAGGACCAGGCCCGCCAATTCTGTGCGATCGGCCGAAACTGCACCCCGTAGCATCCCGGCTCTGGTTTTCCACTCACCGCTGCAATCAAACCAGCCCGGCTCGCCGCGTATCCGCTTGCTGACCCGCTATCCTCCCAAAGCGGGAGCTGCCTCTCTGCACTTGCCGGCAATTCCATGAATCGGCTGAGGCCACTGTGCAACCGCCCCCGCAAGCGCATACAATTCCTGTGGAAGAAAATGGCTAAAAGAGCGAAGGAACAAATTCTCGAAGTTGCCTGCCCCGAGTGCGGCGCTATGCTCAGGATCGATGGAGCCACAGGCCTGGTGGTGAGCCATACGCCCGCCCCGCGCAAGCGGATGTTTGAAGATCTGGAGACGGCGGCCAAGGCCATGCGCGAACAGAACGACCGCAAGGAGTCTATCTTCCGGCAGTCGGTCGAGGCGGAGAAGAACAAGGAAGATCTCTTCGAGAAGAAGTTCGCCGAGGCTCTGCGCAAGGCCAAGGACGCTCCCGATGTCAAGCCGTTGCGGGAGTTCGACCTGGATTGAGCAGTGGGGTCCGAGCAGCAAGACAAGCTTTCTGGACATGCGTTGCTCGATACACATGAATCGTGCCATACTTACACATCGGAAGGTGCGGCTTATGCGGACGAACATCGAAATCGACGACGAATTGATGGCGAAGGCGATGGCGGCCAGCGAGGCGACCACCAAGAAGGCTGTGGTTGAGCAAGGGCTTCAATTGTTGGTCCGGCTCAAAGCGCAGGAGGGAATCCTCAAGTGGTTTGGCAACGTCCAGTGGGAGGGCGACTTAGATGCTTCACGCGAAGGCCGCTTTCTTGACTGGAATGGTAAGCCAGAAGGCGAATTGAAGTATCTGAGCCAGCCGATGGACAAGGCCAAGAAATAATTGCGCCGCCTTGAGGAAGATGCTAGAGCATGGTGATTGTCGATACCTCCGTCTGGATTGACGCATTGCGGGGCACGGTCAATCACCAAACCATCTGGCTAAAACAGGCGGTGAAGACACAAGAAATCGGCCTGACGAGTCTGGTTTTGTGCGAAGTATTGCAAGGTTTCGGAAGCGATTCCGAATTTCGTGGATTCAAACAGGATTTACTGCAATTCGCCATATACGACACAGGCAGTACTGAGCTCGCCATCGCCTCCGCGCAGAACTACCGGACGTTGCGCCAGAAGGGCTACACGGTCCGCAAAACCATCGACTGTATTATCGCCACGTTTTGCATCGAACGCGGCTACCCATTGCTGCATCATGACAGCGACTTCGACGCATTTGAGACTCACCTTGGCCTGCGCGTCTTGTATCCTCCTGCCATTGCTTTGAACTAAACTGCCGCGGATGCGAGACGTTCCCTCGCAACGCCACCCTGAGGTTCCCGTGCTGATCGATTCCCACGCGCATCTGGACAGTGAACGCTACGCGGAGGACCGCGAAGCGATGCTGCGCCGCGCCTGGGAGGCTGGTGTCGGCGCCATGCTGTCCATCGGCATTGGTGAGCAAGCCGCCGGGATGGACCGAGCGCTGGATATCTGCCGCCAGTTCAACGGGCAGCCCGGTGTGCCGCGGCTCTATGCCAGCGCGGGAGTCTATCCGCACAATGCGCCGGAGATCGACGCTGCTGTACTGGCCAAGCTGGACGGTCTTCTGGCCCAGCCCGAGGTGATTGCCTGTGGCGAAATCGGGCTGGACTACTACCATGAGGGCGCGCCGCACGACGTGCAGCGCAAGGGGCTGATCAAGCAACTAGAGGTTGCCGCGGCCCGCAATCGGCCCATCCTTATCCATTGCCGGCCGAAGGATGGCTTGACCGACGCCTGGGACGACCTCTTCGAGATCCTCGATGCGCATTGGCGACCCACCGGGCTGGGCGGCGTCATGCACTGCTTCGGGGGCGGGTGGGAGCAGGCACAGCGGTCGCTCGATTTGGGCTTTCTGATCTCGTTTGCGGGCAATCTGACCTATCCCAAGGCGCAGCCGTTGCGCGACGTGGCCGCGCGCCTGCCTCTGGACTGGGTTCTGGTGGAGACGGATGCGCCCTGGCTGGCACCTGCGCCCAATCGCGGCAAGCGCAACGAACCGGCCTGGGTCTCGCAGACAGCGCTGGTTTTGGCCGAGCTTTTGCGGGTTGAGAAGGAAGAAATCGCCTCCGCGACCACGAAAAACTTCAACCGGCTGTTTTGCCTCCAGCCGGACGTGGGAAACTGATAGAGGCGCGGGGCGCGATAAATGTGGCCGGTTCAGGATTCCGTATCCCACCCTAGCCACAAAAACAAGAACGTGGCGAGGGTGGGGCACCCAGCCTTTTCGTGTTCGAGGATTAGAGACCATGGCACAGGAAAATTCGTTCGACATTGTCAGCAAGGTAGAGATTCAAGAGGTTCGCAACGCCATCGACCAAGCGCTGAAGGAAGTGCGCCAGCGCTTCGACCTGAAGGATTCCCACTCCGAGATCACGCTGACGGAGGGCGACAAGGAGATTCAGTTGGCCTCCGCAGGGGAGTACAAGCTGGAGGCGGTCAAGGAGATTCTGGGGCAGAAGCTGGTGAAGCGCGGCGTCTCGCTTAAGAATCTGACTTACGAGAAGATGGAAGAGGCCTCCGGCAAGAGCGTGCGGCAAAAGATCAAGCTGCAACAGGGCATCCCCATTGAGAAAGCCAAAGAAATCGTTCGTCTGGTCAAGGACTCGAAAAAGAAGGCGCAGGCCAGCATCCAGGGCGATACAGTCAGGATATCGAGCAAGGACCGCGACGAATTGCAGGGGATCATCGCCCTGCTGCGCGGCAAGGATCTGGGCGTGGAGTTGCAGTTTACGAACTACCGGACGAACTAGGCGGGACTGACAAATGGGCCTTGACGAAATCATGCGCGAGTGCGCCAATCAGCGCGCACGATGTGCTGGAAAGTCCGTCGACGAATTGCTCGCCATCACGAATGGCAATGAGATCGAGTTTATTCAATTTCTAGAGATGGCGATTCAGCAGAAATCCGAGCGGGTTGGCGTTGACGACATGACTGAAGAAGAGATTGTCGTTCTTGCTGTTGAAGCACTGGAACGCGAAGTGAATAACGGCGGATACATCCAATTCTTTGTTAACTCATCGCGCGAATATACACCAATCATTGTTCATGCGCTGTTCCGCATCAACTGCCCTCAGACCGCTGAGATTACGAAGAGCGCAATTGCAGCAGCAGGATTCCAAGGATTGGCTCCGATGGCGCTCGCGGAAGCTTTAGAAGCTTATAGCGACGATGGCAATCAGGAGCTTGATGAATGCGATCAGCTATATTACAGAGCAGGCGAAAATATTGGCGGTCAACTTATTGATTACGTGAAAGCCAACAAGAACGCAATTCAACCCTGAGCAGCACGGTTCGGAGCACTTTGAGCACATTAGCGATAGCGACGGCGAGAGAGGTCTTCGATCTGCTGCGAGACGATCTCGTGGCGATTGAGCAGGAGCTGGGCCGCGACGCCGCCTCCGGCGTCAGCACCATCACGGAGATCGCTGAATACCTGCGCGAGGGCGGCGGCAAGCGCATTCGCCCCTCGCTGCTGCTGCTTTCGGCTCACTCACTCGGCTATTTTGAGCAGGGCGCCATTCGCCTGGGAACCGTCGTCGAGATGGTGCATACCGCGACCCTGGTTCACGACGACATCATCGACGGCGCTAATACAAGGCGCGGGCGGCCTTCGCCCAATACGACGTGGGGCAACGAGAAGTGCGTGCTGGCCGGCGACTGGCTCTACATGCAGGCCTTCAAGGTGGC
>Ga0182030_10008701_pt1 | contig 20948 bp, 17 predicted proteins | sample 812S3MmetaG_FD_121299 | JGI IMG/M metagenome (GOLD analysis project Ga0182030, IMG submission 121299) | Permafrost microbial communities from Stordalen Mire, Sweden - 812S3M metaG (Illumina Assembly) | ecosystem: Environmental > Terrestrial > Soil > Wetlands > Permafrost | place: Sweden...
GATCCTGCGCCAAGCCGCCAAGCCCGTCGAACAGCAGGCCGCCTGATCTGCGCCAAGCGTCAGCATAAACGTCGACGCCCTCGCGCGCGCGAGGAATTTACGCGGCCCCCGTCGTAGGCGTACCGTCTTTCGGCCTCGGCGTCAGTTCGAGCACGACCCGTTCCGACGAGACGGCGAGCGTGGCAAGGAGGCGCCACGGCGAACGCGCCGCGGCGCCGGAAGGCGTTGACGCGGCCATCGAGCAAAGCGGCGCTCACCACTGGCCATAGCCGGCAACGGTTCAAGCCTCGGTCGCCGCCAGCTTCGCCGCCAGAAGTCCGAACCCCGCCGCGAAGGACCGGCGCAGTCAAGCCAGAACGCCGGGGCGTTCGATCACGGCGCCGCGCAACCAGCCCGCCGCCGCCCCATAATAGACCGCGATCACGACGAACGTCAGCGCCATGAAGGCGAGGCTCAGCGCACTCATGTCCACGATAGGATGCGGCGCCTCCGCGCCCACGAACTGCGGCAGGAAGGCGACGAAGAAGATCGAGAGCTTCGGGTTCAAGAGATTGTGGGCGACGCCGTCGACCAGTACGCGCAGCGGCGGCTTGCGGGGAGCGTCAGCCGTCGCCCTCAGCGTTCCGGTGTCGGTGAACATGCCCCAGGCCATGTAGACGAGATAGGCGACGCCGAGCCATTTGACCGCCGAGAACGCGACCGCGCTAGCGTGCAGCAGCGCCGCGAGTCCGGGGAGCGCCGCCGCGACGTGCGGGACGATGCCGAGCGTCGAGGCGCACGGCGCCCAGGCGCCTGCGCGCCGCCCCTGCGACAGGCCCGTCGTGATGGTTGTAGATCGCCCCCGTTCCGGGAGTGGCGACAATGAGAAAAGCGGTCGCCCGGAAGGTCCAGTGATCAAAGGCTGCCATCGTAGCTCCGTAAGATCTGACTGGACGTCACCTTTCCACATCGCTGCATCAAAAGATAAGGGTTGGCGGCTGCGATCATCGTTTGCAGAAAATATCGAACAGCACCTTGATGATCTTCCGCACGTCGTCGTCGGCGATGCTGTAATAGACTTGCTTGCCTTCTCGGCGGAAGGTGACGAGGCCTTCCAGGCGCAGTCGCGCAAGCTGCTGCGACACCGTCGATTGGCGGATGTCGAGCGCCTCCTCCAATTCGCTGACGTGCTTCTCGCCGTCGATCAGTTTGCAAAGGATATGCAACCGGGACTCATGAGCCAACGCCTTAAGGAAGTCGCTGGCTTCGCGGGCGCTGTCCGACATTTGATCTATTTCGCGCCCGGACAATGCGGGAGTCTTCTTGGCTCGCGGCATTAATTTCCCGCTCATCGTTTTGCTTTCCGCTTGTTCTTTGCGCCCTTAATACCGCATTTATTCGAATATGGCGAGGCGATTAGTGCGCGGCAAGGATCCAAACCAAAGGCGCCAGGAACACAACCAGGGTCGAACCCAGGACAACCAGAATATGCCGCGGCCCGACGCCAAGGATCGACTGCAACGAGGTGTTCAGCCCGAGCGCCGCGATGGCGATCAGCAAGCCCCAACGCGAGACCTCGACCAGCGTCGACTTCACCGGCGACGGCAGCACGCCGAAGCTGTTGATGGCGACGAACACCAGGAACATCAACGCAAACACCGGCACGGGAACCTTGGCCCTATGAGAATCGCCGCCCCGGGCGGCGAACCACCAGCCAGCTCCGGTGACGACCGGCAACAGCATCAAGACCCGAAAGAGCTTGACGACGGTCGCCGCGTTTCCAGCCGTATCCGACACCGCGTAGCCCGCGCCGACAACCTGGGCGACGTCGTGGATCGTCGCCCCAAGAAAAATTCCCGTCGTCCGGTCGTCGAACGCCAGGGCGGCGCAGATCGGCGGATAGGCGAGCATCGCGCCCGTCGCGAGCAGATTGACCGTGATCGCCACGAAGGCGGTATCCGCCTCGCGGCCCTTGTAGTCCGGCAGGACGGAAGCGGTGGCCAGCGCGGCGGAGGCGCCGCAAACCGCCGTCGCTCCTCCCGCCAACGCGCCGTAGAGATCGCCGCGCCCGAACAGACGCGCGAACAGGACGCCCGAGACCAGGGTCAGCGCCATCGCGACCACGACCATCGCGACCGTCCCGACGCCCAGGCCGATGATGTCGCTCGCCGCAATTTTGAGACCAAAGAGCGCGATCGCCCAGCGCAGCACCCTCGTCACCGCGAAGGTCGTCCCGTGCGCGAACATGGGGCGAGCGACGATCGGATGCAGCGCCATCCCGATCAACAGCCCGAGTACAGGCGCGGTGATCGTGACCGGCCTGCCGAAGGCGGCAAGAGTCGCGCGCGTGGTCAAAGGTTCGAGATAATACGCCGCGACGGCTACCGCCCCGGCGAATATAAGACCGGGCGCAATCTGCGCCATTTGCGCGCACCTCTCGCCGAGCGAGGGCGGCGTCGTCGTCGAAATGCGCTGCACCGACATTCCCACTTCGACTTCAACGGCGCCAAAACACCATTGTCCATTTATATTGCAATATATGAATGTTTTGCAACTCGCATCCCGCCGGGGCCCCGGCGGGAGACAATAGTCTGCCCCGCTGTCGATGCATGGCTATCTCATTGGCCCCGCGACTGGAGCGAAGCCTTGGCCGCCTCCGCCGCCATTGCCGACGGCCTGCGATCCCATGCGCGCGAATTTTTTCACGAACCGTATATTCACACATATAAATTTGCGTCTATGATGAGCGGGACCGACGAGCAAGAAAACTGCGGCTCCGCAAAGGCGCCGCTTCGCTCCGTGACGGCGGAACCGGCGGCGATTTCGCGCTCGGCAAGAAGACCTTCGCCGAGAACTGCGCCGCCTGCCACGGCGACGAAGCCAAGGGCGAAACAGCAAGCTTGGATTGGATGGAATGAGCCAGATTGAACTGAATACGGGTCCTTCGTTCGACGGAGAGGTCGTCGAAGGACCCTTCTACGAAGCGGCGAAGAAGGTCTATCCCCGTCACGTCAGCGGCTTTTTCCGTCAGGTAAAATGGGCCGTGCTCGTCGTGGCGCTGTCGATTTATTACCTGCTGCCCTTCGTGCGCTGGAATCGGGGGCCGGAGCAACCGAGTCAGGCCGTGCTGGTCGATCTCGCGCACCGGCGGTTCTACTTTTTCTGGATCGAAATCTGGCCACAAGAGGTCTATTACTTCACGGGCCTGCTCATCATCGCCGCGCTGATGTTGTTCCTGATGAACGCTCTAGCCGGGCGCATCTGGTGCGGCTACATGTGCCCGCAGACGGTGTGGACCGATCTTTTTCTTACCGTCGAGCGCTGGATCGAGGGCGACCGACGTGAGCGCATGTTGCGCGACGCCGCTCCGCACAGGTTCGACTGGTGGCGGCTCAAGATCGGCAAGCACTCCGTCTGGCTCATCATCGCGTGGTGGACCGGCGGCGCCTGGGTGTTGTATTTCGCCGACGCGCCGCAACTCGTGGTCAGCCTGTTGACGTTTCAGGCGCCCTTCGTCGCCTATGGCGCCATCGGCGTGCTCACCTTAACGACTTACGTCTTCGCCGGCTTCATGCGCGAGCAGGTCTGCCTCTACATGTGCCCCTGGCCCCGCATCCAGGCGTCGCTGATCGACGAACACGCCCTCAACGTCTCCTATCAGTACGACCGCGGCGAGCCGCGAATGTCGCTGAAGAAGGCGAAGTTTGCGCAAGCGGACGGGCAGAAGGCCGGCGACTGCATCGACTGCACCTATTGCGTCGAAGTCTGCCCGACCGGCGTCGACATCCGCAAGGGTCCGAGCCTGGGCTGCATTCAGTGCGGCCTGTGCATCGACGCCTGCGACTCGGTGATGGACAAGATCAACCGGCCGACGCGGCTCATCGCCTATAACACCGACGTCAACATCAAGCGTCACAGCCAGGGCCTGCCGCCGGTCTACAGGCTGATCCGCCCGCGCACCGTGCTCTATTCCGCCGTGATCGCCGTGGTCGGCTCGGTCATGCTCTACGCGCTGACCTCGCGCAGCAACACGGCGCTGGCGGCGATTCATGATCGCAATCCGCTGTTCGTGCGCACCTCCGACGGCTCGATCCGCAATGGCTACGAATTGCGCATCGCCAACAAGGCGCCGCGCACGCGCCGGTTCCGGCTGGAGTTGACGGGCCTGGGCGGCAAGATCGAGGTGGTCGGCGCTGATGGCGCCGACGGCAACGCGCCCAGCTTGGAGGTCGGCCCCGACCAGACGCGCGAGGTGCGGGTACTGGTGACGACGTCGACTGCGCCGGGTGCGGCGGCGACGCCGGTGACGTTCCGGATCGTCGGCTCGGATGACAACGTGGCGGCGGAAACCAAGGACTTCTTCCGCTCGGGCTCCCAATAAGAAGCGGCGACGCGCCCTCGGCTCAGACCGGTGGAGGGCGCGCATCGCGGCGCCGTACGGGGCCGGAAAAACGGACAAGACCGACGTCTGCCTGGGTTCGGTGCGCTTATTTTCGTTGACGTATGCATAAATAAGAATATACAAATAATGTAGCGCGGGCCGCCGAAAGAGGGAAGAGCCGCGCCGTCTCGGGAGGAACATCATGGCCGAAATCGTCATCATGGGCGCCGGATTGAGCGGCACGATCATGGCGTACGAAATGAAGGCGCAAATGCGGCGGGAGGACAGACTCACCGTCGTCACCAAGGATCCGATATACCATTTCGTGCCATCCAATCCCTGGGTCCCGGTCGGCTGGCGCACGCGCGAGAACGTGGAAGTCGATCTGGCCCCGACCATGGCGCGCAAGGGCATCAATTTCCGGCCCAGCGCCGTGACGAGAGTCTCGCCGAAGAACAATGAGATCGAACTCGCCGACGGCTCGACGCTCAAGTATGACTTTCTCGTCGTCGCTACCGGTCCCGAGCTTGCCTTCGACGAGATCGAAGGGTTCGGGCCCGAGCACAATACCAGCTCGATCTGTCACATCGACCATGCCGAGAAGGCCGCGGTCGCCTTCGAGGAGTTCTGCAAGAACCCTGGACCGATCGTCACCGGCGCTGCGCAGGGCGCATCCTGCTATGGGCCGGCCTATGAGTTCACCTTCATCCTGGAGACCGAGCTGCGTCGGCGCAAAATACGCGACCGCGTTCCGATGACCTTCGTCACCTCCGAGCCCTATATCGGTCATATCGGACTCGACGGCGTCGGCGACACCAAGGGCCTGCTCGAAAGCGAGTTGCGCGAGCACCACATCAAGTGGATCACCAACGCGCGCGTCAAGCAGGTCGAATCCGGCAAAATGACCGTCGAGGAGATCGCCGAGGACGGTTCGATCAAGGCAACAAAGGAATTGCCGTTCGGCTTTTCCATGATGCTGCCCGCCTTCCGCGGCATCGCGCCGTTGCGAGGGATCGATGGCCTCGTCAATCCGCGCGGCTTCGTCATCGCCGACAAGCATCAGCAGAACCCGACTTTTCCCAACGTGTTCGCGGTCGGCGTCTGCGTTGCGATTCCGCCGATGGGTCCGACGCCCGTGGCCTGCGGCGTGCCGAAGACCGGCTTCATGATCGAATCGATGGTTACGGCCACCGCCCGCAACATCGGGGCGATCCTGCGTGGCGGCAAGCCGTCGTTCCAGGGCACATGGAACGCCGTGTGTCTCGCCGACTTCGGCGACAGCGGCATCGCCTTCGTCGCTCAACCTCAGATCCCGCCGCGAAACGTCAACTGGTCGGCGTCGGGCAAATGGGTTCACGCCGCCAAGATCGGCTTCGAGAAATATTTCATCCGCAAGATGCGCAAGGGCGAGAGCGAGCCATTCTACGAAACCTTGGCGCTCAACGCGCTCGGCATCGACAAGCTCAAGGCGGTCAAGGTCGACGCCTGAAGAAGGCGCCGTCTTCGCTCAAGGCGCGAAGGCGGCGGACAAGTCTCCAGATCGGCGAGGCTCGCGAGCATATTGCGCCTCAGGCGCGGCGAAACGACACGGCCGTCACCTGAACGCGCAGCCCTTTTTGACTCCGAGCGCCCTGAAGATCATGGCGGCAGGGCAAAAGCCGGTAAAACTCGCCTGGATCATGTTGAGCCCGGCGAAGGCGGTCAGCAGCAGCCACCACGGCGACACCCAGGTTCCGAGCGCGAGACCCAACAGGACTACACATCCCGCGAAGGCGAGTACGGCGCGATCCAATGTCATGATGCTTTTCTCCATTTGACCTTCCGCGGAGCCGCGCCCGAGCAAAAGACGCCGTGAAGCGAACCCAACATCTCCATCGCCGCGTCGTTGGCGAACGAGTATTGAATGGCTTGCGACTCGCGTCGCGTCGTGACGCTCGCCACCTCGCGCAGCTTCGCCAGATGCTGCGGCGCCGCGGACATGGCGATGCCCACCGACCGTTGCAACTCCGTCACCGTGCGCTCGCCACCGGCACGTTCGCACGCCATCGCCTTCAACAGCGACTCCACCGCGCCGACTCACGATTGAAGCTTCACCAAATTCGCGCTTGATGTATTATAATATCCGAATATATACGTCAAGCCGTAACCGGAGACACCATGCCCGATGCGACGCCTCGCGCTCCTCCTTCTCCTCGCCGCCTCCCCGGCGCTCGCCGATCCTCTCGTCGTTCGCGAGGTCGAGATCGCCGACCGCAAGGCTGTCATCGCCACCGTCGAGCCCGTCCATCAACTCGTCGCCCGCGCGCGAATCGGCGGCGCCATCGCCGCGCTGTCGATCACGGAGGGCGACGACGTGACCGCCGGCGCCTTGGTCGCGCAGGTCGCCGACGCCAAGCTGGCTTTGCAGATGCAGGCGCTCGATTCGCGCATCGCTTCGCTGAAATCGCAGCGTGACCAGGCCAAAACCGACTACGACCGCATCGCGGACCTGGCGCGCCGCGGCGTATCGACTCAAACGCAGGCCGATCAGGCCAAGACCAATTTCGAAGTCGCTGAACGAAACCTCACGGCGATGAAGGGCGACCGCGAGGTCATCGCCCAACAATCCTCGGAAGGCGCGGTGCTCGCGCCCGCCGCCGCCCGCGTGTTGACCGTGCCTGTCTCCGTCGGCCGCGTCGTCATGCCGGGCGAGACCATCGCGACGTTGGCGGAGGACAAATACATCCTGCGCCTGCAACTGCCCGAGCGCCACGCCCGGTTCCTGCGCGCCGGAGACCGGGTGCTGATCGGCGCGCGCGGGCTATCCGACGAAGATGCCGCCACGCGTGAGGGCCGCGTGCGCATCGTCTACCCGGAAATCCAGGGCGGTCGCGTCGTCGCCGACGTCGAGGTCTCCGGTCTCGGCGATTATTTCGTCGGCGAACGCACGCGCGTGTATGTCGACGCAGGCGAGCGCAAGGCCGTCGTGATCCCGGCGGCCTACGTCTATCGCCGCGCCGCGGTGAACTACGTCAAGCTCGCCGATGGCGACGAAGTGGTCGTGCAGCCCGGCGAAGTCCACGACGACAACGGTGCGAAAACAATCGAAATCCTCTCCGGCCTCGTCGACGGCGACAAGGTCGTGACGCCATGAAGCTCGGCCTTTCCGGGGCTCTCACCCGTACCTTCATCCAGTCGCCGCTCACGCCGCTGCTGCTGATCGCGGCGCTGATCGCCGGCGCGCTCGCCGCGATCTCGCTGCCGCGCGAGGAGGAGCCGCAGATCAGCGTGCCTATGGTTGACATCATGGTCGCCGCCAACGGCTACAAGGCCGACGAGGCGGTCGAACTGGTTACGCGACCGCTCGAAGACATCGTCAAGGGCATCAACGGCGTCGAGCATGTCTACTCGCAGACGCAGGACGACCAGGTTGTCGTCACCGCGCGCTTTCTCGTCGGAACGGATGAGGATGTAGCGACGCTGCGTGTGCATGAGAAAATTCGCGCCGCGCTCGACCGCATCCCCAAAGGCATCCCGGAGCCGATGATCGTCGGCCGAGGAATCAACGACGTTCCGATCCTGGTGCTGACGCTGTCGGCGAAGGCGGACAAGGCCGGGGAGTGGACCGACAACGGGCTCTATCTGGTCGCCGAGGAACTCCAGCATGAACTCACAAAGGTCTCCGGCGTCGGCGAAACATTCATCGTCGGCGGCGCGCCTTCCGAGATCCGCGTCGAGCCGGACCCGGAGAAGCTCGCGCTCTACGGCGTGACGCTCGAACAGGCGACGGCCAAGATCCAGAACGCCAACCGCGCATTCCTGGCCGGTGCGTTCCACGAGGATGGCCGCGCCGAGCCGGTCGTCGCGGGCCAGACCCTGCAAGGCGTGCCCGACATCGGGCTGTTGCTGCTCACGACGCGTGACGGGCGGCCGGTCTATGTCAAGGACGTGGCTGATGTCGTCGTCGGCGCGGCGGAACTCGACCACCGCGCCTGGACGCTCACGCGCGACGCTTCAGGCAAACTGAACCGCCGCCCCGCGGTCAGCCTCGCCATCGCCAAGCGCAAAGGCGAGAATGCGGTCAATATCGCCGCCTCGGCGCTTCAGCGGCTCGAAAGCGTCAAAGGGCGCATCGTGCCCGCGAGCCTCAACGTCGAAGTGACGCGCGACTACGGCGAGACGGCGAACGAGAAGGCCAACGAGCTTCTGTTTCATCTCGCGCTCGCCACCGGCTCTATCGTCGCACTCATCGTCGTGACGATCGGCTGGCGCGAAGGTGTCGTCACCTTCATCATCGTGCCGACGACCATCCTACTGACGCTGTTCGCGTCGTGGATGATGGGCTACACGATCAATCGCGTCAGCCTGTTTGCGCTGATCTTCTCCATCGGCATTCTCGTCGACGACGCCATCGTTGTGGTCGAGAACATCGTGCGCCATTGGGGCATGCGCGGCAAACGGGGCTTGGTTGAAACCGCCATCGAGGGCGTCGCCGAGGTTGGCAATCCGACCATCGTCGCGACGCTGGCCATCGTCGCGGCGCTGCTGCCGATGATGTTCGTCAGCGGCCTGATGGGCCCCTACATGAGCCCGATTCCCGCCAATGCCTCGATGGCGATGCTGTTTTCGTTCTTCGTCGCAGTGATGATCACGCCTTGGCTGTTGATGAAGATCGCGGGCCGGCATTTCGGGCGCATGAGCAGCCACGAAGGCCACTACCACGACATCGGCGCGATGGGCCGGTTCTACGTCCGCGTCGCGACGCCGCTGCTCAAGGGCCGCTGGCGCTCCTGGGCGTTCCTGCTGTCTGTCGGCGCGGCCACCGTCGCCGTCTGCGTGCTGTTCTACACCAAGGACGTGGTGGTGAAGCTGCTGCCGTTCGACAACAAGTCCGAGCTTCAGGTCGTGCTCGACTTGCCGCACGGCGCGAGCGTCGAGGCGACCGACCGCGTGCTGAAAAGCTCCGCTGACCGCCTCGCTGATCTGCCGGAACTGGTATCCATCCAAGCCTATTCGGGGACGGCGGCGCCGTTCAACTTCAACGGCCTGGTGCGCCACTACTACCTGCGCAGCGAGCCGCAGATGGGCGACCTCTATGTCAACCTGACGCCGAAGAACGACCGCAAGCGCGCCAGCCACGCCATCGCGCTCGACATCCGCAAGCGGCTAAAGGACCTTCCGCTGCCGCCGCACGCCTCGTTGAAGGTGGTCGAAGTGCCGCCGGGTCCGCCGGTGCTGTCGACGCTGCTCGCCGAGGTCTACGGCCCCGACGCCGCGACCCGCCGCGCGACCGCGGCGGGCGTGCGCAAGGCGTTCGAAAGCGTCGACTTCGTCGTCGACACGGACGACAGCTACGGCGTTCCGACCGAGCGGCTGCGCGTTGCGATCGACCAGGAGGCGCTCGAATATCACGGCGTCGAGGAGCAGGCGGTCTACGATACGCTTGGCGCGCTGATCGGCGGAACGAAAGTCGGTTTCTCCCAGCGCGGCGCGGGCCTAAAGCCGATTCTCATCAACGTCGCGCTGCCGCGCTCGGGGCTCACGCTCGACGAGCGTCTCCTGTCGACGCCGCTGCCTGCCGGCGGCACGCCGCGCCAGGGCGCGAACGTCGAGCTCGGCGACGTGGTCAAGATCAAGCGCGAGCAAAGCTCCTATCCAATCTTCCGACATAACGGTCGCTATGCGGAGATGGTGACGGCCGAACTCGCCGGCCGCTTCGAAGCGCCGATCTACGGCATGCTCGCGGTCGACGACGCCTTGAACAAGGTCGACTGGGGCGTGGCAGGAAAACCCGAGGTCGCCCTGCACGGCCAGCCGCTTGACGAGTCCAGGCCGACGCTGCTGTGGGACGGCGAATGGGAAGTCACCTACGTGACTTTCCGCGACATGGGCGCTGCCTTCGGCGTGGCGATCCTCGGCATCTATCTGCTCGTCGTCGCGCAGTTCGGCTCGTTCACGCTGCCGCTCGTCGTTCTGACGCCCGTGCCGCTCACGCTGATCGGCATCGTGCTCGGCCATTGGGCGTTGGGCGCGCCGTTCACCGCGACGTCGATGATCGGCTTCATCGCGCTGGCCGGCATCATCGTGCGCAACTCGATCCTGCTCGTCGACTTCATCCGCTCGCGCCGCGCGCAAGGCGCGGCGTTGAGGCCTGCCTTGATTGAAGCCGGCGCGACGCGGTTCAAGCCGATCGTGCTGACGGCGGCGGCGGCGGTGATCGGGGCCGCTTTCATCCTCACCGACCCGATCTTCCAGGGACTCGCGATCAGCCTAGTGTTCGGCCTCGCCTCGTCGACCGCGCTGACGCTGCTCGTCATCCCCGCCATCTACGTCGTGCTGCGCGATGATTCTCAACCAAGGAGCTGACATATGGGACCGACGCAATGGCCGGAGATGGCCGACGTGCTGAGCGGCGAATTGAAGACTCTGCGCGGCGGCGCCGGCGACGTGATGAAGGGCTTCTCGGCGATCGCGCAGGCCGCGCTGAAAGCCGGGGCGCTCGACGTGAAGACGAAGGAGCTTATCGCGCTTGCCGTCTCCGTTGCGGTTCGCTGCGACGACTGCATCGCGTTCCACGCCAAGGCGGCGGTGGAGCGCGGCGCGACGCGCGAGGAGATTCTCGAAACGCTGGGCATGGCCATCTACATGGGCGCGGGACCGTCCGTCATGTACGCGAGCCACGCCCTCGGGGCCGCGACCCAATTCGCCGAAGCCAAGAAAGCGCAAGGTTGAAGAGGAGAAATGCGATGGGATTGTTCGACATGTTCAAGGGCGAGTCTTCCGGCGCCGACGAGATTTCCTACGCGGACCTCGCCGCTGCGATGCAGGCGCAATCCTGCACGCTGATCGACGTGCGCGAGCATAGCGAGTTCGCCGCCGGCCACGTCGCGGGCGCCGAGAACCGCCCGCTCTCCGGCTTCGACGCGGCGCGCCTGCCGAACGACAAGCCGGTCATCCTGATCTGCCGTTCCGGCGCGCGCTCGGGGCAGGCGCTCGCCAAGGCGCGAGCCGCCGGTCGCGCCGACGTCCGCCACTATCGCGGCGGCGTTATGGGGTGGGCGGAGGCGGGCAACAAGCTCGTCTGACCCCGGGCGCAAGCGGCGGCCGAGGGCCGTCGCTTGCGACCGCGGCTCAGCCGATCTTGACTTTCGTGTCGCTCAAGAACGTGTACTCGGGCACCGGCAGGTTGAGCGGCGCCGGTCCGCCGCGCACCCGCCCCGACGCATCGTAGATCGAGCCGTGGCAGTGGCAGAACCATCCGCCATAGGGGCCTTCGTGACCCGTCGGAACGCAGCCGAGATGGGTGCAGATCCCGGAAACGATCAACCACTCGGGCCGCTGAACGCGTTGCGCATCGGTCTGTGGGTCCCTGAGTTCGGCGACATTGGCATCGGCGACGCCTTCGATCTCCTTCGCCGTGCGCCGCCGAATGAACAGAGGGCCTCCACGATATTTGACGATGACGATCTGACCTTCGGCGATGGGGGAAAGATCGACTTCAATGGATGAGCCCGCCGCGGTCGACGCGTCCGGGTTCATTTGATCGACGAGCGGCCAAGCGACGGCGGCGGCGGCGCCCGCGGCCATCGCTCCGGTGGCGACAAAAAGGAAGTTGCGGCGCGAGGGCTCGGCGATGACAACGGTATTCAATCTTGCCTCCAATAGCAGCGCGGACCCGGAGCAAATAGCCGGTTCGCTCGGAGCTATGGCGGAACGCGCGAGGGTCGCACGAATGTTTGTTCGAAGCGGTGCGCGCACCTAGCCCACCTCACCGTTGACGCATCAGCCCGGCAATTGCGAGGGAAACGAGACGAATATCGGCGCGACAAAGCGTCGCCCGGTGGCGGGCCAAAGCGCTTTATGTTGCCGGCTTGGACGGCGCCTTACTTGGCGCTTGTTCGCCCACGCGCGGTGGACATGGAAAACGCGAGCAGAGGCGCCATGACCAGCGCCAGACCTTCGAAAAACAGGGCCGACGGGATGGTGTAAAGTTGTCTGATCCATGAAGACAATGGCCAGGACACAGCGGCTGAGATCGCCGGAATAGCGAGAAAGAACATCGTGACGAAGCCGTTGTCGTTCTCGGTCGCTGAGAGAGACGCCTGGTAGAACAGGCGGCCCGCCGCCGAGGAGGCGAGGGTCCCGATCAGCAAGAGGAAAATGGCCGGCGCGTCGGCTGCGCCGAGACGCGGCACAAACGGGCCATGAGCGACAAGCACGCTGGCGGGAATCAGCACGGCGGCGGAGACAAGGAAATTGGCTGAGATCGCCGCTCCCTCGTCATAGTCGCGGAACCAATGGTAAACCAGCGAACCGCTCAGCGCGAAGAAGATCGGCATCGGCAATGCGAGCGCCCAGCGGCTATGAAACAGGCTTTGGATCAACTCCCGGCGCAGATTGGGCGCATCGCTGTCGATCTGACTGAAGGCGACCATCATCGCGCCGACGAAAGCCACCGCGAAGCAGACCACGAAGACGAGCTTCGGCTTTGGCATCGACTTCTTCGAGACGACGCGCGCGACAAGCGCAGCCCAGAACGGCGAAAGGTTCAGGATTGCGGCGGTGATGATCGGATGCGCGCTGCTGAGCGCCACATCGTAGAGCAGCAGGCCGGCGACTCCCACCGCGAGCAGCGCGATGAGCTTCGGCCAGTGCGCCGCTGTCTTGAGAATGGCGGCAAAATCGCGACGCGCGCGTGGCCGCGACAACATAAGCGGAATCGAGAGCAAGAGCGCCACTTGAGTGAAGGCGAGGAAATCGAGCGAGCGCAGCTGTCGCGCCGCGAGCGCGGAAAAAGGCTCTTGCAAGGCGAGCAGAGTTGCGGTGATCAACGCGTACTTCGCCCCCATGCGATAGTCAGGACCTCGAAGTGCGTCTACCGTCATTTCGATGTTGCCCCGTCGGCGGAATTTGTGCGTCGCCGGAAAGTGGACCGCCCGAAATGCGAAATCGGGGGGGGCGACATATCAGCCTCACTTGCTGCATTTCCCCGCCCGATGAAACTAAACCTTTGTTGTTAAATGTTTGTTTAGAATTCGCGCCGGTCAAAATGCGGCAATCGGCGTTTGGCGTCATGGTAGCGGATAGGATCGGCAATGCCCGCATTGCCGCGCTCGCGCTACGATCAAAATGAAAGTTCGCAGGTCGTCTACGAAGGTTAAATCGGCGCCGACCGTGCGCGGGGAAGAAGCGCGTTGACGATCGCCGGGTGATTCCTTGGCGCGCCGTCTCCCCTGAGTTCGACCCGTATTGGAGGAAGCTCGCACGAGCGCTCTTTAAATAAGAATTTAGTTTTTTCCGCCGCGACCATCCCCGAAAACAATCCTGATACCGCCGGAAATGCGCCGTGACGTTCGTCTGCAAATATACTGATTTGGAGATCGCCGCCATACTCGCGGCTTATCGCTCCGGCGCGAGCCGGGAAGAGTTGTGTCGGCGGCATGGCATTTCCGTACGCACGCTGTTTCGTTGGCAACTCAAGGCGGGCCTCAATCGTCCGGCTCTGTCCGAACTCGTCGGCAGTCTCCAGGAAGAGAACGCCCGGCTGCGGCGAATGCTCGCTGACGCGCAGGGCGAACAAATCACCCGCCCGTAAGATGTTGTGGCCGCAGAACCCTGAAGAGTTTAACTGGCTCTTCTGTGTCACCAAGTTATGACACAGCGTAAGCGGATGGAGCCGCCACGTCCGGCGTCGAACGACGCACTTTCTCATGTAACCAAAAACATGACAGTTTTGCGACTGTGATATGTGGCGTCTTGTTGCTTCAGAAACACAGTTTGTGACGCCAATTTCGATTATCGAGACCGTCGAACCGGACCGGGGTTTCTGGGCTTGGATTATGCGACGCGAAAAAACGTCGCGGCCCGAAACTGGGAGTGTGTTCGAAAGGGGCAAGAATGAAACTCGCTTACATCTCCGCTGCCGCGCTTTTGGCCGGCCTGTCCGCCGCCGCGGCCGCAGATCTTCCGACGAAAAAGGGAGCCGCGCCGGCGCCCGCGGCGGCCTCCTGCTTCTCCAGTTTGTACGCCTATTTCGATTCCAAGCCTGCGGATTGCCCGCTGAGTTATTGGGGTCTCACCTTTTACGCTACAGTCGACATGGGCGTGGGCTATGAGGCGCACGGAACGCCATTCAACAAGAACATCGCGACCGGCGTCGAGGAATTGGTGCAGAAGAACAGCAACCGCTCGCTCTTTCTCGCCACGCCCAACGGCATCAGTCAGTCGCAGGTCGGCGTGAAGGCCAAGGAGCCGCTCGGATACGGCTTCTCGTTTGTCGGCGAACTGGCGACGGGCTTCGACCCCTACTCGCTGACGCTCGCCAACGGTCCGGCGTCCCTGGCGCAGAACACGCAGACGCCACTCAACTTGCAATCCTCCAACGCGGATTCCAGCCGCGCCGGCCAGTTCGACAATTCGGTCGGCTACGCCGGCTTCAGCCACGACACTTACGGCACGATCACGGCAGGCCGCCAGAACTCGTTCACGCTCGACGGCGTCAACGCCTACGATCCGATGGGCGGCTCTTACGCGTTCTCGCCGATCGGTTGGTCCGGCAAGGTCCCCGGCGACGGATCGACCGAAGATGCGCGCATCAACACGTCGGTCAAGTACCTGCTTAAAATCCAAAACTACCGTCTGGGCGCCATCGGGCAGTTCGGCGGTTACAGCTACGGGAACGGCTCCAACGGCGAGTGGCAGGTCGATCTCGGCGGCGACTTCTTCAGCAATGCGCTGTCGGTCGACGCCGTCTACAGTCACATCAAGGATCAGGTGAACCTCGGCACGTTCAACGGGTCCGTGCCGGCCGGCGCTCCGACCGACGCCCTAAAGGCGACGATCTCGAACAATGACGGCCTGATGGTGCTGGCCAAGTACAAGTGGAACCAGTTCACCGTCTACGGCGGCTTCGAGTACATCCGCTACACGAACCCCTCGGATAAGTTCGCGACCGTAGGTCCGGGCGTGGACTTCAACTCCATCGGCGGCTTTCCGGTTGTGGCCGGCGGCATGAGCGACACGGCCTACACCAACCCACTCAACTTCGATGTGTTATGGACGGGTGTGAAATATGCGATTAACGACCGCCTGGATGTGACGGGCGCCTATTATCTTTATATCCAGAACAACTACTCCGCCGCCGGCGCGAACTGCGGAGCGAACACGAAGCCCGCCGTCGCCGGCTACGCGCCGCAGGGCTCCGCAAGCAGCGCCTGCCAGGGGTATCTGAACGCAGTCTCGGCGATGATCGACTGGCGCCCGCTTAAACGCGTGGATCTCTATGCCGGCCTGATGTACTCCCGCGTCAGCGGCGGCTTGGCTACCGGATATCTGTATAATTACAACGTCGATCCCACGGTGGGCATTCGCGTTCGCTTCTGAGTTGTGTGTCGGCGCGCGCAGCTTCGAAGTGAGAGGACGACTGCATCTCCTGAGTGGGATCGCCGCACGTTAAGAAAGCCCTCGTAGCGAAGAGCGGGGGCAACGTAACTTAATCCCGGGCAGGTCGCTCGGGCTTTCGGAAAAAGTACAATTTGCACAAGGTTAAAGCGATCTTTATAAAGAAACATTTATACATCAGAGAATTGCGTAGTCACACGTCCTGGCCTATCCGATCCCATGACGTTATCGGCGCCGTTCGCTCGCGCCGGCGCGTTCCACGGGATCGTTCATGCTGTCGCTTTCAACGGAAGCTAGCCGTAGCGCTCCTACGCTGATGCGACATTTTTATGACAAAAATTACCGCTTCATCCCGCCGGGCCGCCGAGCCAAAGGGGCGACTTCCGCCGCTCCTGGTGACGTTGAACGCTGGAGATGAGCGATATGCACTCGGATCACGCCCGCAACGCCGTGGCGCCCGTGCTGCTGATCGAGGATGAACACGAACTCGCAAGTGAAATCCTCGTCGAACTGCGCGCCCTGGGCTATTCCGTCCAGCATATGCGCTCGCTCGCCGAGGGGCTCGCTGCGGCGCTCAGCCACGAAGCCGCCGTCGTCATAGTCGATCGAATGCTTGAGGGAGAGGACGGGCTCGCCATCGTCGAGGCGCTGCGCAACGAAGGCAATCGGGTGCCGATCCTCGTCATCAGTGGGCTTTCGACGGTTGACGACCGCATCCGCGGCCTCAAGGCGGGCGGCGATGATTATCTGATCAAACCGTTCGCGCTGCCGGAGCTTGCCGCGCGTGTCGAGGCGCTGTTGCGGCGTGGAGAGACGTCGCGCGCGACGCGGCTCAAGGCTGGGCCGCTCGATCTCGATCTCGTAGAACGGCAGTTGCGCCGCGATGGCGAGCCCGTGGAACTCTTGCCGCGCGAGTTGAAGCTGCTCGAATACTTCATGCGCCGGCCGGGCCAAATCGTGACCCGCGCGATGCTCCTGGAAGATGTCTGGAACTACAAGTTCCTTCCGCAGACCAACGTCGTCGACGTCCACATCGGCAATCTTCGCCGTAAGCTCGACGCCGGCGACGGCCGCCGTTTCATCGTCAATGTACGCGCGGCCGGCTTCAGGCTAGATGTTGAAGACTGACTTCTTCGGCGCGCGCCAATTTCGTCTCGCGCTCGCCTTCGCCCTCGCGATCTCGGCGGCCACCGTCGGCGCCTTCGGCTTCATCTATCTTCAGGTCGCGGGCGCGGACATAGCGCGCGTCGGCGCCATCCTCACCGAGGAGGCGCGCCGCAATGTCGATGCGAGCCGCGAGCGGCTCGCCGCCGCACTCGAAGCGCGCCAGACGCAACACATTCGTCGCATCGATTATCTCGCGCTGTTCGACAGCAGCGGCGCCCGCGTGCTCGGCAATATCCCGACCCTGCCGTCCATTCCTCTCGATGGGCGCGCCCATGTCGTGGACGGGCGCGAGATCGCCGCGCCGGAATCGGCCATATTCGTCGGGGAGCGCCGCGCGGACGGGGGCGCGCTGCTGATGGGGCGGAATCTGCAAGACACCTACGACATCGAAGACACGCTGCTGCGCGCCCTCGCCATCACCCTCGCGCCGACAGTTGTGCTCATCCTAGGCATCGGCGTGCTGTTCGCGCGGCGCGCGACTCTGCGGTTTTCCACCATACAGGACTCGATACAGCGCATCATGCAGGGTGAAATGCGCCTGCGGCTTCCGGTTTCGCGCGAGAGCGACGAGATCGACCGCATCGCGCGCGCCGTCAATCTGATGCTCGACGAGATCGCGCGCCTGCTCGATCAACTGCGCAGCGTCGCCGACAATATCGCGCACGATCTGCGCACGCCGCTAACTGTTGTGCGGCGAAAGGTCGAGGTCGCGCTCGATGCGCAGGCGCTGCCCGCCGCGGCGCGTGAGCCGCTCGACGTCGCGCTCTCCCAACTCGATCGTGCCGCCGTCACCATCACCGCGCTCTTACGCATCTCGGCAGTGGAGAGCGGCGCGCGTAACAAGGGATTTCGCGACGTGAATCTCGCGAACGTATGCGCCGAAGCCTGCGACTTCTATGCGCCCTTAGCGGAAGCCAAGTCCGTCGCGCTGACCGCCACGCTTGAGACGCCGGTATGGATGCGCGGCGACGAAGACCTGTTGCGAGAAGCCTTGTCGAACCTGCTCGACAACGCCATCAAGTTTACCCCCGCCGGCGGGGCGGTCCGGGTCGACGCGAAGTTCGTCGATGGACGACCTTGTCTGGAAGTGCGCGACACAGGCCCCGGCGTAGAGGTGGGCGACCGCGAGAAGATCTTCCGCCGCTTTTTTCGCAGCGCGATAGGCATACGCGAAGGCGGGCACGGGCTCGGGCTCAGCATCGCGCAAACCGTCGCAGAGCTGCACGGGTTCACGCTCAGCGTGGAAGACAACCAACCCGGTGCGCGCTTCATCATGCGCGCCAGCGATAAAGCGCGGGCGCGCGCGGTGAGATAGACGTAGGACTTACAAACATTATTTAGTGTTGCTGGAGGTCCCGCTGTCCTATCTTTCGACGGGGGCGGCGCGAGAGCGTCGACAGGTCTTGCCCTGCAACGTCCGTCGCGTCACTCGCAGGTCTCATGCTCGCCATCGTTCGCATTGCGCTGAGCCGCCCCTACACGTTTGTCGTGATGGCGATGCTCATCGTCATCTTTGGCGTGGGCGCGTGGTTCCGTACGCCGACGGACATTTTCCCCAACATCGGCATCCCCGTTGTCGCGGTCGTCTGGACCTACAATGGCGAGCCGCCGGAGGAGATGTCGCAGCGCATCATCTATTATTACGAACGCACGCTGAGCGCGCAGGTCAACGACATCGAGCATATCGAGTCGCAATCGCTGCCGAACTACGGCGTAGTCAAGATCTTCTTCCAACCCAACGTCAATATCAACGCGGCGCTGGCGCAGACGACCGCCGCCTCGCAAACGGTGCTCAAGTATCTGCCCGCCGGCATCACGCCCCCTTATGTGTTGAGCTTCAACGCCTCCAGCGTGCCGGTGTTGCAGCTCGCGCTCTCCAGCAAGGCGCTGGGCGAGGCGCAGATCTTCGACGCCGCGCAGAATTTTATCCGACCGCAGCTCGCCAGCGTCCCCGGGGCGGCGATCCCCTCGCCTTACGGCGGCAAGGTGTTGCAGGTGCAGGTCGACCTCGACTCCGCGAAGCTCCAGGCCTACGGCCTGTCGGCGCAGGACGTGGTCAGCGTCATTGCGCAGCAGAACATCGTCACGCCGGTCGGCGACGCCGTGGTCGGGAAGTTTGAATATGTCGTCTCGCTCAATGGTTCGCCTAAAGCTATCGACGAGCTGAACGACCTTCCGGTCAAAGTGGTCGACGGCGCGACCGTGTTCCTGCGCGACGTCGCCTATGCGCATGCCGGCGCGCCGCCCCAGACCAACATGGTGCGCGTCGACGGAAGCAACGCCGTATTAATGACGATCCTCAAATCGGGTTCGGTTTCGACGCTTGATGTCATCAACGGCGTCAAGGCGCTGCTGCCGCGCCTGCGCGAGACGCTGCCGCAGAGCCTCAAGCTCGACGCCGTCGGCGATCAGTCGACATTCGTGCAGAAATCCGTTGATTCCGTCATCTTTGAAGGCGCGGTTGCAGCCGCACTGACGGGGTTGATGATTTTCGTGTTTCTCGGCAGTTGGCGCTCGACGATCATCATCATGGTGTCGATCCCGCTCGCGATTCTGTCGGCAATCGCGCTGCTATCGGTCACCGGTCAGACGATCAACGTGATGACGCTCGGCGGCCTCGCGCTCGCGGTCGGCATTCTCGTCGACGACGGCACGGTGACGATCGAGAACATCAACTACCATCTCGAACAGGGAAAGGAGATCGAGCAGGCGATCATGGACGGGGCACGACAGATCGTCATTCCGGCGACCGTGTCGCTCTTGTGCATCTGCATCGTGTTCGTGCCGATGTTCGGCCTCGGCGGAGTCGCCGGCTATCTGTTCCGCCCGCTGGCCGAGGCGGTGGTGTTTGCACTTGTTTCATCTTATGTGATCTCCCGCACGCTGGTGAATACGCTGGCGCGCTTCCTGCTAGCGGCTCAAGCGGCGCACCACATGCACGGCGAGGCGCCGCCGCCGACACGCAATCCCATCACGCTGTTCCTGCGCGGCTTCGAACGGCGGTTCGAGGCGACGCGCGGATTCTATCAGCGGTTGCTCGCGGCTGCGCTCGCCGGGCGCTATGTCTTTATCGCCGGCTTCCTGTTGGTGATCTTCGCCTCGTTCGCGCTTGCGCCCTTTCTGGGCCAGAACTTCTTCCCGTCGGTCCCGAGCACCGACCTCAAGCTGCACGTGCGCGCGCCGACCGGCAGCCGCATCGAAGAGACCGCCGCCTTGTGCGACCGCGTCGAGGCCGCGATCCGCGAGACTCTGCCGCCGGGCGCGGTCGTCAAGATCGTCGACAACATCGGTCTGCCGATCAGCGGCATCAATCTCGCCTACGGCAATTCCGGCACCGTCGATTACGCCGACGCCGACCTCTATGTCACTTTAGGCGAGGGGCGGGAGGCGAAGGCCGACGACTACACCCGGACGTTGCGCGAGGAGCTGCCGCGGCAGTTCCCCGGCGCGACCTTCGCGTTTCTGCCCGCCGACATCGTTTCCCAAATTCTCAATTTCGGTCTGCCTTCGCCGGTTGATGTGCAGGTCATCGGCCCCAGCGGGGAAGAGAACCTCGCCTATGCCGACGAACTCCTGCGCCGCATCGCCGAAGTCGCAGGCGTCGCCGATCCGCGCATCCAGCAATCCGCCAACTATCCGCAGTTGAACGTGAAGGTTGACCGCACGCTCGCCGCCCAACTCGGTCTCACTGAGTTCGACGTCGCCAAATCGCTGCAAAACACGCTTTCCGGCAGCTTCGCGGTCGCGCCGACATTCTGGATCGATCCAAAGAACGGCGTCGCCTATCCCATCATCGCCCAGACGCCGCAATATTGGTTGGACTCGGTCTCCGCGCTGGAGAACGTGCCGGCCTCAGAGAAGGACGAGTCGCAGCTCCTGGCAGGTGTCGCGACGATCACGCGCAGCGCATCTCCCGCCGTCGTCTCGCATTATTCGGTTCAACCGGTGATCGACATTTTCGCCGCCAACGCCGGGCGCGATCTCGGCGCCGTATCGGCGGACATCCAGAAGATTATCGACGAGACCGCCAAGGACAAGCCGC
>Ga0182030_10008702_pt1 | contig 20947 bp, 7 predicted proteins | sample 812S3MmetaG_FD_121299 | JGI IMG/M metagenome (GOLD analysis project Ga0182030, IMG submission 121299) | Permafrost microbial communities from Stordalen Mire, Sweden - 812S3M metaG (Illumina Assembly) | ecosystem: Environmental > Terrestrial > Soil > Wetlands > Permafrost | place: Sweden...
GGGTGGAAGTGGCCGGCGTCAAGGCAGAGCAGGGTCTTGCGCGTGGAGGCATAGCCCAGGTAGAAGTCGTTGGAGCCAACCGTGTAGCTCTCGGCGCCAATGCCGAACAGCTTGCCCTCGACTGCGATCTTGTGATGCGAACCGCTGGTTGCGGCGATGATTTTGTCCAGAGCGCCGATCAGCCTTTCACGCGGCGCGAGCCGGTCCGCGGGAATGTCCTTCTGGCCATCGGGAATCCAGATGTTCATGATGCTGGTGTTGTCCAACTGCTGCCCCATGGCCTCGCTGATGCGAGCGCTGGCAAGGCAGTGGTCGATCCAGAACGAGCGAATAGCAGGGTCGGGGTGACTGAGAGTCATGTTCTGCGCCGACTTGGGGTGCGAAAAACAGGTGGGGTTAAAGTCCAGCCCCAGATCGTTCTGCTTCGCCCAGTCAATCCAGCCCTGGAAATGGCGCGGCTCTACCTGATCCCGCTCGACAGGCTTGTCGGTCTCAAGGTAGATGGCGTGCAGATTCACGCGCTTCTTACCGGGAATCAGCGCCAGCGCGGCTTCCAGATCGCTGCGCAGTTCCTTCGGAGTGCGAGCACGGCCCACATAGTTTCCCGTTGCCTGAATGCCACCCGTGAGGCTACCGCTGGCAGGCTCAAATCCCAGGACATCGTCCCCTTGCCAGCATTGAATGGAGATCGGAACCTCATTCAGTATCTGCAAAGCACTGTCCGTATCCACCCCAAGCTCGGCGTACCTGTCCTGGGCAATCTTGTATGCATCCTCGATGCGATGATCGTGCGAACTCATTTGTCTCCTCCCGGCATCTTCATCCAGAGCATTCCGCGATTCTGGGATGGTTCCGTGCGAGTATGTTAATCCCTGAAGCTGGTCCTTTGGAAGGCCTCTGAAAAAGCCCCCAAGTGTAAGCCCCATCGGGGCATCCGGCCATTTCGTCGATTTTCGGTAAATAATTTCCTATTCGGTTCAAACAACAGGACTAGCGCATCGGCAGGAGTATAGAAGTCGCTCTGGCAGGCAGGTGATTTTTTGCGCAACAGGATCGTTCCCGTTCTAGGGAAATCCACACGCAGTAAACGTCCCGGAAGCCAAACGGAGCAACACACATTCAGCCAAGTAAGCAGGGGCATGTTGCACAGGGCGCAGGCGCGCACTGAATCGGCGCAAGCTCTTGAGCCTCCACAACACCGGAGGGTTCATGACCAAGGTCGTAGAGAGTCGGCTCCAGTGCTGTCCGCCGCCATTAAGATCATTTACAAATGGCCGTTACTGGAAGGAATTTGGAAGTGGGCTTCCCTCAGGGGTTAAAGCCCAGCTCATTCTCTGCCGTTTAGGGCACGACTGAAGTCGTGCCCTTTCACAAACATTAACGACCATCTGTGCGGCGGACACCAATAGAAGCATGTCGGGCGCGCATGCAAAAATACAACTTGGGTTCTGAAGAACCCATCTCTTCTTTATGCGAGCTTCTTCAATTCCGGGTATTGCGAATAAATCATGGATTGATCTTCGGCAGCTAATTGCGCCAGCCTGATTGGCTTGTCTTGCGAACGCGTGCCTTTTTGATTGAGCACGTTCATCAAGCTCCATTCTCTCTGTAATATCTCAGGCTCGTGTGTCTTCAGATCATACCGGGTAAAGTCAATTACAAAAGAAGGGCCGTCCGTCATCCAGTTGCTTAGAAGGGCAAGCCTGAACTCACGATTCATGAACCACTTTATCTCCAACTCCTTCTCAGACCCTGGTGCTCCAGTTCCTTTCGCGTCGAATCGGTAGTTGAGCGATGCATTGTTGGGCGTGTGCTTCCGCCACTCCAAGCCAAACGCTCCTTCGGTCATCACTTGGGTGTCGGGCCACCTGCTCCGGACCGCTTGTAGCCAGTAGGTCAGATCCTCGTCGTGGCCAATCGATACTTCCCAGATCGCCGTGACCCAGCCAAATCCATTCAGCGCGTGACCCCGGTCAAAGTGCATCTCGACTGTGTCCAGCATCTCCTTCCGGCCCTGCGCCACACCAAGATTCCCTACCGTCTCGATAGGCCCCACGCCTAGCCGGCTGTTGAATCCACCCTGAAAACCATCGCGCCGCGCAGCCAGAAAATCGCAGGTCCAGCCGTCCAGGCACACGCAGTCAATGAAATCCGCTGGCCCCTGGGCCGGTTTCAAATAATGCTCACGACTGGGGTAATACGGATAGCAGATACCGCCGTCGCCATCGCCATGGTCAATACCGTGCTGACTCCAGATCTGGCCCTGACAGACATGTATGCCCTCCTCGGTAGCCAGCAATCTCATGTTCTCCGCATCCATATAGCCTGCAACCAGACTTTGCGGACAATACCCTCCCCCTACCATTGCGGAAATCAAATGCAATGCTTTATGAATCGTCTCGCGATTCTGCTCACGCGTATTGAACATGGGTGCGAAATAGCCGCCGGGAATGAATGTGATCTCGTCGCCAAAGCGGTGGTGATAGGAGGCTAGCAAGCGGCGCGCCTCCTTGTACTCCTGTCGGCTGTCATTCAGGGCCAGCCAACTCACTGCCCACGTCATCTTGCCCCCTGGGCAGCCTCTCGCAAAAGCTTCACGCCGGGAGCGAATTCTGGCTGGGCTATTGTCAGAAGCTTCGTCTTCTCCGATCGAACGATCTGGAGTTACTTCAATCTGATTCACGCGCACAACTGAAACATGGGTAAGATACCTGCCGCGAAAAGGCGAGAGGCTTTCCCCAGTTCCGAGCGCACACAGCTCCGCCCCTGACAACGCAAGAGACGCTGCTGACCCTGCCGCTCCGCCGAGAAACTGTCGCCTAGTCCAGAAACTGTTCATCGCCATTCTTGCATCCAACCTTTCATTCGGTTCTTCCGCTCTCTGCTCGGATTCTTGCGCGCAGAACCTCGTAGCTCAATGTATCTTCTCCATCACATTCAAGCGAGCAAAACCAGCAAGAATGCGCAGAAATATCGAGCGCGGGCATCAATATCTTGTCGTTCTTCTCATTCTTGCCCAACCAGGAGAGTGCGGTTAACGTGAATCGTGATAAATATACCGTGCCCCCGCTGTTGATGAGTTTAGCGAAGCCTATTTACTGTAGTCTTCCGGGTGGACATCGATGGATGCGGGCGGATGACTTGCAGTTGCGGAGCCGAGCGAGGTGTTGGGCGTGTCACCCATAGTCAACTCAAGCCTGCCGCCATTGACGATGTCCGCGTGGCGAAACCAGACCTGATCGAGCACCTTTCCATCTAGGCGGATGCTCTGCACATATTTATTCTCATGGGAAGTGTGATTCGCGACAATCACGAAGGTCTTTCCGTTTCTTAGATGAATCGTCGCCTTGTCAAAGACGGGACTTCCTATGTCGTAGATTGGGATTCCCGGCGTGACAGGATAGAAACCCAACATCGAGAACACTACGTACGCACTCATGCCGCCTCCGTCTTCATCGCCCGGCATACCTTGCAGAGTATCGGTGAAGAACGATTCCAGGATCATGCGGATTCGCTTCTGAGTCTTCCACGGATATCCGAGGCGGTTATAGATGTACGGTATAGCGAAGCTGGGTTCGTTTCCCATGGAGAACTGGCCGACCATTGATGTGGAATCAGGAAACTTCGCCTGGAACTCATACTTCGATCGGCCCAGGGGTTCGCGAAAGAGCTGATCGAGATTGGCCGTGGCCTTCTCGGTTCCGCCCATCAGTGCGATCAGGCCGTTGAAATCGTGCATCACGTCCCAGGTGTAGGTGTAGCCGTTGTTCTCGTCGTAAAGGTCCCTTCCGCCCATCCCACCATCGAATTTCGGATCGAGCGGCTCAATCCAATACCCGTCGGAATCCTTTGGCCACATCATTCCTTTGTCAGCGCGGAAGAGATTTTTGTAGTTTGCTGCACGATGAAGAAAGAGTGCCTCGCTCTGTGGCTTGCCGAGAACTCGCGCAAGCTGTGCAATCGACCAGTCATCGAAGCTGTTCTCTAAAGTGACTGGCACGGGTTGCCGCTTCTCTGACGGATTAACCCCTGGCACGGTCTCCTTTTCGCCAGGGTGCAGGGCAGGCATATAGCCATGGACGGCATAAAACTCATCGAGCGGTCCCTTGGGTCCGAGGCGCCAGGGAAGCAGCGTGGCTTCGAGAGATCGCTTGCGGACGCCGTCAAAAGCAGTTTGCAGATCGAAGTTCCGCACGCCTTTGAACCACGCGTCCGCAAACCAGGGGGCGGCATGATTACCGTTCATACATGCATAAGGCCCTGTGAGGAGGGCAAACGAGGGCATTGTTCCCGACTGCTGATACATGCGCACATAGGATTGGATCTTGTCGGCCTCCATGTCGGGATTCAGCAGGGTCTGCAGCGGCTCAAGCGCGCGGTAGGTATCCCATAGCCAGTTGTCGACATAGAACGGGCGCTTATCCTCATGCACCCGGTGATCGAAGGCGCTGTAGTAGCGGCCGTCTTCAGTGATGTTGACCATTCGTTCGTAGCAACGATAGAGAGCGGTGTAGAACACCCTACGCTGCGATTCAGTGCCGCCCTCCACCTCAATTTCACCGAGCGTCTGATTCCAGCGTGCCTTTGCCGAAGCTTTGACCTCTTCAAAGTTCCATACCGGGATTTCGTGGCGCAAATTCTTCCTTGCTTGCTCTTTGCTGATGAAGGAAATGCCGTACCGGAATTCGAGGGTCCTTGCGCCTGCACTTGATGCGATTGCGCGATTGCGTCCACCCTTGGTCTCCAGCTTGAATTGAACCGGCGCGCTGAATTCACCGTAGACAAATGCCTTCATGTTACTGAAACGCTCTTCGCCGCTGATAGCGTTTTCACTTTCCGCTTGCAGATCGCCGGACATGCGGTTGGCCAGGACGACGGAAGCCTTCCCATCAGGAAAGGTGAAGCGGAAGTAGCCGCAGCGCTCGGTTGCGGAGAACTCCGTCTGAATCAGCGAACGATCGAAGCGGGTGGAATAGTAATACGGTGTTGTCTTTTCCTGGTCATAGGCTGCTGCACTGCCATCCTTGCCGGGCATGATGAAGAACAACGCTTGCATCCGGTAGGAACTGATGGTCAGCGGAAAGGACTTGATTTGATCGTCCATCGCGTCGGCGCGGATTGGATAGACACGTACCATGCTGTTGGGCAGGTACACAGCCGGACGGGTCGGTTCGAGGAGAATGCCCACATTGCCAATAGTTGGATCGACATACTCGACCTGCGCGGTCGCGTGCCCTGGCAGTGCGATTACGGCAGCCAGAAGTGCGGAACTGAGCCAACCTGGACGAATATACGACTCACGACGACGCATGCAGTCTCCACTGTGTATCGCATTTCAATTGCGTTGCAGTAAACCGGCAGAACGGCACAATGATGCCAAGGTGCTCCGATTGCAGCCAACTTGAATTGTTTTGACGGTAGCTTCCAATGAGCAACCTTGGCGGATGGCGCGCGACCCGGCTTGCTTGCGCGTTCACAGAATTACAGCGAGAGACTGCGTCTCCTAAAGAAATTCCGATCAGGTCTCCAACTTGAATCAACCCGTCTCTCAGGGGCTAAAGCCCCACTCATTTTGCAGCGTTTATGGCACGACTGAAGTCATGCCCTGACGCAAAACATAAACCACCATCTGCATGTGACACACCACTAGCAGCCTGTGGTGAAAGTCGGATTTTGAAAGGGCACGACTTTAGTCGTGCCGTAAGTGATTCAAAATAACCATGGGCTTTGGCCCTTGAGGGACGGTCTTTCTGCATTTTCGACTTTCAACACAGGCTGCTATCTGACGGAATAACATTGAAACTCGTGTATATCAATGACGGCGAAGCACACCCAACGGTTGACAACTGTGAGCAATCCTCACGCGCCCTTAAAGAGCGCGTGAGGGTTGAACCAGAAGCACATGCCGAGGGGAAGCCAAACCTTCGACAGTGATAGGCGTTGCTTGTCCGCGTCAGCTTAGAAGGACAGCTTGAGCGCCAACTGTATCTGGCGTGGTGGGAAGAACGCCGTAATAGCGCCATATCCGCCATCGGAGCGGTTCGAGTCCGGGTTCTGGTAATTGACCGCGTTGAGAGCGTTGAAGGCCTCACACCGGAAGTCAAGGTTGGAGGAGTCGCTCCACAGCGGGAATGCCTTATGCAAACCGGCATTCATCTGGTAGAACGCGTTGTCACGCATCGAGTTTCTGCCCGCATTACCGTAGGGCTGAGTTACATTGGTTGGTACGGTCACGGTTGAGGAATTGAGATAGCCCGTCAGCGATGTGGCGGTCTTGGTCCATGAACCTCTTGGGTTTCTCGGATTACCGTTCACGTTGGGGCGGTAGTTGAGCAGATCGCTGACATCCATCTGCGACGGTTCAGAGTAGATGAGGTTGACAGGCGCTCCACTGGTGGCGGTATTGATCACCGTAAACTGCCAGCCGCCGGCCACGGTTTGCATGGTGCGGTTGGCGCTCCCGCCCCAGTGGCGACCCTTGCCATAGGGAAGATCCCAGATCGCGGTCAAGGTATCGTTGACCGGTTGGTTGTAGGCCGACTGTCCGCGCTCTCCCCTGAGGTTGGCAAGGTTCACACGCGAGTTATCGTTGTTGGGTGTGTCCAGGTGGCCCGATGCGTTGTCGATATCCCTGGAATAAGAGAATGCATTGAGCAGGTAAAGACCGTTCGCATAACGGTGCTCAACCCTCGCCTGCACACCATGGTAGATGAGCATACCGAGGTTGGCCGATCCTTCGATGCCAGTGAAGCCAACGATGGGGCGGCGACTCAGTAGCGGCACGCAACCGGTCGTCGTCCATGTGTTCGTAGTCGTGCTGTAGGAGCAAGTCGGCGAGGAAACATTCGGTGACGTCTGGTTAATGTCGTCGAGCACCCAGATCTTCACTCCGTGTTCACCAACATAGGAGATCTCGACCAGGGTACCCTCATTCAACTTCCGCTGCACGCCCACATGCCAGGCTTGCACATAGCCGGTAGAAATGTCCTTGGGAATGTAGCGAGTCTCGGCCACAGCAGTGCTAAAACCGGCAGCGCTAACGAAGTTTGCGCCATAGCCCTGCATGGTGGGGCTGAAGCAGGAGGCCGTCTGCACATTGGTTGCACAGATGGGATTGTTGACTGACTGGGTGATTGCTGAATTGACGATATAGGGACCGTTGTAGGCAAGCAGGTTTTCGCCGCCTTCACGATTGAACTGAATGTAGTTGACCCCATATCCGCCGCGGACAACTGTCTTGGGATCCAAACCGTAGGAGAAACCGAGACGCGGAGCGAAATCGCGCTTCGGCATGTTGACCATCGCGCGGTTGGACACACCACCGTAACTCGCTTGCTGCAAGGTGCCAGTGGTGATTCCGAGGTAAGGCGCCTGCGACGCAGTTCCGGCAGGAGGAACGAAATTTGCCAGATGGTTTCCACTTACCCACTGCGGCGTGACAAGCTCATAACGGAGCCCGGCGTTCACAGTGAACTTGTTGGACACCTTCAAATCGTCCTGCACATAGAAGAAGTTCATCATCTGGTGATAGTTGACGATGACAAAGTTATTCAACGTATAGCTATTGCGAGCGCCCACCAGGAAGTCGGTCAGATATGCCGCTTCCTTGATGCCTGCGTCACTGCTGCCGGTATAAGCGCCGGCATTTGCATTTGATGCGCCGGAACTGAAACCGCCGCCATAGTTGTCGTTTCCATCGGTTGGGTTGAAGTCGTCAATCTCCGTATTGATGGCCTGATACTCGTAGCCAACCTTGATGCTGTTGCGGCGGTGCAAAATCGTGTAGTTGATCTTTGGATCGATTGCAAAGGGGTTCTGGAACTGTGGGTTGCTGCTCTGCGAGCCAAACTGCGAGAAGGATGAGACGTTCTGGTCGTTGAGGGAGCGAGAGATCAAAGGATCGGTGGGCAGGCCCGGGATGCCGGCCTGCGTAATCAGGCTGGGCAGACCAAGACCATAGGGAGTTTTGCCTCCCAGCGTCCAGGTGAAAGCGACGCGCGCGTCCAGAATCGAGTTCTGGCTGAAAAGGAAGGTGTAGCCGGCCGCGATCTGCTTGTTGTAGTCGTGAAGCGTGCCGTTTGCGTTTCCGCCTGCCGCACCGGTAAGGGGCTCGGCATCCTGGATATTGAGATGGTGCCAGCTCCAGCGCAAGAAGGCGGTTGTGCGCGGATTCAGGAAGAAGTCGAAGCGCGCATCGGCCTTGTTGTCGGTGAAGTTGGCTTTAGGCACATTCACCAGGTTGTTTGAGAATGCGCCTGCAACGTTGGGAGCTGGCAGATCGGGAATCACCAGCTTTGCCAATGCGTTCCAATCAGATTGAGGAACCACACCGTTTGCGTATACAGCGCCCGTTAATGGATTGTGGAGCGAGACAGGATTGCCCAGAGTATCAGTAAAGATGCCCTGCCGTTGATTGACGTTGGGGACGGTCGAGGCGGAGTACTGGCCCTGCACCTGCCTATTCCCTTCAAAATCGCCGAAATAGAAGATCTTGCCCCTCATGAACTTGGGAATGGGGCCACCGATGGCGCCGCCGAACTGGTTCTTCACCAATACCGACTTAACCGATTTTCCCGTGAGGACGTTGGTCGGCGGAGTGAAGGGGCCGATAGCGTTGAAGTCTGTATTGCGGTTATATTCCCAAAGTTTACCGTGGACGTGGTTGGTTCCGGTATTAATGCTGACGTTGAAGACGGCGCCGGCCGAGCGTCCATACTCGGCGCTGTAGTTGTCCGTCTCTACGCGGAACTCGTTGATCGCGTCTGGCGAAGGCTGGATGGCCTGGTTGGAGTAGCTCTGGTTTGAGGTGCCGTAGGCATTGTTGTCAATGCCGTCGAGCAGGAAGTTGTTCTGTTCGCTGCGGTTGCCGTTCACGTTGTAGGAAGCATCGCGGCTTGTCACCGTCTGGTTTTCCAGAACGCTGGCACGAACACCGGGCGTAAGCAACGCCAAATCGGCATAGGCGCGCCCGTTGAGCGGCAGGTTGCCGACATCGCGTGCAGATATGATCTGCCCGCGTTCACTGTCTTCCGTACTGAGAATTGCGGCCGCTCCGGTTACCGTAACCGTTTCAGTAGCTGCACCGGGTTTCAGCTTCACGTCCACGCGTTGACGCGCATTGACTTCAGCGGTAAAGGGTTCCGTGACAGCCTCACTAAACCCAGGCGCCGCGCCCTTCACCTTGTACTGTCCAATACGAACGCTTGTGAATTCGTACTGGCCTTGTGCGTCTGCCGTTACCGTCGTCTCCACGGCTGTAGCAAGGTTGACGAGCGTTACCTTGGCGCCCGGAATTGCAGCGCCCGAACTGTCATGCACATAGCCGAGGACCGATGCGGTATCGAACTGCGCTTGAGCTGATGGGTTGAAGAATACGCAGAGTAAGAGAACCACAACTGCGCCGCCAAGCCTCTGGAAGATGCTCTTTATTGTCATTTGCTTCCTTGACTCCTTTCAGGGTTCTGAATGGTTCTTGATTCTGTCTGGACACATGGCACGATGGGTCTACGCTTTCCTAAGCCGGAGGACAACGGCATGGGGATTCGCCGTGTTTGGTCCAGGCCGGACCTAGGTAATGGGTGCGCTTTTCATTGTCTCTTGAAAAGAACGATGCCAAGCAGCCCCGGTTCGAGTTTCACGGTCTTTTCACGGTTTAAATCTCATTGCGCCAGCATCCTCTGCTGGTGCAATATTGTCGTTGCTCCAATCCACAGGTCCTGAAGCAATCTGGGGAGCACCCTACGAGCAATGTGGGAGCCTTGACTAGGTGTTTCCCCGGTGTAGAGGGGTTGACGATTCCGGGTTACATAGCGTAGGTCGTTCATAAGAATGGCCGTTAGCGGTCAAGACGGGCCAAGTTTATTTGGTAGCCTTTACCCCGTGGAAAGGCTATTATTCCCAGTGTTCCTAACGTTGCATCGCTCTCGATGCCTCGGTTCGCATACAGGCATCGCAGTTTGCCTGGGCTGGTCTACCCCTGGTCCGTAGCCCCTGGCCTCAAGAAGCATTCGGGGGGGCTTTTGAATAGTTGTCCCGGTCGTAGGAGAGTACATCGATGTCGCAGACCATGCCTTTCATCAGCGGCGAAGAATCAGGTCAGCCCCCCGCGCGTCCTCTGCCTGACGATCCTCGGTGGCAACTTGCGCGCAGAATCGCGGCCAGCAAGAGCTTCGAGAAATCGACATTTCTTATCAACTTTTTGCTCTATGTCTGCAAGCGGGAACTGTGCGGAAGGGGCCATGAGATCAATGAGCACGAGATCGGCGTCAAGGCACTGGGACGCCCCGCGACTTACAATCCCGGCGATGACAACATCGTCCGCAACTACGCCCGCCTTCTACGAAAGCGCCTGGAAGAGTACTTCAAGACCGAAGGCAAGGATGAGACTCTCCGTCTCGAGATTCCGCGCGGCCATTATGTTCCTTCCTTTTATTTAGTTGATTCTGTTAAAGATAACCAACTTTCTGCCTTGTCGCCTTCGGATGCCTCCGCCACTGCACGGATCGATGAAACGAGCATCGAAACACCGCCAATGCACTCCTCTGTGCGGTGGCCAATCCAGAAGGCAGATGCGGGGGATCAAAGCAAGTCGTATGCAGTGGATGCTGGCAATGCGCACCAAGGCCAGCAGGATGAACCCGCAGTAACCACGGCGCACCAGAGTTCCGGGTTGGCTTCTGTGGTGGTAGCGGAGCCGGTTTCCGCCAGTCACGCTCCCGCGGGCCTCGAAACCGTGCGCTTTACAGGCCGCTCCGGGTTCCGTTGGCGATCCCTCGCCGGCGCGCTTGGCCTTTTAAATATTGCGCTGCTTGGCATCTTGTTGTTTGGCATCGTCTGGATGCGGGCTTCGCGCACCCAGACTCCATCGGTTTCGGCTTCTACTGTTGCGCCAGTCTCGGTGCTACCCTGGTCGGCGATCTTCAGATCTCCGAATCCCACGCACCTGATCGCCAGCGACCCTGACATCGACGAGATCCAAATCCTGACCATGAGTTCAATCTCGGTTTCGGAATACGCAAACCATATCTACATTCCCACCCAAAAAGCGCTGACACCCAAAGTGATAGAAATCTGCTTGAAGCTTCTGCAAGGACACAGAGCAGCCTTGATCGACACGCAGGTCGCCGCCGAAGTTGCGGCGCTGGCTCAGAGCATTTCAAGAAAGATCGACGTGCAAGGCGCTCGCAGTCTTCAATTCTCAAATTTGAAGACCGATGACAACTTCATTTTTCTTGGAAGTCCCCGTTCAGATCCCTGGGTTTCCGTGTTCGACGATCAGTTGGACTTCCGATTCGTTATCGACAATACGGGATTCGAGAGCATCCGCAATGTTCACCCTCGCCCGCACGAGCAACTTGAGTATGTCCCCAGCGGTGGGGGCGGGGACACTGGCGAATCGTTCGCAATCGTCGCTTTTGTTCAAAGTCCCGACCAGAACGGCCAAATCCTCCTTCTGGCTGGAGCCAACGCGGAAGGGACTCAGTCTGCGGGGAAATTGGTCACCGATCTGTCTCGCCTCTCGATGGAATTGCGGAAATGCGGTATTTCGCCTTCCGGTCCACTCAAGCACTTCGAGTTGTTGTTGCACGTGAAAATGATGGCAAGTTCGGCGAGCGAATACGATGTGGCGGCGTGTCACATTCTCACAGAGCCCTCCGCTCACTAGTTGCTCCAATCCAGCGGTATGCCAGCGGCAAGAACGACGGGCAGGAGAATGCCTGAAGGCAGCAGCGGTGAGCTGGCCTTGTAAGCGCGGCTATTGGTTTGCGCGTAACGCCGTACGACGCCCGGCTGCTGATCGCCGATCAGGCGATTTGGCCAGAGGTTGGCCACGCTGATCTCCACGGTGTTCGTACCGGCATGGAGCAGCCCATCCACGCGCACAGCATAGGGAGCGCGCCATACCGTACCTGCATCCTTGCCATTGATGCGCACCGTGGCGATCTCACGCACCTCACCCAACTGCAACCAGAGCTGTTGCGCTGCTGCTGAAGAAGGAAGCTGGAGCGTGGTGCGATAGGTGGCCGTTCCAGAGAAGTAGCGAACGCCCGGATCGGTTGACAGGCTCCAGGACTGAAAGGCCGTCAACGGCACCGAGGCAGGTGCTCCCCAACCAGAGGGGAACTGGAGGGTCCAGTGCGCGCTCTCGGCCATGTCACGCACCACGGCTACAGTGGCACGATGCTGCTGGCCGGCTGAATCGTTGGCCAAGTAAGCACCTGGAGCCGTGGCCCCCAAGCCATGGCTTCCATAGAAGAGTTCCGTACCCTGGCGGATAGAAGGATAAACAGCGGCACCTTCACGTTCCACTCTGAGCAGGTGTTTTCCGGCTGGGTGGTCAAAGACCACAAAGACCGAGCCATAAGCAGGAAACGCGAGCGGAATCTCTGTGTGGTGATCAGAACTCGTGCGATAGATCTCGACCGGAACCATCGAGCCATCTTCAGCCGACCAGAGTTCGGGGCTTCGGCCTTCCACACGGAATGAGAGCGTGGCCTGAACCGAATGCGGCTGGGTATTGCGCACAAAGTAGATCTCACTGCCCGATGCGGTGCGATGTACAAAGTCGAAGACCGGAGTCTCCACCGGATGCGGATCGGCGACATTCGCCTGATAAGTGAAGTCAGGTGCAAGGCCGAGCGCGGCAAAGCCATTGCGTGCATTACTCGTGCACAGCACGGCGCCCTTCTGGTACACGGCCGTGCCTGCTCCGGAAGTGCAGCCCGCCCACAACGCGTCGGCCACATGTTTGTACTCAGCCAACGCAGCGGGAGCGGTGAGGCCGAGCGGTGTACTGGGCTTGAGACCGATCACCGTTCCGCCCTGGGCCACAAACTGCTCGACCCACTTCAGAGCTGCGACCGAGAGCCTTCCATTGGCGGGCAGAGCGAGGGCGCGATAGCCGATGCCCTCCGGTGTCCGCAAGGCTGCGCCGTCGAACTTCATGCGATGGAGCAGAGCATCCTCGTTGACAACGTCATAGTCGTAGCCGGGCAGCAGATGCGCGGGGTCGTCGTTTTTGGGGCGCACAAATCCGGGCACCTGATCGCCATAGAAATAGAGTAGATCGCTGACCGGCTGGCCCTGCTGCAGCAGGAATTGCGCACGATTCAGCGCGAGTAGAAACGGCCCGGCTTGCTGCCACCAGGTGACGTTGGGATTCAGGTGCGTTCCAGCAAAATACTCCTGTCCGGGCTTACCGTACTCGACGGGCGACGAGGTGAACTCATGCCAGAACAGGCGGTTCAAGCCCTCGGTGAATGCGTAGTCGATGGCGGGCTGTACATTGGTGCTGAGCGACTCCGACCAGGCCGCCAGGTTCATGCTGGTCGGCCCTTCGGCAGCCACAAACGGCTTGCCGTAGATGTGTGCAGCGCTGGAGGCTTCCTTCACGTAGAAACGTTCAACATCGGCGACGCGATGCCAGCCGGAATCGGCCCAGTACTCAGTCTGCGGAAACGAGGAGTTGCGGAAGGTTTCCAGAGCATCAATCGGCGCTCCATGCGGGCCGCCGGATTCCGGATGCGTACCCAGGCCGTTCTTCTTCGCGGCGTCGGCAAAGCGGTCGTAGTAGTTCACTGTGATCAGGTCAGCAACCGTGCGGCGCAGATCGAAGAGGAACTGGTTGCTTGCTTCGCGGCTGGTCAAGATGCGGCCAGTGACGATGGGCAGATACGCGACCGGGTCATAGCCGCGCCGCTGCTTGAACTCTTCGCGAAAGTTTGCCGTCCAGTTCAAGCCGCCTGCTTCCCAGCTATCGGTGACGAGATAGCGCAGACTCGATCCGATGTAAGGACGCGCTGCTTCGAGCATAGGTGTGACAACCTGCTGCCAATAGTGATCGAAGGACTCCGCGCTGAGTACATCGAGTGGGAGCCCGAGCCCATGGCCGGCGGCGTCTGTGAGCTGTTTGCCCGTGTCTGTGTAACCGATGCGCAGAACCTCCCACTGGCCGGCAGGAAAGTTCCATTCGAGGTTGCCGTTGGCATCTACGTGCTCACTGAGATCGACGACTTCGCTAACATCGGCATCCTGTTCGCCGGCTACCGCCTTGCCGTTGCGCAATACCTCCTCGGAGGGTGGCATGGAGAAGCCGGTCTCAGCGGAGGCGGTCTTGAATTCGAGATCGAGGATCGCACTGCGATCACTTCCCTGCGCGCCGGGCATCGCCGCACCACGACGGAGCGGATATGCGAGCGTGGCAATCGGCCTGTAAAAGCCATTGACGACACGCGGAGCAGTGAGGCGCACCATTGTGCTGCCACTGCCGTTCACGGTCGTCCGCGACCAACTGAGCAGCTTGATAGCGTCTTCGGGGGTAACGGTCTGCCCGCCAATAATGCCTACATCCCAGCGGCTGGTGACGTTGAGACTGATCTCGAGCCCGAGCCTCTTGGCCTCAGCCAGCGCGTGAACGAACAAGGCCATCCATTGTGGGCTGCCCATTGCCGGGCCGTTTGCGACTTCCTGATTGCCTTGCTGGCCGGAGCCATCGGCATCCACCAAAATCGCGCCGCCAATCCCCTTGGCCTTCATCCCTTCCAGGTCGCGGGTGATTGCGTCGGCGGTAGTGTTGCCGTTCAGCCACCACCAGTAGCAACGCAGTTTGGCTGCGGCCGGTGGCTGGACAAAGCCTGTGCGCAGCGCACCGGTTCGTGGCGCAGGCGCTTGTGCGTGAAGAGCGACCGTCAAAACACCGGCCAACAATGCAAAAAAAACATGCCGATTACCGGCCAAGCTTATACCCAGTCGCACGCGTGAACCCCTATTTTTCCAATGTGGAATTATGTTGAAAATGTGAGGCTGGTCCAGTGTAAACCTGCTCACAGCCACACAAAGCAATCCTATACAGTGCGGACTTCCGGGGAGAATTTCCCGGAAGTCCGCAGTGGATAACGGAAAGGTTGAGTTAGAAGTTGATACGAGCTGTCAGCTGCCCGATGCGTGGATCGTTGACCTGAGTCTGCGTGACAACGCCAAAGCTGGAGCTGCCGATGCTGGTCCCTGGGGCGCCGAAGTTCGGAGTGTTGAGAATGTTGAAGAACTCGCCACGAATCTCGAAGCTGCGTCCTTCGCCAAGGGCGAACTGCTTGAAGAGCGAAGAATCGACCAGCGGGTGAATCCGCTCCCGCACGCCGATGTAGAGGCTGTTGGACTGAGTTGTATAAGCGAGCCGCTGCTGATAAGCCGGCGTGGGTGACAGTGAATCGCAGCCGGGAGCCGATGCAGTGGTGGCTACCAACGCGCCGCTGGCGTTTTCGTAGCAGGTGTTGAAGTAGCGGGCGTACGTTGGGTTGGGCTGCTTGACCTGGCCAATGATATTGACGCCGGCAGGCGCAGGAACCAGCGGAGCGTTGGCGGCGCGGAAGACGCCGTTGAACTGCCATCCGCCCAGGAGCAGACGCTCGATGTAGGGTTGTGACTTGAACTTGGGCAGTTGAATGGTTCCGAAGACATTGGCCACGATGGTCGCGTTCGGATCCTGTACTGATTCAAGGTGTGTGTCAAGCGCACCATTGGTATTGGTCGTGCTGCCCGCGTTGAGGTATGCAGTGTGGATCATCACCTTGTCCCAGGTAAGGTTGCCCTGCAAGGAGAAGTGGTTCCTCATCGGACGGCTGACCTGAACCTGCAACGCGTTGTAGGGTGCGCTGCCGGTAGAGGAGTAGTTCTCCGTAACAGTGCCGAACTCCGGATAAGGAAGCAATAACAAATACTGCTGAATGGTCGCGCCATTCAGGGCTGCGTTGTTGGGAACCAAGCCTGCCATCGGATTGGCAACCTTGGCGTTGAGGTAAGTGACCTCCGCGCTCCCCTGGTTGAAATACTGCGTGGGCAGGGCGTTGATATTGCGGCTTACTTCCAGACGCGTGGACCGTACGCCTACATAACCGATTTGCAAAGCCACACCGTTCGGCAGTTGCTGCTGCACGTTCAGTGTGTAATCCGCGCTACGCGGCTGCACGTGAGCCGGGTCGTTGAAGTTGACGGCCTGTCCGAGAGATGTGCCAAGGCCGAGCGTGTTGCCCGTGGGCAGCGTTACGCCGTTCGGGTAGGGATTGTTCATGGTGTTGATGCTGGTGCCGTTCACCGCTGCGTTGGCCCCATAGGTGTAGCTCGAAGCCTGGCTGTAGCCGGAGGCGAAGGGTGTTTCCAGCGTGTTGAAGAAGATGATGCCAAAGCCGGCGCGGACGACGGTCTTCGGAGTAACGGAGTAGGCTGCGCCCAGCCGCGGCTGCCAGTTGTGCAGGTCACGCTGGTACGGGAAGCGGTCGCTGGAGCTGGTAAACTGCAGACCGCCCTTAAGCGTAAGACCTGAAACCGAGCTTTGCAGCGGATTGGCGCAGGTGGTGCAGAAGCTAGAGTTCATGCGGTTGTAGCGCTCGGTAAAGGGCGACTCGTAGTCCCAGCGCATGCCCAGGTTGAGGGTGAGTTTGTCGCTGAAGCGCCAGTCGTCCTGTGCAAACGGCGCCATGTAAACCTGCTGCAGGGCATAGGCGATGTTGATGTTGTAGTTGGCCGTGGCAAAGTAACCCATCAGCATGGAGGCCATGGGATCGCCGGAAGCGGCGTCGGAGCCGACCGCGGCGTTCACATTCTGCTGCGTGAAGCGGCGATCGAAGACGAAGCCAGGGTTCGTGGAGGCGTTAATGCCGAAGCCGCTCTGCGGATTCTGCACGTTGTAGCGGCTCATGTTGCCTTCAAAGCCGAAGCGGACGGAGTGGTGTCCCCAAATCTTGGTGAGGATTTCCTCGAACGAACCGAGCGTGTCTTCGCTGATCTGTCCGCCGGCGCCCGGAGCAAGGCCGGCATAGCCGTCGCTGCTCATGTATTCGCCCGGGAAGCTGTCAATGGGCACGGTAGAGGTGATGCCCAGCGATGCCAGGTTGTAGCCCGCGTTGCCCGGATAGATCAGGCCGAAGGGGTGATAGATGAGTCCAAAGCGCGAGTCCAGCACCATGGTGTCAGAGAACTGTTGTGTGTCGTCCACGCTGCCGCCGCGGTTGTTGCGGAAAACGCTGTAGCCATACCCGCTGGTGCTGGTGGTGGGGCCAATGCCCTTCGGGAATCCTTGCATCGGATAACTCTGCGTGAGCCCCGAACGAAAACCGATGACATTGAGCTTGTTCTTCTGTCCGAATGCCTGATCGAAGCGCCCAATGAAGGACGGGTAGGTTGCCGGAAAGGAGGTCTGCGCGGAGATGTAGTTGACCGGCGATGTTGTGGTTGCGCCGGCGACGTTGGAGCCGGGCATATAGGTCGCGAAGGCCTTGCCCGTCGTGTTCAGCGCGGAGGCAATGTTGTTGTTCGCGTAATACGCGGTGCGGTTGCCGTTCACATCGACAGGAGAATTCGGCACATAAAGCTGAACGCCCGAGGTGCACAGACCGCTGGAATTGAATGTGGAGCAGAGGCCGGAGAAGTCGCCGGCGAGTTCGGGCGTCGTCGGTACGCGGCCGCTGTAGTTCAGGGCTGTATGCGTGGCGTAGCGCTCGAGCGAGAACATGAAGAAGGTCTTGTCGCGCCCGTTGTAGACCTTGGGAATGCGGACAGGGCCGTCGATCACAAGACCTGTCTGGCTCCACTGGTCGTTGTTGCGCGCCAGGCCATTACCGGCTTTTTCATAGGTATTGGCGTTCAAATACGTATTCTGGAAAACGTAATAGGCAGAGCCATGCAGGTCGTTCTTGCCGGTACGGATAACGGTGTTGGTGACGGTGCCGTTGCCGTGGCCGATCTGCGCGTCGAAAGTGCCGTTTTCAAGCTTCACTTCTTCGACTGCTTCCGGTGACGGAACAAAGTTGGTGTAGCTGGCGCCGGAGAAGCGCTCCGCGGCGTCGTCCGGCATGCCATTGAGGGTCAGGCGGTTATGGCCCGCAGTACCGAGAGTGGTGATTTGGACGGATACACCGCTGAAAGGGTTGGTGTACTGGCTGGATTTGCCCTGGAAGTATCCACCGGAAGCGGTATCGACCACGCCGGGAGCCAGGGCCGCCATTACGAACGGGTTGCGGCCTTCGTTGGGAAGGTCGGTGACCTCTTGTGTGCTCAGGGTGGTGGCAATGGTCGGCGAAGAGGTGTCGATAAGCGAGGTCTCAGCCTCCACTTCAACGGTCTCGTTGACTGTGCCTGGAGGCAGGTCCACATCCAACTGGATACTCTGTCCGGCGGTCAAAATCACGTCGGTGCGCGATTCGGTGCGGAAACCCTTTGCCGTGATGGTCACGGTGTAGTTGCCCGGCTGCAGAGCCGGCATCGAGTAGGCGCCGTCAGATCCGGTAACCACGCCGGTGGTAAAGTGTGTAGCGGCCTCAACGGCCTTCACGCTTGCGCCCGGTATCTTGGCTCCCGAGGCGTCGCTTATCTGTCCTCCGATGGCGCCCAGATACCGCTGCGCCGATGCAAGAACAGTGAAGGCTCCACAGAACATGAGCAGCAGAAACAGCCTCGATGTAAAGCCCAGGCGCGCCTCCGCAAATCTGCGATGGTGTTGCGTCATAGACAAATTCCTCCTGAAGGTTGAAAGGTTGAAGTGATTTAGTGTCAAACGTCGAACAGAAGCAGAACATCGATGAGCGGTTGGCAACTGTATCGTCGGTTCGTTGTTGAGCCGCAAATCGCCTTGCCGCGGCCAATACGGCAACAAGACCAGCTTCACTTCTTCATGAAGTCGGTTAAACATTTCCGATTACAGTGGCCGATTCTTCCGGGGGCTCGTAACGGTGAGCAAGTTAATTTACCGGAAGGGTATTACCTGTTTACCCGGAAGGGCTTCGTTTCTTCCCTCTTATATCTATGTAAATGCTAATATTTTCAACTATATGCGACTGCTGTAAGAAAGCCTTTCCTTAACCTGTTAAGAGCGCGTTGCCTTCCCCCCGTCCAGCCTTGGTTGGAAATGCTTTCTCTATTGCTTTTGTTCAGTGATAGACTGTGCAGCGTACAAGGAAATGCTTGATGACGGTGCCCCAGCCCAGCTCAGCGCCGAGACATGCAGATTTGACGCACGGTAACCCGAACGTCGAAGAGCGGTGGGCGCTCATCCAGCGGATTGCATCGAGCGAACACTTCAGCCGTGCGGCACGGTTGCGCGATTTTTTATTGTATGTCGGTAAGTACTCGCTCAAGCCCAACGCACCGGAGATCCACGAGCAGGAGATCGGCGCCAAGGTCTTCGGCAGGCCCCTCGAGTATGACCGCAGCCAGGACAACATCGTCCGGGTCAATGCCACCGAACTCCGCCGCCGCATCAGCACCTATTTTGAGACCGTCGGCATCCACGAGCCTTTGCTGGTTGAGATCCCGCGCGGCGGCTACACGCCCGTCTTCCGCTACCGGAACCCCTCCGACAACGCAGCGGCAGAGACCGGGCGAGCCCACGATCCCAATGGCCAACCGACGACTCCTTTGGCCGCAAGCGGCTTCCGCAAGCTGTATCGCTTTTTTTGGCCTGCCCTGTGCCTGACTTTGGCGGTCGCTGTTGCGCTGCTCTTGCAGCAGAACCGATCCTTGCAGCGAGTCCTCGAACCATGGGCGGACAAGCCCGTAGTGGCCGAATTCTGGAAGCAGTTCCTTGGCTCCCGCCAGCAAACCGACATCGTGATGCCCGACGACTCGCTCAGCCTAAGCGAAGATATCACCAACAGCCCGGTGGATCTTACTGACTATGTAAGCCGCGACTTTGTCCGCCGCATTTCGACCCTGACGTTAGGCGACGACCGGCGAGCAGATGTTTTTGAGACCCTGAATCACAACTTGGTAACCTTCGGCGCAATCAGGGCAGCCGAGCAGATTCAGGGGCAGATTCCCCGAAGGTATCCCAGCACTCTGGTTTGGTCGCGCCTCTATTCTGCGGACGAAATCAAGCGCAACAACGTGGTGCTGGTTGGCGGACAGAAGTCAAATCCTTGGAACCAGCTATTCAACGATCAGCTGAACTTCTTGGCCGACTACCCTTTGCCTTTCGTAGTAAACGACTCTCAGCGCCGTGGCGTAATCCGCAACCGCAACCCCAAGCCCTCCGAACAGCCTTCCTATAGTCCCAATCAGGTCTCGGGAGGATCAGGCTCCTTTGCCACATATACTGTTGTCGCGTATCTGCCGAATCCAAGCAAAACGGGCCACGTGCTGATCCTTGCGGGGTTGGACTCCGACGCGACTGCCGCAGCCGCGGAGTTCCTGACGACCGAAGAGCAGATGGAGAGGCTCAAAGCCACGATGCACGTCGATAAGTTCCCCTATTTTGAAGCCCTTCTGCGCGTCTCGCGGCTGAGCGGCACATCGCTGCACGCTGACCTGGTCGCCTACAGAACCTATCCAAATCTGCACTGAAGCGCCGTTGCAAAAAGGAGGGATAATGCTTGGTTGCAGCCTTTCATTCGTCAGCACCCTCTTTAGCGCTGCCTTTGAAACAGGTCGAGCCGTTGATCGATGATCGGGTTCGCGAAGTGCATGTGGGCATGAGCAATCGCGGCCACAACTATATGGGCAATGCCAGTATCCACGTGGACAAACGTCAGAGAGGCAAAACGCCAAAGGCGCTCTGGAAGAGGATGAAACACAGAGCAGCTGTCGAACCGAGCATCGGACATCTGAAGAACGAACACCGGCTAAAACGTAACCGGCTGAGTGGAGGCGATGGGCGGCAAGCTGGAGATTCGCGCCGTGTTTCCAGATCGGAATGTGGAGATCGATCTGTCGAAGCGGCTGTCGGCGTAAGTTGTCTGGGTAACTGAAAGCGGTTGGGCTGGAACCCGGTTCTGTCTCAAGAAATCGAGAGTGAAGTGCATTTCTTTCCCATGTCCCCAAGTGCGAGGGACATCCACCCCAACGACGAAAACCTGTCGTTGGAGATCCCGGTCTGGGGCACCCAAAGTTCATTGGAGAACGAGCGGAGGCGATGCGGGCCAGCCAATCACTTGGTTGTAGAAGTTCTTGCTATGCGATA
>Ga0182030_10008703_pt1 | contig 20946 bp, 20 predicted proteins | sample 812S3MmetaG_FD_121299 | JGI IMG/M metagenome (GOLD analysis project Ga0182030, IMG submission 121299) | Permafrost microbial communities from Stordalen Mire, Sweden - 812S3M metaG (Illumina Assembly) | ecosystem: Environmental > Terrestrial > Soil > Wetlands > Permafrost | place: Sweden...
TATTGTTTGCCATAGTTATCGGTCTCGTTGCTCCAGGGTGGCCAGCGTTGCAGGTTATCGGTGCCTGCTATATTAAATCGCCTGTTGGTGGCAAGAGAATCCTGCAGTACTCCATACCATGTCTGATAGGTCGTTTCATAACCATTGTAATGTACAAACTTCAGCATGGTTTTATTTTTCACGATACCAGCCGCGACATAGTATGACCATAGATTTGACCAGCCACGGTCCACGTATCCATCTGAAGCCAAGTAGGAGCCCCTGGCCTCTATGAAAAAAATATTTTTAATGAGTCCTGACCCGACTTTGAGTGTGTGTTTATGCGTGTCAAAGGATCCCACAGATGTCGAGAACTCAAAGAAAGGGTTCGGCGAAAAGGCATCTGTCTTGATATTGACTGATGCACCAAAAGCCCCGCCGCCATTGGTCGATGTGCCCACGCCGCGCTGTATCTGTACATTCTCGACCGAAGAAGCTATATCAGGCATATCTACCCAGTAGACTGACTGGTCATCGGGCTCATTCATGGGCACACCATTGACAGTTACATTGATCCTGGTCGCATCACTGCCGCGTATACGCATGCCGGTATATCCTACTCCATTACCACTGTTTGAGGTGGTGACCATCGATGGGGTCAGGTCCAGCATATAGGGGAAATCCTGTCCGAGATTATTTTTTTGAATGTCCTCTTTAGAAATATTTTGGAAGGTGGTCGGATCGTTGGCGCCGGCACGATTGGCGATGACGATCACCTCACTGGTCGTATGAGTTTTGATCGAGTCGCTTTGGGCAGACGCGATATGAACTGTCAGTGAGAATAAAATTGTAAAGGTCGTAGCTCTCATGCTTAATGGGTTTTGGCGTTGCTTTCCGAGAGCAATAGAAAAACCGTGAGAGGTTCGCCATGGCGAACTATTCACTCCCTGCGCAGGCATTATCCTGATCAGGTCTTAAGGGTACTTCTCAGATCTCACTACATAGCGAAAACGCCCCCGGAAAACATTGCAAATGTATAAATTTTCCTGAATGCAAAATATCGGGTACATTTATACTAAGTAAGAGTGTTTGTCGTTATCTCATCTTTGACCTTATCAAAAACCTCCAATACGAATTTTATGAAAAGCATTTATTCTTTTTTGATCATTATTGTTTTCTTTATTCTGCTTATCGCTTCCTGCAAAAAAAGCAGCTCATCAGGGACCATTCCAGCCAATGCCGCTCCTAACATTTACGAATGGTATAACAATAACTCAAATTATTTTGTTTCAGCCCAGGTAATGACCTCGGAAAATTATAACGAGTATGTGGGAGGATCAGCCTGCGTAGGTATCTCCCCAAAGCTGCTTACCATTCCCAATACAAAAAGCAATGGGCAGAAATTAACTTTAGGATGTGCATATGGGGGTATCATATGGCAGATATTTAACGCAATTGCAAATTCACATTTATACTGTAATGCATATCACTTATTAGGAGTCGGTGGCGGCTGTATACCGCCTCCGGTGGCAAGTTTTAGCAGCGGATATTCGGATACTATTTCATTTGGTTCAGTTTGTAACTGGGCTTATTACGGCGGTATCAATGGCGATAGTCTGATATGGAGTTATGCTGATGCAGGCACAGTCCCGGCTATTACAGATATATCCAGCAACGGAATTGTATCTACTAACGGTAGCTACACTCTGACTGCATTAAGTGGGGTATCCGGTGATTCGGTCATTTTTTCCATTACCGGGCCAAATACAACTGTCAGCCATACACTAGGGGCTAATGCAAGTTCATATACTTTTGCTGCCTATGAGATGGCATCGCTTGGTACGACGGGGGGTAACAAAAACGGATTATTGCGGATAGCACCATATAATTTCAATATGCAGATTATAAATGGGGATACTTGTTATTTCGCCAAAGAAACCTGTCTGAGTAAATATGTAGTATTGCAATGATACCGTTTATCTCATGTCAGGTTCTGCCTTGAGCTCAGATATGTCGCGGGGTTTTTCATTGGTGAAAATATCATCCACTTCAGTCTTCATTACTATTTGATTCATCTTAAGATGGGGCTGCCGGTCTACTACTTTGGCCGAGGAGATGAAAATCACATCTATATGTTTGCCAAAGAAGCTGCCACTGCCATGTGTCGCCTGTGATATATAGTCGAGCATGTATTTGCCTTCTATTTTTTTGTAAGCGATCTTGATATTTATATTCAGCGTATCCATTTTTGCCACGAGCACAAACCGTGATGATTTCTCATTGTATATGTGCACATCAATAAATCGTATGCCTTTATCATTTTTATTGATGTATACATGCCCTTTTGCGGTGATGGAGTGGTCATGCTTTTGAGGTATGCGGTTAAATTCAATGACATCATATTCCTCCCCATCAATGGTAGCAGATGTGGTCGCCATCTGAAAATCATTTTCCTTGAGCCTTTTCTCGTCGAAAAGCCTTTCCGGATACATCAGTTTGAGCAACAGTGTTGGTTTTATTTGTGCACGAAAGAGTGTCCCTTTCTTTTCATACATTTCATGCTTGTGGTCTACAGTGTATATACGGGGACTGTCCTTAGCCAGATAACTGGGTATGTACATGTCGAAATCAAAATTGTAATAATGGTTCCGCTCTTTATTTATGATGCTGTAGTCTTTAAAGATGATATGGTTATTGGTAAACTCGGCAGGGTAATTATCCTTGATGTGAGCGAGTGCATCCATCAGCAGCTCTTTCGCACTTCCCGACCCAACCACCACTTCATGCAAACTGTAGTTTTTAGCTTTCATTTGTATAGGGTCTTTTAAAACCGACAACTGGGTTACTGTCATTTTTACATCCACATATCCCAGATGGCTGAATACTATCTCATCAGTTTCTTTAAGGCCGCTTACATCGATACTGAACCTGCCGGCGTCATCAGAGTACCCGCCTATCTGCGTTTTGACGTTGACCACATTGACAAATGAGAGAGGGTGCGATTGCTCATCCAGAATCGTACCGGATATAGTTTGGGCAAATGAACCCAGAGAAATGATCAGCAAAAGGACTACGATGGCTTGTCTCATAAATTTTGTTCAGCTTGTTTCTTTGTGAAATTTTCCAAGTCTAACGTCTAATGTCTCAAATCTATTGTCTATTTATAAAGGTACTACTTCTTTTAACCGCTCCAATACATAGTATACTGCAGGACAGATAGTGGAGTTCAGATGGGTTGTAGTAGCATATTCAAAGAAATCTCCCGAGTCAGTATATGGGTACTTTCTGCAGTCTCCCGGACGTGCTTCATAGATGGAGCAATAGTTGTCACTGCCGAGAAAAGGGCAAGGGCTTTTCTGTACCACATAGTCGCCATCCTCATCCAGCCGCAGATATTGATCTATCAGTTTGGATTCCTTGATCCGGAGGTATTTTGCGATGCGGGTGATGTCGGGTGTCTTAAACCGCGGTGAAATATTTTTGCAGCAGCCGGCACAGTTCAGGCAGTCTATTTTTGAGAAAGCCTCGTCATGCAGATCGGGCAGGTGTTTCTCCATGCCGCGTTTTTTGCCGGCCCGTTTGAGGTATTCGCGGTTATCCTTGCGTGCGTCCAGTGCTTTCTTTTGCCAGTTGTCCAGTATATCTGCCATTTGATAAATATAATTAAAAGCGGCGAGTCGTAAGTTTTGAGTCACAAGTATGGCCAAACTGGGCTATTTCATTACTTGTGACTTGCGACTCACAACTCAAAGCTAATTTTATTACATTTGCGCTCCGACAATCAAATCGGAATGAGTAAAAGCTTCACACAGGCAGCAGCCACCTTAGTTCTCGCAGACGGCGCAGTTTTCAAAGGAAAATCATTGGGTAAGATCGGTACTACCACAGGGGAGATCTGTTTCAATACAGGGATGACCGGCTATCAGGAAGTTTTTACCGATCCATCCTACTTTGGACAGGTCCTCATCATGACCAGCGACCACATAGGCAACTATGGCGTCAAAAGCGATGAGGTAGAATCAGCCTCGGTGAAAATATCCGGCATGATCTGCAAGAAATTTTCCGGTACTAATTTCTCCCGCCTCAATGGGAGTGATTCTCTTCAGGACTATTTCGAAAAAAACAATCTCGTGGGTATCTGCGATATTGATACCCGTGCCCTCACCGTGCATGTCCGCGAAAAAGGTGCTATGAACTGCATAATCAGTTCCGAAACCGAAGATGTCGACGCACTCAAAAAGCAACTCGCCAAAGTGCCCGATATGAACGGCCTAGATCTCGCAGAGAAAGTATCTACTAAGGAACCATATTTTTACGGCGATCCGAATGCACCGATCAAAGTAGCTGTGCTCGACTGTGGCATCAAAGAGAATATTCTGAAATGCCTCACCGACAGAGGTATCTACGCTCAGGTCTATAACTGTCGCACGACTTTTGCCGAGATGGAGAAATGGTCTCCGAATGGCTACTTCGTCTCTAATGGCCCCGGCGATCCGGAACCTATGGACTATGCAATCAAAACTGTCAAAGACATTGTGGCTGCCGATAAGCCACTTTTTGGTATCTGTCTCGGCCATCAGTTATTAGCTCTGGCATCGGGAGTGAGAACCTATAAGATGCACCACGGGCACCGCGGCCTCAATCACCCTGTCAAGAACCTCATAACCGGCAAGTCAGAAATAACCTCACAGAATCACGGATTTGAAGTAAGCGCCGAAGACATAAAAAATAGTGATACTGTGGAGATCACCCACGTCAACCTCAATGACAAAACCATAGAAGGCATCCGCATCAAAGGCAAGAAGGCTTTCTCAGTACAATATCACCCAGAGTCCAGCCCCGGCCCGCATGACTCACGCTATCTCTTCGATGAGTTTATTGCGACGATGAAGTAATCGTTTATGCTTTTCCTTTGCGTCTCCCCGCCTCTGCGGTGGGTTATTTTTTAGTGTTCTTAGTGGACTTGGTGTGAAATATCAGCCTCCGAATTTCTCCTTCAATAATTTCTGCATAGACTGCATTTCGTCGCGTGCTTTAGCGGCCGTGAGGAAGTCTGTATCTCTTGCCGCCTGAAGCATTTGTTTACGGGTATCATCTATCGCTTTGTGGAGCTGCTCTGCGGTCATGTGGGATACTATAGGCTCAGCCACCATACTATATTCATCGTCCACCTCAATGTATGCCTGCGGCTCAGGTTTACGTATCTCGAGTACTGACGAGGACTTCATGATCTCTTCTTTCGTCTTGAATATCGTCGTCGGTGTGATGCCATGTTCGGCATTGTAGATGATCTGTTTTTCCCTGCGGCGTGTGGTCTCGTCTATTGTCAGTTGCATGGATTTAGTGATACGGTCCGCGTACATGATCACCAGGCCGTTTGAGTTTCGCGCAGCGCGTCCCGCAGTCTGTATCAACGAACGTTTATTTCTCAGGAATCCTTCCTTGTCCGCATCGAGTATTGCCACCAGTGAAACCTCCGGCAGGTCAAGTCCTTCACGCAGCAGGTTCACGCCTATCAGCACATCAAATTTACCCAAACGCAGGTCACGGATGATCTCTACTCTGTCCATCGTCGTGACCTCAGAGTGTATGTAGCGGCATTTGATATGCAGGCGTGAGAGATATTTGTCGAGTTCCTCGGCCATGCGCTTAGTCAGTGTAGTGATCAGCACACGTTCATTCTTTTTGACGCGTTCGTCTATCTCGTCCATGAGGTCATCTATCTGATTGAGGCTCGGGCGAACCTCTATCGGAGGATCTAACAGCCCTGTAGGCCGTACGATCTGCTCTACAACCACACCTCCAGTTTGCTCCATCTCAAAGTCGCCCGGCGTAGCGCTGACATAGATGGTCTGAGGGGTGAGCGATTCAAATTCAGGAAAATTCAGAGGCCTGTTGTCCATAGCAGATGGCAGGCGGAAACCATAATCCACGAGATTTATCTTTCGCGAACGGTCGCCGCCATACATGGCACCTATCTGCGGTATGGTCTGGTGGCTCTCATCCACTACAAGCAAAAAATCTTTATCAAAGTAATCCAGCAAACAATATGGCCTCGTACCCGGCTGCCTGCGGTCAAAAAATCTGGAGTAGTTCTCTATCCCCGAGCAATAGCCGAGTTCACGCATCATCTCCACGTCAAACTCCACCCTTTCTTTGAGTCGTGCTGCCTCGATATGTTTTCCTATTTCTTTGAAATAAGTTACTTGCTCATTCAGCTCAAAAAGTATTTTGTCGATGGCAAATTTTACCAACTCTTTAGACGTTACATACATATTCGCGGGGAATATCGCCACGCTAGTATGTGTCTGGAGTGTGCGGCCTGATGACGGTTCGAATGATACCATTTCCTCAATGTCATCTCCGAAAAAAGAAATCCGATAGGCATAATCCTGATATGGCAAAACTATCTCCACCGTATCACCCTTCACACGAAAGGTACCACGATTCAACTCGGTATCAGAACGAGAGTAGAGACTTTCTACGAGCTGATACAGGAATGCATTGCGGCTGATGTTTTGCCCTGTATGTACCTTGATGATGCTGTTCTGGTATTCTGTGGGATTACCTAAGCCGTAGATGCATGACACTGATGCCACGACTATGATGTCACGTCTGCCAGACATAAGCGATGAGGTGGTGCTGAGTCGCAGCTTTTCGATCTCGGCATTGATGGAGAGGTCTTTTTCGATAAAGGTATCCGAACTCACGATATACGCCTCAGGCTGGTAGTAGTCATAGTACGACACGAAATACTCTACCGCATTGTCCGGAAAGAACTGTTTGAACTCGCCATATAGCTGGGATACGAGCGTCTTGTTATGAGTCAGGATCAGCGTCGGCTTTTTGACCTGCTGTATCACATTCGCTATGGTGAATGTCTTGCCCGAGCCCGTCACTCCCAGTAGCACCTGATGCTTGTCGCCGCTCTCGAGGCCTTGAACGAGCCCTTCGATAGCCTCAGGCTGGTCACCGGTCGGAATATATTTTGATGTCAGTTGAAATTCCACAGTCTGCGAAGATACGAAATAGGTAAGTGAGAATTGTTATTACGAGATTACATTCGCAATTTTTTGATTAATTTTGAGAATATAATAAAGCAAAGCATTATGAAAGGCATCACCATTATGACCGAAGAGGCAACCGGAAAAAAAATAGCACAAATAGATTTAAGCAGACTGGTCAAGCATAGTGCAGAGTTTGAAGATTTTTTTGACAGGCTGATAGCTGAATCAAGGAAAAATGAAAAGGATATAAGTTTGGCCTCAATAAAGAATGACCTTAAAAAGAAAGGCAAAGTATGAGCTATACTGTGCTTTTTAAGGAGACAGCCAAAAAAGAACTTTATGCACTTCCTGAAAAAATACTCAAAAAGGTACTTGCTGCTACCGACTCCCTCTCTATCAACCCACGACCTGTAGGGGTAAAAAAATTAAAAGGGAAAGGCGAGAATCTCTGGAGGATAAGGATAGGAGACTATAGAGTGATCTATCTCATTGACGATAAAATCCGGGTAGTCAATATCCGTAAGATCGGAAATAGACGAGAGGTCTACGAATAATTTTATTTTTCCTATTACTACTTCATCAATCCAATGATCGGCTTACCGATGCATCCATTCGGCTCCTGGATATGCAGCAATGCCGCCAGTGTAGCAGCGATGTCGGTCATGTATGTCTGTGTGTAGTCATGTCCGGGCTTGACTCCCCATCCGTACCATAGCAGCGGTATATGTGTGTCGTAGGAATATCCAGTACCATGGGTGGCACCTTTGGTGAATCCCTCCATGTATGCAGGGTCCAGTATGAACTGTATATCACCTGACCGCTGCTGGTTATAGCCATTGATGAAAAGGTCAAGGTATGCTTGTGGCAGCGGAGTAGTTTTAAGTTCGCAGAGGTTTATAGCCTTTGCTACACCAGATACGGTGGGCAGGAAGCTGATGAGTTCTTTTTTGACCACGTCTTTGTCGAGAGAAGATTGTTTGAGGCGGTCATTGTCCAAATAGATCTGCATGTCGTAGAGCATTCCTATCAGGCTGTCCTTACCATATTTTGTTTTGAGAAATTCGTTGCATATTTTCCAAAGTGTATCATTGGTCACTACACCTCCGGGCAGGTGATGGTCCCGGTTGAAACCCTGTGCATGTGAGGCGCCATGATCGGCTGTGAGAAAGACAATATAATTTCCGGCACCTACAGTTTTGTCGAGGTAGGACATGAAATCTCCAAGGTCTTTGTCAAGACGGATATAGCAATCTTCCACCTCTACGGAGTTAGGGCCGAACTGATGCCCCACCAGGTCAGTAGAAGAGCAGCTGATGGTCAGAAAGTCAGTATACAGGCCCGCACCCAGGTGCTCATTGAGTATTGCATCTTTCGCGAAATCAAAGGTCAGGGTATTACCCCATGGAGTGTATGTGATGACCTCCGGATTTTTTTCTGACATCTTTGATACTTCATGCGGGAAGGTGGGCTTGCTTTCTATGCTGTATGGATTTTCGTATGAGTTGTCATCTTCGCTGCTTTCGATATAGGCAGAGAGCTTATATAACGTGTTCCAGTTTTCGTCGAGGTATTTTTTCGGGAGCTTTTTATTATTAAACGCATTAACCCAGGCCGGCAGGCTATCATTGTAGTAGCTGCTGCTGATCCAGTTTCCCGATTTGCCATCGAACCAATATGCTGCATTGGCGGCATGACCAGCAGGCAATATTGCGGCGCGGTCTTTCAGCGCGATGCCTATGACCTTCGAATGAAAGTTTGATGCCAGACACAGTTCGTCGGTGATCGTCGTCGTGAGCATTTTGTCGGGCGACATGCGGCCTGCGCGTCCTTCCGTGCCGAGTGTTTTATAGTTTGTATCTCCCGTGCAGTATACCTTTGATCTGCTCTCCCGGCTGTACCAGTCATTGCCTATGATGCCATGCAGGGCAGGCACAGAACCTGTATAGACGCATGCATGGCCGGGAGCCGTGTATGTCGGTACGTACGGGATGTGCGTATTCTCACAGTTGTAGCCTTTCTGCAGGCGTTTGAAACCTGTCTCTCCGTATTTATCAGCATAGCGATACAGATAGTCCCAACGCATCTGGTCCACGACTATGCCGATCACGAGTTTGGGTTTTGTTGGAGCGGAAGATGTAGTTTGATTTTGAGAAAATGCAGACAAAGACATTATCAGCAATAGAGACAGAAAAATATTTTTCATCAATTAAGATTTTGTGTCAAAAGTAAGATCATACTGATAAGTTATTGTTAAGAGTGCAAACCCACCTAAATATAGATATATGTATATCACAATCAATTGATTAATGTTTTATCATATGTCAGCTTTGACAAAGTTATAAACGTATTTTTTTGATGTCAACAGAGAAAAAGAAGATTATTCTCTTTTTTACTAAAAAACAATTAATTTAGTTCTTCATCATAGTTAATGAGGCAACCATTTTACTTTGTTTTTCTCTTATTGGGTCTATGTGCGCAAGAGGTTTCGGCTCAGATCGAGCCGCAGTTTAGCCAGTACATGTACAATAAGCAGCTGTTCAACCCTGCGTATGCAGGATCGGGAGATGCTCTAGAGTTTAATGCATTGTATCGTACCCAGTATGTAGGCCTGGCTACCAAAGCCACACAGACAGAGTATCTGGGTTTCAATATGCCGATATACAAGATCAGCAGCGGCATAGGCATCACAGCTACAAATGACAATATAGGCTACCTGCGCACGACGACCGTGAACATAGATTATAACTACCGCAAAAAATTCAGTTTCGGATCACTGGCCATAGGGCTGAATGTCGGGTTCATACAGACCGGCCTGCAGGGTGCTATGCTACGCACCCCGGACGGTGTATACACAGGCGGCTCGATCAACCAGAACGACCCTGATGTACCGGCATCTAACGTCAATGGCATAGCACCGGACTTTGGAGCGGGTATATACCTCAATAATGACCGCTATTTCGTGGGGGTGGCCATCGACCACATATATTCTATCGTCAGCCTTAAAAACGCTCAGGTCGATTATGCCAGAAACCTGCTCATAATGGGAGGATATGACTTTCAGGCAGGCAAACATTTTTCGATCATGCCATCCGTTCTGATCAAAACTGACCTAAAGGAAATACAGACAGATCTGTCGCTGACAATGAAGATTTATAACAATATTTTAACAGGAATCTCGTTAAGAGGATACGATGCGCGCTCATTGGATGCTGTCATATTTTATGCCGGCGTACAGATCAAAGCCTTCCGTCTTGTATACTCCTATGATGTCAATACGTCTTATCTAAGTGGCTTTAATTCAGGGTCTCATGAGATAAGTTTGGCATATGACCTGAAACTTTTGAAGAAAATAAAAACAGGGTATTTTTATCACAATTCCAGGTTTTTATAGCGGGAATAACCTCCGGAGACGTTGTGAAACATTACAAGGTTGCATGCGTAAAATAAATTTGGAGGAATATTTTTGATAATTTGGCTATTTATTTTTTATATTTACGACCTTTAAATTTTTGTAGAAATCAACAACAACTCTGAGAAATGAAAAAAATCAAAAGCATCTTGTGTATTGCTTCTGCTGCCATCGCATTATTTCTGGCCGGATGTAGCGGAGGGTATAACGGACAGTTGCTTGGGGAGCAGGATAGGCCTAGGTGGAATCCGATCACTCCTTACGGCATGGTCTTTATTCCTTCTGGCGTACTCCACATTGGCCCTAGTGACCAGGATGTGAACAGTGCCCACGTAGCCAAAGCTAAACAAGTGTCGATCGTTGGCTTCTACATGGATGATACTGAGATCACCAACAATGAATATCGCCAGTTTGTAAACTGGGTACGTGACTCCGTAGCTCACGTCATGCTCGAGCATACTAAGGAAGACGCTAACAGCGGCAAATCTCAGATCGACTGGAACCAGAAGATCGACTGGAAGAAAACAGAAGGCAATGAGCAACTGGAGGAAATATTCGTACCTGAGGCACAACGCTTCTGGGGCCTCAAAGAACTCGACGTAAACAAACTCTGGTATGTATACGACTGGATAGATTACAAGCAAGCTGCACTTTCTAAAAACAGAGGTACAGACAGGAGCAAGTTCATCAAGCATGAAAAATGCCAGGTTTATCCTGATACATTGGTTTGGGTACGTGACTTCACTTACTCTTATAATGAGCCAATGACCCGTAACTACTTCCACCACCCGGCATTCGATGACTATCCGGTAGTAGGTGTGACATGGCCTCAGGCTAATGCATTCTGCGCTTGGAGGACAAGGCTCTGGATGGACTATAATACAGTAAGAGGAATACCTCTGATGGACAACTTCCGTCTGCCTACAGAGAGTGAGTGGGAATATGCAGCACGCGGAGGCAAAAAACTCGCTCCATATCCATGGGGTGGACCATATGTGAGAAACTCAAAAGGTTGCGTACTGGCCAACTTCAAACCTGGTCGCGGCAACTATCCTGAAGATGGTGGTTTCTACACAGTACGTGCCGATGCTTACTGGCCAAATGACTACGGTCTGTATAATATGGCTGGTAATGCAGCTGAATGGACATCTTCCGCATACTACGAAAATTCATACTCTTTCATCCATGATCTCAACCCTGATATCCGCTATGATGCAGATAAGGCTGAGTCTGAGACGCTGAAACGCAAAGTGATCCGTGGCGGATCATGGAAAGATATCGGATACTATATAGAGACAGGTACCCGTCACTGGGAGTATGCAGATTCTGCTAAATCCTATATAGGTTTCCGTTGTATCACTACATTCCTCGGCAGGGATATATCTGATCACTAATCCAAGTTTCAGCTGACTATATTTTTATCGTTTAGTAATTTGAATTAAATTTTAGTTTCATTTTTTAAATAGACCAAATCAATATTTTCTTTCATTAACCCTCAAAAATTAGAAAAACAATGTCTCAACAAGCTCAAAAACAATCCATTTTTCTTACTAAAAGTGGAAAGACGATTCTGAACTACGCATACTCTTGGGGTGCTTCAGTGGTGATTTTAGGTGCTCTTTTTAAAATCAATCACTGGCCGTATGCTACACCGATGCTTATTCTGGGAATGGGTACTGAGGTAGCGATTTTCTTTATTTCAGCATTCGAACCACAACACGTAGATAAATATTATGATTGGGAAAGGGTATACCCTGAACTAATGTCTACTGAGCCTATCGCAAAGAAAGGCGAAAAACCACTGACACAACAACTGGACCAAATGCTTTCTGCAGCTAAAGTAGGCCCGGACCTGATCAATAGTCTCGGCAAAGGACTTTCATCTCTGGCTGATAGCACAGGCAAACTAAACGATCTGACTGATGCATCTGTAGCTGTGAATGATTTTGCTAAGAATGCAAAAACTGCATCCGGCAATATCACTTCTTTCTCATCTGCTGCTGCTGCTGCTACTACTGCTGTCAATGAAATAGGAAAAGGCGCTGCCGATACTAAAGTATACCATGAGCAAGTACAGAAGATGTCAGTCAACCTGTCTCAACTGAACACTATATATGAATTGGAACTACAGGATTCTAACAACCACCTGAAAGCCATGAACAAATTCTTTGGTAACCTCAACAATGCTGCACAGGCACTGTCCGAGACTGCTAACGATGCTGCTAAATATAAAGAACAACTGGGACAGCTCAATAAGAACCTCGCTGCGCTGAACGCTGTATATGGTAATATGCTATCTGCCATGAGGGCGACAAACGCATAAGCAATAAGTAAATAAATTCGTTTAACCCTTAAACTGAAAAAACAAAATGGCAGGAGGTAAATTAACGCCCCGGCAGAAGATGATCAACATGATGTACCTCGTGTTGACAGCACTTCTCGCTATGAACGTATCCGCGGAGATATTGAACGCATTCAAAACCGTAAACAACTCTATTACCAGCTCAAATACAATGCTGACTGAGAAAGATGTAAAGGTTATAAATGCGCTAAAAGCCGAACATAAGAATCAACCTGAGAAGGTAGATACATTATTGGCTGTAGTGACAAAAATTCAAGCCAAATCATCTGACCTGAATAAATACATCGAAGGTTTGGAAACTCAGGTCGGTACTGGAAAAGGTGATGATGACCTTGAAATTGGTACTAGGATACTAGCCGAAGGAAAGGATGGCGATTTGCTTAGAGCGAAGCTGGAGCAATACAAAAAGGATGTAGTTGATCTGATGGGTAAGTATCAACTGCCTTCAGCAGTACCAATAGATGTAACTCCTCCTAAAACTAAAGAAAGCGGTGAAAAACTATCTTGGCAAATGGCATATTTCCACATGGTTCCCGAAGTGGCGGCACTCACTATCCTCAATAAATTTGACAATGATGTTAAAACAACAGAGGCTATGTGCTTGGACCGTTTGGCCAAAGAAGCAGTATCTGTAGAAGTAACTCTTGATAAATTTGAGCCACTGGTCAGTGCAAAGTCTTCTTATGTACTGGTCGGTGATAAATATGAAGCGACTATCGGCCTTGGTGCATATAGCACTGCTATTATACCACAAGTATTCGTCGGTGGCAGGGAGATCGTTGTAAAGGATGGAAAGGCAACTTACGAAGCTCCGGCTACATCAGCCGGCCACGTCAAAATACCTACTATGGTTAAAATACCTAAAAGGTCTGGTGGTACTGAAGATGCTCCGGGATTTCTGGAGTATGACATAGGTGTACCTGCAGGTGCGGCTGTGATGCTGGATAAGATGAACGTGGTTTATATCGGAGTGGATAACCCGATCACCATATCATCAGGAGCCGGTGATGAGAAAACGTCTGCTATACCTACTGGTGGCGGAATCACGCTGACTCACTCAGGTCCCGGTAAATATATCGCTAAGGCTACTACTCCTGACCTCAAGGCCCATATCAATGTATCTGTGAAGGGTGGCAAAACCACTGACTTCCCTATACGTGTCAAGAGAATACCGGATCCGGTACCTACACTCGGCGGTAAGCTGAGGGGTGGTAACGCTCAACCGGGTACTATCAAAGCACAAACAGGTATAGTGCCGGTACTGGACAACTTCGACTTTGAGGCTAGGTTCAATGTAGAAAGCTATGACATGGTATTCGTATCAAAAGGTGAGATCTTCAGGGCAACTACATCTGGTCCGCTTTTCAATGCCCAGATGACTACTTTCTTATCACGTGCTAAACCAAAAGATGTAATTTATCTGGAAGAAATAAAAGTGCGTGGACCGGATGGTACTCCACGTAAGATCGGTCAGATTGTATTCACGATCCAATAAAACAGAAATATATATGTTCAAAGCAGGAAAAATTGTAGTATCAGCTGTCTTTATATTGTTCTCCGGGGCCTTACTGGCACAGGAACCATTGGACGGTGCATACCAAAAAGTGATCACCAAGGAAAAAGAGATCATTCCTTATGACTATATCAGAGAGGCTGATGTCTTTTGGCAAAAGCGCATCTGGAGGGTCATCGATACTCGTGAGAAAATGAATCTACCTTTTACTTATCCTCAGCAGCCGCTGATCGAGATCATACACACAGCCGCTAAGAATGGTGAGCTCACTGTATATGATAACGCCGTGGAAAATGGCGATCAGTTCAAGCAGGTACTGTCTGTAGATGATGTAAAAAAGATCGGTTCTAAGGTTGATACTGTCACAGCTATCAATCCGGTGACTCTCGAGGAAGAAACCAAAGTCATAAAGAATGAACTGACCTGGGACAAGGTCACTAAGTTTCGTCTGAAAGAAGACTGGTTGTTTGATGATGAGACCTCTACTATGGTATGCCGTATCCTCGGAGTGGCACCTGTCATGGAAGATTTCGATCAGAATGGCAACTATCGTGGTGACCTCGTGATGTACTGGTGCTATTATCCTGACCTTCGTCCTATACTGGCTAAATATGAGGTGTTTAACCCTAAAAATGACGCCGTAAGATTGAGTTGGGAAGATGTTTTCGAAGCACGTATGTTCGAAAGCTATATCTACAAAGAGTCAAACGTTTATGACCGCCAGATCAAGGAATACGCTACAGGGGTAGACCTGCTGCTGGAGTCTGACAGGATCAAGAATGAAATGTTCGTTTTCGAACATGATCTCTGGAACTACTAGAATCTAAAATATCATGATAAAAGGAGGGCCTAAAGCCCTCCTTTTTTGTTTAATAGATGTTCTCACTGAACTCGCAGAATACACGGAACTTTAGAATTGATCTTCTGTACACTTCAGTGTATTCTGTGAGAGAGGGCTATAAAAGATTTGTACCTGAAAATAGACAAGCAATGAAATAGGTCTATAATAAGTTTTTAAAATGTAAGATTCTTTCTTCAATTTTGGAATACAAAGAAACCATGCAAAAGATAAAATCCTTCTTCATTAACCTGCCGCCGTTCTTCAGGAATATTTTTTTTCTGACAGGTTTTGCATTTGCTGTATGGATGCTTTTTTTTGATGAGAATAATCTCCTGGTCCAGTATAGCCGACGTCACGAGTTGATAGCGCTGCAGAAGAAAAGCAACTACTACATACATGAGATCACTAAGGTCGAAAAGCAGTACCAGGAGCTGACTACCAGCAGCGAGTCCCAGGAGAAATTTGCCCGGGAGAACTATATGATGAAGAAGGACAACGAAGATGTCTTTGTCATTGTAAATAAATAATACCTGAAAGTATTGGCCTTTCCTCAAGGTCAATTATTTCCCCTTATCTCCTATCTTATATCTCTTGTCTGTTATTTTAAAGATTATCCCTTTATTTACAGTCCGAAAGAATAAATCAAGAAACCGGCATTACTGATGAGTTTTAGTTTAAATCACCTCAAGTCACTCGAATCTGAGGCAATATATGTGATACGTGAGGCCGCTGCACAGTTTCAAAATCCCGCTATACTTTTCAGCGGTGGAAAGGATTCTATAGCCGTGACCTACCTGGCCAAAAAAGCCTTTTATCCGGCACCTATACCTTTCCCATTGGTACATATCGATACAGGCAATAATTTTCAGGAAACACTCGACTATCGTGATAAGCTCGTGGCTAAGCTGGATGTCAAGCTTATAGTGGCCTCTGTACAGGACTCGATCGATCAACATCGCGTGACTGAAGAGAAAGGATACAATGCATCCAGAATACGTCTCCAGACTACTACACTGCTCGATGCGATAGAGAAATACAAGTTTGACTGTTGCCTGGGCGGTGCCCGCAGAGATGAGGAGAAAGCGCGTGCTAAAGAAAGGTTCTTTTCGCATCGTGATGAATTCGGCCAATGGGACCCGAAGAACCAGCGCCCTGAGCTGTGGAACCTCTTTAACGGAAGAATGCATGTAGGCGAGCACTTCAGGGTATTCCCGATCTCAAACTGGACCGAGCTGGATGTCTGGCAGTATATGGGAATGGAAAAGATCGAACTTCCGTCTTTATACTTTTCCCATCGCAGAAAGGTATTCACAAGAGATGGTGTGCTGCTCGCGGAGAGCCCGTTTATTCCTATGAAGCCTAATGAAGTGGTGGAAGAGCAAACGGTCAGGTTCAGGACCATCGGAGATATTACTTCTACCGGTGCCACATTCAGCGAAGCGTCTACTGTCGATGAGATCATAAATGAGGTGGCAGCTACACGCCTCACAGAGCGTGGTGGGAGGGCTGATGACAAACGTAGTGAAACAAGTATGGAGGACAGAAAAAAAGAAGGGTATTTTTAAGAAAAGGATATGACTCAAGGGATATTTGATAGCAATAGTTATATGAATATGGAGCTGCTCCGCTTTACCACAGCGGGCAGTGTGGATGATGGCAAGTCAACTCTGATAGGCAGGCTGCTGTATGACTCTAAGTCTATATTCGAAGATCAATATGAGAATATCAGAGCGACCAGTGAGAGGCGCGGAGAGAATTTTGTCAACCTTGCATTGCTGACCGATGGCCTGCGGGCGGAGCGTGAGCAGGGCATCACGATCGATGTGGCCTATCGGTATTTCTCCACACCAAAACGCAAATTTATCATCGCAGATACGCCCGGCCATATCCAGTACACGCGTAATATGGTGACCGGCGCCTCTACTGCCAATCTTGCCATTATCCTCATAGATGCCAGAAATGGAGTGGTAGAGCAGACCAGACGGCATTCACTCATAGCATCCTTGCTGGGTATTCAGCACTTGGCTGTTTGTATAAATAAGATGGACCTGGTCGATTATTCCAAAGAGGTGTTTGATAATATTGTCCGGGACTATCGTGAGTTTGCATCCAGGCTTCAGGCCAAGGATATTCAGTTCATACCGATCTCGGCATTGAATGGTGATAATGTGGTATCGCGTTCTGCGAATATGCCATGGTATGAAGGCGTTACCCTGCTATATCTGCTCGAGACTGTATATATAGCCGGAGATATCAATCATATTGATGCACGCTTTCCGGTACAGTATGTGATACGCCCATATAAAGATGAGTTTCACGACTATCGCGGCTATGCAGGCAGGCTCTCAAGTGGTGTATTGAGGCCGGGAGACAAGGTAGCAGTATTGCCTTCGGGTTTTACTACCAGCATCAAGGCTATTGAGTTTGACGGGAAGCAGCTCACCGAGGCATATGCACCTATGTCTGTGACAGTACTACTCGAAGATGACATCGACATCAGCAGAGGGGATATGATAGTGCGTGAAAATAATAAGCCGCATATATCACAGGACCTCGAGGTGATGGTCTGCTGGATGGGTGATAAACCACTGCAAAAAAATGGCAAGTATGCTATAAAACATACGACCAAAGACGCCCGCTGTGTAGTCAAAGATATCAAATACAAACTCGACATCAGTACACTGCACCGTATCACTGACCATCCAGAGATCAATATGAATGACATAGGCCGTATCACTGTCAGGACCACAGCTCCGCTGCTGTATGATGCCTATACTAAAAACAGGGAGACGGGCGCTTTCATCATGATAGATGAAGGCACTAATGTGACTGTGGGGGCTTGTATAATATTGGATTAAATCATCTCATCTTAAAAACCAAGATCATGAAAGAGAAAACCGTATCAGAACTGAAAGCTATGATGGACAGCGGCGAAGATTTTCAACTCATAGATGTACGTGAGCCGCATGAGTATGATATCTGCAATCTCAAAGGCATACTCATCCCGATGAATGAGATACCCGACAATCTGGACAAAATATCAAAAGATAAGATAGTGATAATGCAGTGCAGAAGCGGTTCTCGAAGCGGCAGGATCATTCAGTATCTCGAAGAGGCACATGGATACCAGAATTTATATAACCTCAGAGGCGGTATTCTGGCATGGGCAGATGAGATCGACTTTGAGATGCCTAAATACTAAAGCTTCTAATTTTCTTTCTTTGGTTTTAAAGAGATCGACGTCTCTCTGTTGACCTGTTCTTTCATTTCACCAGACACATCCCTGTTTCGTTTTACATTGCCTAGGTCGATGCCACGCGCCAGTATCAATTTGCCTGTGCCGTATTTACTCTTGACAGTGTCAATGGCTTTATAAAGACTATTCTCTTCTGCACGGTCATTGAATAGGTCAAATTGTGTATTAGAATGTATCAAATGGCTGAAGCGCACTCCTATCAATCTCACCGGACGTGATGTGTCATACAAACTTTTGAATAGCGATGCACTCATCTCGATCAGGTATTTAGATGAGAGAGAATAATCTACTGTCTGCTGGCGCGAGGTGGTAGAGAAATCATCATAGCGCACTTTCACAGTGATACAGGAGGTGAGGCGATTAAGTTTGCGTAGGTCGTAGGAGAGTTTTTCCGTCAGTACAAATAGGGCTGACTGCAGGAATTCCAAATCAGTAGTATCCATATCAAATGTCCTTTCGACAGAGATAGATTTTTCTTCGCGATAGTTTGCGACAGGCGAGTGGCTGATGCCACGGGCACGGTTCCACAGCATTGTGCCTGTCTTGCCGTAGATCTTCAGAAGATTTTCTATTGGCATCTGTCGCAGGTCGTAGATCGAGTGGATGTTCATTTTATTCAACGACTCGCAAAGCTTCTCGCCGACGTGCGGGATCTTGGATACGGGTTTCGGATCGAGAAAGTCCTGCTCTTTGCCACGCTCAATCATCAGCTGACCGTTAGGTTTGGCATCGTTGGTAGCCATTTTAGCCAGCATCTTATTTATCGACAGGCCGAAAGAGATCGGCAGTCCTGTTTCCTTGATGATCTTTTGTCGCAGCTCTGTACTCCATTTGTATGAACCGAAATATTTGTCCATACCTGTCAGGTCCACATAAAATTCATCTACTGATGCTTTTTCAAAAAGTGGTGCTGAATCTGCAATAACTTGGGTCACCATCCGCGAGTATTTGGAATATGAAGCAGAGTCTCCTGAAAGAAATATCCCATGCGGGCAGAGCCGATGAGCTTTGGCACCGGGCATGGCTGAGTGCACGCCATACTTGCGCGCCTCATAGCTGCATGAAGATACTACCCCTCTGGCACCCACACCACCGACTATGACAGGCTTGCCCAGCAGGTTGGGGTCCTTGAGCCGCTCTACCGATACGAAGAACGAATCCAGGTCCATGTGTAATATGGTGCGTGCCTCTGAAATAAAGTATATTTTAAGAATTGCAAATAAAATTAGTATTTTATTACTAAAAATATTAGTTTTACAGAAAATAATTCTGTATGGATTTCATACACACCAACATTAAGTTTTTGCGCAAGCAAAAAGGCTGGACACAGGAACAGCTAGCCACAGAGCTGGATATTAAGCGTTCTCTCATAGGCTCATATGAGGAGGGACGTGCGAAGCCAAACTATGAAGTACTGGCTGATATCGGCAAAATATTCAAGCATACGATCGATAATCTCATCACGCGTGACCTGCGACTGACGGAGCGAGTGCCTCTGTTTACCGAAGAGCAGATGGACATCTCCGGCAAGAATCTTCGCATACTGGCGATCACAGTGGATAAGGCAGAGAATGAAAATATAGAAATGGTCCCCGTCAAGGCAGCTGCGGGCTATCTCAATGGCTACGCAGATCCAACCTTTATCAAAGAACTGAACCGTTTTCGCTTGCCGTTTCTGCCTGTAGGTACCTATCGTGCATTTGAGATCAAAGGCGACTCGATGCTACCCATACAGCCCGGCTCTGTGGTGATAGGTGAGTATGTAGACAACTGGAAAAATATAAAAGACGGCCTCACCTATGTCGTGCTCTCCAAGCATGATGGCATAGTCTATAAAAGGCTGTTTAATCAAGTGGAAGAAAACGGCACACTCATTCTGCGCTCTGACAATACCGCATATCCTGCATACCCCATCAAAGTAGAAGAGATCCTCGAAGTATGGAAAGCTGTACTTCACATCGGCCACCTCAATAAAGGCAATGACCTTTCCTACCAAAACATCCTCCATATGATGCAGACGCTGCAGAAAGATGTCGATGAACTAAAAGGGAACTAATACGTGTTTCAATATGCTGCATATATCCAATCTCCTGCAGGACCTGTAGAAATATCAGGTGATGATGATTTCGTGAGTAAAGTGATTTTTGTAGAGGAGGTCAAAACAGATACTGAGCATTTGCCCAAAGTGATCAGAGATTGTAAGCAACAGCTCGAAGAATACTTCGTCGGTACGAGAACTGAATTTTCTCTCATGCTATCTCAATCAGGTACTGACTTTCAAAGACGAGTATGGACCGAACTTTGTAATATTCCCTATGGCAAGACCACTTCCTATCTGCAGCTGTCAAAAAATCTCGGTGATGTCAAAGCTATACGCGCTGTAGGCACTGCCAATGGCAGAAATAATCTGGCCATCATTGTTCCATGCCATAGAGTGATAGGGTCGAATGGCACACTCGTGGGATATGCAGGTGGACTGGACAAAAAGAAATGGCTGCTTGATTTTGAAGCCCGAATGACCGGACAGCAGATGCTCGACTTGTGAAACAGGCAATAAAATTTTTAGAGATAGTATTAAA
>Ga0182030_10008706_pt1 | contig 20941 bp, 20 predicted proteins | sample 812S3MmetaG_FD_121299 | JGI IMG/M metagenome (GOLD analysis project Ga0182030, IMG submission 121299) | Permafrost microbial communities from Stordalen Mire, Sweden - 812S3M metaG (Illumina Assembly) | ecosystem: Environmental > Terrestrial > Soil > Wetlands > Permafrost | place: Sweden...
CGTTTACGTGCAGCCAAAGCGCTCGGCGACGTGCTTGTCGTTACGCTGACCGAAGATTCGCGCGTCAACAAGGGTCCCGGCCGCCCCGCGTTCACCGAGACGCTTCGAGCCGAAGCACTTGCCGCGCTCGAAGCGGTCGACTTTGTCGCGATCAGCCGGCACGCAACCGCCGTTCCGGTCATCGCGACCATCAAACCTAACGTGTACGTCAAGGGCCCCGACTACAAAGATGCCGCGCGCGATATCACCGGCGGCATTACCGAAGAAGAAGTCGCGGTCGAAGCGGCCGGCGGCAAACTACACATCACCGAGGACGTGACGTTCAGCTCCTCGACGCTGATCAACAAGTACTTCCCGTCGTACGATTCGCGGGTTCAGGAGTATCTGGCCGAGTTCAAGTCTCGCTATAGTGCCGCCGACGTGATCGCCGCGCTCGATAAGCTTCGAACGATGAACGTCGTCGTCGTGGGTGAGGCTATTCTCGACGAGTACGTCTACTGCGACCAGATGGGCAAATCCGCGAAGGACCCGGTTCTCGCGATGCGCTACGTGTCGACGGAGACGTACGCCGGCGGCGCGCTTGCGGTGGCGAACCACTTGGCCGATTTCTGTCAATCGGTCGAGCTGATCACCTATCTCGGCGATACCGATGCGAACGAGAAGTTCGTGCGCTCGAACCTGAAACCCAAAGTTCGCGCAAACTTCATCTACAAATCGGACTCGCCGACGATTCTCAAGCGCCGTTACGTGGAGAGGACGCTCGGCTCGAAGCTCTTCGAAGTATACGTCATCAACGATGAGCCGCTCGGCGCCGACGACGATCGCGACCTATGCGGGCTGATCGCAGCGCGCATCGGCGGCGCCGACGCGATCGTGTGTTCCGATTTCGGTCACGGTCTGCTGACCGGCGACGCCAAGCAGATCTTGTGCGAGAGCGGGCGGTTCTTAGCGGTAAACACCCAGATCAATGCGGCCAACATCCGTTTTCACGCGATCTCGAATTATCCGCGCGCCGACTACGTCTGCGTAAACGAGGGCGAACTACGGCTCGACGCGCGCAACCGTCACAACGAAATCGGCCAGCTCGTCGGCGGCCTCGCCGAGAAAATGCGCTGCGACCGTTTTCTCGTAACCCAAGGTCACGCCGGCGTCTCGTACTTCGATCGCGGCACCGGATATCAAAGCCCGGCACTAGCCACGGCAGTACTCGACCGCATTGGTTCGGGCGACGCGGTCCTGGCAATAACGTCGACGTGCGTTGCCAGCGGCATGCCGGCCGACATGGTGGCCTTCGTCGCAAACGTCATCGGCGCGCAAGCGGTACAGATCATGGGCAACCGTGATTTCGTCACACGCGTCGCGACCTATAAGTTTATCGAGACGCTGCTCAAGTAGCGTGCTGCGCGTCGGCATCATCGGGGCCGGACGGGTCGCGCAAATCGCTCATCTTGCCACGCTCTCGCAAGTCGCAGAGGCGCGGCTCGTCAGTCTCGCCGACCTGCGACCGGAACTCGCCTCACTCGTTGCCGCGCGCTGGAACATTCCGCGGGTGTATGCGGGTCATCGCGAGCTGTTGGCGGATCCGGACGTCGATGCGGTGGTCGTCGTCACGCAACGTTCCCAGACGGCTGCGATCGTCGCCGACGCGCTTCGCGCCGGAAAGCACGTACTCTCGGAAAAGCCGATGGCGCTGAGTACCGTCGACGCGCGGGCGCTCGTGCAGCTCGCACGCGAACGCGGGCTCGTCTATGCCGTCGGCTACATGAAGCGCCACGATCGCGGGATCGGTGTCGCGCGCGACCGCATTGCGCAGTTGTGCGGCGATGGCGCCGCGGGCGCGATGCTGCTCGTACGGGCGACGATGAACGGCGGCGACGATTGCGCCGGCAGCGATTGGCTGATGACGACGGAACCGCGCATCGATGCGGGCTTCACCGTTACGGCCGCGGTCGGTGATCCGGCGCCGAAGTCGCCTTTCGATCAGTTCCTCAACGTGTTCAGCCACACGACGAACCTTGCCCGATTCCTCACCAACGCGCCGATCGAGTTGACGTCGGCCGAACAAGGCGCCGGCAACGCCGTCGTCGCCGGCAATTTGCCGGAGTGCCCGTTTGCCGGTTCCTTTGCCGATCGCGTGGTGCCGGGTTGGCATGAATCGGTCGACGTCGTCTTCGAACGCGCGACGGTGTCGGTAGCGACGCCGCCGCCATTCGATCGCAGCGCCGCCGCGCGGGTCACGATCGCGCATGCCGACGGTGCGATCGAGGATTGTTCGCTGCCCGGTTGGGCCTTCGAGCGTCAAGCTCGCGCATTTGTTGCCGACGCGATGCACGGCAGCGAGCCGCTTGCTCCCGGTAGCGATGCGGTTGCCGATGTGGCGCTCGGTGAGGCGTTTTGGCGCTTGAGTGAGCGGACGGGCGTCCTAAAGTCGCCCCCCAGGCGTCCCGATAGCTAAGAAAGCATATATGCAACAGATGATCGAGGAGACGCCCGAGGTTTTTTACACCTCGACTCCCGTCGCGACCGTCGGCCCCGACGATATCGCATTTCTCAAGCAGCGCGCTGCGGCAAATCCGCGGCTTCGCTGCCGCCTGTGCCTGCATGCTTCGCCGTCTGCGGCTCAGCACGAAATGCTCATCGTGCACCACCGTGACGCATACGTTCGCCCGCACCGCCACACGAGCAAAAGCGAGTCGCTGATCGTCATCGAAGGCGATGCGTTGGCCTTTACGTTCGACGACGCGGGCGAAGTCGCATCGACGATCCCGCTTCGGCCGCCCGGCGGCGGCGCGACGTTTTCGTATTATATGCCGGCCGGCACGTGGCATGGTTTGGCCATTCGCAGCGAGTGGCTCGTGTTTGTCGAAGCCGCCGCAGGACCGTTCGAACGCAGCGAGACGACCTTCCCCACCTGGGCGCCCGATGGGCACGATTCCGCAGCAGCCTTAGCCTATGTCGAACGCCTCGTAACCGGATGACGTTATACGAAAAGTGCGCGCTCTGCATTTTGTGTGGGTCGGCGGATAGAGCGGAAGTCGTTCCGCTGGAACCGATGCCGATCGCCACGCCGAATTTTAACGTCAAGGCGAGCCGTTCGGACCCTGCGTTTCGCGAGGGCGTTCCGCTCGGCATTCACCAGTGCCGGGACTGCGGGCACCTCCAAGTGATGTACTACGGCAACCCCGAGTGGCAGTATCGCGACTACATCTATACGACATCGATCTCGCTCGGGCTGTCCGAACATTTCCGCATCTACGCAGCCGAGATCATCGCAGCGTTGCAACTTCCCACGGCCGGCCTCGTCGTCGAGTTGGGCAGCAACGACGGGACCTTGTTGCGCGCTTTCCGCGAGCGCGAGATGCGTGTCCTCGGCATCGATCCGGCGCGTAACATTGCGGAGCTTGCGACGGGCTCCGGGATCCCGACCGTTCCCGAGTTCTTCACCGCTAAACTCGCGGCTCGGCTCGCGAACGAGCACGGCCGGGCGGCGCTCGTTGTCGCCAACAACGTCGTCGCGAATGTCGAACCGATCGGCGATCTCGTCGACGGCGTGCGGGAATTGCTCGCCGATGACGGCGTGTTCGTCTTCGAGACGCAGTACGGCGCCGATGTGATCGAGGGCAACCTGCTCGACACGGTTTACCACGAACACATCTCGTATTTCTTGCTGGCACCGCTGGTGCCGTTTTTTGCCGCGCACGGGCTCGAGCTATTCGATGCCGTCCGGGTGCCGACCAAGGGTGGTTCGTTCCGTGCATTCGTGCAGCGCGCGGGTGGCAAGCGCACACCGACGGCGCGGTTGCGCGAACTCCTCGATCGGGAAGCGAGCGAAGGGATGTTCGCCCAACCGTTCTACGACCGGCTCACGCACGATCTTGCGGGCATTCGCGCCGAACTGCGGACGCTCGTCGATGCAGCGCGCGCGCAAGGTCGCGGCGTTGCCGGCTACGGCGTGTCGGTGGGCACGACGACGCTCCTCGCGCAATTGGCCCTCACGCGCGACATCGATTTTCTCGTCGACGACGCGCCGAAAGCGCCGGAGTTGGTCGGGCCGGATTACGCCATTCCGGTCGTCGGGCGCGACGTACTCATGGAGCGCATGCCGGCCATCGTGATCGTCTTTGCATGGCGCTACACCGACGCGATCGCGGCGAAGAACGCGGCGTATCTTGCCGCCGGCGGAGCGTTCGTCGTTCCGCTTCCGCGGGTTACGCTGCGCCGCGACCCGGCAGTCCCGGCCCGGTGAGCATGCACCCCTCGCACGGGCGCGCGCTCGAGCCGCGGTTTATTCATTCGATCACCGGCGGTTTGGTGACGCGGGCAAACCTGCTGCAATTCATCCGCGCGTTTTTCCAAACGTCGGAAGTCAACGCGGGCTATTACCTCGAGTTCGGTGTGTTCAACGGCGGCTCGATGCTCGAAGCCTACGGATTGCTGCGCGGTCTGGTCACGCATCTCTACGGTTTCGATTCTTTCGACGGCCTGCCGGAGCTTAGCTCCGAGGATCGCGAAGCCGCACCGCTGACGCCGTCGTTCGCGCCCGGTAACTTTCGCTCGCTCGGCCCCGAAGCCGTCCGTCAACTCATCCTCGCGGGTGCCACCCGGTTGCCGGCGGAGAACCTCATCCTTACGCCGGGCTTCTACGAGCAGACGCTGCCCGCGTTCGACGTCACGCAACTCGAAGGCAAGGGCCCGTGCTTGGTTGCCCACGTCGACTGCGATCTCTACTCGTCCTCGCGCGACGTCTTCACGTTTCTGGACGGCGTCGTGACCACCGGCACGTGGCTCTTGCTCGACGACTACTGGACCTACCGTGGATCTCCCAACCATGGCCAGCGCCGGGCTTTCGAGGAATGGATGGCCGCCTCGAAACGAATTGGGGCGACGGAGTATACCAGTTACAACGGTTTCAGCAAGGCGTACGTTCTCTACGAGAAATAGGTACGCGCTGCAGCGAAGAGCCGCTGCTCCGGGTCTTTAGAGGTATTCATGTCGCCCGAAAAACTGCTGTTGTTCCTGGTCATGCTCTCCGTGCTGGTCGTACTGCACGAATACGGCCACTTTTTGCTCGCTCGCCGCAACGGCGTGCGGGTGGACGACTTTGCGCTCGGCATGGGGCCGACGCTGCTGAAGTGGACCTCCAAACGAAGCGGCACCAACTACCGGCTCAACCTCTTCCCAATCGGCGGCTACTGCGCCATGAAGGGCGAGGACGGCAAGACAACCGAGGCCGAGCAGCAGCGCGCGTTCCGCAACGACGGTAAACACGATGACGATAACTTCCAGGCTAAAACGCCGTGGCAGCGCCTCGCGATCGTCGTCGCCGGCCCGATCGCCAATTTCATCGTGGCGCTGGTGCTGCTCTTCGCGAGCGCGGCGATCTTCGGCGTCGCCGACCGCGCGCCGACCACCAAAGTCTATCAGCTGGTGCCCGGTTACCCGGCCCAGCATGCCGGCCTGCACCCCGGCGACGTGATCACCGCCCTCGACGGCGTCCCGATGCACGACGGCGACCAGCTCGTCCACACGATCTACGCCTCGCCCGGCAAGACCCTCCGCGTAACCTACGTGCGCGATGGTCGCTCGAGCGACGTCAACATCACGACGAAGGTCCTCAAGGACGGCCATGGCAAGCCGCAGGGCCGCCTCGGGTTCAGCCCGATGCCCTCGATGCGTCCCGCCAGCATCCCGGAAGCCGCCCAAGCGTCCTGGTTCCAGTTCACGGCGGTCTTCATGGGCACGCTCAACGTCTTGGGCCAGCTCGTCACGAACTTCGCCAACACGGCCGGCCAGCTGCAGGGCCCGATCGGCATCGCCCAGGTGTCAGCTCAAGTCGCCGATTTCGGCTGGGGCGCTTACTTATCGCTGGCCGCGACGCTTTCGATTTCGCTCGGCATCTTCAACCTGCTGCCGATTCCGGCGCTCGACGGGGGCCGCGGCATCTTCATCCTGATCGAGATGCTGCGCGGCAAGCCGGTCGACCCCGAAAAAGAAGCGCTGGTACACGTCGGCGGCTTCGCAGCCCTGATCGTCGTGATGCTGGCCGTTGCCTACCACGACATCGCCCGCATCCTCGCGGGCCAGGCCGCGTTTTAGGGCGAAGAAGAACCACCATGATTCGTCTGCGCCGCCAATCCAAACCGGTCTTCCTCAAGAACAAATCGGGCGAGTCCGACTCCAAGGGCGTCTGGATCGGCGGCGACCATCCGGTCGCCGTGCAATCGATGACCACCACCGACACGGCCGATTACGAGAAGACCCTCGAGCAGGTCTACGGCCTAGCGATGGAAGGCTGCGAGATCGTCCGGGTGACCTGTCAGGACCCGCGCGACGCCGCCGGCCTGCCGCACATCGTCAAGCGCTCGCCGGTCCCGATCGTGGCCGACATCCACTTCGACCATCGTATGGCGCTGGCGGCCCTCGATGCCGGCGTCGCCAAGCTGCGGCTCAACCCCGGCAACATTACCGATCCCGCGAAAACGCGGGAAGTCGTGAAGCTGGCGATCGAGCGCGGCACCCCGATCCGGATCGGCGTCAACATGGGCTCGCTGGCCCATGATCTCGAGCTGAAGCTGGGCCATACCCCCGAGGCGATGGTCGAATCGGCCCTGCGCCACGTTGACATCCTCGAAGACCTCGGCCACACCGACATCGTGATCTCCCTCAAGGCCCACGACGCGCCGATGACCATCTACGCCTACCGGCTGATGGATGCGCGCCTGCGCGAGCGCAAGACCCCCTACGCGCTCCATCTGGGCGTCACCGAGGCGGGACTGCCCCGCGAGGGCACGATCAAGTCGTCCATCGGCATGGGCGTGCTGCTCTGGGAGGGGATCGGCGACACGCTGCGCGTTTCGCTGGCCGCCGACCCGATCGAAGAGATCCCGGTCGCCTGGGGCATTCTCAAGGCCCTCGGCCTGCGCGAGAAGGGCTTCGACATCACCGCGTGCCCGTCGTGCGGCCGCGCGGAAATCCAAGTCGTCGAGCTGGCGCGTTCGGTTGAAGCGATCGCCAAGGAGTACACCGCTCCGGTCAAGGTCGCCGTCATGGGCTGCGTCGTGAACGGGCCGGGAGAATCCAAGATGGCCGACGTCGGCATCGCCGGCGGTAAGGGTAAGGGAGCAATCTACCGCAAGGGCGAGTTGGTGGGCACTTATCCAGAAGGCCAATTGCTCGGTCAATTGCGGCTCGAAATAGAGAAGGTCATCATCGAGCAGTATCCGGATTACATTCACGAGACGAATCGTGAAACAACACCTGCATAACGGTTTCGGGGCCGGGCTCCCGAGTTGGCGACTGATGGTGGGCACCGCGGGAATCGCGTTGACCGCGTCGCTGGCACTCGCGCTCTCGCAACCGGCGATCCTCGATGTCGATGGACAGCGGGTCGTCTCCGACGTGTCACCGGTCACGACGGCCGGTGTGGCTTATCTGCCGCTACGCGCGGTCAGCGATGCCGCCGGCGCCGAAACCAGCTTCGATGCGCGCACCGATGAACTGACGATTCGCCGCGGCACCGCCGTGCTGACGATGAAGATCGGCGAACGCAAGGCGACCCTCGACGGCCGTCCGATCGAACTCAAGAATGCGCCGTTCACCGTGCACGGCCGTGCGATGGTGCGCGGTTCCGACGTCGCGCTCGCCCTGGCATCGGCCGTCAAGTACGACGCGGTGCGCGGCCGCATCGACGTTCACACGCCGGGCGCCGTTGTCGCCGGCGTTCCCGACGACGGTCAGTAACACTCGCTCCTTGTCACGCTGAGCTTGTCGAAGCGCCGGCGATGACCCCGTCGGCGTAGAGCGGCACACAGCGGCTCACGTCAATTTTCGCGCACGCCGCAACGTCGGCGGCGAAGCCGTTTTCGACTAGCGAATGCGCGTGCGTTCCACTTGCAATAGCGGTGGTTAGCCGTTTCGCATTGGCGGCGTAGACGGTCGCCGCTGCGCGCGCCGCATCGGTGATTGCGAGATGTTTGTCGTGCCGTACGAGCGCGTCGACGATTGCGCCCGCACACAAGGTGTCCTCGAAGCTCAACCGGCCTTCACTTCCCGCGCACAGCAGCCGTACTTCGCCGTCGGCGGCCAGCAGGCGATCCACGATCGCGGCCCGGTTGAGAAACGCCGCGCAGTAGACGTTGCCGTTGCCGCGCGCGGCTTCGATCAGCGCGCGGGTACCGTTCGTCGTGGTGAGCACGAGCGTCTTGCCCGCGACACGCTCGCGCGTGTACGACGCCGGCGAATTGTCCAGATCGAACCCGGCGATCAAGCGCGATTCGCGTTCGCCGCAGAGCAGCGCGCGTTCGCGCCCGAGCCGGCGCATGACGACGATCGCTTCATCGGCCTCGCGCACCGGTACGATGCCCGCGGCGCCGTTGTCGAGTGCCGTGACGATCGACGAGGTGGCGCGCAAGACATCGATGACGACAACCGTTGCCACCGGCGGCCGCGTCGAGTTGAAGTCGGGCGCTGCCGCAACGTCGAGAGCGGAGATCATGGATTGGGCGAAGCGCCGGGAACCGGTTGGCGAAAACCGTAGCAGAAGTAGATCACGAGGCCGATCGCCAGCCATACGATGAAGCGCAGCCACGTATACGGCCCGAGACCAACCGACGAAAGAAAGACCGAAAGCGCGATGCCGCAGAGCGGAAAGAGCGGCACCAGCGGCGAGCGGAACGGCCGCTCTAAGTCGGGCCGTTTGTAGCGCAGCCAGACCACGCCGGCGCACACGATGATGAAGGCACTGAACGTGCCGATATTGACCAGTTCGAGCAACGCGTCGAGCGGGATGACGAACGTGAGCAATGCGACGATGAAGCCGGTGATGATCGTCATGCGAGCCGGGGTTTTAAAGCGCGGGTCGATCGCCGCAACCGACGGCGGCAGCATCCGGTCGCGTGCCATCACGTAAAAAATCCGGCTCTGGCCGAGCAGTGACGTCAGCGCAACCGACGTCGTTCCGGCGATCACGCCGATCGTGATGATCGCATCGAGCCAGAGATTGTGCAGCGGCGAGAGCGCGGCCAGGAGCGCAGCATTCTGATCGACGTGTTGCCACGGCACGACGCCCACCAGCACGACCGCGACCGCACAATAGATGAGCGTACCGATGGCGAGCGAGCCGAGGACGCCGATCGGGACGTCGCGCTTGGGGTTGCGCGTCTCTTCGGCCGTGGTCGTTGCAGTGTCGAAGCCGATATAGGTGAAGAAGACGAGTGCCGCAGCGGGAACGATGCCGTTGCCGCTGGCGCCGAACGCGATCGTGCCCCAACCGAAGGGTGCGAACGGAACGAGGTTCGCCGGGTGAAAGAGCGAGAGCCCGACGATCACGAAGACGACGAGTGCCGCGATTTTTATGACGACGAATGCGTTATTGCTGGTCGCCGTCTCCTTGATCCCGATGACGAGCAGCGCGGAGAGCGCGAGGATAAACAGCGCGCCGATCACATCGACCGTGGTCTTCGATGGATCGAGACTCCAAAACGCCCACCACGGCCCGACGTGTTCCCAGTGCGCCGTTTGCGCCCATATCGGCAGACCAACGTGCCAGATCGACTTGGCCGCGCCTTGTACCGACGATGAGAATGCGGCCGCGACCGGCGCTGCGCTGACGGCATACTCCAGGATGAGGTCCCAGCCGATGATCCAAGCGACCAGTTGTCCGAGCGTCGCGTATGCGTAGGTGTACGCGCTACCGGCGATCGGCACCATCGAGCCGAGCTCGGCGTAACATAACGCTGCGAAGAACGACGCGAGTCCAGCCAGCAAGAACGCAATGATGATCGCCGGTCCCGCTTTCGCGACGCCCGGACCGATCGTCGTGAAGATTCCGCCGCCGATCATCGTGCCGAGGCCAATGGCGATCAGATCGCGGCCGCCCAGGACGCGCCGCAGCCCGGTGCGATGTTCCTCGGATTGCAGCGCCTCGATCGAGGTCCGGCGAACGAGCCGTGCGAGGAACCCGTCTGTCATCACCAGCGAGGTGCGACGGGGGCGAATCGGATTCATGCAACCCGTTGCCTGGGTATAGCGTTGTCTGCATTGGCGCGTCGTTGTGGCGCTGCCCCACCGAGCGAGCATGAAAACGATTTCCGCACCGGCCGGGCGAGCTGCCGCAGCGGCACCGCAAGCCGCACCCGCACAACGCGCGCAAGCCGACGTTACCGAATTCGGCATGCGCCGAATTCTGATCGTCGCCGGCGTGATGTTGGCCGCGCTGATGCAGACGCTCGACTCGACGATCACCAACGTCGCGCTGCCGACGATTCAGGGCAACCTCGGTGCGAGCCAAGACGAAGGCACGTGGGTGATCACCGCCTACGTGATTGCGGCGATCGTCATCATCCCGCTCACGCCGTGGCTCCAGAACCGCTTCGGGCGGCGCAACTACTTCCTCGCCTCGATCGTCGGCTTCACGCTGGCGTCGGTCGTCTGCGGCACCTCCGAATCACTGACGACCTTGATCCTGGCGCGCGCGGTGCAGGGCGCGTTCGGCGGCGGGTTGTTGGCGACGGGTCAGGCGATCATGCGCGACACGTTCCCGCCATCGCAATTGGCTGCGAGTCAGGGCATCTTCGCGATCGGTGCGATTATGGGCCCGGCGCTCGGTCCGCCGCTCGGCGGCTATCTGGTCGACAATTTTTCGTGGAACTGGTGTTTCATGATCAACATTCTGCCGGGCATCGCGTCGGCTATCGTTCTGTTTCTACTGTTGAAAGATCCGAGCAAAGCGGATAATCGCACACCGATCGACGGCGTGGGTCTTGCGCTGCTCGCGATCGGACTCTCGACGCTGCAGTACGTGATCACCGAGGGCGAGCAGAACGACTGGTTCGAGGATCCGACAATTCTGGCTATCTCGATTGTCAGCGTCGTTGCGTTGGTCGCTTTCGCGTGGTGGGAGCTCACCCAGACCGAAAACCCCGTCGTGGATCTGCGCATCCTGCGCAATCAAAGCGTGTGGGCGGGATCGGTACTGGCCTTTTCGCTCGGTATCTCGGTCTACGGTTCGAGTTACGTGCTGCCGCAGTACACGCAAGGCTCGCTGGGATACACGCCGACGCTCAGTGGCCTGCTATTCGTGCTGCGCGCGCTGCCGATCGCGTTCATGACGCCGATCGCCGTTCGGCTCAGCGGCAAAGTCGATCCACGTTGGATGCTCGGTTCGGGCTTCGTCTGCGCCGCGCTCGGCACGTACATGCTCGCCCGTATCACGACGCCGGCCGTCGAGTTTTGGGATTTCTTTATTCCGTTAGCGCTCACCGGCATTGGTTCCGCGTTATTGTGGATACCGCTCTCGGTTGCCGTGCTCGGCGCCACGACGCAGCGCGAGGGCCCCAAAGCCGGCGCGTTCGTGAACCTCTCGGTCCAACTCGGCGGTTCGATCTCGGTCGCGATCCTCGCCGTGATCTTGCATAGCCGCGAGTCGTTCCACTCGACGATCATCGGTGCCGGCTTGAATGTGGCGAATCCGCAGGTTGTGCAGTTTCTCACGCACGGAAGTTTACAGCAGCTCGCGCAAATGGCATACGCGCAGTCGGCGATCATCTCGTTTGGTGACGTCAACTATGCAATCGCGATCTTGAGCGTGCTGTGCATTCCGCTGATCTTCCTGATGCGGCGGCGCAAAGTCGCCCGAACCGGACCCACGCACGTCGACATCGAAATGGGGTAATCATGAACGCCACGATGCCACGCCGCCCGCTCGGGAATAGCGGCGCCACCGTCTCGGCCATGGGGCTGGGCTGCATGACGATGTCGTCGATCTACGCAGCCAAGCCGGCCGACGAGCCAGAATCGATTCGCACGATCCACCAGGCGCTGGATTTGGGCATCGATTTTATCGATACGGCCGACGCCTACGGTGCGGGACACAACGAAGAATTGGTCGGGCGCGCCGTGCACGGCCACCTCGGCCGGGCGTTCTTGGCCACGAAGTTCGGCAACTTGCGCAATCCCGACGGCACGTTCAAGGGCGTCTGCGGCACGGCAGCTTACGTCAAAGAGGCCTGTGAAGCGTCGCTCAAGCGGCTGAACGTCGAAACCATCGACTTGCTTTACTTGCACCGCGTTGACCCCAACACGCCGATCGAAGAGACCGTCGGCGCGATGGGCGAACTCGTTGCGGCCGGTAAGGTGCGCTACATCGGACTCTCGGAAGCCGCGCCGGAAACGTTGCGGCGCGCGCATGCAACCCATCCGGTCGCCGCGCTACAAACCGAGTATTCACTCTTCACGCGCGACGTCGAGACCGACGGCGTGCTCGACACCGCGCGCGAACTCGGCATCGCTTTCGTCGCCTACAGCCCACTCGGCCGCGGTTTCTTGACCGGCGGCGTTCGCGCCGATGAGTTCGGTGCCGGGGATTCGCGCAAGAATCAGCCGCGCTTTAATGGCGATAATCTGGCCGTGAACTTGCGGCTCGCCGATGCCGTGTCGGCGATTGCCAAACGTAAGGGCTGCTCGTCCGCACAATTGGCGCTGGCCTGGCTCATGCACAAGGACGGCGTGATCCCGATCCCGGGAACGAAAAGTGTCAAACATCTCAACGATAACGCCGGCGCGGCTGTTCTGGCGCTCCACGCCGCCGATCTCGCGGCGCTCGACGCAGCGCTGCCGGTGGGTGCCGTCGTCGGTCTGCGCTATCCCGCGGGTCAAATGGGCTCGTTACGGCTCTGAGCGAGACGGGCTATGTGCGGCGTAGCCGTCGCACGACCTACGAAAACCGGTGGCTGCGTTTTGAAGTGCACGATATGGTGCACCCGAACGGTCAACCCGGCGAGCACGGCGTTGTCATTACGCCAAGCGCCAGTGCGGCGATCGTGCTGGATGGCGACGACGTCATCCTCGCGCGCCAAGCGCGCTACGCAATCGACCGCAACATGTTGGAGGTCGTGAAGGGCGGCGCCGATCCCGCTGAGACCGCGCGCGCGGCGGCGGAACGCGAATTGCGTGAAGAACTCGGCATCGTCGCGGAGCGCTGGGACGATCTCGGTATCGTGTATGAGATCCCGTCGATCGTGCAAGAAGGGGTCGAGATCTTTCTCGCCCGCGACATCCGCGCCGTAGCTAGCGACCAGGAAGATGTCGAGACGATCGTCGCCGTGCGAATGCCGTTTGCCGAGGCGGTGCTCGCTGCCGCGCGCGGCGAGTTGAACGACGCGGTCACGGGCATCGCGCTCATGCGCGCCGCACAGCTACTCGCGGACGAACGAGCGTGATGCGCCGCTACTTCGGAATCTTTGCAATCAGGTCGGTCGGCGGCACGGCCTTCGGCAGAATCTTGTATTGGACGCCGATGTCGATGACCGGTGCGATCAACGCAGGATCGAGCGTGCGGCCGTAGGTCGTGTGAATGCGATCGATCGACGCTTTGGTGTACTTCGAGAGTATAACGGCCGCCTTGACCGGGTTCGCGTTCGCCCAGTCGGCGCTTTGGCGCATCACGTCGGCAAACTTGCGCACGGTGTCCGGATTTTGCGCGATCCAATCGGTCGACGAGAACCAGCCCGCAATCAGCCACGATTTCGCTACCGCGCCGTACGCCTTACCAAGCACGCGAACTGTTCCCTTGGCGCCGGTCAAATAGGGTTCGGCGAGCATTGCAGCCTCAACCGTGCCGCGGGCCAGCGCCGCCGGCATTTCAGGCGGTGAGATCTCAACGAATTTCACCGACGCCGAGGCGCCGCCGTTATCGTCGATCCACTTCTCGGTGGACGATTGATCGATGCCGCGCAACGATAGCACCGCGATCGCCTTTCCAGCGAGATCCTTGGCCGACTGAATCGGCGACGTCACCGGCACGACCAGTACGGTCGACGGCGTCGCATCGTTATACTGTCCGCCGGGCGCGATAAACGCAAACGGTAAGCCTTTGGCCTGGGCGTTCGCGATGATCAGCGTGCTCGAGCTGCCGATCTGCAGCGAACCCGCCGCGACCGCCGATCCGATCGCCGCGCCGTTCTGCATGATCGTAATTTCAACGTTGAGGCCGGCCTTGGCGAAATATCCGAGGTCTTGCGCATAAAAAACTTCGGCGTCGGTTTCCTTGCCGCCGGTCGCAACGTGCAACACCGGCGACGTTTGAGCCAGCGCCGGTTGCCTGTAAGCGCCGATCGTCATCAGCCCGAGGAGCATCGCGAAGATTGCCGCGGTACGTAGCATCATGTAACGTCCTCCGGCGGCTGGGTTTTGGCGTTCCAGGTATGTTCGGGTTGGTCGAGCGCGGCGTTGATCCAGCGCGACCAGACGAAGAGCGCATCGGAGAGCCGGTTTACATAACGCACGACGTCGTCGGAGATCGCGTCGCGCTCGCGCAGCGTGATCAGCAGGCGCTCCGCGCGGCGCGCGATCGTCCGGGCCACGTGAAGAAACGCGCCCGGATACGAGCCGCCGGGAAGGATGAACGTATCGAGCGGTACGAGGTCGTTTTGCGCGGCGTCGATCGCGCGTTCGAGTGCGGTCGCATCGGCGGCGGCGATCAGGGGCATGCCCGCCCAACGGTCGGCGGGCAGCGTTGCGAGATCGCTGCCCAGGTTGAAGAGCACGTCTTGCGTCCAGGCGAGCCAGGCGTCGAGCTTGTGGGCGACGCGTAACGCACGCGCGATATCCTGGACCTGCCGGGTGCGCTGGACGTCCGCGAGCGCCGAGCGCGCGACCCCGATCGCGCTCGAAAGTTCGTCGACACAGCCGTAAGCCTCGATCCGGAGATCGTTCTTTTTGACCCGTTGGCCGCCGACCAGACCGGTGGTCCCATCGTCGCCGGTGCGCGTGTAGATCCGCGTGAGTTTGGGCATCAGAGTGAGCGTTTCGTCGCCCGGCTGGAGCGTTCCACCGCCCGCGGGTCGAAGCAAGCAGGCAAGCGATCTGACCGCAATCGAGGATTACCCTATGGTCGGTAGATTCAGCACCGTTCTGGCGAGCGCCCTATTTGCGATTTTGCCGGTCGCCGCGCTCGCGCAACTGACGCCGGGCACGACCCTCGTCGGTACGATCGATCAAAACCTCAGCTCGAACCACGCGCGGGTCGGGCAGCCGATCACGATTTCGAACGCGCACTCGACCAACTTCGACGTCAACGGGGCGACGATTTACGGTCACGTGGCGTCGGTTCAGGCCGCGGGGCAGGGCACCTCAGGCAAGATCACGCTGGCGTTCGATAAGGTCAACACCCGTTCGGGCAATATCTATCACGTCCAGGGCTACGCGTCCCAAGTTGCCGTCAAGACGAAGAGCAACGCGCTCAAAGAAGTCGGCGGCGCGGCGGCCGGAGCCCTCGTCGGCGGCCTGCTCGGACACGGCGTCGGCGCGATCCTTGGGGCCGGGGGCGGCGCACTCTACGCGAAGAACAGTCGTGAGAACGTGTCGATTTCGCAAGGTTCCAGCATCAGCGTGCAAATCGTCCAATCGCGTCGCCAGTCGAAATACTGACGTAACGCTTATGGCGCTACCGGCGCAAATCGTCGCCTTACTCCTGACCGAGCACGCCCGCAAACCATTCGCTGGCCCGGTCCTCGTGTACGGCCGGCAAGCGCTGAATTTTTCATATGATGCGGCTCTCTGGATGTTCGAATCGCTCGGCATCCAGCCGCACGCCGAGGGCATGGCCGATCCACCGGCCGGGGCGAATATCGATTTCGAACGGTTGATCGCGCTGCTGGGTTTGGGCCGGCCACAAACGCTTGACGTCTCGCCGTATGAAGGCGCCGATATCATCGCCGACCTTAACGTGCCCGTGCCGGCCGAGCTCCTCGGGCGCTTCGGACTGATCGTCGACGGTGGGACGATGGAACACGTCTTCGACCTGCGGCAGGGCATGAAGAATACGGCCGACATGTTGCGCCCGGGCGGCCGCGTCGTGCACACGACGCCCGTGAACAACTACGTGAACCACGGCTTCGTCCAAATCTCGCCGACCATGTATCACGACTATTACCTCGAGAACCGGTACGAAGACGTTCGCGGCGTCATGTACGTCCAGCCGCGCGCCGCGACGCTCGAGTCACGTTGGAACTTCTTTCATTACGAACACGCTACAATGGGCGGCGTCAATTCGATGTTTTGCACCGAAGACACGCAAATGGGTATCTATTTCACGGCGGAAAAAACTGCGGCTTCGACCTCCGGCCGCATCCCGATGCAATCCTATTTCGCAACGGTGCACGGCGGCAAGGATACGCTGCCATATCAGTTCATCATTACACACGGTAAGACCGCGGCCGATATCCGGCAGATCGCATTAGCGGAGCCTGAGGAAGACGGCGTACTTCGAAAGGTCGTCCACAGCACGTCGATCTGGACGCTCGATCTGACCACGATACCTTCGTGAACGGTATCTGACGCGCCATGTCTATACCAGCACAAATGGTCGCCTTTCTCCTGACCGAACACGTGCGGGAACCGTTCGTCGGTCCGGTGCTGGCGTTTGGAAAGCAATCCATGAACATCCGGTATGACGGTATCTTGGAGATGTTCAAATCGCTCGGCATCGAGCCCGACCCGGCAGGCCTGGCCGATCCACCACCCGCGGATACGTACGTCGATTTTGCGCGTCTGCTCAAATTGCTGGGCTTGAACGAACTCTGCACGCTCGACGTCTCACCATACGAAGGTGCCGACGTCGTTGCCGATCTCAATCTGCCCGTCCCGCCCGAACTGATCGGTCGCTTCGGTTTGATCATGGATGGCGGAACCATGGAGCATCTGTTCGACATTCGCCAGGGTATGAAAAATACGGCCGATATGCTGCGTCCCGGTGGCCGCGCCGTGCACACCACGCCGGTGAACAACTATGTGAATCATGGCTTCGTGCAAATCTCGCCCACCTTTTACCACGATTACTACGTCGAGAACGGTTTCGACGACGTACGCGGCATTATGATCGTCCAACCGCGAGCCGACATGCTCTTCTTGGGCTGGAACTTCTTTTATTACGAGCATGCGACGATGAGCGGCAAGAATTCGCTGTTCTGTTCGAGCGGAACGCAATTGGGCGTCTATTTTACCGCTCGTAAAACGCCCGCGTCGACCTCGGACCGCGTGCCGTTGCAGTCGTATTTTGCTCGCCTGCATGCGGGCGCTCAAACGCCGAATCACAAGATCGTAATTACTCACGACCAGGCGTTACCGAAATTCGAGTACGTGACGGAACCCGTTCGTGCAGCCGGCGCGGCCATCCACGAAATCGTGCACGTCGGTTTCGGCGGTACGATGGGTCCGCTGCGCGTCGAACTTGAGGCGGGCCGGTAGCGTCACGTGGCGTTACCTGCGCAAGTTGTCGCTCTACTTCTTACCGAACACGTTCGCGAACCGTTCGTTGGACCGGCGCTTGCCTACGGCCGTCTAGCCACGAACCTCTCATATGACGGCGCGCTGTGGATGTTTGAATCGCTCGGCCTCCGGCCGCATACCGACGGCCTGGCCGATCCACCGCCGGGAAAGGCGGAGATCGATTTTGCGCGCGTTATCGCATTGCTGGGCCTAGGCGCATTGCAAACGCTCGACGCCGATCTCAACCTGCCCGTACCGCCCGAACTTGCGGCGCGTTTCGGATTGATCGTCGACGGCGGAACGATGGAATACGTGTTCGATATCCGGCAGGGCATGATGAATACAGCCGCTATGTTGCGCGCCGGCGGGCGCATCGTGCACGTATCGCCGGTCAACAATCATGTGAACCGCGGTTTCGCGCAACGTTCTCCGACGTTCTACCACGACTATTACGTCGAGAATGGGTTCGACGATGTCCGCGGCATTATGATGGTCCAGCCGAGGTCGAATACGCTGGGCCGGCGCTGGAACATGTTTCAGTACGATCACGTCACGCTGGGCGGCGTGAACTCGATGTTCTGTTCGGAAGAGACGCAATTGGGCGTCTACTTTACGGCCCGGAAGAATGCGGCTTCGACGTCCGATCGCATCCCGGTGCAGTCGTACTTTACCCGCGTATACGACGGCATGGACGCGCTGCCGGGCCAATACGTCATCACCTACGAGCCGGCGCAGCTGAACGCCCGGCAGATCAGCGACCCGGAACCCCGCTCGGGTGCGGTCGCTTTGTTCACCCCGATCTGGTCGTTGCGCGGCGACGCCGGCCGGGATAGCTGACGCGGGATGGGACAACCGGCCCAAAGCGTCGCTCTGCTTCTCATGGAGCATTTGCGCGCGCCGTTCGCGGGACCGGTACTGTCATATGGCAAGCAGGCTATGAACGTGGGGTACGACGGCACGCTGAAGATGTTGGCAACGCTCGGTATCGTGCCTCATCCCGACGGGATGGTAGATCCGCCGCCGCCTGATGAGTACATCGATTTTGCCCGCCTGTTTCGTCTCTTGGGTTTAGGCGAGTTGCAAACGCTCGACGTATCCGCATATGAGGGCGCTGAAATCATCGCGGATCTCAATCTGCCCGTCCCGCTCGAGCTCACGAGCCGTTTTGGGTTGATCGTAGACGGCGGCACAATGGAGCACGTGTTCGATATCCGCCAGGGCATGAAGAATACGGCCGACATGTTGCTTCCGGGAGGGCGTGCCGTGCACATCTCGCCGATGAACAACTACGTGAACCACGGTTTCGTCCAACTTTCGCCGTCGCTCTATCAGGACTACTATGCCGCGAACGGCTTCGACGATCTGCGCGGCATCGTGATTGCCCAGCCGCGAGCTGAAATCCTCAGCACCGATTGGAATTTCGTCGAATACGATCACACCACGATGTGCGGAGAAAACTCGATCTTCTGCTCGGAAGAAACCCAAATGGCGATCTATTTCAGCGCCCGCAAGAACGCGGCTTCGACCTCCGACCGCGTGCCCGCGCAATCATCGCGGGGCGGAACGGGTAACCAATTCGTCATCAGCCACGGTGCGGGTCAACCGAAGATCCAGCAGATCTCAGAACACGATCCCGGGCCGACCGTGCCCGCTCACGAACTCGTTCACGTCGGATTCGGCAGCGGCCGCGAACTACATCGCCTCTAGCACGGCATCAGCGATCCACCCGACGCCGAGGGGCGAGGGATGAATCGCATCCGGAAAAAGTTCGACCGATGTTGTCCCGGTGCGGTTCGCGAGATCGACGGCCGTCGTCTCCGGCAACGCGAGAATGTGTTCGTTGAAGGCCAGCGAGGCCGCGTGAACGCGATCCGGATGGAGGAGCTTTCTGATCGCATGTGGTCCCGCGACGTTGTCCGGATTCATCGCGGCAACGTTGCGAATACCGACGACGATCACGCGCGCCTTCGGCATCCACAGGCGGCTGTGGGCCAGCATCGCGTCGAAATCCGCTATGACGAGATCGAGCGGTTGGACGCCGGCCGCGACCACAACCATATCGTTCGTGCCTGCATTGACGATCAAGAGGCCGGCGACTTGCGGCAATTGATAGAGGTTGCTGGCGATCGTTCCGATCGTCGCACCGGCGATCGCGACGATCCCGATTTGCGTCGCGCCGATCCGCCGCGCGACGAGCGCCGGATACGAAGCGTTCGGATCATCGATGTATTGCCCGTCGAGCGCGTAACCACCGCTGAGGGAGTCGCCTAGGGCTGCAACGATCACCGGCGCATCCTTCGCGGGCTCACGATGGAAACCCATGAAGGCGCGAACCCAGCCTCTTGTCCGGAGGACGCGGGTGAGCGTCTGAGAATCGGGTTGGGTCGTGCCCGAACTCGTCCGTGATATCCCAGCCAAAGCCGTCGACCTCTCCGAGTGGTACCAGGCGATCTGTTACCGCGCGGAATTGGTCTCCCAGGCGCCCGTGCGTGGTTGCCTCGTCTTGCGACCCTATGGGTACGGGATGTGGGAGCGGCTGCAAGCGGAACTCGACCGGCGTTTTAAAGACACCGGCCACGAGAACGCCTATTTTCCGCTGCTGATCCCGGAGTCGCTGCTCGTGCGCGAAGCCGAGCACGTCGAGGGGTTCGCGCCGGAAGTCGCGTGGGTCACCGAGGGCGGCGGCGAAAAGTTGGCCGAGCGACTCGCGATCCGGCCGACGTCGGAGGTGATCATCGGGACGATGTACGCCGAGTGGCTGCAGTCGTACCGCGATCTGCCGATCCTGATCAACCAGTGGGCGAACGTGATGCGTTGGGAAAAGCGCACGCGTCCGTTCTTGCGCACGCTCGAATTCTTGTGGCAAGAAGGCCATACCGCGCACGCGACCGAGCAAGAAGCGGCCGAAGAAGTGGCCCGCATGCTCGACGTCTATCGCGACGTTGCGGAGAACATCTGCGCCGTGCCGGTGTACCTCGGCGAGAAGAGCGCTAGCGAACGTTTCGCCGGTGCCACGCACACGTACTCGATCGAAGCCCTGATGCCCGACGGGAAAGCGCTGCAAGCCGGCACGTCGCACGAACTCGGCCAGAATTTTTCGCGAGCCTATGACATCTCGTTCCAAGCCGAGGATCAGACGCAGCAGTTTGCGTGGACGACTTCGTGGGGGATGTCGTGGCGGATGCTCGGCGCGCTGATCATGGTGCACGGCGACGACCGCGGGCTACGCTTGCCGCCGAAGATGGCGCCGACCGAAGTCGTGATCGTGCCGATCGTGCGCGGTGACGGAACCGCCGTTCTCGACGCGGCGCGCGCGCTCTTCACGGAGTGCAAGCGGGCCGGTTTGCGCGTCAAGCTCGACGACCGCGAAGGCCAGTCGCCGGGCTTCAAGTTCAACGAGTGGGATATGCGCGGCGTGCCGTTGCGGATCGAACTCGGTGCGCGCGATCTCGAAGCTGGCGTTGGGACGCTCGTGCGCCGCGATCGCGCATTCAAAGAAGAAGGTCAGAAGCGTACCGTCGCGCTCGACGCGATCGTGGCGGCGATCCCGGCGGCGCTCGAGGAAATTCAAGCCTCGCTCTTCGCGCAAGCCAAAGGCTACCTGGAATCGCACACGATTGCGACGAGTGACCGCGCGGAGTTCTTCCGCTTGTTGGAGGAACGCGCGGGCATGATC